>Ga0070737_10002583_pt1 | contig 21416 bp, 15 predicted proteins | sample Coa_R1_10_FD_66438 | JGI IMG/M metagenome (GOLD analysis project Ga0070737, IMG submission 66438) | Surface soil microbial communities from Centralia Pennsylvania, which are recovering from an underground coalmine fire - Coalmine... | ecosystem: Environmental > Terrestrial > Soil > Unclassified...
GCTGCGGGCGAACATCCAGGCTTTTTGGCACAGACACGAGAAAAATGGCTGAAGTCCCGCAGCAGCAATCCGTTCCGCCACTTCCTGGGCCGTGTTGGCGGCGTAAATGTGAGCCAATAAATCGTCCCCGGCGCCACATTCTTGTGCGATGCGAGCAAGGAAAGTGAAATCCTGAGCGCTGGTTGTGCTGTGAACGGATTCGTTGCCGGCGGCAAATTTGGCGAGTTTGCCAATCATGGATACGAGGTTGACTTTATCGATGCCAGCTTGGCCACAGTGGCGCAGAGCGTCAGCAAAAAAAGGTCCGATTTGAATAAAGGCATCGTCGGGCAAATCAAATAGTTGCCGGGCTATACGTTCGCCGCGCGCACCCACGGTTAGGACCAAATGCCGACAGCCTTGGGCTGCCGCTACATCGATGCTCTGCACCACACTGGCCAACCATGCCGCCGTCGAGTATGGCGTGACAATACCTGTCGTGCCCAAGATGGAGATGCCGCCCACGATGCCCAGGCGTGGATTGAAAGTTTTGCGGGCCATTTCTTCGCCGCCCGGCACGGCGATCTCTACGGCCATGCCGGCAGGCGGCCAACCGGCTTCATCGAGAACTTGTTGCAGTGTCTCGGCGATCATGCGGCGCGGCACCGGATTGATAGCCGGCTCGCCTGGGGGGATGGGTAGTCCAAGTTTGGTCACCAGACCGACACCAGGACCGCGCCGAAAAGTGATGCCAGGCGTAGGATTCCACAGAACGCGCGCACAAATCTCTGCCTTATCGGTGACATCCGGATCATCGCCTGCATCTTTGATGACACTGCTCCGTCCTTCATCCGGCGTGAATGAACAGGTGTGAAGCGGGAACTTCACCACCTGGCCTTGCGGCAAACGAATGGAAACGTCATCGAAGGCTTGCTGATAGATCAAGGTGAGCAGTGCGCCCTTGGCCGCGGCCGTGGCACAGGCGCCCGTTGTGTAACCGGAACGCAAGTTTTCACTCAGCCGTCCCATCGTTTGCTCTCCGTGATAGTCCGCGTTTTATTCTCCCATCAACATTTGGCAGGCGCGCACGGCATCCTCGATCGTAGTCACCCCGTCAGGGCTGGCCGGTTCCGGCCGGCGGATCATCAGGACTTTCATGGCCAATTCACGGGCGGCGGTGACTTTTTCGACCACGCCGCCTTCGCGCCCCGATGCCTTTGTCACCAGGACATCGACGTTGTAGCGGCGGAACAGCTCGCGGTTTTGCTCGATGGAAAACGGCGGCCGCTGATGTACCAGGTTTTCCGCCGCGAAACCGGCTTCCAAGGCTTGCCGCAACGACACGGGCGAGGGCAGGATGCGCGCATACATTGTCACCCGGCCCTGCAAAGGAGCAAAATGTTTAAGCTGCTTGACGCCGATGGTCAGCAGGACACGCGCTCCCAGGGACGGCAACATAGCAGCCGCTGCAAGGTACGATTCAGCAAAATAGGTGCCAGCGGGAGGCGCCCAATCGGGGCGTTCATAGCGAACATAAGGTATCTGCATACGCTTACAAACACTCTGAGCGATGCGCGTGATCCGCACGGCGAAGGGGTGTGTAGCATCCAACACGAGAGCGATTTCCCCGCGGGCAAGGTATTCTATCAGACTCTGTTCTGTGAAGCCGCAGACTTCCACCTCAATCGCATCCAGCAAAGAGCCGAACAAATTGTTCCTGGCTTCCAGGCGCGTGACAGTGGCACGGACCCGAAAACCGGCGTCCAGCAGAGCACGGGTCAGGAGCGGACCTTCGCTCGTGCCGCTAAGCAGAAGGATGGTGCCTTTCATCGCGGTCCCTTGCCCGAAACAGATGTCCATGATTGCGATCGTAAAGCCGCGAACGATTGCGGCGTCCACCGATGGCCTCGCCTACCAAAAGGAGCGTGGTCCGTGTCAGGCGCTGACGGCGAACTTCATTGGCCAGGTTTGCCAGCGTCGTGACAATGATTTGTTCATCTGGCCAACTAACGCGATAAGCGATGGCTACCGGCGTCTGAGGAGGATAGGCCGTCAACAGCTGCGCCTGCACCGTCTCGGCCAATCGAGCGCTTAAAAAGACACAGAGAGTCGCTTTATGTTGTGCCAGCGATTCCAGAGCTTCGCCGGACGGCATTTTCGTCCGCCCTTCGCCGCGCGTGAGGATGACAGTCTGCACGATCTCCGGCAGTGTCAATTCACTCTTGAGAGCGGCGGCCGCGGCCTGAAACGCGCTAATGCCCGGAATGACTTCGCAATCGATTCCCGCATCTTCAAGAATGGCAAGCTGTTCCTGAATGGCACTGTAAAGACTGGTATCTCCCGAATGGAGGCGGACCACACACTGGCCGTTATCAACGGCTGCTTTTGTTATCTCCATCACTTGTTCCAGTGTTAGAGACGCCGAGTTATGCAGCCTGGCTGCTGCCGACGCGTGCCGCAATATCGCTTCAGGAACGAGCGAGCCAGCATAAATGACCACATCGGCGCGGCGAAGGGCCTGGCAAGCCCTGAGCGTCAACAGCTCCGGATCACCCGGCCCTGCGCCGACGAAGATCACTCGGCCTGCCGTCGTCCGCTCTTGAAACGAAGCGAACCGGGCCAGCGCGAAAGTCATCCGCCGCGGCGACAACGGTGAAACGACAACTTGCTTTTCCACAAGCAATCGCTCCGCAGCGGCGGCCAAGAGAGCAGCCGGCTCAGCCACGCCCGGTGTACCGATACATTGTTCCACCACCGGTGATGGATTTGGTATCCGGCTCACCCGCGCCAGTTCTTCAGCCGGATAAAAAACCGTTTGCCAGCCGTGTTGTTTCGCCAGTTCGAGAAGAGCCGTTTCATCGTCTTTGATGTTCACCGTGGCGAGGGTGCGGATACTGGCCCGCGCGATACCATGCGTGTACAGAAAGCGCTCCAGACCATCCGCCAGTGCTTCCATGGAGATGTCGCGCTCACAGCCAACACCGAGAACCAGACTGGGCGGACGCAGCCAAAGAATGCGCTCTTCGTCCCAACCGTGGCAATCCTGCACTTGGCGATCGGTGATCCACAGGATGCGCTCCAAGCGTCGGCCTTGCAAGCGGCGAATCTCGTGAGTGAATATTGCATTATCGGGCAATTCGATCTCATCGAGCCAGCAACCGCGGCTGCCGATTTCTTGCACGATAGCCACCGGCTCATGGTTCACCAGTGCTGCTGCCGTGGGTTTAAGGCGTTCCGTCGGCTCGGCGATCCAGCCGAACGTATTCGCCAATTCTTCGATGCTGAGGCCGCCGAGAACGTCCGAAGCCGTGGTGATGACCGGTGTGGCGCCCAGGCAGCCGGCGACGGTGCGGGCAAAGGCGTTGGCACCACCTCGATGGCCGGACAATAATGCGATGACGAAATGGCCGGCCTCATCCACAGCTAACACGCCAGGATCGCTCATTTTAGAGACCAGACAAGGAGTAATTAAGCGTATCACCGCCCCCACTGCCAGAAAAAAAACCAGCTGATCGCAGCGCGCGAACAAGTCGGGAACCTGTTCAGACAAGACGCCAGCGAAGGAATATTCCCACGGATGCACGGGATTGCCGAGGTGGGCCGGGCGATATACTTCGCCATATCCCAGGCGCATGCGCAAGAGACAGGCTTGTTGGAGTCCGCAGCGAGTGACAGCGATCAGGGCTATTTTCTGGGAAGATTTCATTGTTTTCGCGCCTGCAAGATGAAAAGAGGACTGGCCGGCTCCAGGCTGTATAACTTCCCCAGCGGTCGCGAGTGCGCCAGTTGCACGGAAGTTACTTGTGGTTGTGTATCATGATCACGCAGCCAATTCCAGCCGCAGGCAAGACTATCCAGGGTAATGCAATTGACAATGAGACGTCCCCCCGGCTTCAGTCGTCCCAGCGCTGCAGCCAAAATCGCTTCGAGCTTGCCGCCGCTACCGCCGACAAAAACAGCATCCGGATCGGGCAATTGTCCGAATGCATCGGGAGCGGTGCCGGCAATGGGGTGGACACTGAGAGCGCCGAAGGTCCGGACGTTCGCCTCCAGGTTCTCCCAGGCTTCAGCATCTTTCTCAATCGCAAATATCTTCAGATCTGAATGGAGGCGCGCAGCCTCGATAGATACCGAACCACTGCCGGCACCCACGTCCCAAAGAACATCGCCCCGATGGAGTTCCAAATAACACAGGGAAAGCAAGCGTATCTCGCGGCGCGTGATGAGATCGCCGCGCCGTGTCCGATGCCGCAGCGCCTCTTCCGGAATACCAAGCAAAGGTAGTTTCTTCCCTCGCTCCCACGCAGGGCATCGAAACGCACGTCCCGGGCGCTCGGCATCCTGTCCATGGAGAAGTATCACGATATTCAAGGGAGAAAAAATCTCTTGTTCCAACTCTCCGGGAGTCCAGGAGGTAACGCGTTCATCCGGTCCCCCGAGGTTTTCGCATACCCAGGCAACCGGATACACTGCCGCACAGCCAGTCTCGCGGAGGAAAACACCGATCGCCGCCGGAGAATTATGAGCATCTGTGAACACAGCAATCTTACTTTCCCGGCGCTGGAGGGCGGGTGCGAGCGCTTGCAGAGGCCGGCCATGCAAGCTGACGATGCAGGCATCGTCCCACGTCTCCTTGATCCGGGCAAAGGCGAGTTGCACGGAGCTGAGATGCGGCAAAAATAGCAACTGTTCGCGCGGGAATACCTCCAGGAGTAGACGCCCAATGCCGTAAAACAGCGGATCACCCGAAGCCAGCACAACCGTCTTTCGTTGCGCAGCACATTCTCGGACATAAGCGATCCTTTGAGATATATTTGCATCAAAGACGACCTTTTCTCCATCCCATTCGGAAAAGAAAGCGAGATGTCGCGCGCCGCCAGCCAGAACTTTGGCGCGAGCGATATGGTCGTGCGCCTCCGGCGATAATCCTGCCGGGCCGTCGTGGCCGATGCCAATTACCACCAGCGGTTCCGTCATTGCCGTACCTCCTCCAGCGCCATCAACAGCAGCGCATTCATCGCTGCGGCCGCAACGGCGCTGCCGCCCTTGCGGCCGCGTACGCCGATCAGCGGTACGTCCAACGCGAACGCTTGTTCTTTGCTCTGTTCCACTGCAACGAAACCGACCGGGGCTGCGATCACGAGATGGGGTTGCACCACTCCGCGACGGATGCCATCGCATAACACCAGCAACGCTGTCGGCGCATTGCCAACGACATAGATGGCCCGCTTCATCACGGTCATTGCTTTTTCCATCGCGCAGGCGCTGCGTGTCCGTCCCTCCTGAACGGCTCGGCGCGCCACGTCCGGATCATCGATGAAGCTGTGTGCGCCAATGCCCAGTGATGCCAGAGCTGTCTTGTTCAGCCCAGCAATGACCATGCGCACGTCGGTAACGAGAGGCGTGCCCTGTCGCAGGGCTTGCACACCAGCGGCCACGGCATCGTGGTGGAAGCAAATCAATTGAGCCAATTCCAGGTCGCCGGATGCGTGGATCATGCGGCAGACCACCTGCCATTCCTCTTCAGCAAAACCATGCGTGCCGACTTCCCGCTCGATGATGTGGAAACTCTGGTCTACAATCTGCGGCGAGTGGGGCGTGTCAACGGCCGAGTGATTTGCACCGGGATATTGATACGCCCCACTCGCCGGATAGCCCCGCGGTGTCACCAGCTTGTCACCGAGTCGGCGTGTCTGGGAATTGCCAATGACCACAGTTGTGAACATGTCAACAATTGACTCTGTCATGCAGGCGAGCGTGGTAATCTCGACCGCTTGGCCGGGGCGATAGGCCCGGCGCACGATGCCGACTGGTGTTTCCGGTGGACGGTCCTGAAGCAAGATCTCCTGAGCGCGGCGCAGTTGCCAATCGCGCCGCGAACTTTGCGGGTTGAGCAGGACCAGTACGAAATCCGCCTGTACCGCTGCAGTCAGGCGCCGCTCGATCTGGGGCCATGGTGTCAAAAGGTCGCTCAAACTGACGACCGCGAAATCATGGCCCAGCGGCGCGCCCAGCAGGGCGGCGCAAGCGTTCACGGCCGATACGCCGGGGATGATAGCAACTTTCATTCCAGAAGGATTGCCTGCAGCTTCGAGTGTCTCTAGCACCAGACCGGCCATGCCATAAATGCCGGCATCGCCACTGGAGATCACACACACGGCCTCGCCCGCGTGGGCGCGCTGCACTGCCAGCTGCGCCCGTTCCCTCTCTGTGCCCAGAGGCAAAGCGAGGCATTCTTTACCATCTACCAAATCGCCAATCCCATCAAAATAGCCGCTGTAGCCGACGATTACCTGCGAACGACAGAGCGCTTCCAGCGCTTGACCTGTCATCACCTCACGCGCTCCGGGTCCCAACCCCACAATAACCAGACTGCCGCTACGCGTCATGGCCCGATCTCCTTTCCGGTATCACCCGCTTGATTGCGCCGCAGGAGGACGAGTGAAAAATAGGGCAATTTCTGCCCACGCAATGAGTGCAAATCGGTCGTTAGCCGCTCCTCAGACGTACCAATTTTTTCTACATAAATTGTCTGTATATTGTTCTTAAAATCGGCGAGCCGCTCCAGCAATGGCTCGATCATGGAGTGGACCTTGAGCAAAGCGACGGTAGCACAGGAATCGAGCAGCATCGGCAAACGCTCCAGTCCGTAAGCGGCAGGCAAGACGGCCATCGCTTCGTCGAGTTGAGCGAGAGGAACACCGGCGCGGGCAGCAGCGGCTTGCACCGATGATACGCCCGGCACAATCTCGATCCGTACTTCTGGATAAAGGCGACGAACTTCCTCTGCAATAGGGGGAAATGTACTGTAAAACAGCGGGTCGCCTTCCGTGATCCAGGCGACCGAGCGCCCTTGCCGCAGTTCCGCCGCGATTGCTTCGGCCGCACGGCGATAGCCTTGTTGGGCTGCACCGCCCTGTCGCGACATACACAAAATGGAGGGACGGATTTTTTCCGCCGGCAAGCCTAAGGGTGTCACGATGCGCGCAGCGAAGCTGGTCCCTTGCATGGACTCCGCTGGACAGAAAATCCAATCCACTTCGGTGAGGATTCGCGCCGCTTTGAGCGTCATCAGCTCCGGATCACCTGGACCTACACCGACGCCCCAGAATGTTCCCACCGGTTTCATGATTGCCTCAAGGATGATGATGGTGATGGTCGTGTCCGTGGGTATGAGTCTGACCGTCTTGACCAATGCCGCGGACGTGGTGATGATGGCCGACTTGTGGCTGACCGACGGCATGCTCGAAGCCCGGCAGCCGCACACGGTATTTGCACAGCTCGCAGTTCATGTTAGGACTGCCGTGAAGCGCTTCCTCGATGCGCTCGGTGAAGACTTCAAGCAACAACGGGTGAACATTGAGATAACCTGTGCAGAGAAACTCGGCTTCAGGATGCCGCTCAGCAAACTCGGCGGTCAAACGACGGATGCGTTTTTCCAGTACACCGGTGAACAAGAAAAACGGAAAAACAACGATGCGTGCGAACCCCATGCGATGACAACGCGTGAGCGCTTCGGGCAACAGAGGCGTCGTCACACCGATGTAAGCGGCGGCCGCCCAGCCAAAGCCCATGCCTTCCCAGAGAATCCGTGCCAGTTTGCCGACATCCGCATTGGCGTCGGGATCGCTGCTGCCCCGGCCGACCACCAGCAACAACGTGTCTTTGCGCTCCACCGGCCGTGCTGCTGCGAGCGCCTCTTCAATTCGCAGCCGGCACAATTCGAGGATCTTGGAATGCAAATGCAAGTGTCGGCCGTAATGGAAATGGACATCGGGGTATTTGTGCCGCGCTTCGTGGATCTCGCTGGGAATGTCGTTTTTGGCGTGACCGGCGGCCATGAGCATCCCCGGCAACACGGCGACAGTGTGAGCGCCCTGGGCCACACAACGCTCCACAGCATCGGTGAGAATGGGGCGGGCGAACTCCAGGAAACCATGTTCAACGATCCGTCCTGGATCGGCACAACGAAACTGTTCCACAAGGCGGCAAAATTCCTGTGTACCTTCCGGGTCACGGCTGCCGTGTCCGACAAATAAAACTGCGGGTTTCATGGTCATGTCCTTTGCTCATTGGGAGAGGTAAATACACATTTAATATTCAATCCCCTTCTGCGGCTTAATTCCCTGTTCACGATAGGGGTGCTTGACTAATTTCATCTCCGTTACCAGGTCGGCCAGATCGATAAGCTCCGGTTTGGCATGGCGGCCGGTGACAACTACGTGTAGCATGGGGCGCTTGTGGCGCAGCTCATCGAGCACCTCGGTCAGCGGCAAATAATCATAGTGCAACACCACATTCAACTCATCGAGAATGACCAGGCCGAACGACTCATCGCGGAGAAGGGCGACGGCTTGCTCCCACGCTTTGCGGGCACTGGCGATGTCTTTGTCACGGTCCTGAGTGTTCCAGGTGAAGCCGTCGCCCAGCGTATGCATTTCGATGGGCAGGTTGAGCCGGCGAACAAGTGCCGCCTCGCCGGTAGGAATGGCGCCCTTGATGAACTGGACGATGCCGACCTTGAGTCCCTGTCCGAGGGCACGGAAGGCCAATCCCAGGGCCGCCGTGGTTTTGCCCTTGCCCGCGCCGGTATGGACAAGAAGCAGGCCCTTTTCGCGCGTGGCACGGGCCTTACGCGCCTCGAACGCTTTTTTGCGGCGCATCATGCGTTGTTGATGCAATTCGGGTAAATTTTCTTCCATAAACCTCTCCTTTATCCTCATTTTGCTGCGAGGATCGTTTCTAGCCGTTTCATATCCAAAGCCGCTTCGACAGCATCGGCCAGACGATCTAGCATATCCTCGAGCGATGTCGAAGCATCTACCATCACTGAGCCGCCTTGCGGCGAAAGACTGGCCAACCAAGCGCGGCGCAGCGGCGCATTGGCAAATAGCCCATGGAGATAACATCCCCAAACGCGCCCCTCCGCACCGATGCAGCCATCCTCCGCATGGCACGGCTGACCGTTACGGGCAGTGATCTCCAGCCAGGCGCCTTGGCTCCGCGTCCGCCCCATGTGAATCTCATAACCTTCCACCATCCGGCCGTGAAGATCGGCCAACCAGCTCGATGCGCCCATGATGCGAGCACGCGACTGAAAGACAGCTTTATCGCCAGTAAAAATCGTTTCTACCGGTAGCAGTCCCAAACCAGGCATTGCTTTGATATCGGATTCAATATTTTCCGGATCGCGAATGGAGTTGCCGAGCATTTGGTAGCCGCCGCAGATACCGACCACGGCTGTATTCCGTGCCGCCAGATGATGAATCGCCTTGGCGAAACCACGTTCTCTCAGCCAGGCCAAGTCGGCCAAGGTGCTTTTGGTTCCAGGTACAATGATCGCCGAGGGGTGGCCGAGAGCGGCGAGGGATTCTACGTAGCGTAACTGCACCTCCATTTCAGAACGAAGCGGATCGAAATCGTCGAAATTGGCAATGTGCGGTAAGCGAATGACGGCGATGTCGCGGACCTCAGCAGGGCCATACCTCTTGTCGGTATCCAACACGACAGCGTCTTCCTCGGGCAACATCAGATCGCTCAGGTATGGCACCACGCCGAGGACCGGAGCACCGCTGCGTTCCTCCAGGATGCGCACGCCATCAGCGAAGAGAGTATGATCGCCACGGAATTTGTTGACGATCAGGCCGCGCACCAAGGCGCGCTCCTCGTCTGGCAACAGCCACAAGCTCCCCAGTAATTGTGCAAAAATTCCGCCTCGATCGATGTCACCTATCAACAGCACCGGACTGCTGGCATAACGAGCCACAGACATATTTACGATATCGAAAGCACGTAAATTCAACTCTACCGGACTGCCCGCACCTTCGATAATCACCAACTCATAGGTTGTACGCAGGCGATCGAGGGCGGCAGTAACGATCGGCCACAGTTCTTCTTTGCGGTGATAATAGCTGCCGGCCCGCAGCGTTTGCCAGCGCCGGCCCAGTACGATGACCTGAGCGCGCGCATCGGCTTCAGGCTTGAGGAGAATCGGGTTAAGGTCAGGTGTTGGCGCGATGCCAGCGGCAGCTGCTTGTACGGCCTGGGCGCGACCGATCTCACCGCCGTCGCCGCAGACGGCAGCGTTGTTCGACATATTTTGTGCCTTAAAGGGCGCCACGCGCACGCCGCGGCGGGCGAAGATGCGGCACAGCGCCGCCGTCAACACACTTTTGCCTACCGATGAACTGGTCCCTTGCAGCATGAGTGTTTTAGCCGGCATGTCTCACCTCGCCCAAAGCAGCGACGAGCCGGGCATTCTCTTCGGGCCGACGCGTACAAATGCGGATATATTGCGGTAAGCCGAATGAAGCACAATCGCGGACTAAAATGCCTTTGTGCAGCAAGGATTGGCGAACGGCGGCGCCATTGCCGACGCGCACGAGGAAGAAAGGAGCAGCAGAGGGCAGTACTTGCACTCCCAGCTCAGTGAGCGCCGCCATCAACTCACTTTTCGCCGCAGCCAACAAATCCAGGGAACGTCGCAGATGCTCGCGATCACGCAAGGCAGCGATGCCTGCGGCCTGAGCAAGAGCATTGACGCTCCAAGGCGGACGTACACGGACCAGCGCAGCAATTAATTCCTCTGCACCCACAGCGTAGCCTAAACGCAAGCCGGCGAGTGCATGGTCCTTCGTCATCGACCGTAATACCAATATGTTGTTCCGCTTGATCTCTACTGCGGAGCCGAGATCGGGAGCGAAAGCCAGATAAGACTCATCCACGATGAAGATAGTATGCGGATAGCTGAATGACCAATCTGTAATCAATGAGGAACCAAGGACTGTGCCTGTTGGATTATTCGGATTGCAGAGGAAAACCAGATGCGGCTGCCACGAGTCAAGAATTTTTCTTATTTCAGGAGGTAATAGAATAAAACCCACTCTCTCTTCAGCGCGATGAATTCTCAGACAAACGTTCCTGAGCGCTGCCATACGTTCGTATTCGGCGAAAGTAGGGCCAAGCACCAATACACGATCGGAAGAGCGAAGAAAAGCCAGTGATGTCAACCAAATCAGCTCCGACGAGCCGTTGGCCGCGAGGATACATTGCGGAGGAACTCCCAGATATTCAGCCAAGGTCATGCGCAGGGCCAAGGCCTCATCATCTGGATAGCGGCCCAACGGCGTTCGCGCTATCGCCTCGCCCACAGCGGGAGAGGGCCCATAGGCGTTGATGTTCGAGCTGAAATCGAGCACTTCGGCGGGGCGCAGGCCGAGGCGTCGCAATTCTGCATAATCCGGCGCGCCATGCACAGCGAGTGGCACATCCTGCGCTAGCAAGCGCAGCTCCATCGGCACGGCTCACCTCCTCTCCTGCGCAACGAAACTCAGAAGCACCAGCACTTCCAGCCATTCGCATAGAGTGCCGTAGATGTCGCCCGTCAGCCCCGGCAGCCGCGTCAGGACGAAGCGTGCAATCAGGAACATAAACACTCCGCTTAGAATTAGAACAATCAATCCGAACCATTCGGCGGCAAACCAAACAGCGACAACAGCGATGGCACTGGCCAACAGCGCCTGACCCCATCCGGCATGGTCTTTCATGGCACGGCCCAAACCTTCGGCGCGGGCATAAGGAAACGCAACCACGGCCATAGTTATGCCCCAGCGGCCAAGGACGGGGGCCAGATAGAGGGTAACACTTGGATTAGGGATCGCGGTCAAACATTGAAATTTGACGAGCAGGAGCAAGATGCCGCCGATCACGGCAAATGCTCCGACATGCTCATCGCGGAGGATGCGCAGCCGATCTTCTGGCGTGCGGCCGCCGAACAAACCATCACAGCTATCGAGAAAGCCATCCAGATGCAGCGCTCCGGTACACACAACCCATCCCGTTAGCACCAGGGCGGCGGCCACATTCGGTGGCAGAAACAAGCCGAAGAGCCAGTGAGCCCCAACCAAGAAACAGCCTATAAGCACTCCGATAAGAGGGAAATAACCAACAGCTCGCCCCAATTCCGCATTCGTGAAGGGACGGCGTACCAAGGGCGGGGCGATGGTCAAGAACTGCAACGCTGCCCAACAGCCTATCACGTTGGACCTTAGCCAGTCGTGCCGCTTATCAAGCCAAGGCTTCCCCATGTTGCTCCTCATCCGCGACAGGCCGCTACAAAACGTTCGGCCAACTCCGGTTTCGCCCAAAAATTCAGGTGGATGTAGGAAGCCAGCAAGTTGCCCACACAGGCGCCGTCTGCCCAGGCTCCCCCCGCACCGCTGCTGGGCAGCAACGTGTAAGCCGGCGGCAAATCTGCGGGCCGATTTTCCCAATGCGAATAGTGAAATTCGTGGCCGCGCACTAGCTCACCGCTGGCGAATAGCCAGGACGCCCCAACCGCTCGCGCCAGCCGGTAGCCAAGCGTGAGCCGCTTGCTCATCACCGAGCGCCCCGGCAGCAGGCCGACCATGCAATGTTCACATCCATTGAAATCGATGATCGCTTCTGTCAAATACATGAACCCGCCACATTCGGCGTAAATAGGCAAACCGCGCTCGTGAGCATTGCGAAGGGCTTGCTTCATCGAGACATTGGCAGCCAGCCGCGTAGCGTGAACCTCTGGGAATCCGCCACTGAGAATCACCCCCGCCGTGCCGTCCGGCAGGGCCGTATCGCGAAGCGGGCTAAAAAATGCCAGGCGAGCACCGGCAGCCTGGAGTAATTCCAGATTCTCCTCGTAGGTGAAGTGAAACGCTTCATCCCTTGCTACTGCCAGAATGGGACTATCGCAGCCGCTGTTTAGTCGTAAGTCGGAAGCGAACGCCGCCATACTCCCTTCCGGCTCGCGGTTAAACGATGTATTTCGTCCCAAGGCGAGGATGCGATCCAAATCAAGTTGGCGCATCACTGCTTCGCCAGCTGCTTCCACGAGTGCGAACTCATTGGACGTTTCCACAACAGGTACGAGACCCAGATGCCGCTCCGGAAATTTCAGGGATTCTGCGCGCGGCAGCCAGCCGAGCACCGGCAGGTCCGTCGCTTTCTCGATGGCCGCGGCCACGCCCGCGCCGTGCTGGCGACTGCCGACACGGTTGAGGATGAATCCGGCCAAAGGCAAGTCTGGATCGAAGCGCTGATAGCCCAGGGCCAAGGCTGCGGCACTGCGAGCCAGCTTGCTCACATCGAGGATCAGGATCACAGGGGCTTGCAAGAGCTTGGCGACTTCAGCGGTGCTGCCCATCTCCGCCTCGTAGCCGACACCATCGTAAACCCCCATAACACCTTCGATGATGGCGATGTCAGCGTCGCGGCTGGCATGGGTGAAGAGGGAGCGGACGGCTTGTGGCGGCATCATCCAGGTATCGAGATTGCGGCAAGAGCGGCCCGTGGCGGCACTGTGATGGCCGGCGTCGATGTAATCAGGACCGATTTTAAACGGCTGTACGATCAGACCGCGCCGTCGCAGTGCGGCCATCAAGCCGGCTGCGATCGTTGTTTTGCCGACGCTGCTGTGTGTGCCTGCGATAACAAGACGTGCCGTCATGTTTATCTCTTTATCCGTTGCCGTACTTTCAAGATCAGCGTTTCCGCCGATAAGTCTTCCAAGGGCAAATATTCTGCACTCAGCGCCTCCGCCAATTGCTGTGCTCGGCCCATACGGACAAAACCGGCATCGCTATCCAGGACCAACGCAGGGATGCCGTCGGCAGCCAGAGCGGCAGCGGCTTGCAAGGTCTGCTGCCACGGATCACCGGGCGACTCCGGCAGGCCAACATTGGCCTTGCCGTCGCTGAGCAAAACGAGAAGCACGAGACGATCGGAGACGGATTGCTGGACTTGCCGAATCGTCTCGCGGGCCAGCACCAGGGCATGAGCTAGAGGCGTTCGCCCGCCCGTCGACAGAAGATGCAGTGCCTCCTCGGCACGATCGATGTCGCGCGTCGGCGGTAGTAAAACTTCGGCACTCGGTCCACGAAAAGCGATAACACCGACTTCATCGCGCTGTTGGTAGGCGCTTTGCAATAGGCCAAGCACGGCCCCTTTCACCGCCGCCATCCGCCGCCGTGCCGTCATCGAGCCGGAAGCATCGACTGCGAAGAGAATCAGCGTTCCCCTCCGGCCGGTGCGTTCCTTGCGATGCAGATCCGAGCGCTCGATTGTCATACCGCCATCGGGTTGCAGACCATGCCGTGCTGCAGCGCGGAGCGTGGCATCGATGGCCAGATCCACCGGTGTTTCATCCGGCACAGCCCGCACGTAGGGGCCGCGTTCCCGGCCGGCGTTGCGATTGCGCCGGCCTTGCTCGTTTGACTGCGTCGCCGCTGTCACTTCGATTCGCCTCACATTGTCGATTAGATCGGGTGAAAAAACCCTATCCACTGAACGGGAGGCGTCAGACTCCTGAGCATGCGATTCAGGAGACTGATGTCCCCTGCTCGACGGTTGATCCGATGGTGACTCTAACTTCGAAAACGCTTCGTCCAACTGCTCACGGTCCAACTCCGGGCGCTCGAAAGGTCGGCGCCGACGGCGATGCGGAAGGACCAACTCCGCAGCCGTGCGAATATCATCCAGGCAAGCGCATGTGCGGCCATCGAGTGCGGCCAGAGTACACGCCGTCTTGTGCAACACAATGTCGGCTCGCAAGCCGTCCACGTCCAGCTCGCAACAGAGGCGCGTGAGGAGTGTTAATAGGCCGTCCTCAAGCGCGATGCGAGGCAGCAGTTCCCGCGCCGCACGGATACGTTCGCGGAGGGCATTCTGCTCCTCGGCCCAACAAGCAGCGAACGCGGCCGGATCAGATTCGAAGGCCAGGCGACGGCGAACTACCTCAGCACGTAGCTCGGGATCACGCGGCCCGGCTACCTGAACAGCGAGACCGAAGCGGTCGAGCAATTGCGGCCGCAGGTTCCCCTCTTCCGGATTCATCGTGCCGATGAGGAGAAAGCGGGCCGGATGCTGGAACGCCACGCCCTCGCGCTGCACGGTGTTAACCCCCATCGCCGCCGCATCGAGCAAGACATCGACGAGATGATCGGCCAGCAAATTGACCTCATCGATGTAAAGAATGCCGCGATGCGCCGCCGCGAGCAGCCCCGACTGAAACGCACGCCGCCCCTCGCGCAGAGCACGCTCAAAATCGAGCGTGCCCAGAACGCGATCCTCCGTGGCGCCCAGCGGCAGATCAACGAACGGCACAGGCATCTCGGCGATGGGAGGATCAGGGAGCAAACCACAATGCGGACATTCCGTCCAGGGCGCATCGGGATCGCAGTGGAATGGACAGCCGGCAACGAGCCGCACCGGCGGCAACAGCGCCGCCAGGGCGCGCACGGCCGTGCTCTTGGCCGTGCCTTTTTCGCCGCGGATCAGCACGCCGCCGATCGTTGGATTCACGGCAGTTACGAGCAGGGCCGTCTTCAATTGCTCCTGCCCCACCAGGGCTGCGAAGGGATAATTCACTGAGATCCCTTTCTCGATTTATTCGTTCTCGGTCCCAGGCTCTGCATCATCCGCACCGAAAAACATGAGACCGGTGGAGTAGTACATCTACCAAACTGGTGGATGTCATCGCGGGGGTTCAGCCAAGCAATTCCTGGGCTCCCTTGCCTTGACACCTCCTATCCCAGCCCTCCCCCACGAGGGGAGAGGAGGTTTGGTCCGGTAGCTCTTAAGTTGTGTTATACCCCGCCGCTTCATTCCGTGCTTCCAGCATCGCCTCGCTGTCGAGAAGCGTCTCACGCAGAGCGTCCAGAGTGTCCGGCGTCGGCGACTCCCACAAGCCGCGCTGGGCCGCCTCCAACAAACGCTCGGCGATCGCATGCAGCGCCCACGGATTACTACGAGCGAAAAACTCTCGCATCTGTGCATCCAGCGCATAACTCCGGGCAACTTGTTCGTACATCCAATCCTCAAGGACGCCCGCGGTGGCGTCGTAGCCAAACAGGTAATCGACAGTGGCCGCCAGCTCCAGGCCGCCTTTGTAGCCGTGGCGGGTGATGCTTTGCAGCCATTTCGGGTTGACTACACGGGTACGGAAGACACGCAGTGCCTCTTGCCGAAGATCACGCACAGCGGGGTGAGATGGGTCGTGGGTATCGCCGAAATAATGCTGCGGCTGGCGGCCGGTCAGGGCGCGGATAGTAGCAATCATACCGCCGTGAAACTGAAAATAGTCATCACTGTCGAAGATGTCATGCTCACGGTTGTCCTGGTTGTGCAGGGCTGCCTGCACGCCGGCCAGCCGGTTACGGAACACACCCCGCGCGTCCACGCCCGTCTCATCGCCGGTGTAGGCGTAGCCGCCCCAGTTGATGTAGGTTTCGGCGAAATCGGCGTCGCCGTGCCAGTTGCGCTCGTCGATCAAGGGCAGAATGCCAGCGCCGTAGCTGCCCGGTTTAGGGCCGAAGATGCGATAGCGCGCCCGCCGTTCGGCATCGGGCAAGCCAGCAGCGAGATCCGTGGCCAGGTCGGCAAGATAATGCTTGCGCACGAAGTTTTGTTCGGGCAGTTCGTCCAGAGCGGCCACGAGGCGCACGGCTTCATCGATGAGCTGGATCAGATACGGAAAGGCATCGCGGAAGAAGCCGCTGATGCGCACAGTCACATCGATGCGCGGCCGGCCCAATTCTGCCAGCGGAATGGGTTCGACTCCAGCAATGCGATGGTTTTCTTTATGCCAAAGTGGACGTACGCCCAGTAATGCCAGTACCTCAGCCACATCGTCGCCCTGTGTACGCATAGCACTGGTCCCCCATACGCTGATGCCGACGCTTTCGGGATAAGCGCCTGTTTCCGTGCGATAGCGTTCGAGAACTTCGCGCGCCAGCTCTTGGCCGACTTGCCAGGCAGCTAAGGACGGCAAAGCTCGCGGATCAACGGCATAGAAATTGCGCCCCGTCGGCAAAACATGGGCCATGCCGCGCGTTGGCGCGCCGCTCGGCCCCGCCGGGATGTAGTGGCCATCCAGAGCGGCAAGCAAGTTATCAATTTCATCGCTGGTCCGTCGTAGCGCGGGAACCAGATGCGCGCAGACGAAGGACAGCACCGCGCGTAACTCTCCCATCTGGTTCTCAAGCTCTGCTTCCCCCTGATTCTCAAACTCTATTTGGGAACCAATTTCGTGAAACTCTGTTTTACGCCCCCCGCCCGATGTAGGCGGAGGAGACGCGAAACGGTGTTTCGCAGACAACATTCCCACACTCTGTTTGGGAACGAGGAAAACGAGGGGAATCGTTTCCCTTATAACGGCATTGATGGCATCGGTGTTGAAGTCGCGTTGCTGGAGCAACGCGAGCAAATGATGACCAAGCTCCTCAATTGTCTCTACAACATCCGCATTCGTGACCAAAGGGCGATCGGCCAGGCGCTCCAGGATTGCGGGGATGCCATCCAGACGAGCGCCGCGTTCACTTTGCAGCACGTCCAATGATAGACCAAAAGCCTTGGCGAGCGCGGCGGGGAGACTCGGCACTTCCAGATTGGGCAAACGTGTCAGCGCCGCCAGCAGGCCGAGCATCTGCTCGCCGTCCGGTACTTGTCCCAAAATGTGCAATCCATCGCGGATCTGTGCTCCGGCCAATTCGCATAGATAACCGTCCAGTTCCTGGACAAGATGGGCGACCTCGCGGCCAGCCATCTGCGAGAGCGTCCAGGGCGTACCGTCGGCCGTCAACGCTTCGTCCCACTCGTGGACGTGATCGCCGTGGTTTTGTCGCAACAAGTGTCGCAAGTCGTCTTGCAGGTTGGCCCGTTGAATCAGGTTCCAAATTTGCCGTTGCAACAGCGGCATCTTCGACGGATCAAGCATCTCCACCTGATAATACTCGTCTACCAGCTGCATCAATTCGGCCAATTCACCGTAGGCGTCGGCAGTCGTCAGGGGCGGCGTCAGGTGATCGATAATGACGGCGTGGCCGCGGCGCTTGGCCTGGGCGCCTTCGCCTGGATCATTAAGGATAAACGGATAAAAGAGAGGAATATCCGCGAGAAATGAGTCCGGATAGCAGCCAGCGGACAAACCGATGCTCTTGCCGGGCAGCCATTCCACAGTGCCGTGTTTGCCCAGGTGAACAATGGCATCGGCCTGCCAGTCGTCGCGCAGCCAGCGATAGAGAGCGTAATAGTTGTGTGGAGGCGGTAAGTCAGGCCGGTGATAAATCGCATTGGGATCCATGCCGTAACCGCGCGGCGGCTGCAACGCGATGAAGACATTGCCCAGCTCCAGTCCCGCCAGGGCGATGTGGCCATCGTGAACGTAAGCCGCGCCTGGCGGCGGTCCCCATTGTTCGATCATCTGCTGCTGCTGGAGCGCTGGCAATTCATCGAACCAGGCTTGATAGCGCTCGATGGAGACACGGCCGATGGCCTGGGCCAGCTGTTCGGTCGTTAAGAACGTCTCATCATACGAACATCGGTCGATGAGTGTGTGAATCAGCATATCGCCGTCGGGCGGCAGATCGCCTACCTGGTAGCCGGCTTCGCGCAGGGCAATGAGAATACGCAACAGCGAAGCCGGTGCATCCAACCCCACAGCATTGCCGATGCGTGATGCCTTGCCGGGCGAATTGGTGAGAATAAAGGCGATGCGCTTCTGGGAGCACGGCTTACGCCGCAGCTGGGCGAAGCGCAATGCCAATTCCGTCAGCCGTGCGATACGGTCGTCAGCAGGGGCGTAGTGAAGCAAGTGCGAATCCTCCTGAGCGGGGAGCGTAAGCCCTTTGAGATTTCGCTCGAGGGACTCCCTTCCTCTGCTCAGGGGTTCCTTAAAAGAAATGGGCACAGTGATGATGCGGCCGTCGAACTCCGGCAGGGCCACGTTCATGGCCGTATCGAGCGGATTGAGGCCGCGCGGCGACGCCTCCCATTGCCAGCGTGTGGTGCCGGCGCAGATCGCTTGTAGCACCGGCACATCAAGAGCAGCCAGGGCATCGACCGACCAGCCGCTCAGCGTCAAGCCATCTGGGTTAACATCACCCATTGCAAAGGAGATGGTGGTAAGGAGAACGTCAATAAGCGTACGGCCTTCGTGTCGAAAGAACGCAAATGCAGCCGGCCAGCGCGATGTCCCTTCGGTTTCCTTGAGCGAGGATGTGAAGACCGGCAAGGCATCGCCGCCGCGGCCTTCGATGTCACGCACCAAGGCATCGATGAAAGCGAGATTGCCGCTCATCCAGTGGGACCGATAGAAGAGCAGACCGATTGCCGGTCGGGATGGATCGTGACGGGCCAACCAATCAGCGAGACTGGCTCCGGGCGGCAGGTTCGGATGATACAGACCATGTCGCGGCTGTTCCTGCGGCGGCTCGTAACCAAAGCCGCTTCGCAGCAGATGATCAGACAGAAAGCGGAGCAAATGAGCGAAATTGATGGCGCCGCCGGCCTGGAAATAAGCGGTGGCTTCATGGAGGATTGCCGGGGGGACAGTGGAAACGGCCGCTAGCTCCGGATCAGGATTGCCGGTACCGCTGATGGCGAGAAAATACCCGCCGCCGCGGCGAACGGTATCGGCCAACAAACGAAATCCCGGCACGGTGCTTGGCCCTCCCAGAAGGCGCGCCACGACGATTCGCGTCCTAGGGCTGTGTTCGGTCAAGGCAGCGGCCATGTGTTCGGCATGGGCCAGCTTGTTCAGGCTCAGAGCGCGAACGGGCGGAAAACCATCGGGCAGGAGAGCGACAGCGTGACGCAGCACGAGTAGATCCGTATCGGCGTGGGTCAACAGAAGAATACCGTCTGCTGGGGGAGCAGCGAGTGGAAGTGCTTGAGTGTTCCGAGCAGGCGCCGCTGTCCACGCATAAAAATCGAAGACATACTCGGCCAATTCGGCCGGAGGCGGAATGTAGGCGTCGGCCGCAATCATGCACTCGATGTAATCAAAAAGAGCGACGATCTGTGCTTCGGTGGCGATCGACTGAAACCAGATTGGTCGGCCATCGAAGAACAGCAAGACGACATTGGCCAGCGGGCATGGCCCCAGGCAACCGTTCATCGACAGGTGGATGACATTACGGATTTTGCGCCGTTTATATTCCTGTTTATAGAATTCGACGGGAACGGGCGCATAGCCACGCTCGGTGCGGCCGCAACAGCAGCCCTTGGCGCAGACCATCAGATGCCCGCGGCGGCGGACCACGTTAATCATCCGCCCGTCGGCGCGCAGCACCCGCGTCCGTTCCCGTTTCTTGGTCATGGCGTCGCTTTCATCCAGGCCAACAGTTTCGAGACCAAATGCCAGCCGAGCCAGGAGCCGACCGCCAGAAAGACCGCCAGGACCGGCACGTGTTGAGGTTCAATGTGATGCGCAAACAACAGGTTCATGCCGCTCTCCTTTCACGCCAAGCGGCCGCCAAGCGCGCCAGGGCGCCGGCCAGCATTCCGCACAACAGGACAACACCACACAGGAGGATCTCGTCCTCCGGCAACATTTGATGGAGCGTTCCCATAAAAAGTCCTCCTTCGTTTTGCCGCGAGGTGTAGGCGAACACCCCCCCGCGCTTCCCTTCGAGTCGCGGCTAAACGGTAAACGGGGTTTTTCCAAGAATCCGGCACGGGGCCGAGTCCAAAGATGCAGCGAAGACGTGGCTCATGCTCTGGTCCCCTTCCGCGAGGCGGTATCGAGCGCGGCAGGGGAGATCGACCTGGCTTCCCGCGTCGGTGAGACCGAGGCGGGTTACAGTTGCGGGACAGCGCCGGACTTGCACCGGCTTCGTCTGGCCCCTGCCGGGAATTTGAATTATCCGACCGTATTAGATGTAGCAAACACGGTGGCCAAGACCAGAGGTGGGATCATTTTTTTAGGGCAGGTAAGTGGATGGTGAATTTAGTGCCGCGGCCGACTTCGCTTTGCACAGCGATCGTGCCGCCGTGCGCTTCGATGATCTTGCGCGAGGTGGGCAGGCCGAGTCCGCTGCCGCCGCTGCGCGTCGAATAAAACGGACGAAACGCCTGAGCCAATACTTCTGGCGTCATACCGCGGCCGGTGTCGATCACCTCGAACAACACGCCTTCCGGCTCGGCGCGGGCCAGCAGCGTGATCTCGCCGCCCGCTGGCATCGCCTGCTGGGCATTGAGCAACAGATTGAGCAAGGCTTGTTTGAACATATCACGATCTAACGCCACCAGCGGCAGGTCGGCAGGAAGGTAGCTTTTGATTTCGATGTTGGCCGCCCGCGCCATGGGACCGAAAAAATCAGTTAATTCTTCGATGACCTCAGCGATGTTGGCGGGAGTCAGCTGCAAGTCTTTAACGCGCGCGAAACGCAGAAAATCATTGGAGATATCCACGAGCCGCTGGCATTCGTTCTGCAAGCGTAGGATGCGATCAAGGGCGCGGCGCTCGCGCTGGGTCTGCGGTTCCTGAAAGTCTTCGGCCAAGAGTTGCAGATTGAGGCGCAACGTGCTGAGGTGGTTTTTCAAATCGTGGACGAAACCGCCCGCCAGCTCGGCCAGCTCAGCATATTCTTGATTGACCACGATTGGCGCCATCCCAATATGAA
>Ga0070737_10002584_pt1 | contig 21405 bp, 18 predicted proteins | sample Coa_R1_10_FD_66438 | JGI IMG/M metagenome (GOLD analysis project Ga0070737, IMG submission 66438) | Surface soil microbial communities from Centralia Pennsylvania, which are recovering from an underground coalmine fire - Coalmine... | ecosystem: Environmental > Terrestrial > Soil > Unclassified...
GGACCGTGGTTCCCTGGCCCACCTGACTCTGCGCATTGACCGTTCCGCCGTGTAGATCGATAGCTCTAAGCGCGAGTGACAATCCGAGACCGGTGCCGCCCTCCTTGGTGGTGTAATACAGTTGAAAGATACGCTCGAGATGCTCTTCCGGTATCCCGATACCTTCATCTCGCACCACAATTTCGAGCATCCCTTCTCCCACCGTCCCGGTGCTGATGGTCATCGTGCCGCCGTCCGGCATGGCCTCCACGGCATTCGCGATTATATTGCGTAATCCTTCGCTAAGTAGCGCGCGATCGGCCTTCACAGGCGCCAAGCTGCGCTCCAAATGGTACTGTACATGCACATTCGACGGTATCGTAATCTGCAAGACGGTTTCCCTCAGCAGATCATTCATGTCGACGCTCGTTAATTGAAGCTGTTCCGGACGCATAAAGCGCATTAGTGCGTCGACCACCTGATCGAGCCGCGCAATTTCGTCGCGCACCGACCGGATGCGCTCCTCTACCGGCTTGCCGCTCTGCGCATCGAGGCTCAGAAGCTCCAGCTCCAAGCTCATCGCGTTGAGCGGGTTACGAATCTGATGTGCGACGCCGGAGATCAAGCCGCCGAGCCGCGCAAGCCGCCCGGAATAATCGAATACGTGCTCGAGTTCCTGCACCGGCGCGAGGTCGCGAGCGATCAGCAGCACGCCCGCCGGTTCGGGGCCTTGGCCGAGGGAGAAAATCGATACCAGCAGTCGCGTGAGCGCAGGTCCATCGCCGAGCTCGACCGCAATATCGTGCACCTCGTTGCCGGTCGAGTACGCGCTATCAATGATGGGAATCAGGGGATGGTTATGGCCGAGCAGGGCGCGAATCTGTTTGCCGTCGGCAAGGCCGCCGGACGGCAACCCGAGTCGCGCCTGCGCCTCACCGTTGCAAAAAAGGATCAAACCGCCCGAATCAAGCAGGATGACCGCATCCGTGATCGATCGGAAGATGTTGAAGAACTGACCGCGTTCATTCTCCCACTGATTGCGGTTTCGGCGGATTCGCTCGGAGAGCACATTGAACTTCTCAGCCAGCGAGCCGAGTTCGTCACGGCCTGCCACCTCGACCTCGACGCCCTCGATCTCGCCGCGGCTGGTCGTCAGCCGCTCGACGCCGCGGGTGATTTCGAGCAGCGGCCGCAGCATCCGCCCGCCGAACATCATCGCGCCGATCAGCGACAGCAGGATTACGCCCATCGAGACCGCGAGGATGTTATCGATCGAGCGGCGCACTTCGTCGGCCAGCAGCGCGGTCGACAGTCCGACCTTGATCACGGCAAACGGTTGATTGTTGATCTGCACGTCGCGGCTGATCTGATAGGTCTGCTGGCGCCACATCGCTGATAGTCGCGATGGTGGCCACCATGCCGAGACGCGATCCTCGAGCACGCTGAAGGGCTCCACCGGCGTCGCCGGTTCAGATCCGTCCGGCGCGGCCGCCTGGAGGGCGGGACTTCCGACCGCGGCGACCTGCGCCGTCGCCTGGTTGCTGCTGACGATCGTCGTGCCGGAGGGCGTATCGATGCGCACGAAAACGACGCCTTTGCCGAAGGCCTGCGACGAGAGCAAAAAACCGCGCAGCGCTGCGCTGCGGGTGAGTGCGTCGGCCGGATCGGCCGGGGCCGAGGCCAGGATCGCACGGATCTGCTCAAAGGCCTGATTGATGATGAGCGCGCCGGAATCCTCGAGATCCTGCACCATCACGGCGACCCGTCGATCGATCTCGATTCCACTCACGATGGTGACCGGGACGATCAGCAGGATCAAAAAAACAACCGCGAACTTAACGCGCAGGCCCATACCTGCCGTACTCCAGGCGTCAGGCGTTGATCGGACTGACTACCAGTCCTTGGCCTGGTAACGCTCGAGCCGATTGTAGAGAGTTTTAAGGCTAATACCTAGAAGTTCGGCAGCGCGCGGCTTGTTGCCGGAAGTGAACTCGAGCGTGCGGCGGATGAACTCGCGCTCCAGATCATCGAGCGAGCTGCCGAGCGGGAGTTCGAAAGTCCCGGCGGTGTTGCTGCTTAGACGGCGGATTTCCGGCGGGAGATCGTCGGCCTCGATCAGCGCTCCGCTGCTGACGATGAGCGCGCGCTGGATCACATTGCGCAACTGCCGCACGTTTCCCGGCCATCGATAGCTGCGCAGCACTTCGAATGCTTCGTTGTTGACGCCCTTGGCCGGCCGCGAGTCCGCCTCCGAAAACTCCCGGATGAAATGCTCAACCAGGTCGGGGATATCCTCCGGGCGATCGCGCAGCGGCGGCAGTTCGATGGTGAAAACGTTCAGCCGGTAATAGAGGTCTTCGCGCAGCGCGCCATCGCGCAAGGCGTCCTCCAAGTTGCGATTGGAGGCGGCGAGCACGCGCACGTCGAGCGAAATCTCGCTGGTTCCTCCCAGCCGTCGGAGCTTTTGTTCTTCGATCACCCGCAGCAGTTTCGCCTGCAGGTCGATCTTCATCTCGGTGATCTCATCCAGCAGCAGGGTGCCACCGGTGGCCAGCTCGAAGCATCCCTCGCGGCGGCGATCGGCGCCGGTAAATGCGCCGCGCTCGTGGCCGAAAAGCTCGCTCTCCATCAGGGTCTCGGGCAATGCCGCGCAATTGACGGCGACGTAAGGACCCGAGCGGCGCGGTGAAAGATCGTGAATCGTGCGCGCCACCAGTTCTTTGCCCGTGCCGCTCTCGCCGCGCACGATCACCGAGGCGGTGCTCGGCGCAAGCTGCTCGATCAACGCCATCACGCGCTGCATCGCGCTCGAACGTCCGACCAGCTTTCCAAATTGTCCCGCCTTGCGCAGGAGCTTCTGCAGACGGACGTTTTCCTGGCTGACGCTCAGATGCTGCGCGAGATTCGCCAGCACGATGCGCAGATGGGCCGGATCGACCGGCTTGCGCATGTAATCGTAAACGCCCAGCTTCATCGCGCGGACCGCGTCCGGGATATCGCCATGGCCGGAAATCACGATCGTGCGCTGGTTGAGATCGAGGCCCTTTTCGCGAATCGCGTCGAGCACGGCGAATCCGTCCTTGCGCGGCAACCGCAGATCGAGCAGCAGCAGGTGCGGCGCAAAGGAATCGATCAGATTGAGGGTCTGCTCGCCGTCGGCGGCAGCCTCAACCCGATGACCCCATGAGGAGATCAGCTCGGACCAGGCGCGGCGAGTGGCGGGATCGTCTTCGGCAACCAGTATGCGCTTTTCTTCAGCCATCCAGGCGATGAATTCCGCGGGTAGCGATGAACAAGCTACCTTTATGACGCTAGCATCGCCGATACAGCTTTGAAACCCTGCAGAACAGCGGGGAACTGGTTCAGTTTGCCAAATTGAACCAGCGCCAACAGCGAAAGGCGGAAGAGCGTCGGGATCAGCCGGAGGGCATCACGCGAAGCGCATACTCGACCATTTTCGGCACCAGACGAGGGCGGGCCAGGCGCGGATCGTACTTCTGGAAGCGGCGCTGGTACTCTTCGAGGCAGGTGCGCGCCAGCCGGCTGAAGGTCACGTCGGCGTCGATCGCGTCGGCCTGCATCACAAAATCCTCGCCGGCGCCGCTCCCGCGCGCCATCGAAAGCGCGGTGCGCATGCGTCCCGCCGCCTGGATCGAGATTCCCAGTGCGCGCCGGATTCCGAACCACGGCTTAAGCGCCTTCAAATTGCGATTCCGGTAGATCGCCCAGTTCACGAAAAAGATCACGTGGCGCGCCTCTTCGTCCATGAAGGCATCGAAGATCTCCATCAACTCCGGCGGAAAAAAGCCGGTCTCCCCGGCGAGCCGGAACAGGCCGAAGGCGAAGAACGAATCGAACACCTCGCCATAGCCCATGCGCAGGAAGCCCCATTCGGCATCGCGCTGCTTATGGCTCAAATCGTCCCGTACCTGGACGCCGATATGGTCGAGCAGGCTCTGCAGGATGCCGGCGTGACGGCCCTCCTCGTAGGATTGCATCGCGATCACTTCGCGCAGCATCGGATCACGTTCGACCTCAGCCATCAGACGCACGCGGGCGCCGGCGACGCGCTCGGTCTTAACTGCCTCATCCCAGAACGGCATCGCACGTAGCCGCGCGATAGTCGCTTCATCGAGCCGGGGCCAATGGATGTCGCGCACCTCGAAGGTGCGAAAGGTGTTGCGAAATTCGTCGCAGAAAAGTTTCTTGTGCTCGCCGCTGCCGAGGCGAAGCTTAGCCATCATGCTCCCCCGAATACCGCCGTCGTCCTTCCAGCCCCTCCCATTCTGGTCGGCCGTTTTGTGACCAGCGGCGCAAGCTAACGGCAGCCGGTCGATCAGTCCAAAATAAACGGGACTAAATTTAGCGGGCTATGCGGGTTCGCGCCAGATCATGGGAGGGAGGTTGCGGTATCGGCGGCTGGCGTTTGGATTGCGCTTTTGCGATAAGGGCCGGAGATTCGCGAGTGGTGTGCAAAAGGAACTCAAGTCGTTGGAAAGGAAGGTGGAACAGCGATGGCAACGCAGTATCGTCGCATCGTGACCGGACATAACGCCAATGGAAAATCGATCATCGTCAGCGACGGCCCTGCACCGGGCGGCTTTGACGAGCACGGCGGCGGGACGGCTGAATTCTGGATCACCGACCAGATCCCGGTCGACAACAAAACGCCCAAGGGCGACCCGGCCGGGCGTCCAACCAAGCTGGAGCCGCCGCCCAATGGCTCGATTATGAGATTCTTCGCGTTGCCGCCTGATTCCGTCTTCAAGCCGGGTGAGGCCGAGAAGCACGCCAAGGCGCTGTTCGCGTCGATCGGCGCATCACATTGCCAGGTAGACACCTCGCGGCATCCCGCGATGCATCGCACGAAGACCATCGACTACATCATTCTGCTATCGGGTGAGGTGAAGCTGATCCTCGACGAGGGCGAGACGATGATGAAGCCGTTCGACGTCGTGATCCAGCGTGGCACGAATCACGCCTGGGCAAACCCGGGCAAGGTGCCGGCGCTGCTGGTCGCGGTGCTGATCGACGCCGAGCCGGCGCCGTAGCGACTTGCGATGAGTCTCGCAATCATCAATCTTGGCGATTCGCACTGCGGCGATCTGGTCGGATCGCCGATTAAGGGCGACGCCGTGATCTGCGCTGATGGAACGATCGCATGGATCGGCAGTTCGAGCGAAGTCCGCCCCGGCGAGCATGAGACTGTCGTCGATGCGGCCGGGGCGACGCTCGCGCCCGGCCTTATCGATTCGCATTTTCACAATTCATTCGGCGACTACACGCCGCGGCAAAACGCCGCCGGCTATTTCGAGAGCTACCTGCACGGTGGAATGACCCGCGCGATCTCGGCCAGCGAGATTCATGTGCCCGGACGCCCGCGCGATGTCCCCGGCGTCAAGGCGCTCGCGATCACTGCCGAGCGATGCTTTCGCGACTATCATCCGGCGGGCGTCACGCTGCACGCCGGCTCGGTCATCCTGGAACCGGGCCTTACGCCCAACGACTTCGCCGAGTTGAGGCGTCACGGCGTATGGCTCGCCAAGGCCGGCTTCGGCTCTTTCGCTCATCCGATGGATTACGTGCCGGTCGTTCACGCGGCCCGCGCCGCCGGGTTGGTCGTCATGTGCCATACGGGTGGAAGCTCGCTGCCCGATACGAAAGAAAAAATCGGCGCGAACGAGATCATCGCGATGCATCCGAACGTCGCTGGTCACGTGAATGGCGGACCAACCGCGCTCAGCGTTGAAGAGAACGCACGCATCGTGAGCGAAGGCGGCGATATTGCCTTGCAGGTGGTGCGCGCCGGTAATTTCCGTTCTGCGCTCGATATCGTAAAGCGCGCCATCGACGGCAATTGCCTCGAACGGGTGCTGATCGCGAGCGACTCGCCGAGCGGCACCGGCTTACTGTCGCTTGGGATGCTGAGCCTGATGGCGGAGCTGGCGTCGGTCGGGCCGCTCAGCGGACGCCAGGCGATCGCGGCGGCGACCGGCTCCGTCTCCGCGGTCTACGGGCTTCAGGCAGGACGGATCGAAGTCGGGCGTCCGGCCGATTTAATCGTTATCGATGCGCCCCATGGTTCGTCGGCGAAGGATGCCTTCAGCGCGCTGGAATTGGGCGATGTGGCCGCCGTAGCCGTGGCGATCACACAGGGCATCGTGCGGTTCGCACGCAGCCGCAATACGCCGCCGCCAATGCGTCGAGTGAGAGTCAGCGACCGGGGCAGCGGCTAGTTTCTTGGGCGTGGACCGAGTCCCATCTGGTTCAAGATCGCCTGGAACAGCGGACTTGCAGGATTTCCCAACTCGCCAATGATCGAGAAGTGATGCATCTGCGGAACGACCATCAGGTTGCCGTGGAAGCCCTGCTCGATCCAGGCCTCGAAAAATTCGATCGACTGACGGATAAACTCTGAGGTCTCGTCGCGTCCGACAGCGACGGTCAGCGGACATCCGCGCTTCGGTAGATGGAGCAGCGGGCTCAAGCGCGCGGCCGTCCCTTCATCGAGGCGGAGCGCTTCGTTGTAGCTCGTGAATCGGATCGGCCGCATGTCGAAGACGCCGCTGATGAGCGTCGCCCCCGCGATAGTGCTGTCGGTCGCCATCATCAGCGCGGCCAGATGACCGCCAGCTGAATTGCCGGCGAGATGAATGCGCGCCGGATCGCCGCCCAGCGCCTCGGCATGGTGATGAATCCAGGCCGTCGATTCGCTCACCTGGCGCACCATCTCGTCGAGCGTGACGGTCGGCGCGAGCGGATATTCGATCGAAATGAAAATCGCGCCGGCGCGCGTGAAGGGCAGGGCCGGAAACGCGCGTTCGTCCTTGTTGCCCGCGCGCCATCCGCCGCCGTGGATGAACGCCAGGATCGGCGCGCGTGGCCGTTCAGTGAGATAGACGTCGAGGCGCTGGTCCGGCCCCGGGCCGTATGCGATGTCGATGCGCGACTTGAGCCGCGCCCGCACCAGCTCGCTTTCGGCCTTGTAGCGAGCGCGGCATTCGGCGGCATCGATAACGCCCAGTTCCGGATTGTAGAGTCGGGCGAGTTCGGCGGGGTCGTAGTCGCGGTACGCTTTCATGGCGGGCAGTGTCGCGCGCGCTGGAAGAACCGTCAATCGGCCGCTGCGAGCGGACTTTCTTGACCTAAATTGGAGCGCCGGGATAAGTTCGGGCCATCGGAGCGTCGCAGTTCGGCATCCTCTACAAAACGGCAAGGTGACCGATGAATCAGCCCATCATCAACAGCAAGGACGAAATCCCGGACGAGCACTATCGTAAGATGGTGCTGACGCTGATGGATCGGCAGGCGGGCCGCGAGATTGCGACTGCCGAGGTTTTCGGCCAGTGCGTCATCTTCGCGCCCACGCTCGACGACAAGGTCCGAATCACGCGTTATCAGAACGAGGAGCTGAAGCATTTCAAGCTGGTGGCGAAGCTGATGGCGGAGCTGGGCGTCGATATCGATCACTACGTTGCCGACCGCAAACGAGCCGGCGCGCGCTTCACCGGCAATGAATCGGACGTCACGGTGACGGACTGGATCGATGCGACGCTGTTCAACTTCATGATCGATCGCGCGGCAACCTATCAGCTCACCGAATACACGCGCGGCAGCTACGCGCCGCTGGCGAAGGCCAACGTCTCGATTCTGCGCGATGAAGAGCGGCACAAGGATTTCGGCGAGCATTGCCTGATCGAGATGTGCCGTGATCCGGAGATGCGCGCCGAGATTCAGCGCCGCTTCCACAAGTGGTTCATCGGTGCGATGCGAATTTTCGGTCGTCCGGGTACGCCCGGCAATCGCTACTGTCTCGAAGTCGGTCTCAAGCAGCGCGACAGCGGCGAGATCGCGGCGGCGTATCTCGATTCGATTCGCCCCGTGATGGCGCGATGCGGGCTCAAGTTTCCGCGTCGCGAGGATTTGCCGATCGAGCTTGCGCCCGAGTTGAATCTCGAAGTTCCGGCGCATCACGACGCCCAGCGCGTCGCCTGAGCGGCAGGAAAGCGCCGCGGATGGCTGCAACGCAAAAATGGGTGGGCCAGCCGCTCAAACGCACCGAAGACCCGCGTCTGCTGGTCGGCGATGGCGTTTTCATCGCGGATCAGCTCTTTCCGAATCTTCACCACGCCGCGATCCTGCGGAGCCCCCACGCGCATGCGCGCATCCGCTCGATCGATGCCAGCGCGGCGCTCCGGCTTCCCGGCGTGGTCGGCATCGTCACTGGCCAGGATGCCGCCAAAATGACGCGGCCGTTCGCGGTCGGCGTGCGGGCGCCCGTCAAGTACTACTGCATGGCGGTCGACAAGGTGCGTTTCGTCGGCGAGCCGGTTGCCGTCGTGGTCGCGACCAATCGCTATCTCGCCGAGGACGCGCTGGATCTCATCCAGGTCGATTACGAGCCGCTGTCGGCCGTCGTCGATCCCGAGCGCGCGCTCGCGGCCGATGCGCCGCTGCTGCACGAAGAGGTCGGCTCCAATCTCGCCTGCCATCGCCATATTGTTTATGGCGATCCCGATGCCGCGTTTGCCGATGCCGAGGTCGTGATCAGCGAGCGCTTTGTGTTTCCGAAGTACGGCTCCACTCCGATCGAAACCTACGGCGTGGTGGCGTCGTTCGATCGGACCAGCGACGTGCTGACGATTCACGCGAACTTCATGGGCCCGTTCATCCTGCATCCGATTACAGCGCGCGCCCTGAACCTGCCCGAGAACAAGTTGCGCCTGGTCGTCCCGCCCGACATCGGCGGCAGCTTCGGCATCAAGACCGGCATCTTTCCTTACATGAGCCTGGTCGGGCTCGCCGCGATGAAGACCGGCGTGACCGTCAAGTGGATCGAGGATCGCCGCGAGCATCTGTTGGCTTCGTCCAGCGGCACCGATCGGATCGCCTATCGCGAGCTTGCCGCGCGCCGCGACGGAACCATCCTCGCGATGCGCACGCGGTGGTATGACAACGTCGGTGGCTACATCCGGACTCCGGAGCCGGGCTGCTCGTTCCGTCCGATCGGCAATTGGTTCGGCGCATATCGTTTCCAGCATCTCGAAGCCGACGCCAACGTCGTGATGACCAACAAGAGCCTGACCGGGCCGAATCGCGGTTATGCCTGCGGCCATCTGTATTTCGAGATCGAACGGATGGTCGACCTACTGGCCGAGAAGATCGGGATGGACCCGGCCGAGGTGCGCCGCCGCAATTTCATCCAGCCCGGCGAATTTCCTTATCGGACACCGAGCGGCGGACTCTATGATTCCGGCGATTATCCGGCGGCATTCGAGAAGGCGCTCGAACTCGCCGACTACGCCGGTTTGCGGCGCAGCCAGGAGCAGGCGCGCGCCGACGGCCGGCTGTTCGGCGTGGGACTGGCGGTGGCGGTTGATCCGTCGGTCTCGAACATGGGCTATATCACCGTCGCGCTCGATCCCGAGATCCGCGGACGCCCGGGCTACCTGCCGAAATCGGGCGCTCTGGAAGCGGCCACGGTCAAGGTCGATCCGCTCGGCCGGATAATCGGCGTGCTCGGCTCGGCGCCCCAAGGCCAGGGCCATCGCACCGTCGTCGCGCAGATTATCGCTGACGAACTCGGCATCGCTCCCGACGACATCACGATCGTTGACGAGATGGATACTTTCACGCGGGTCTGGGGCATCTCGTCGGGCACCTACTCGAGCCGCTTCGGCTCGGTCGGCACCAGCGCCGCCGCGCTTGCGGCACGCCGGTTGCGCGACAAGCTCGTGCGGTTCGCTTCTTATCTGATGGAAGTTCCGCCCGAGAGTGTCGTCTGGTCAGAAGGCGGAGCGCACCACGCGAACAACGGTCAGGTGCTCACGCTCAAGGACCTTGCCGGCCGGGCGCACTGGGATGTCGAATCGATTCCGCCCGGTATGGAAGCCGGGCTCGAAGCGACCGCGGTTTTCGCCTTTCCCGAAGCGAAGGCGCCCGACCTGCAGGATCGCGTGAATTCATCGAACACCTACGGTTTCATCGCCGAAGTGATGGCGGTGGAAATCGATCCCGATACCGCCGCAATCAAAATTCTCAAGTACGTGACAGTGCACGATGCCGGCGAGATCATCAATCCCGCGATCGTCGAAGGCCAGATCTATGGCGGCGCGTTGCACGGCCTCGGCGGCGCGCTGTACGAGGAGCTGGCGTACGATGAACAGGGCCAGGCGCTGGCCGGCTCGTTCATGGACTACCTCGTCCCGACCGCTCACGAAGCGGTCAAGATCGATATCGCGCACGTCGTCAGTCCCTCGCCCTTTACCACCCTTGGCGCCAAGGGACTCGGCGAATCCAGCTCGATGACCGTGCCTGCGGTGCTCGCGAATGCCGTCACCGACGCGCTCAAGCCGCTCGGCGTGCATATCCGCGAGCTGCCGATCACGCCCAGCCGGTTGTGGCATCTGATGGAATCCGCGCGGAGCAAGCGATGAAACCACCGCCGTTCGAGTATCACGATCCGAAGACCGTCGATGAGACGCTCGCGATCCTCGGCCGTTACGGCGGCGAGGCGCGGCTGCTTGCCGGAGGCCAAAGCCTGATGGCGTTGCTCAACTTCCGCCTGGCCTCGCCCGCCGCGCTGGTCGATCTGAATCCCGTTCCCGAACTTTCGTACATCAGGGAGGAAGGCGGCCAGCTTCGGTTCGGCGCGATGACGCGCCAGCGCCAAATCGAGTTCTCGCCGCTGGTCGCGAGCCGGCTTCCGCTGATGATCGAAGCGACGCGGATGGTCGGTCATCTGCCGACGCGGACCCGCGGGACGATCGGCGGCAGCATCGCGCACGCCGATCCAGCGGCTGAATATCCAGCCCTGGTTACCGCGCTCGATGGCGAGATGGTGCTGCGGAGCGCATCGGGAACGCGTGTCGTCAAGCCGGCCGATTTCTTCAAGGGCTTTTTTACCACCGCAATCGCGCCCGGCGAGATGCTGGTTGAGGTGCGCATTCCGGTGACGCCGGCGCACAGCGGATGGGCGTTTGAAGAGTTCAGCCGGCGCCACGGCGATTTTGCAATCGTCGAAATCGTCACGATGCTCACGGTCGACAACGGACGCTGCACGCGCGCGCGTGTTGCGGCATCGGGCGTCGGTGGCGCTCCGGTCCGGCTGCGGCCGGTCGAAGAGATTCTCGAGCGGGACGGAGTCGGCGAGCGGGCGATCGGCGAGGCCTCGGCACGCGCGGCCGAGCTGGTCGATCCGACCAGCGATCTGCACGCATCGGCGGATTATCGCCGCCATCTGACCCGCGTTCTGACCCGCCGCGCTCTGACCCGGGCCGCTCTGCAAGTCAGGGGGAACAACTGATGGCCGAGCCAAGGAAAGTCAGCTTCAAGATCAACGGCGCGGTGCGCGAAGGCACTACCGAGCCGCGCAAGCTGCTGGTTGATTTCATCCGCGACGACCTGGGCCTTACCGGCACGCACATCGGATGCGAGCACGGCATCTGCGGCGCTTGCACAATTCTGTTCAACGGCGAAGCGGCGCGCTCGTGCCTGATGCTCGCGGTGCAGGCCGATGGCGCCGAAATCACGACGGTTGAAGGGCTGGCTGCGCCCGACGGCACCTTGCATCCGCTGCAGCAGGCCTTCTGGGAGCATCATGCGCTCCAATGCGGATTCTGCACTCCGGGGATGCTGATGGCGGCGTGTGATCTGTTGCGCGTCAACCCGAGTCCCACCGAAGAGGAGATTCGAACCGGACTGTCGGCCGTGCTCTGCCGATGCACCGGCTACCAGGGCATCGTTGACGCGGTGAAGGCGGCGGCCGACCGCATGCGTTCATCGAATTAGTTCTGCCGCCCGGGCCGGCGAGCGGCGGACAAAAGGGATGGTTGATGATCTGTACCCGTGGCTGACTCGGAGCTAATCGCATCGGGGGCGGACTCCGGCGCGAAGCCGGCGAAGCTAGTCGGCGCGCGCGTGAAGCGTGTCGAGGATCGCCGCCTGCTCACCGGTCACGGTTCCTTCACTGACGACTTCCACCCGCCGAATTTGGCTTACGTGGCGTTCCTGCGCTCGCAGGATGCCCATGCGCGCATCGTCAGAATCGATGCGGACGGGGCGCGCGCGATGCCGGGCGTGATTGCGGTGGTCACCGGCGCGGAGCTGGCGCGTGTGGCGAAGCCGATGTGCGCGCGCTCCACAATGGCCAGTTACCGAATGACGAGCCTGCCGGCGCTTGCGATCGACAAGGTCCGACATGTCGGCGAGGCTATCGCGGCGGTCGTCGCGGAGAGCCGCTACACTGCCGAAGATGCCTTGGAGAAGATCGTCGTTGAACTCGAAGCGTTGCCGCCCGTCAGCGACGTTGAAGCCGCCGCCACCCCGGGCGCGCCGCTCCTCCATGACGAGGCCGGTTCCAATGTGCTGGTGTCGCGCGAGTTCGCGCGCGGCGCAAGCACGTCCGGACTTAATCGCGATGCGCCGCCGGGCGCCGCGGTGACAGTTCGCGATCGCTTTCGGTTTCGCCGCCACGCCGCGATCTGCATCGAGCCGCGCAGCTACGTCGCCGAATACAATTCCGGAAGCGGCGAGCTGCTCCTGCATTCATCGACGCAATGTCCGGGCGTGGTGCGCACGGCGCTCGCCGAGAGCCTCGCGATGCCTGAGCACCGGATCCGGGTGATCGCGATCGACGTGGGCGGCGGCTTCGGCGCGAAGTCCTCGGTCTATCCGGAAGAGCTTGCCGTTTGCGCTCTCGCGCGGATGCTCAAGCGGCCGATCAAGTGGACCAGCGATCGGCGCGAAGACCTGCTCACGACTTCGCAGGGCTGGGACGAGATCATCGATGCGGAACTCTCGCTCGGCGCGGACGGCGCGATTATCGAGCTCAAGGCCAATGTCATTGCGGACATCGGCGCGTACTCCGTGCATCCGTGGACGCTCGTAATCGAACCGGTCCAGACCGTGAGCTTCATGCCCGGGCCGTATCGGGTCGCGAACTACTGGGCGCGCGCGACGGGCGTCGCCACGTGCAAGGCCCCGACCGGGCCGTATCGCGGCGTGGGGCGGCCGATCTCGACTTTCGTTATGGAAGGTCTCATCGATCGCGCGGCGCGCCGCCTCGGAATCGATCCCGCGGACCTCAGGATGCGCAATTTTGTGCGGCCCGATGAGTTCCCGTACCGAACCGCCACCGGTATCGTATGGGACCGCGCGCCGTTCTTTGAGCTTATGGAACGGGCGCGAGCGCGGCTTGGTTATGACGACCTTCGCGCCCAGCAGCAGCGCGGGCGCGCTTTTGGACACTACCTCGGAATCGGCTTCGCATCGTATTGCGAGCTTACCGGCATCGGTTCGGCGACGCCGGCCGCGCCCGGCATGACGGTGCCGGCGGGGACGGAGGCGGCGACCGTGCGGGTCGATCCATCGGGGACGGTGACGGCGATTTTCGGCGTCGCCTCGCACGGCCAGGGACTCGAAACCACGCTCGGCCAGGTGGTTGCCGATGAACTCGAGGTCCCGCTCACTGATGTGAAGATCGCCTACGGTGATACGGCATCGGCGCCGTACGGAACCGGCAGCTATGCAAGCCGCGGGGCCGTGATGGGCGGCGGGGCCGGGATGCTGGCGGCGCGCGCGGTGCGTGAAAAGGCCGACCTCATAGCAGCTCATCTCCTCGAGACCGATCCGCGCATCAGCCGTGCGGAAGGCCATAGCCCGACCGTTCGCCAAGTCAGCCTGCGTGACATCGCACAGGCAGCCTACGCCGGGACCAAGCGGCTGCCGAAGGGAATCGAACCCGGCCTCGAAGCGACGCGTTTTTACGATCCGTACTACGGTACGGCGACCGCAGCGATACACGCGGTCGCGCTCGAAGTCGATCCCGAAACCTTTGCAATCCGGATTATTCGCTATGTCACCGCAGAGGATTGTGGGCGTATCATCAATCCATTGATCGTCGACGGCCAGGTGGTTGGCGGCGCGGTGCAGGGCTTCGGCGCGGCGCTCTTTGAGCAGGTGGTTTATGATGAAAACGGCCAACTCGTCACCGGCAGCCTGATGGATTATGTCGTGCCGTCGGCGGCTGACGCGCCGCAGATCATCGCGGAGCATCTGGAAAACCCGTCGCCGACCGCGCTTGGCGGCTTCCGCGGCGTCGGCGAATCGGGCACGATCGGCGCGCCGGCGGCGATCGCCAACGCGGTCGCGGATGCGCTCGCGCCGCTGGGAATTGAGCCCGGCGAGATTCCGATCACGCCCGACTCGCTGTTTCGCGCCGCAGCGCAACGGCTCCAGGAGCAGAAGAGATGATCGATCTGAGAATCGAGCAGGCCGACTGGCTCCTGACGGTCGACCACCAGCGGCGCATCATCCGCGATGCCGCGGTTGACATCGAAGCAGGACGTATCGCGGCGGTCGGCAAAACCGCCGAAATCCGCGCGCGCGGACCGGCGCAGAAAACGATCGACGCGCGCGGGATGGTGGTCACGCCGGGACTCATCGACAGCCATATCCATACGACCTTTCAGATGAGCCGCGGGCTTGCCGACGAGGTGGGCAGCCGCAAGTTCCTGTTCGAGCGAATGTATCCTTACGAGGGCGCGCTCGACGAGGACGATGCGCGCGTGAGCATCGAGCTGTGCGTGCTCGAATTGCTGCGCAACGGCGTCACAACCTTCATTGATGCGGGCAACTACCAGCCGCAAATCACCGCCGAAGTGGTCGGACGCGCCGGGATGCGATGCATCGTCGCGCGCTCGAGCTTCGACGTCACGCAATCCGCGATGGGCGCGCTGCCGGCTGCGTTTATCGAAACCACCGAACAATCGCTAACACGTGCCGAAGCGGTGGTGAAGGAACTTCATCGCGTGTTCGACGGCCGCGTCCATGCCTGGTTCCAGTTTCGCGGGCTCAATAACTCCACCGATCGGCTGATCGTCGGGCTGAAGCAGCTCGCGGACCGGTACGGCGTCGGCGTACAGACGCATGCCTGCTTCGCGCGTTCCACGATGGAATCGTCGCAGGCGCAGCATGGCGCGACCGAAATCGAGCGGATGGCGAAGTTGGGCGTGCTCGGACCCAACCTGCTGTTGATTCACGCCGGATGGGCGACGGAACGCGAGCTCGAGCTGATTCGCGACCATAACGTCAAAGTGGTTGCCGCCGCGAGTTCCAGTCTGCACAACGCCTACGGAAACATCCGGATGGGCCATCTTCCGGAGCTGATCGAACAGGGCGTGGCGGTCGGCCTGGGCTCGGATCATGCGTCGTCGGGAATCGTCGATTTGCCGCAGGAAATGTTCCTGGCGGCTTGCGCGTACAAGGAGGTGCGCGAGAATCCCGAAGTGATGCCGCCCGAGCGGGTGATCGAGATGGCCACGATCAACGGCGCGCGCTGCGCGTTGCGCGACGGCGAGGTCGGCTCGATCGAGGCCGGCAAGCGCGCCGACCTCACCATCTTCGACACGCGGCGTCCCGAATGGCAGCCGCTCTACAATCCGGTCGCGAATCTGGTCTACAGTGCGACCGGCAAGAGCGTCGATACCGTGATCGTCGACGGACACATTCTGATGCGCGGCGGGCGCGTGCTGACGCTCGATGAGTCTGAGATTATCGAGGCCGCGGCGCGCCGCGCGCCGGCGATACTTGCGAAGACGCGGCTTGAAAAACTGATTGCGCCGAAGTGGCCGGTTAGCTGACCATCAGGCGACGCGAAGGAGACCACGCGATGGAGTACATCGAAAAGATTACGTGGGAAGGCCGTGCGCTCTCCCTCAAGCGCAAGGTCAAACCCACCGAGGTGAGCGGCGCCGAAGGCGGCGTTGCGCTCGAGCATCTGCGCATCACGGATCCCGCCGTGCGACCGACCAATCAGGATGTTCCCGAGGGCACCCCGCTGCGCGTGTTCCAGGCAGACGGCGTCGGCATCGACGTTTCCAAGCGCAGCACGGCCGAGATGACATTCTGGCATCGCAACGCCGACTACGACGAACTGATCTTCTGCCATCAGGGCGGGATGATCTGGGAGACCGAGCTCGGCACGCTCGAAATCAAGGCCGGCGAGATGCTGCTGATACCGCGCGGCGTGGCGCATCGCGCGATTCCTCCGCAAGGCGGCGGCGAGAACATTTTGGTCGAGCTGAAGATCCGCCCGACGGTGCGCAAGGTCTGGCCGGCGGGCGCGAAGGATGGGGCGTAGCACCGATGCCGGTAATCGATTTTCACATTCATACCTACGACTACCCCATCCAGGGGCCGCCGGAGTTCATCGAGTTCATGAACCGCGAGCTGCGCGGCTCTTTCGACGACTTCGTGCGCGCGCGATGCAATGCCGCGAACTATTTGAAAGTGCTCGATGAGGCGGGAATCGATTACGCGGTAATCCTTGCCGAGCTCGCACCGGTCACCTCGGCGATCGCGAGCAACGAGGGCGTCAGCCGTCTGTGCGCGGGAACTTCGCGGTTGCTGCCGTTCGCGAGCATCAACCCGTTCCTGACCGACCATCTCGATCGCGAGCTAGAGCGGCTGATCGTCAAAGAGCACTTCCGCGGCGTGAAGCTCTATCCGACCTATCAATTTTTCTATCCCAACGATGCGCGCATCTATCCGCTCTACGCCAAGGCGCAGGAACTCGGTATTCCGGTGTTGCTGCACACCGGATCGTCGGTCTTCCCCGCCTCGCGCATCAAGTACGGCGATCCGCTCTATCTCGACGATGTCGCGGTCGATTTCCCCGAGCTGAACATCGTGCTGGCGCACAGCGGGCGGCCATTCTGGTACGACCGCGCCTTCGCGCTCGCGCGTTTTCGCCCGCACATCTACATGGAGCTTTCCGGACTGCCGCCGTCGCGCCTGATGCGTTACTTTCCGGAGCTCGAACGCGTCGGTGACAAGGTGATTTTCGGTTCCGATTGGCCGAGCGTGCCGACGCTCAAGGAGAACGTCGCCGCGATCCGGGCGCTGCCGATTTCTGAAGAAGTGAAAACCAAAATTCTGGGCGGCAATGCGGCGCGGATTCTGAAATTGACCTGAAGATCGTCCTTGCGCCCGCGCGCCGAACGGCGCTTTGATTGGTATGGAGCGAGTTGAACGATGGCTGTGAATGACAGGCGCGAACGAACGCGGATGCTGGCCATGGCGGCCGGGATCGACCTCACCGACTCCGAAATCGCGGCCATGGCTGAACTGCTCTGCGGCTTGATCGATACGATCGATGAGGCGGCGGCCGGTTTCGGTGCGGATGCGCCCGAACCGTTGATGCGCCCGGGAAGCTCGCGATGGCAATGACGTTCGATCCGTTGCGCGCCTCCATCGCCGAGCTCGGCGCCGCATTGCGCGAGCGGCGCATCTCGATCCGCGAGCTGATCGACGAGCATCTCGCACGCCTCGTCGCGGTCAATCCGAAGATCAATGCGTTCTCGCTGCCTGACCCGGATGGCGCGCGCGCTGCCGCCGCCGCGCTCGATGCCGAGCTTGCCGCTGGCACGCTCCGTTCGCCCCTTCACGGCATCCCGATCACCGTCAAGGACCTGTTCGCAACGCGCGGGCAGCGCACCGCGGCCGGCTCTTCGATCCTGCGCGACCGAGTCACCGATTACGATGCCGACGCGGTTGCGAACCTGCGGACGAAGGGCGCGGTGATCCTCGGCAAGACCGCGATGGACGAATTTGCGTTCAGTCCGATCGGCGTCAACGTTCATTACGGGAATACGCGCAATCCGTGGGACCTGGAGCGGGTCACCGGCGGATCGAGCGCCGGCGCGGCGGCGGCGCTCGCGGCCGGAATCGGGACCGGCGCGCTCGGCAGCGACACCGGCGGATCAGTGCGACTGCCGGCGGCGCTCTGCGGCGTGGCCGGTTTTAAACCGAGCTACGATCGATTGCCGCGCGGCGGCGCATTCCCGCTCGCCTGGTCGCTCGATCACCCGGGAGTCTTCGCGCGCTCGGTCGCCGACCTCTGCGCGATGTTCGACGCTGCGGCGTTTCCGGAAGCCCGCCTCGGCGCGCTGCCCGCAGTTACCGGACGCGAACTGCGCTTTGGGATCCTCGAAGAGTTCTGCCGCGATCTTGACGCCGAAGTTGGCGCACGCTGGGAGGGATTTATACGCGCGATCACGGCTGCCGGTGTCCGCGTCGAAACCGTTCAGCCCAACACCAGCAAGCTTTCGATTGCGGCCTCAACCGCAATCATGTTCGCCGAGGCTGCCGCGGTGCATCGCGAATGGCTCAAGACGCGGCGCGCCGATTACGGCGAAGGCATTCGGATGCGTCTGCTGCAGGGCGCATTGATCCCGGCCTCGACCTATCTGCGTGCGCTGCAGCTCCGCCGTGTGATCGCAGAGGAGTTCGAAGCTCTCTTCAAGACCTACGATTCCCTTATCTGTCCGACCAACGTGACGGTCGCCCAGACCATCGCGTCAGTCGAAGGGCCGACTGCCGGACGGATGATCCGCAACACGCGGCTTGCGCCGCTCCTCGGGATTCCCGGGCTGAGTCTGCCAATTCCGGGGCGCGGGTTGCCGGTTGGCGCGCAATTGATGGGTCCGGTCGCGGGCGATGCGAAGCTGCTCGCCGCCGCCGGCGTGATCGAAAAAATCATCGGCCCGGCGGATTCGCCGCCTCTTTAGGCGCCGCGGCCAGGGAGCTGTCATGGCAACCGATCTCGGCGGCTTTCTCGAAGAGCATCGCGAGGCTGTCAACTGGATTCGCAAACCAGTCGATCTCGATAACGTCGGCGCACTGACCGGCCAGAGCACGAAGACCATCGTCTTCGAGAACCTTAGGAACTATCCCGGCTGGCGGCTGGCCGATCTGTTGTTTCACAATCGCGAAGCGCAGGCGCGCGTGCTCGGATGCGAGCCGCATCAGGTCGTGCAGACGCTCGCCAAGGTGCTGGAGCGGGGCCCGCGCAAGTTCCGGATTGTCGAGGATGGTCCGGTCAAGGAGATCAAGCTCACGGGTGACGACGTCGATCTGACCAGGCTGCCGGTGGTGCGGCATACGGAGCGCGATCCCGGTCCGTACCTCACCTCGTTCAACGTGGTGCGCGATCCTGAGACGGGCGTGTGCAACTCCAACAACCCACGCTCGCTGGTGCTGGGCCGCAATCGTACGCTCTCATCGTTCGTCACGCGGCACGTGCAGAGCATTTTCGGCAAGTACAAGGCGGCGAAGCAAAAGATGCCGCAGGCGATATGTATCGGCGCGCATCCGGCCTTCGAGTTGGCCGCGGCATACAGCGGCCTGCACGACGATTTTTGGGACCTGGAGTACGCCGGCACGATCATGGGGCGGACGCTCGATCTCGTGCGCTGCGAGACGCTTGACCTGATGGTCCCCGCCGAGGCGCAGATCGTGATCGAGGGCTACGTCAATCCCGAGCGCACGGGTATCGATGGTCCGAATCCGGGTCCGGCCACCTACTTCGTTCCGGCGCGCGCACCGGCGCCGGAATTTGAAGTCACGGCCATCACGATGCGCCGCGAGCCTATCTACCGCAATCACATGTGCAGCCCGTGGACCGACCATCAGCCGCTGCCGCGCCTGTTCCACGAGGCTCAGCTTTATCGGATGCTGCGCGCGCAGGGACTCGACGTGCGCGAGGTGATGTTTCCGCCGTGGGGCGGCGCGATGTCGTGCGTGATCCAGATCGCGCCAGCCGCGGATGGCCAGGTCAACGACGCGCTGCTGGCAGTGATGGGCGCGCCGTGGCTCAACACCAAGCTGGTGGTGGCAGTCGATCCGGATATCAACATCTACGATCCCGCCGATGTCTACTTCGCGATCACCACGCGGGTCGATCCGTCGAAGCACGTGATCATCGTGCCGAACACCCGCGGCAATCCGATGGACCCGTCGACCACGCCGGTTCTGGAAGCCGGCGAATCCGCGATCAACCATCGTCATCCGGCGGTGGTCGGCAAGATGGGCATCGATGCGACCAAGCCGGTGCCCTATCGTGCGAATCGCGCCGATTTCGATCGTGGATGGCCGGTGAACTGGGGCAAGGTCAAGCTGACCGACTATCTCTAAGCGGCTGGCGGGCCCCAGTCGCAAACTCGCTCGCGAGAAAATTTCGTTTGTCGCGCGGCTGCAAATTGTCCTACAATCCAACCATTCCTTCGCTCCGAGTTCGCTTCAGGCGATCGCGCGGACCGCGGAAAGGATGTGGCGCATGGGACTGGGCATTCTCGTGGGCAAACGCACCCGGCGCGGCTACCGGCCCTCGCTGATGCATCGGCTGCTAAAGCCGCGGATTTCCGGTAACAGTATCAACGGCCTCGGTGAAAAGAACCGCCGCAGAGCGTCGCCAATCTATCATTGGGCCGAGCTTCCATTTCCGCACAAGCGGATCTGGCGATGGTTTCCGCTGCTCGAGCTGCGATCCCTTGAAATGATTCGGCAGGTGCGTGAGGCGATTCGGCAGCGCGCTACGCCTCTGCTCCCGATCAGCAACATACGCATGGAAGATCAGCCGGCGAACTGGGCGGCGCGCGCGAAGCAGTTTGCGCTGGAGAACGAAGCGCGACAGTGACAATATGGCGCGTCTGTTTGCGAGTCTGAGTCGGCGGGACTAAGTTACGCTCAAAGGAGGGTGCTGGCCGAGACGATGATCGAATTACCCGGCAAGGCACTGGCGCGCGAGTTGATCGAGCGCAGCCGCGGGGCAGCACGGAGCACGCCGCTCGATCCGATCATCGCGATGGCCCGCGAGAAGCGGCTCGACGACGGCGCCGCTTTTCGTCTGGTCTGCCGGTTGTGGGCGCTGGAGCGGCTCTTCTATTACATCTACGGCGGATGGGGGCAGGGGCTCGAACTCAACGATTTTCCGCCGGGCGTCAAATACCTTTTCGCCCGTCAGATCATGGATGAGTCGACGCACGAGATGCTCTACATGGACACGATGCTGCGCAAGGGCTGGATCGAAAAGCAGCGCGACGCATTTGAGCATCCGTGCGGCCGCTTCGCGATCAATTGCGCGCTCTCTTCGTACGCGTACACGCTGCGCTACTTCGCTTCGTATCCGCATAGCGTCAGAATCGCGGCGCTCAACCTGGGACCGAAAATCGTCGAACTCGCCTGGATGGAACAGCTCGCCGCGGCGCTTGACGATCCGATCGTGAAAGGCGTCTTCGAGAGTCAGTTCGTCGAGAACCGCAGCCACATCAACATGGGCCGGCGCATCGTCGAGGAGCACATCGCCACGCCGTTTGAGAGCGAGCTCGCGCGGCGGGTCACCGAATCGGCGTGCAAGGATTATGCGAAATTCCTGCGCGAACTGGTGAATCTCGTGATGGAGCGCGAGACGGAGGAACAGAAAGGCCCGATGGGCGCGATCTTCCAGCGCGTCATCGAGTAATCATGCCGACGCTCAAAATCGATCACGAACTCTGCACTGAATGCCGGATGTGCTACGTGGCGTGCCGCGAGCTTAACCTGAACGCCGTCTATGTCGCCGCCGAGCCGCTCCATCGTCTCGAGATC
>Ga0070737_10002586_pt1 | contig 21382 bp, 13 predicted proteins | sample Coa_R1_10_FD_66438 | JGI IMG/M metagenome (GOLD analysis project Ga0070737, IMG submission 66438) | Surface soil microbial communities from Centralia Pennsylvania, which are recovering from an underground coalmine fire - Coalmine... | ecosystem: Environmental > Terrestrial > Soil > Unclassified...
TCTCGCTTGTGGCACGCGTTGCGCAGACGAACCGTGCCCTCGTGAGTGAAGGCCGAGGCATTGCGGCCATTGCGTGTGGGCAGCACGCAATCAAACAGGTCGATGCCGGCGCGAATGCCGGCCAGCAGATCGTGCGGCGTGCCCACGCCCATGAGGTAGCGCGGCCGGTCGGTCGGCAATAGCGCTGCCGTCGGCGCCAGGGCGGCGTGCATCTGCGCCTGCGTCTCGCCGACCGAGAAACCGCCCAGAGCGTAGCCGGGAAAGTCCAGGGCCGTCAATTCTCGGGCGCAGCGGCTGCGCAGCTCCAGATCGGTGCCGCCCTGCACGATGGCGAACAGCGCCTGATCAGAGCGCTGGTGGGCCGCACGGCAGCGCTCGGCCCAGCGAATCGTTCGCGCCACGGCGATGCGCAGATAATCCGGGGCAGTACCATAGGGCGGGCATTCATCCAGGCACATGGCGATGTCGGCGCCGAGCTTTTCCTGGATGGCGACCGCGTGTTCCGGCGTCAGCTCTACCAATCGGCCGTCGATGTGCGAACGAAAGACGGCGGCATGGTCGTCGATCTTGCGGGTCGGGGCCAGACTATAGATCTGAAAACCGCCGCTGTCGGTGAGAAGAGGACCATCCCAGGCCATGAAACGATGCAGTCCGCCCAGTTCGGCAATAATGTCCTCGCCAGGCCGCAGTGTCAGATGATAGGTATTGCCAAGCAAGATTTGCGCTCCGGCGTCCCGGAGCTGATCCGGCGTCAATCCCTTGACCGTGGCCTGGGTGCCGACTGGCATGAACACCGGCGTTTCGACGATGCCATGCGGCGTTTGCAACCGCCCGCGCCGCGCCGCGCCATCCGTCGCCAACAACTCGAAATGAATAGCCATGCCAAAAGAAGAACCAACTCCAGAGTCACAGAGAACGCAGAGAGAAAAACACGGAGATAAGATAAAAAATTCCCAAGGCAGGATTCAGAAAACAACAGAGCGAGCGTATGCCCTCTTCTACCCTTTTTAACCTTTCTCTTTTATCTTTTTTCTGTGTTTTTCTCTGGGTTCTCTGTGGCTCTGGAGTTAGTCTATTAATCTCCGCGAAGGGTCAGGCCCAACTGCCCCAATTTTTCACGGACTTCGCTCAGGGAGGTCATGCCGAAGTTCTTCGATTCCAGCAATTCGTCTGCAGTACGGCTGACCAGCTCGCCTACCGTGTTGATGCCCAGGCGGTTCATGCACTTGCGGGCGCGGACCGACAAGTTCAGATCGCTGACCGGCTTGCTGAGAAGGGCCTGTTCCTGTTCGCTGAACTGCTGCTGGGCCCGGAAACGCACATCTTGCTGCGCGCCTTCCTCCAGCGATTGCCCCAGCCGCAATCCCTTGCTCGCCATCATCTCCTTGATTTCTTCCAGCGAGGTTTCGCCGAAGTTCTTGCTGCTGAGCAGCTGCTGCTCGTTGATGCGTGTCAGGTCGCCCAGCGTTTTGATGTTCATTTTTTTCAGGCAGTTGCGTGCACGTACGGACAACTCGAAATCCGTAACGGGCGTTTCCAAGACCTGGCTGAAGCGGCTGAAGGCATGTTCTTCCTCAGGACTGTAGTACATGGTCTTCGACGCCTGGGCGTCCTTGAGGAACAGACGCGCCTGCTCGTCCAGGGGATTGCTGGCCAGTACGCGGCGGTAGCACTCGATGGCCTTGTCGTACTGTTCGTGGTCTTCGTAGAGAACGCCGAGGTTGTTTAGGACGCCGGCATGCAACGGCGGATGTTTAAGGCAGCGCTCGTAGAAAGCGATAGCTTCATCATCGTTACCGGCCAGGTCGTTGGCATGAGCCAGCTGAAACAAGACGCCTGTGTGCGTCGGATCAAATTTCTCGGCCTTTTCCAGGTGCTCAACGGCCTTGAGGCGCTCACCCTCCGCGAGAAGACAGCAGGCTATCTGATAATGGTACTCGGCGCTGTGGCTGGCCAGATCGGTGAGCTTGTTGAGGATGGCGCGGGCCTGGTGCAAGTCGCCTTTTTGGCGATAGATGCCCGCCCGTTGCAGCTGCACCTGGCTGGGATTGTAGCCGGCCTTCTCGGCTCGGTCGAAAGCCTTCAGCGCGTCGTCAAACTCACGCAGGGAGATCAGAGCACGTCCCAGGTAGAAATTAGCCAACGCCCCCTCCGCCTGGCGCAGATGCTCGGCAGCTTGCCGTATGTAACCGAGGAAGAACGAGGCGATGCCGAGCTTGAGGTGCCAGCGCTTGGCGGCGGCGCCGCTGGACGATTCGATCTTCTTTTTGAGGACTTCCGTCACGTCGCGGAGGCTGCGGAACTGGCCGCCACCCTGGGCCAGCCCTTCGCGCAGCTTCGATACGGTTCCCGCATCACAATCCTCGCGCTCGACCAGCAAGGCTTTCAAGTCGATCAGCATCTGCTCAACCATGCAACGCTCTCCGTGAAAAACCGTCTGCCCTTAGGGGGAATTGTTAGTATAACGGTAGCTGTTGTTCGTGCAAGAGAGGACCAATTCCCATTTCGCCGCGAGCCGCAGGCGAAGCACGAGAGGCCTCCTACTTTGCCTGCGGCTCGCGGCGAAACAAGACGCTACGCCATGCCGCGCTCGCAGCCATCTGTACCGCCGGCCTGTTACGCTTTGGTCCATCCTGGCCTGGAAGCTGTCGCCGCCGAGGAAATCGAACACGATCTCGGCGGCGAGGTCAAAAAGACCAGCCCCGGCCTGGTCGTCTTTCGTCTGCCGGAAATCGATGCGCGCGTGTTGAAACTGCGGACCACGGAAGACGTGTTTTTGTTGGCCTGGGGCAGCGATCAGCTCAGCTACCGCGCCGAGGATCTCGATCACATCCGCCGCTGGACGGCGCGGGAGGCGGATTGGCCGACCCTGTTACATATCCACCGTGCGTTGCGGCCCAAGCCGAAAGGACGGCCGACCTATCACCTCGTTACCCAGATGGAAGGCCGACACGGCTATCTCCGCCGCGATGCCCAAAAGGCGCTGGCGCAGGGACTGGCCGGCACGGTGCCGGAAAGCTGGCGACCCGTCGAGGAGAATGCCGCTGTGGAATTCTGGCTGACCATCCACGGGGCGACGGCCGTTTGCGGACTGCGCTTGTCCGATCGCACCATGCGTCATCGCACGTACAAGCTGGAGCATCGTCCGGCGTCGCTGCGGCCGACCATCGCCGCCGCCATGATCCGTTTGGCTGAAATTGGCCCTCAGCACGTCGTTCTGGACCCGATGTGCGGCGCCGGCACAATTTTGGCCGAACGCCTGGCGGCCCCCTTTCCCCATGTTGGAGAGCGAAAGGGGGAGCGTGGCGGCTGCGCTCCGGTATGGGGCGGCGATAGCGATTTTAGCGCCGTCCGCGCTGCAGCCATTAATTTGCGCCGCCTTGGTCCCGCTTTGCTGGCCCAGTGGGACGCCACGCGCTTGCCGCTTGCCGCCGCTACGGTGGATCGCCTCGTCTCCAATCCGCCGTTCGGCAAACAGCTGAGCAGCCCCGATGCCGTTGTCCCGCTGTATCACGCTATGCTGCGCGAGTATGATCGTGTCCTGCGGCCGGGCGGCTTGGCTGTGCTGATCGTCAGTGCGGCCGCCGTGCTGCGTTCGGCCGTTCGCAACATCGGCTGGAAAGCACGCCGGCAGCTATCTGTCCGCGTCCTCGGCCACCCCGCAGTCATTACAGTCTGGCAGAAGCCGCAACCATAGAATAACATGAATTATTAGCCCCTGGCGCAAACGAGGGGGATCGATCCTTGGCAAATCCTTCCAGGGTAAGCAGCCATGACCTCTGAGCGAATCACTTGTCCCGATTGTAAATCGGTATTACGGCCGGCCAAGCCGGTGCCTGACGGCAAGAAGGTCAAGTGCCCCAAATGCCATAGCGAGTTTCTCACGCCCGGACTTGTTGAGGAAGAGGAGCGCCCGCGTCCGAAGACGCCTGTCAGCAAAGCGCCCAAGAAAAAAGCAAAGGCCGCCATCAAGAAAGCGGGTGGTCCCAAACCCCCTCCCAAAAAGCCTGCCTTGGACGACGACGAGGACAGCGGTGGTATCTACTCGTTTGTTGGGGCCAAGGAAGAAGAAGAGGAAGAGAGACCGGAGATCAATTACGCCCCGGACCTGTCGATCAAAGACCTGCGCGGACCGGCTCAGGAGGCAGTGGTCAAGCCGTCCAACTTCATCATGCTTATTGGCGGACTCAGCGCCTTGAGCAATATTTTCCTCATCTGCTGGTCGTTTTGGCCGATGGTCTTCAGCGATTCTGTCGTCGATTATTACAAAGTTCTCAAAGCCCACTACAAAGACGACAAGAACGCCCTCCAGCGCATCGAGGGCTATAAGGAATTCAAGGACCTCAAGGACAAAGACCTGGAGATCGTGCAAGCGGCGGATGAGAAGGCGATCTATGACTTTTGGGTCGGTGGATTTCCCCCAATGGGGCGTCTGTGGATGATGGGCTTATTCATCCTCTTGCTGATCTACAACGCCTTTGCCATCATCGGTGCCGTGAAGATGCAAAACCTGGAGTCGCGTCGCTGGGGCATTGCCTCGAGCATTCTGATGCTCCTGCCGATGGGCGGCGGCGGTCTGAGCTGCCTGTTCGCTTTGGGAATCAACTTCCTGGAACAGATGACGGGGTTCTTGGGCGAAGTGACGTTGTTCTACATGATCGTCCTGGCCGTGGTGCCGTATCTTGTGTCCCTCTACATTGGCGTGATATCGTTGAACGTCTTGATGAGCCAAAAAGTCATCGACGGCTTTGAGTACGTCGCGGAGTAACTTCGGCGAGCGGGGTCTGTCAACGTCCCGCTCGCCAGATTCTCAGATCTTCAACATTCCGCTTTTGCGCGCAAAAGGAAAGATACCGCCTGCTTCGAGAATCGGCGCCACTTCCCCCAGCGGTTTCAGCTCATAGCGCTCGCCGGTCGTCAAGTTATGCAGCATATGCTGAGCCACATCCAGACGCAACTCGTCTCCTGTACACACACGCTCGCACAGCCGCTCGACGCTTTCAAAGGGAATCAGATAGCCACCATTGACGGCGTTGCGATAGAAGATGCGCGCGTAAAACTCGGCGATAACTGCCTCGATGCCGGCGGCGTCCAGAGCGATAGGGGCATGTTCGCGCGAGGAACCACAGCCGAAGTTTTTGCCGGCGACGATGAACTTGTATGGTGAGACAAACTCGTCGTCGGTGTGAAACGGCACATGCCCCTTGGGCAGCCCCGCCTGCGACGGCGGCACACTGCTCAGCGCGTACTTGCCGAACTGCTTGTATTCTTCCGGGATGGCCGGATTGAACGTCAGATACTGGGCCGGAATAATCTGATCGGTATCGATGTTGTCACCCAGGACGTAGGCTCTGCCGATGATGGTTGTTTGCATGGTAATAGTCCGAAAAAGTTAAGGGTTAACGAAAAACTCGGAGGACGGGCGGACAAAACGGTAGGGCATGCTACCTGCTCTGAAAATTACTCTAGACGGAGATCCTTTGCTCGTTTGAAAAGCTGAATATCGCCCATCGCCAGTCGTTTCTGCTTGAGGAAAGCAGTAGCGGCTACTCGGGCATCCTCTCTCCGCTGAATCCGAGGGAAAGGGTCTCCCGCAAAAGCAGCCTGGAGCCGAGTGGCCGCCCTGTCAATCTCTTGTAAGGATACATCCTGAATCAATGGCAGACCATACTGCTGCTCCACCAGCCATAGCTGTGCTCCCGTTCCCTTACCGAGTATCAAAATTCTGCAGCCACAACCAGGTTGTAACTCAGCCCCAGAGGTTGTTGGGTCTGCACCTAGGCCACCAATTCGGGCACTCCCCGAACAAGTTGAATGAGGATATTGGTGTCCAGGTGCGGGTCACCCGGGAAGAATACTGCTGTCCTGCTCGGTGCCGGCGCTAGACCGCGAGGTATCATTCCAGACACTCACGGGGATCGGTGATGACGCCCGTGACGGCGCTGGCGGCGACGGTGAGCGGACTGGCGAGATAAACCCGCGCCTCCTTGTGTCCCATGCGGCCGGGGAAATTGCGGTTGGTGGTGCTGATGCAGCTCAAAGGCTCATTGAGCCGGCCGAAGGTATCGCTCGGTCCGCCCAGGCAAGCAGCGCAAGATGGCGGCCCTACCTTGGCCCCGGCAGACAGGAACACTTCTTCAAGAGTTTTTCCATCGATTTTCTCAGTTTTTAGGCCAGCCGCCACTTCGCTGGTGGCCGGCACTACAAACGTGTCGATCTTAACACTCTTGTTTTTGAGGATCTGCGCCGCGGCGCGGAAGTCGGTCAGCTTGCCGCCGGTGCAGGAGCCGATGTAGGCGCGATCGAGCCGGGTGCCGCGCACTTCGCTGACGGCAGCACGATTATCCGGGCTGTGCGGCTTGGCCACGACCGGCTGCAACTTGGTCACATCGTAGACTTTTTCAAAGATAAACTTCGCCCCCGGGTCGGTGTAGACCGGCGTGTAGGGGATGCCGTGTTTGTTGCGAGCATCGACGTAAGCGAGCGTGGCCTTGTCCGGGGCGATGACACCGTTCTTGCCGCCGGCCTCGATGACCATGTTGCACAGCGTCATACGCTCTTCGATGTTCAGCGCATAGACGCCCTCGCCGTCGAATTCCATGGCGCGATAGGTGGCTCCATCACAGCCGATGTCGCCGATGACGGCGAGGATGAGATCCTTGGCCATCAAATAGGGCGGCAGGTGGCCGTGGAAGACGAAACGCATGGTCGGCGGCACTTTGACCCATAGCTTGCCCGTGCCAAGGATGAAGCCAGCGTCGGTGTTGCCGATACCGGTGGCGAACTCGCCGAACGCTCCTGCCGTGCAGGTGTGGCTATCGGTACCGAACAGCACTTCGCCGGGCCGCGTGTGTCCCTCTTCGGGCAAGGCGATGTGGCAAACGCCTTTATATTTGTCGGTGCCCACGTCGTAGTAGTAGGGCAGATCCTGCTCGCGGGCGAACTGGCGCAGCACGTCCACGTTGCGGTTGGCCATCTTGTCAGCGGTGAAGATGTAGTGATCGGGCACGATAACGACTTTGTGCCGGTCCCAGACCTTGGCCTCTTTGCCGAAGTGCTGCTTGAAAATACCGATGGTACCTGGGCCGCATACATCATGGGTCAAGAGAACGTCAACATCCACCCAGATGTTGTCGCCGGGCTGGACGGCGGCGCGTCCCGCATGGCGGGCGAGGATCTTTTCGGTCAAGGTCATCGGCATCATATATTGCTGGCTCCTGGGCCTATCCACTTCACAGAGAAAATAATTGTATCAAAACGAGGGAGAAAAAACACGATGACCTGGCAGTCTCCGCCTTGCTTTGTCTTCACCGCCGGGGCGATTTTTCGACTCGCGCGAACACAGGCACTTCAACGGGCAGCTATTTCCAGGAGAGAAACGCTACGTCCGGCAGGCGAACCAAGCCCGGCATCAGACGCAGGGGACCCTCCGGCGCGGCTACAATGCCCAGATGACGAAGCGGACTGGCAGCCTCGGCATACTTTGCTATAAACCTCGTAGGCACTCCGCAAGTTCTTCGCCAACGTCGAGTTCTCCTATGCGTCACCTGCTGAGGTTATTCCTGATCCTCTCGCTGGCCGGCCTGTCTGCCGCGGGCGAGAACTGGCCGCAGTTCCGTGGCCCCCACGGCGATAACCGTGCCGACAACGCTCCCTTACCCCGGACCTGGAGCGAACACAAAAACATCGTCTGGAAAACGGCGATTCACGATAAAGGCTGGTCGTCGCCGGTTGTCTGGGGCGATCAGGTCTGGCTGACCACGGCCAAAGCAGACGGCAAGCAGCTGTTCGCCGTCTGCGTCGATCGCGCCAGCGGCCAAATACGGCACGACCTCAAAATCTTCGACGTGGAAGAGCCAAGCGAATTGTGGGCGCGGTTCAACAGCTTCGCTTCACCGACGCCGGCCATCGAAGAAGGGCGCGTCTACGTCCACTTTGGCACCTACGGCACAGCTTGCCTGGATACCTACCACGGCACGCTGCTCTGGCAGCGGCGTGATCTGCGCTGCGATCACTGGCGCGGCGCCGCCTCGTCTCCCATCCTGTATGGCGATTTATTGTTTCTCACTTTTGATGGCTACGATAAGCAATACCTCGTCGCCCTGAACAAGTACAGCGGCAAAACGGTGTGGCAGAAGGACCGCGCCATCGATTACAAAACGGACGACGGCGATGCCAAAAAAGCATTTAGCACTCCTGCGATCCGTATTATAGATGGCAGGCCGCAGCTGATCAGCTCCGCAGCCGTGGCAACCATTGCTTACAATCCACAGACGGGTGCGGAGCTGTGGCGGGTCTATCATGGCGGCATGAACGTGACAGCGCCGCCGCTGTACGGCCAGGGCAAGGTGTTTCTGTGTACCGGCGACGGCGGCCTGCGCTTGTTGGCGGTGCGTCCGGATGGCCGCGGCGATGTGACCGCCACGCATATCGTCTGGAAAGCCAAGAACAAAAACAGCGTGCCGTCGCGGTCCTCGCCGATTTTGGTAGACGATTTACTATACATGGTCAACGAGGTCGGGATGGTCTCTTGCCTGGAAGCCAAGACAGGCGCAATGGTCTGGCAAGAGCGGCTCGGTGGCAAGTTCTGGGCCTCGCCCTTGTACGCCAGCGGCCGGCTGTACCTTTTCGATGAAGACGGATTGGGTCACGTCCTCGCCGCCGGCCGGACCTACAAGAAATGGGCAACGAACCGACTGGCCACCGGCTGCCGCGCTTCGCCGGCCGTGGCCGGCAAGGCGCTGTTTGTCCGCACCTTGACGCATCTGTACCGCATCGAAGAGCGCGAGTGAATCGGAGGTTTCCGCGATGAAAGCGCACACAGAGTATCTGACGCTCAATATTCCCAGCAAAATGGCCTTCGTGAACATCACGCCGCAGGTGCGCGACGCCGTGGCCAAAAGCGGCGTGACGGAAGGACTGGTGCTCGTGAACACGATGCACATCACCAGTTCCGTGTTCATCAACGATGATGAGCACGGCTTGCACCACGACTTCGGTGCATGGCTGGAGAAACTCGCTCCCTTCAACCCCGACCCCAACGTCTACCACCACAACCGCACTGGCGAAGACAACGCCGACGCCCATATGAAACGCCAGATCATGGGCCGCGAAGTCGTGGTGGCCATCACCAAGGGCAAGCTCGACTTCGGGCCGTGGGAACAGATTTTTTACGGCGAGTTCGATGGTCACCGCCCCAAGCGCGTGCTGATCAAGATCCTGGGCGAGTAAGCAAAGCACCCCCATCTTGACACCATGCCGGATTCGCGCTAGAGTAGGCCACATTCGCGCTAGAGTAGGCCGATTGTTGCAGCTTGCTCGCAGGAGCGGGATCGGATACACTCGCAGGAGATTTGAGGCCGTGCCTACCACAACAGAAGTGCAACCGTCCGGGACGCCAAGCGATATGCACCCGGTCTCGACGCGATCTCATGGAGAACGACGGCGTCTCGACCTCTCACGGATCGCCCAAGATCTGCAAATTCGTCGAACGCAGGTCGAAAGCGTGGTGCAAATGCTCGACGAGGGCAACACCATCCCGTTCATTCTGCGCTATCGCAAGGAGCGCAGCGGCGGCCTGGGCGAAGATATACTGCGCCTCATTCAAGAGCGCTTGCATCAGCTGCGGCAGTTGGCCGAGCGTAAACAGACCATTCTTCGCAGCATCGACAACCAGGGCAAGCTGACGCCGGAGTTGCGGGCTGCCATCCTGTCGGCCGACCAGCCGCGCCGCCTCGAAGACCTGTATTTGCCCTACAAACCCAAGAAACGAACGCCCGCGACGACGGCTCGTGAAAAAGGACTGGGACCACTGGCCCTGGCCATCTGGCACGGCGATCCCGCTGTGAGCAACCTTGCGGAAATCCTGGCTGGCATGGTCCAGCCCGAAAAAGAGCTAGCCACGCCGGAACAGGTACAGGAAGGTGTGCGACATATTCTCGCCGAGATGATCGCCGAGTCGGCCGACGTGCGCGCCGCTGTCCGCAACGTGCTGTGGGACACTGGCAAATTGTGTACGAACAAGAGCGATAAAATCGCTGAAGGGCAAGGACTGGAATACAAGGATTACTTCCAGTTCACCGAGCCGATTCGCCACATTCCGCCGCACCGCATCTTGGCTATCAATCGCGGCGAGAAAGAGAACGCCCTGCACGTAAGACTGGAATGGAATGCCGAATTGGGCTTGCGCGTGGCCCTGGAGCGTCTGCCCTTGCCGCTGCCGGGTTCGCCGCCGCCGCTGCCGGAAACGGCCGCCCCGCCTGTCGCACCGAGTGCAGCAACAGCCAGTGAGCCGGCAGCTAACGCTGCCGGGACCGGCGAATCGCCCGTTGAAACGCAGCCGGCAGCTAATGCTGCCAGCTCGCCCGAACCACCGCGTGCGGCCATCACACCGCTACGCGAACGAGCCGAGGCGCTGCAAAAACATCCGCACGCCGATTTACTGCGCGAGGTGACGCACGAAGCCTTGACGCAACTGCTGGTGCCCAGCCTGGAACGCGAAATTCGCCGCGAATTGAAGATGCGGGCGGAAGATCATGCCGTTGCGGTCTTCGCCCGCAATCTGCGCAGCAAGCTCCTGGCGCCGCCGCTGCGCGGCCGGCGCGTCCTGGCCATCGATCCCGGCTATCGCAACGGCTGCAAACTGGCTGCCCTCGATGAGAGTGGCAATCTACTCGAAGACGGTGTTATCCATCCCCACACTGGCAAACGCGACGAAGCCAAGGCGAAATTGGAAGAACTGGTGCGTAAACACCAGATTCATGTCATCGCTCTCGGCAACGGCACGGCCTGCCGTGAAACCGAGGAATTGATTTCCGAATTGATCGCCGATCTTGAGGCCCGGCGAAATGCCGCTGTTACCCGACCGATTGACACCGGCGGCTCACCCGAACAAGTTAACCCGCCGGTTGATACCAGCGGCTCACCCGAACAAGTTAACCCGCCAGTTGATACCAGCGGTGCGCCCGAACAAGCCGGAAGCATCCGCGACACAATGGCCAGCACGACGCCAGTCCCCCCGGAAGCCAGCGCGGACGCTTCCGGCTCATCAGAACCTTTGCTCACGCCGCAGAGTGGGGGGTCCTCCTTGCCCGAGGCTTTGCCCGAGTTGGCTTACGTCATCGTCAATGAAGCAGGCGCCAGCGTCTACTCGACCAGTCCTATCGGCAAAGAAGAGTTCCCCAATCTCGATGCCGGTATGCGCGGCACTATCTCCATCGGCCGCCGTTTGCAAGATCCGCTCAGCGAACTGGTTAAGATCGATCCGCAGCATGTCGGCGTCGGTCTGTACCAACACGATGTCCCTACCAAGGAGCTGCGCCATTCGCTCGAAAGCGTCGTCGAATCGTGCGTCAACCAAGTCGGCGTCGATCTAAATACGGCCAGTGTGCCACTATTGCGGCATGTGTCTGGACTCAATCAATTGCTCGCTCGAGACATCGTCGAATATCGCAAAACGCACGGTCCCTTTCGCAATCGGCGGCAGCTGTTGGAAATCAATGGCATCAGTGAGCAGCGCTTCATCCAGGCCGCCGGCTTCCTCAAAATCAGCGACGGCGACAATCCGCTCGACGGCACCTGGATTCACCCCGAAAGCTATGGCCTGGCCGAACAGATCCTCAAAGACCTCGGCTATACACCGGAAGTCCTGCGCGATTGCGAACGCCTGGCCGAGTTGCGTGAGAAGCTCAAAACGCTTTCCCCAGAAGAAGTGGCGAAGCAGCTGCATGCTGGCGTGCCGACGATCAAGGACATCCTCGACGCGCTGGCCTATCCTGGCCGCGATCCTCGTGAGGATTTGCCGCCGCCCGCCTTCAAAAAAAGCATTCTCAAGATCGAAGATTTGCAGCCGGGCATGGAGCTGAAAGGCACCGTACTCAATGTTGTCGATTTTGGCGCTTTCATCGACATCGGCTTGAAAGACAGCGGCCTGGTCCACATCAGCCAGATGGCCAATCGCTACGTCAAGAACCCCTATGATGTGGTGTCGGTTGGCGACGTGGTGCCGGTGTGGGTGTTATCGGTGGACAAGGAACGCAATCGCGTCTCGTTGACGCTGATCGCGCCGGGCACGCCGCGCAAAGGGCCGGAGAAAAGAGGCGAAGGACAGCAACGGCGCAGTGAACGGCCGGAGCGTGGCCCGCGTCCCGAGCGTCGCGAAGCCGGAGCGCGGCGGGAAGAAGGAGGTAAAGGCACCCCGCCTCCACCGCGGGGGCGACGGCCCTTGCCCCCGCGCGGCCGCCGCACGCCGGTTGCCCCGGATACGCCGGGCGGCGCCGTGCCGGCCGAGAATGCGGCACGCGCCCCCGCACCGCCGACCAAGCCGCAACAGCCGCCCCCCCGCAAACCCAAACCGCGCCGTCAGCCGTCCAAGCCCAAGCTCTCGCAGGCGGCTCTCGCCGGTGCGACGCCTCTGGGCACTTTCGCCGAGCTGGCCGCCTTCTGGGAAGCCAAAAAAAAGAACGAACCGCAGCCTGTTCCACCCGCCTCCCCCACCGACGGCAGCGGCGAACAACCAACGACTCCCTCGTGAGACATTCGGGCGACCGGCCGGTGTCAGCCGGCTGGCGACATGTTCCCCCGCCCGCTTATGCCGGCCGGTCGCCGCTTTCCAACAAACGTTTCAGCAATACCGGATTAAGGACGCCGCGGAAACGCACGCGGCCATTAATCACCACGACCGGCACACAGGCGCCGTATTGACGCGCTAGCTGAACATCGCCATCAACATCCACTTGACGAAGCACGAATTGATAACGCTGCCGGGCCTCTTCGAGCTGCTGCCAGGCTTGTTCACAGAGATGACAGCCCTGCCGCGTGTACATCACGACGTCCCAGTCCGTGAGTTTCGTCCGTGAACGCCAAAACGTCAACCAGTTCCCGGGCATCGGATGTTCTCTCCTTCGCATAGGCAGACTGTGCAGCTTTTGCTATCCTAATCATGGCTCCGATATATGTGTACGTTTCCAGGTGAGGGCGCCTTCCAACGGGAGCGACACAAGGAACGTGAAGCCGACGATATGATACGATAAGAGGACTTCTCATGCCCTCCAAGTTAACTCCGAATTCTAAGACGCCTCCTTCTCCCAAGCCGCGTCGCCGCCCGGCTCCGGGATCAGGTGGCAATATCCTGTGGCTCATCATCCTTGCCCTGATAATTACCTGGTTCTTCTTCAACGGCACGACGACCACGCCCAGCCTCGACTGGGGCGATTTCTGGATCCTGCTCAACCAGCACAGGATCAAGAAAGTTGTGGTCAGCGGCGAGCGTCTCACCGCCGAGTTGAACGATTCGAGTACCGAAGGTCTGCCGGAAGCGGTCAAGAAATCGTTGGAAAGACTGCACGGCAGCAAAAAATTCTCGGTGGAGCGCATTCGCATGGAAGATCAGACATTGTTGCCGCGCTTGCAAGAAGAGGTAGAGAAGCACGATATGCAGCTGGCTCAGGAGCCTGATCACTTCTCCTGGCTTGGGCAACTGCTGGTGATGCTGTTGCCGGCCGCTCTTCTGCTGGGGTTGCTTCTATTTCTTTTGCCGCGCTTCCGTGATCCGTTGGGCGGCGGCTTTTTGAGCAACTACATCAAAAGCCCGGCCCGGCGCTACGAACGCAGCAAGATGCGTGTCACCTTCGACGACGTGGCCGGAATGCAAAACGCCAAGAGCGAGCTACAAGAAGTGGTCGAATTCTTGCGTGCGCCGGAGAAGTTCCAGCGCCTGGGTGCGGTAGTACCCAAGGGCGTGCTTCTGGTCGGTCCGCCGGGCACCGGCAAGACGCTTCTGGCCCGCGCCGTGGCCGGCGAGGCCGGCGTGCCCTTTTATAGCATTAGCGGATCGGAATTCATTCAAATGTTTGTCGGCGTCGGCGCCAGCCGCGTCCGCGACATGTTCAAGACCGCCAAAGACAACGCCCCGGCCATTCTCTTCATCGACGAAATCGACGCTGTGGGCCGTATGCGCGGCGCCGGCGTCGGCGGCGGCTCCGATGAACGCGAGCAAACGCTCAACCAGATCCTCAGCGAGATGGATGGCTTCACGCCGACCGAAGCGGTCATCGTCATGGCCGCTACCAACCGGCCTGACGTGCTCGATTCAGCCTTGCTGCGGCCGGGCCGCTTCGATCGCCACGTCACCATCGACCGTCCGACCTGGCAGGGCCGTTTGGCTATTCTCAAAGTCCACACGCGCAACAAGCCCTTGGCCGATGACGTGAATCTGGAAGCGATTGCCCGCGGCATGATTGGCATGACCGGCGCCGATCTCCGCAACCTGGCCAACGAAGCCGCCCTGCTGGCCACACGCGAAGGCAAGAGCAAGATCGAGCGCATCGACTTCGAGCGCGCCGCCGATCGAGTGCTAATCGGTCCCAAGCGCGAGGAAGTGCTGTCGCCAGAGGAGAAGCGACGCACCGCCTATCACGAGGCCGGCCATGCTCTGGTTGCCTGGCTGCTGCCCGAAGCGGAGAAACCGATGAAGGTGTCCATCGTGCCGCGCGGCCGCGCCGGCGGCGTCACGGTGATTCCGCCCGATGAAGACCGCTATCATCACGGTTTGGATTACTTCAAGGCCCGCCTGGTTTGGTTGATGGGCGGCCGGGCCATCGAGCGCTTGATTTACGGCCAGCCCTATGCCGGTGTCGAGGAAGACCTGCGGCAGGCCACCAAAATGGCACGCTACATGGTAACCCATTGGGGTATGAGCGAGCGCCTGGGGCCGATGTCCTTCCGTATGGGCGAGGAACACATCTTTCTCGGCAAAGAGATCCAGGAGCCGCGCGATTTCAGCGAAACCACCGCAGCGATCATCGATGAGGAAGTACAAAAACTCTTGCGCGAAGCTGACGAACGCGCCTATGACTTGCTCAAGGCCAACCGCGATAAAGTCGAGCGCATTGTCGATGCCCTGATGCAGCGCGAAGAGTTGCTACGTGAGGAAATCGATGCACTCCTCAAAGAAGAGAACAACGGCATCGTCACACAGCCAGCGGCGGGAATCCTTAGCGAACGGCCGGCATAAGAGCTAGCGGACGAAGCTCCCTCCCCCCCAGGGGGAAGGGGTTTTGTCCGTTAGCTCTAAGCCGGCTGGTACAGCCCCATCAGCCGGTTTACACCGACCGTTCGCCTACTTTCGAACCGCTGCCTCATATACGGGCAGGATGATCCGCGACGGATAGCGTAACGACAGGTGAAGCGTGTTTTTCGCCACGCGGGTTTCCTTGTCGGCGCGGAACGGTCTGCCTGTATTGGGGTTCGGCTCGAAACGCGGCGCGTTGGAAGAGGACACAGCCACGCGCAGGCGGTGGCCCTTGTTGAAAATCAGCGACGTGCTCCACAGGTCCACATTCAGTTCGTAGACCTGGCCCGGTTCCAGGAACGATTCCTTCTCGAACGATTTGTGATAGCGCGCTCGCAAAATGCCGTCGCTGACGAGCATCGACCGACCGTCCGGATAAACATCGCAGAGCTTCACAGTGAAATCGGTATCTGGACAGTCGGAGGACACGAACAGCTTGGCCGTGATGCGGCCGGTCACTTCAAGCGGCTCTTTCAGTTCTTCGCTGGTAAACAGCAGTACGTCTGGCCGTTTCTCGACGCGGCGCTGGTCTGCCGGTCCCAGGAGTTGCCCCATCTCTTGGCCGCCAATAGTAGGAACCGGATTTTTCGGATCGTACGTGTAGGTTTTCTCCTCATTGCCCTGAGGTGGCTTGTCCCGGACAAGGACGCCGTCGGCATGGAAGTAGAAGGGCGTCGGCCGAGATGGCGGCGGCCAATCGTCGACGTGCCGCCAGAAATTACCGGGCGCATGCGGATCGGTCGGATCGCCCATGACGTAGTAGTGGACGGCCTTTTCATGGGCGACAGCGTTGTCTTTGCCCAACAGCATGTGATCGAACCAGAGCAAGGCATCGCTGCAAGCTGGCGCCTGATCGGTCCTTTTCGGATATTTCAGCTCGGTAATAACGCCGTGACCGATCGGAGAAAGCACCAGGCGGCACTTGCCGCGCGCCCCCTCGCCGCCGTGATAGTGGACAGCCTGGAAAGCGTTAATCGTGCCTTGCAAAAAGATGTCGTACCAGCCGCCCACGTAGACGGCCGGCGCCCGCACCTGAGCAGCGTAGTTTTCCGAATTCAACCGCTTCCAGAAATCGTCGTAACGCGGATGGGCCACGAACGTTTCCAGGTTTTTTTCGATCAGCTTGTTGGCACGCAGCCAGCCCTCGAAGAGCTGCTTGCGGAAAGCACCACCCTGGTAGGCGCATTGACTGTAGTAATCGGAGAAAGCCACAGAGATGTACTGGGCTTTCAAGGCGTCGGGGGCGACAGGGGCGGTCATATTTTGCACAATGCCCAGGGCCGACCCGCCCCAGCTGCCGATCTTGCCGTTGCACCAGGACTGCTTGAGGATCCATTCGAGCGTCTCACGGCCATCTTGGTGGGGGCCGCCGATCCCTTCGTTGGCAAAGATGATGACCGGCTCACCTTCGGATTGGAAGCGGCCGCGTAGGTCTTGGACCACGACAGCGTAGCCGTGCTTCGTCAGACGCTGCGCCAGCATGGTTTGGCGGCCCTTATCATAAGGCGTGCGGACGACGATGACCGGATGCTTGCCCGCGCCATTGCCGGGCAAATACACGTCCGTGGCCAGCTTGACGCCGTCGCTCATGGCGACTCGGTACGTCGTGGGCTTGGGAAGCGCCGGTTCCTGACCAGGACAGCCGTTCGCTGCGGCCCACAAGACCACGATCGCCCAACTGCTCTTTCCGATACTGAAGCGCTGCATGAGAGGCCCTTTCGTGTCTTCGGGAACCGTTCCGAAGTAATCATTCTACGGCCTCATACCGAATCGACGATGACGACATCGACCCCGCGGACGGCGCGGAGCAAGCGATCCAGCGGCGACTGGCCGAACCAGCGGCGATACCACGGCCGTTGCGTGCGTCCCAGGATGATATGCGTGATGCCGTACTCATGGACGAATTCGGCCACGGCACTGGCGAAATCCTTGCCAGCATAATTCAACGGCACTGCCCCCAGCTGATGGGCCAGGGCAAGCGTATCGCCGATCCGCCGCTGTGTGGCCGCATCGACGCGCGCCCAATCTTCCCGCGGCGTGCGGATATAAACAGCATACCATGGCGTATGCAGACGATCGGCCAGCCGCGCCCCCTTGCGCAAAAGGACGTGCGGGTGGGGACTGCGCGAGCTGAGACAGACCATTACCCGGCCGGAAGGCGGCGGCGCTTCGGCATTCTGCGTCTGGCGGCGGCGATCGAGGAGATGACGGATCTCTTCCAGGGTCATTTCCCGCAAGTGCGTCAGGTTCTCCTTAGTGAAAAAGTTGCTCAGGGCCGCCTCAATGCGCTCGGGAGGATAAACTTTACCAGCGCGCAGGCGATCTTGCAGATCTTCCGCCGAAAGGTCGACGTTGACAAGCTGATCGGCCAAGCCAAGAACATAATCCGGCACGCGCTCCTTGACTTTGACGCCCGTACACTGTTCCACGATGTCATAAAGACTTTCGAGATGTTGAATGTTCAAAGTAGAGATGACGTGAATGCCCGCTTGCAGCAGTTCCTGCACGTCTTGATAGCGCTTGGCATTGCGACTGCCCGGTACATTGGTGTGAGCCAGTTCGTCCACCAGAGCCACCTGCGGCCGGCGTTTGAGCACGGCATCGAGGTCCATCTCTTCCAGCACGACGCCGCGGTACTCGATGCGTCGCCGCGGCACCTGTTCGAGATTGCCGATCTGTGCTGCCGTATCGGCACGGCCATGCGTTTCAACAAAGCCGATGACCACATCCACGCCCTGTTTTTTGAGCCGTTGGCCTTCTTGCAGCATCTCGTAGGTCTTGCCAACGCCAGCGGCGAAACCGAGATAGATCTTGAGCCGGCCGCGCTGCTGCTCGCGGATTAACTCCAGAAAACGCTCCGGCGCCGGTCGATTTTCCGCATGGTCCACTTCAGCCAATCCTCAAAGCAGAGCAAACCACAGCGTCGCAGAGAAAACAATACACAAAAAATACATAAATATCTATTTATGCTCTGCCGTTTCTTTTCTCTGTGTTCTCTGTAACTCTGGGGTTAGCTCCTTTTGTTTCCACACGGGCAATGTCAGATGAAATGTGGTGCCTTGTCCAACTTCGCTTTCGCAGCTCACCTGGCCGTCATGCGCCAGCACAATCTCACGAACGATGGCCAGCCCCAGTCCGGTGCCATGGCCGCGGCTTTGGTCAGGCACGCGGAAAAACTTATCGAAAACCTGGGACAAGCACCTGCTGGGAATGCCCACGCCGGTGTCGGCTACCGAGAGGCGCACCCTGCGCTCATCGAGGGCGCGAGCCGATAGCGTGATGGAACCGCCCGCGTCGGTGTAGGTCAAGGCATTGTCCAGCAGGTTGTTGAGAGCGTGGCCCAGACGCACCGGATCGGCGGCGATGGGTGGAAGCGCGGAGGCATCTTCGACGATCAATCCGATGTGCTTGGCTTCGGCGCGCGGCCGGACCGCATCGGCCGCCGCCTGCAAGAGCGCTTGCGGCGCTACGGCCTGCAACTGAAGCGCTTTGCGCCCCTCTTCCAGCTGCGCCAGCGCCAGCAAATGCTCGATGGTGTTGAGCAAACGCTCGGCATTGTCACGGGCATCGATCAACAACTCCGTTTGCTTGGGTGTGAGTGGACCGATCGTCTCTTCCAAGAGCAGATGCAGCACGAGTCGAATGCTGGTCAGCGGTGTTTTCAGCTCGTGGCTGACGGTGGCCACCAGGTTGCTCTTGACCTGATCGAGCAGGCGAAAGCGTGTCACGTCGTTGAGGACGACGGCGGCCCCCAGGTTCACACCAAAAGGGTCTTTAATAGGTAGAATTTGCGGCAGATAGGCGCGATCCTCGCCGTTGTAGCGAAAGGTGATGGTTTGATCGAACGCTTGGGTCAGAAACGGGCGGTTTTTCTGAAGGGCATCCTGGAGCGGCTGACGGAGAGCGGACGGCGGAACCCAAACAGAGACCGCCGCCTGGCCAGGCGGCGGGGCCGTGACGCCCAACAGGCGATGGGCCGCCGGATTAGCCATCTCGACGCAGCCGTTCGGATCGACTACCAAGACCGGCTCCGGGAACGAATCGATGGTGGCCTGGCTGGTGCGCTGCACACGCAACAACCGCGCCGAATGCGATTCCCGATAACTGCGCAGCTGCCGGGCCATGATGTTGAACGCCTCGGCCAAGTGGCCCATCTCGTCGGTAGAAACAATGGGTACGGACTGATTGAAATTGCCTGCGCCGATGGCGATGGCCGACTGCGTGACCGCCTGAATGGGCCGCAGCAGCGAGCGCATGGCGCCCCAGATCAAAAGCCCAGCGACAACAACGGTCGCCGCCAAGCCGGTCCCCAGCCAAACCTGCGAAAGCATCGCGGTGTGCTTGGCATCATCGCTTGCTTGCTTCATGTTGGCCTGATTCATCTCGCGGATCTTCGCCGCTGTTGTCTTGATGTCGCGGAACAAGTGCAGCAGGCCGGCCTTGCTTGTACTGCCGAAATACATCTCCGAACGAGCCGCCTGCCCTGCTCTGGTGGCAAAGAACTGGTCGCCTGCTTGGCGGTACTCGGCCGTCCGCTTTTTCAGCCGATCGACCAGTTCTGCTTCGCCCTCCAGAGTGATGTTGTTTTCTTCGCGCCGCAGGTATTCCTCATACACGGGCCAGTTAGCGTCATATTCCTGCTTGGCATCTTCTTTGCCTTGCAGAGCAAATTGGAAGGACGAATCGATACGTTCTAGCGCCTCGTTGAGACCAACCATCGCCTCAACGCTGACATAGTTCTCGCGCAGGATGTTTTCGATACGGTCGCCAACCTGGCGCAAAAGAACTATACCGGTAACGCCGATAAGCGCTAACAGACACACCAAAGGAGCCAGTGCCAATACGATCCGCTGACGCAGAGTCATGATAGCTCCCCTTGTTCGTCCCGTAGCCCGTAGTCCGTAGCCAAAACAAGTTCTCTGCCATGGACTACAATCCGTAGCGTTTGCGCTTGCGATAAAGCGTACTGGGATCGATACCCAGGATGGCGGCAGCTTCTTCCAGCGACGCGCTGCTGGCCAAAACACAGCGGATGTGCTCGGCTTCAAGGGCCTCGAGCGTGACTGCTCCGCCGACCTCGATACGCGGCGGCAGCTTGCCCACCTGTCCCGGCAAATGGACGCGCTCCAGTACGGCGCCGCTGGCCAGGATTACTCCGCGTTCGATGGCGTTGCGCAGCTCGCGGATGTTGCCCGGCCACTTATGCCGCAATAGCGCTGCCTCGGCATCTGCGGCAAACGAACGAACCGCCTTGCCCGTTTGTTGGGCAAAAAAAGCCAGCAAATGCTCGGCCAAGGGCAAGATGTCGCGCGGCCGCTGACGCAAGGGCGGCAATTCGATGTCGATAACATTGAGACGATAAAACAGATCTTCGCGGAACCGTCCTGCGGCGACCTCTGCGGCCAAATCCCGATTGGTCGCTGCCAGGATGCGCACATTGGCGACCCGCATTGTCGTTTCCCCAACACGCTCATAACTGCGGTCCTGCAAGAGCCGTAGCAGCTTCGGCTGCACCGCCGGCGGCACCTCGCCGATCTCATCAAAAAAAAGCGTGCCTCCCTCGGCCGCCGTCACCTTGCCCTCGGTATTGCGCACCGCTCCCGTGAATGCGCCCCGGACGTGGCCGAACAGCTCGCTCTCCAGCAACTCGCCCGACAGACTGGGACAATGAACGGTGACAAACGGGCCCTTGGCGCGGCTGCTGCGTTCGTGGATGGCCCGGGCCAAAACTCCTTTGCCAGTGCCACTTTCGCCACGCAACAGTACCGTCGCCTCGCTGGCCGCTACCTGGAAGGCCAGATCAAGTGCCTGCTGCATGGCCGGTTCGCGCGTATGCAGATCCATTTCCGGGGCTGCCGAGCGCATTTGCTCTTCAAGATTGGCCAGCCGATTTTGCAAAGCATGTACCTGCCGCCAACGTTCGAGAACGAGACGGAGTTGATCGGGCGTGAACGGCTTGGGCAGATAGTCGAAAGCCCCGGTCCGCATCGCTTCCACTGCGGAGGCAATAGTGGCGTGGGCTGTGATGACGATCACCGCCAAGCGCGGCACCTCGCGCAGCAGCAGCGGCAATAGAGCCATGCCCTCCTCACGCCCCAGGCGCAGATCGAGGAAAGCGGCGTCGAAAGGCTGCTTGCGCAGCCAATGTAAGGCTTGCTCTGCGGAAGCCGCCTCGGCCACGCTATGCCGCATGCTCTCCAGGACAGTACGCAGCGTCCGTCGTAAACTGGCCTCGTCATCGATCAGGAGAAGGTCCATGTCGCCTATTTTACAGAGGAGCAACAAGCCGGAAGCATAAAAGCGAACGGAAAC
>Ga0070737_10002592_pt1 | contig 21349 bp, 20 predicted proteins | sample Coa_R1_10_FD_66438 | JGI IMG/M metagenome (GOLD analysis project Ga0070737, IMG submission 66438) | Surface soil microbial communities from Centralia Pennsylvania, which are recovering from an underground coalmine fire - Coalmine... | ecosystem: Environmental > Terrestrial > Soil > Unclassified...
GACAAGCCAGGCGGCCTGATCGTCGATTATCTCGGGCTCGCCGACCAACTGAAGCGCGCATTGGCGACTTACACCGAGAGCGGCGGCGAAGGCGACGCCGCAGTCGACCAGCGCCAGGCGGTGGCCGCGATGCTTGAAAAGTACGAAGTCTGCTGCGGCCTCTTTCACGGCTTCGATTGGTCGCTCTGGAAGTCGGGCGCGCCCGCCCAGCGGCTCGGCCTGCTCCCTGCCGCGCAGGAGCATATCCTCGCGCAGGACGACGGAAAGAGCCGCTTCCTCGATGCTGTGGCGCAACTTTCGAAAGCCTTCGCGTTGGCGGTCCCAAGCGATGAAGCCTTGCGGATTCGCGATGACGTGGGTTTCTTGCAGGCGGTGCGCGCCGGGCTCGTGAAACTTTCAAGCGGCAGCGGCAAGCCGCCGGATGAGATTGAGCACGCGATACGCCAGCTTGTTTCGCGCGCGGTCGCGTCGGACCAGGTTATCGATATCTATTCGGCCGCGGGCCTGAAGAAGCCGGATCTGTCGATACTCTCGGACCGCTTTCTGGAGGAGGTGCGAGGGCTGCCGCAACGCAACGTCGCGGTCGAACTGCTCGCGCGCCTTCTCAGGGACGAAATCAAGACGCGGCAGCGTAAGAGCGTCGTTCAGGCGCGTTCCTTCGCAGAACTGCTCGACCAGGCAATCCGCAAATATCAGAACCGGCTGATCGAGACGGCGCGGGTAATCGAGGAGCTGATCGCGCTTGCCAAGGAGATGCGCGAGGCGCAGCGGCGCGGCGAGAATCTCGGGCTTAGCGAGGACGAAGCGGCTTTCTACGAGGCGCTCGAAGTGAACGACAGCGCGGTCAAGGTGCTGGGCGACGAAACGCTAAAGCAGATTGCGCGCGAGCTGGCCGACACCGTGCGCCGCAACACTTCGATCGATTGGACGATCAGAGAGTCGATCCGCGCCAAGCTCCGGGTGATGGTCAAACGCATACTGCGCAAGTATGGCTACCCGCCGGACAAGCAGGACAAAGCGACCCAGACCGTAATCGAACAGGCGGAACTGCTCTGCGCCGACGCCGCGTGACTGTTAACTCGCCAGTGGGCGCTTGCGTTCGCCAGCCTTCCGCTTGAACGATTAATTGGTTTCCAACTTCTGAAGCTCCGCAGCGAGCCGGTCGGCCACAAACATGTTGAGCAGCGACTGACACGGAACGTCGCGCTTGCTGGCGAGGAGTTCAAGGCGAACAGCTGGGCGATGCATGCGAGGAGATCGGCAGCGAGGCCACGCCTCGTGGCGGTGCCGATGTATATGTATCGCAAGGGATCTCGCTTATCATGAGCCAGAACATCTACAACGATGGCTTTCGCGCGAGGGGATTAGCTTTCGTCGACGACGCCCGCGGCGAGGAACTGCAGAACGTAGAGGTAAGAACCGGCGATGTCTTCTCAACATCACGGAAGACTCTGTGCCACGGATCTGTCAGGTTCCCGACGACATCTTGTCGGCCCGAGTCAACCAGCACGTGGCGACTGTCAGGCCGCACGAGGACATTGAGGGGGAGATAAGAGAAGGGGAGCAGGCTGCGGAGACTTTTTCCGCAGCCTGCCAAGTCGGCATTCTGTCAGGGGGTTGGGGGACCGAACGTGACCGTCATGCTGGTTGGTGTGCTGCCACCCGGCGTGCAACCAATGTCTCCGGCATGGTCGTCGTAGGTCCAGCCGTATTGATGGGGACATGCGCTGGCGAAGTCCTCGTACCAAGGCGTGCCATTGCCGGCGGTGGTGGCCGCACTCAGCCATTCGGGATTAATCGGACAAGCTGTGCCCGTATATAGGGTGGTGCCACCTCCAGTGGGGGTCTGGGCTGTGCCGAGTCCGTTGACAGGCGGTTCGAATTGCGGCACGCACACGTAGTTGGCGACCGAGTTATAGGTCACTTGCTTGCAGACATAATCCTGGGCATTGGGATATCCGGCGTTGAAGTAGCCACCGCAGGGATCGCCGACGTGATTGGCGTCGCAATTGGGTTGCGGTTGGAAAGCCGGCGCGGAGTTTGAAGCGCAGATTCCCAGGCCCGAGGGGAAACCGGAAATCAAGGTCGTTTGGCAGGATTCGGTGGGCAGGCAATCCGCATCGCTCCAGCAGGTCGGCGTGCCCTGGTTCCCCGACGACATCGCGGCGCCGATGGGGCCAGAGACTTTACCGCTCTTGTTGGCCGCCTCGTACATGTCGAAATAAGTGGACCCATCCCCGCTGGGTACGACGGTGTTGCACTGCAGCCCTGCCGGAGGATTGGAAGCGGCGCACTGATCGCCCGGATCGTTGCAACCGATAACGCACTGATTGTTTACGCAGGCGCCGCTTTGACAGAAGGTACCGCTCCCGCATGGAATCGGCCCGGGCCTGGCCGAGGGTGCCTCGGTCACCTGCAGATTGGTTGGGCAAGCCGAATTCAGATCGGAATTACATTGGGGAGCGTAACAACTTGCCGCCGACGGCACCGCCTTGATCGCGGTGTTATAACCGGAAACCAGGCTTACGTCGAAGTTTACCGAGCTATTACTTACAATGGTTGCTTCGAACAACGACGCCGGCGCATCGCCCGTTACGCCGTATGGCGAACCGTTCCATTGTCCCTGACACTGATACAGTCCGAAACCGCAATCGCCGGTCTTGCATACGGTCCCCGAGGGATAGGCACAGAATGATTGCCCCGCTTCGGACACGCAAATCGCATTGGGGTTGTTGAGCCCCCCCGTACCTTGACAAAAAGTGTTCCCCTGCGCACCGGACGTACAGTTGAGCATGCATTTGCCGCCGAAGCAGGAAGTGCCCGGGAAGTTCGCGCAGTCGCTGTTGGAGGTGCACGACGTACCGAATCCTGGATCGTTCTGGAACAGGGAGTCGAAATCGCACTCGGTCCGCGCCCAGAATCGCCCGCTCCAGCCGGTGGGCATGCACAGCGCAACCGACTGGCTGGCCGCCAACTCCCAATTGTTGCCCGACGGCACGATTACGTTACTCGCGACACTACCCGAGCCCTGGTAAAACTCCGCCAGCCACACCGGGTATGAATTGCTGTTGACGAAGGTATAGGGAACCGTGCCGGTTGCGCAGGCGGGCGTCGGCGAAGGCGTCGCGCTCGCGGAGGCCGTGGGGGTTGCCGTCGAGGTCGCGGTGGCGGTGGAAGTTGCGCTCGCCGTCGCGGTCGCAGTTGCCGTGGTGGTGGCGGTGGTGGTCGTGGTTGAAGTCGCCGTCGCGGTGCCGGTGCGAGTCGCAGTCGCGGTTGCGCTCGCCGTAGGGGTCGCCGTCGCCGTGGAGCTTGAGGTGATGGTGGGCGTGGGAGTGGGCGATTTCCCGGAACTTGAGCTATTGCAAGCTGCAGTTACCAGAGCGGTGAAAGCGAACGCAAACCGCAACAGACCAGGACGGTCAAAATGCTTCATGATGCATTTTATAGCATACGTTCATATATATAAAAAATCTTTAAGTCGAAATTTCCTTTTTGGCCGCTCAAGGCGTCTATAGGCCCACCGTCCGCTAAAAGGTTCGGATTTTTCGCCGGTTAGCTATAGCCCACGAAAGCCGCGCGCGCTAATTGCGCCAGAACGCGCCGTTCCATCCAGACAGGCCGTTTCAGCGGTCCCGGGCTAGTTATCCAGGATCGCGATTTTGACGAGATGACGTAGCTGCTTCCGCATCGGGATTCGCCGGCGCGCCAACCTAATGCCCCAGGGCTGGATCGCGCCGCCCGGCTCAGGCGGAGACGGCGAGCTGTCGCGCCGGCGAGGCGAACGGTTCAGATGGCGACACCTGCCCGGCATTAAGATGCAGCGTATGACTCGGCGCGGCTTCTTTTCCGCAGGCGCTTTGCCTGCGGGCGGTAATGTCAACTACAATCCGGCAGCCGATTACCGGCCACGGCCGGCCCAGCGCCAATCCCAGCCCCGCGAGGTCAGACAATGCCCACCGTCGAATTGCTTCGGGTGCCAACGACGAGCAAGCCCGAGCACGAGTCCTTCAGCGATTTCCTCGGCCTTTATCCCCGGGTTCACGTGGCTCTCCATCTGCCCGCGGGCAAGCGGCCGCGCACCGTGGTTATCGGTCTGCATCCCACCGCCGCCTCCCTTCTGCATCCCACATTGCGCGCGATGGTAGATCGGGGCTTTGCGGCTATCGGCATGGCCCATCGCTTCTATGGCAACGATTCGCGCCTGTTCATGGAAGAGCTATTGCTGGACCTGGGCGGCGCGGTCCGGTTCGCGCGCCAGCGCGGCTTCGAGAACGTCGTGCTGATCGGCAGCAGCGGCGGCGGCTCGGTGGTGACGACCTACCAAAGCCAGGCCGAAAGCCCGACCATCACCTCGACTCCCGCCGGCGATCCGCCCGATCTGACACGGGAGGAATTGCCCTCCGCCGACGGGATCATCCTCGTCGCCGCCCATCCCGGCCGGCCGCGCGTACTCACCGATTCGCTCGATCCCTCGGTGGTAGACGAAAGCGATCCGCACGCCACCGATTCCTCACTGGACATGTACGATCCGCGCAACGGACCGCCCTATTCACCCGAGTTCATTGCCCGCTACCGGGCGGCGCAGGAGGAGCGCAACCATCGCATCACGCGCTGGTGCTGGGCCAAGCTGGCGGAGTTGAAACAACTGGGCGACGGCGGGGAGGATCTGCAATTTCCGGTATATCGAACCAACGCAGACCTGTGTTTTCTGGACCCGGCCGTCGATCCCTCCGAGCGCACCACCGGGACCAGCGCTTCGACCTACCGCGGCGACCTGCGGACGGTCAATCGCAATGCCTACGGCGGGATGGCGCGATGCTCTACTTATCGCTCGTGGCTGAGCCAATGGAGCCTGTCGGCGAGCAACGCGGACGGCTACCACCACGCCTCGCGCATCTCCAAGCCGTTCTTCATCGTCAATTTCGGCGCCGACGAAGGCGTCTTTCCGCGTTACTCCAAAGGCTATTACGAAGCGGTCAGCCACTCGGACAAGGAGCTGGTGACGGTCGCCGGCGCCCACCATTTCGTCCACACCCAACCCGAGGTGCACAACCAGGCGATGGATCTTCTTGCCAACTGGATGCGGCGCAAGGGCTTTTAATCCCAGGCGGGTGCCGGCTCAGGCGGAGACGCTGAGCTGGCGCGCCAGCGAGGAGAACGGCTCGGGCAGCGGCACTTGCCGGGCGTCGGTCCAATTGGTCTCCAGGCGGTAGAGGTCGCGCACCGGCTCGTAAAAGATGTGGACCACCACGTCGTCGTAATCCATTACCACCCAGTAGCCATGGGCGAGGCCCTCGACTCCCAGCGGATGCTCGCCGTCGCCGTCCAGGCGCTGGTCTATCCCCTCGGCGATCGCCTGGACCTGGATGTCCGAGCGGCCGGTGGCGATCACGAAATAGTCGGCGATGGAGTTCAGATGTTCGGCCTGGAGTACGACCAGACCGTAGGCTTTTTTTTGCAGAGCAGCGTCAACAATGTTCAGCGTCTTTTGCAACGAAGTCACTAAGCCTACTCGACCCCCGAATAAAGTGAATGGCGTTGGATGTAATCGAGCACATCGTTGGGCAGCAGATAGCGCACGCTCTTTTGCGCTTGCAAGCCGGCACGGATGGTCGATGCGGAGATTGGCAGAAACGTGGTGGATACAAAGGTCAGCGTCTGTCCGCCGGAGTGCAGATAACGATCCTCACTCTTACGGTAGCCAAAACGCCTGAGCGCGGCAACAATCGCCGGTTGGCCTTGGGTGGCGAGCTGGTCGCGGCTGTGCACTGCCAGATGGCAGAGGCGGACGATCTCGTCACAATCCTTCCACCCCTCCAGCTCGGCGAACGCGTCGCTGCCCATCATCAGAAACACCGTGGCGGGCGGGCGGGTGTTGGCGATGAAGTAACGCACCGTATCGATGGTGTAAGAGCGGCCGGAACGGCGAACCTCGCTGTCGGAGACCATGAAATGGCGATTGCCCTTGGTGGCGGCCTGAACCATCCGCAGGCGATGGTCGGCGGGCGCGAGCTGGGCGCTGGGTTTGTGCGGTGGCGCCGCGGCCGGAATGAAATAGACCAAATCCAGCCCCAGCACCTCGCGCACTTCCTCGGCGGCGCGCAGATGGCCGTGGTGAATCGGATTAAAGGTGCCGCCGAATAGTCCGATACGCACTGGTTTGCCGCTTCCCGCACTCAGCCGCGAACTTGGCCCTGACCCCAAATCACATACTTGTAGGTGGTCAGCTCGCGCAAACCCATCGGCCCCCGCGCATGCAGGCGATTGGTGGAAATGCCGGTTTCCGCTCCAAAACCGAACTCGAAACCGTCGGTGAAACGCGTGGACGCGTTGACGTACACCGTGGCGGAATCGACCTCATGTTGGAAGCGGCGCGCGGCCTCGTAATCAGCGGTCACGATCGCGTCGGCCAGCCCCGAGCCATGGCGGCCGATAAAGTCGATCGCCTCGTCCAGCGACTCCACCACTTTGATCGACAAAATCAGATCGAGATACTCGCGATCCCAATCCTCCTCGGTGGCGGCCTTGGCCGGAATCAGGGCAAGAGTGCGCGGACATCCGCGCAACTCCACTCCCAAGGCCCCCAACTGCCGGTCCAACAGCGGCAAGAAACGGGGTGCGATCGCTTCGTGTACCAGCAGATTCTCCATCGCGTTGCACACCGAAGGCCGGCTGGTCTTGGCATTGACGCAAATCGCCAGGGCCTGCCCCAGATCGGCCGCGCGATCCACATAGACGTGGCAGATGCCGTCGAAATGAGGCAGCACCGGCACGGCAGAGGCCTCCAGCGCCTGCTTCAAGGCGCCGCCGCCGCGCGGAATGATGAGCTCGAGCAGAGCGGCGCTGCGCTTGAGAATCTGGACCACCTCGCGCTCTGCCGTGGCGACGAAAAACAGCGCCTGGACGGGCGCGCCCGCCTCCGCCATCGCGCCCGCGATAAGCTCGGCCAGCAGGCGGTTGGTGTGGAGCGCCTCCCTGCCCCCGCGCAAGACGGCGGCATTGCCGGCCTTGAGCAGCAGCGCGGCGGCATCGACGGTGACATTGGGCCGCGATTCGTAGATCACCGCGATCGTGCCGATCGGCACCCGCACCTGGCGAATCTCCAGCCCGTTGGGCCGCCGCCAACCCGCGATTACTTCGCCCACGGGATCGGGCAACGCAGCCACCTGCTCTACTCCGCGCGCCATCGCCTCGACCCGCTCGGGCGTGAGCGTCAGCCGCTCCAGCATCGCCCCGCGCAAGCCTTCATCACGAGCCGCCTCAAGGTCGCGCCCGTTGGCGGCGGCAATCGCGTCACATCGCTGGCGCAGCGCGGCCGCGAGGTTGGTCAGGATCAGGTTGCGCGTCGCGCTTGAGCACAAGGCCAGACGGCGCGCACCCTCTCGCGCGCTCTCCAGACCGGCGCGGATTTCGCTTTCCAGACTCATGGCGACCTCATAGTAGCACGAGGTTGTCGCGATGGATGATCTCGTCGGCCACCTGGTAGCCCAGGATGGCGGCAATTTCGGCCGAACGCCGGCCTTGCAATTTCAGCACGTCGGCGGCCGGATAATTGACCAGTCCACGCCCGAACTCCTGCCCCTCGGGATCGATTAGGCTCACGCAGGCGCCGGCGCCGAATTCGCCGCGCACCTCGCTTACCCCCGAGGGCAGCAGACTGCGCCCCTTGTGCCGCAGCGCCTCGGCCGCCCCGCGATCTACGCTCAGGCGGCCGGCGGGCCTAAGCGCGAACGCGATCCAGTGCTTGCGACCGCGCAGCCGAGTGCGCGCGGGCAGGATGAGCGTACCGCTGGAACAGGCCGGATCGAGCACGCCGGCCAGCGTATCGGGCTCCTGGCCCGAAGCGATCACGACCGCGACCCCCGCGCGCGCGGCTTGGCGCGCGGCGCGCAACTTGGTCTCCATCCCGCCGGTGCCCAGCGGCCCGGCCGCTTCCGCGACCAACCCCTTCATCGCGGCGTCGGGATCGGCGATGAGCGGAATCAGCGCCGCGTCGGGTCGCCGGCGCGGATCGCCGGTCAAGACTCCGGCCACGTCGGTGAGAATTACCAGCAGTTGAGCCTCCACCAGGCTGGCCACCAGGGCGGAGAGATTGTCGTTGTCGCCGAAACGGATCTCTTCCACCGCCACGCTGTCGTTTTCATTGATAACCGGTACGATGCCGTGGGCCAGCAAAGTTTCGATGGTATGACGAGCATTGAGCCGCCGGCGTGGTTCGGCCAGATCCGAATGGGTCAACAGCAGCTGGCCGATCTGGCGTCCCTGCCCAGCAAAGTGACGCGCCCACAGCGTCATCAGCGCGATCTGGCCGGTGGCGGCCGCGGCCTGGCGCTCCGCGATGGTAGCCTTGGCGCTGACCGGAACCCGCGCCCGACCGGCCGCGATCGCGCCGGAAGTAACCACGATCACTTGCAAGCCGCGCGCGACTACCCCCTCCAGTTCCGCCGCGAGGCGAGCAAAGACCTCCTCGCGCAGCCCCTCGCGATCGGACAGCACGGCGCTGCCGATTTTCACCACTAATCGGCGGATCCGACTCAGCACTTCAACTTTATGAATTAGCTGCGACATCAACCGCCGCCAACACCTGTTCCCGTCTACGCGCTCGCGCGCTACTCCGCGCGCGAGCTAGTAACGACGCAAGACGCCAAAGCGACCGCTCGAACCTTGAACATCGATCTGGCCTCGCTCCTGCCGAATGGGCGACTACTCGCCGCTATCGCCCGGCCCGTTCAGCTTAGATGGCGCGACAAAGCGACGATCAACGACTCGCATCCGGTGTGCTGCTGGGCGGAGATTGGAAAGACTTCGAGGCCGCTTGCCGCCATCGCTTTTTGGGCGGCCTGCGCCTGCGCGGGCTCAACCACGTCCAGCTTGTTGAGCGCAATCAGGGCGGGACGCTCGAGCAGACTGCGATCGAAAGCACCAATCTCGCCCCGCACCACGATATAATCGCGCTCGGGATCGGAGCTCAAGTCCAACACGAACAGCAGTATCCGAGTGCGGGCCAGGTGGCGCAAGAAGCGCACCCCCAAACCATGCCCCTCATGGGCACCCTCGATCAGGCCCGGAATATCAGCGATGGTGAAATCGCGATGGTCGTCCACCTGCACGCGGCCCAGATTGGGGCTCAGGGTGGTAAACGGATAGGACGCTATCTTGGGCCGAGCTGCGGTCAGCGCCGCCAGCAAGGTGGACTTGCCGGCATTGGGCAGGCCCACCAACCCGACGTCGGCCACCAGGCGCAATTCCAGCAACACCCAGCGCTCCTCGCCGGCGCCGCCGGGCGTGGCGATCCGAGGGGCCTGGCGGGTGGCAGTGGCAAAATGCATGTTGCCGCGCCCGCCCAACCCGCCGTGAGCGACGATTCCACGCTCCCCCGGCACCACTAGGTCGGCCAGGATCTCACCCGTAGCTTCGTCTCGGGCGATGGTCCCCGCCGGCACCCGCACCACTAGATCGTCGCCCGCTCGTCCGTATTGTTCTTTGCCACGGCCCGGTTCGCCGCTGCGTGCGACCAGGCGCGGCCGATATTTGAAATCAAGCAGGGTAGAGAGCCCTTCGTCGGCCTCCAAGATAACATCCCCACCTTTGCCCCCGTCACCACCGGCGGGACCGCCGAAGGGTCGATATTTTTCGCGCAGGAATGCGATCGCGCCGTTGCCACCGTTGCCGGCGCGAGTGAAAACCCGGGCTTCGTCGATAAACTTTCGCACCTGGTCGCCAAAAAAAAGCCCCGCTGGCGGCGGGGCTTGGATGCAAGCTACGCGCGGCCCAACGCTACTGCGCCACGCTCACACTGGGCGGATTGACGCTGACTTGGCGGCGTTCGCCGCGCGCTTCATAGGCGACAATCCCATCGATCAGAGCATAAATCGTGTAATCGCGGCCCAGGCCCACGTTACGCCCGGGATGGATCCGGGTGCCGCATTGCCGCACCAAGATGTTGCCCGCCTTGACCTGCTGACCGGCGTAAATCTTAATCCCCCGCCGCTGTCCCGGACTGTCCCGTCCGTTGCGCGTGGAACCCTGCCCTTTCTTATGCGCCACCGGTGAATCTCCCAATTTAAGCGCGGCGCGCCGGCCGCGGCCTGCCTTGCTAAGCCGATGCTTCCTGCGGCTGGATCGTGGCGCCGCTATGCTCGATCGCTACCACCTTGAGCATCGTCAGCTCCTGTCGATGGCCGCGCTTGCGCCGGTAGTTCTTACGCCGCTTCTTCTTGAACACGATAACTTTGGTGCCGCGCGGCTGACCCACGATCCGGGCCCGCACCGCAGCCTCGCTTACCAGCGGCGTGCCGATTACCGCTTGCCCCTCGCCACCCAGGGCGAGAACTTCATCCAGCCGAACTTCGGTGCCGACTTCGCCGGCGATCCGCTCGACCGTTACTTGGTCGCCAACCGCGACACGATATTGCTTACCGCCGGTTTTTATTATTGCAAACATCGCCATTAGCCGAATCCAATTGTTTAGCCGAGCCTCTGCGCCGAGTCAACGCTCACCTATCAGCCATAATTCTCAATCTCCCCGGGCATTCTAGGGCGGACCTCCGGGCGAGCGCATGGCATCAACGTCGCCGCGGGCCCCCTTGCAGCAGCTTTGGCAGAAGTGGGGTAAAACCGTTGACAAGCCGCTGTGGAAGGGCACAAAATGCGGCGGCGCCCAGCGGCGAAAGAAGCACGAAAGGCGCTTTTTTGGGTGGTGTGGTGGCGGGGCGAGAAAATGACGCTGCGGGATAAGTTAGCCGCCTATCTAGCGGGCCGCATCGAAGGCGCGCCGGTGGAAGAGCTCGTCGGCCTGCTCTTCAGCGGCACCCACAACGACCCCGAGTTCAGCCATCGGATCGTCCAGCAGGTGCTGGGCGGAGATCCCGCCTTTGCTTACGATCCCGACCATCGGCGCTGGTCGCTGGTGGAAGGGCTCGGACTGCGCCGGCCGCTGGCGGAAGCCCAGTTCGTGGTGGTCGACCTGGAGACTCGTGGCGGCCGTCCGGGCGCCGATCAGATCATCGAAATTGGCGCCTACCGGTGCGTGGGCGGGCGCATCCTCGATAGCTTCCAGAGCCTGGTCCGGCCGGCGCGCCCGATTCCGCCCTTCATCACCCGGATGACCTCGATTAGCAACGAAGATGTAGCTCTGGCGCCAGCAATTAGTGATTTGCTACCGCGCTTTCGTGACTTTCTGGGCGACGCGGTGCTGGTGGCGCACAACGCGCAATTCGACTTATCCTTTCTCGACTTCGAGTACCGGCGCGTGCTGGGAGCTCCACTGCGTAATCCTGTCCTCTGCACCCTGCGGCTGGCCCGCCGCCTGCTCCCCTCGCTGCGCCGGCGCGGGCTGGACGCGCTGGCGGAACACTTCGGCCTGGCCACCGAGGGACGCCATCGCGGTCTGGGCGACGCGCGGATGGCGGCCGAGTTGCTGGGAATCTTTCTGGAGATGCTCGCTGCCCAGGGAATCAAGCGGCTCGACCTGGCCCTGGAATTCACTCAAAGCGCGGTTACGGGGCGTCGGATGGAGCGCCATGTCAGGCCCGAGGTAGTCGCCGCGCTGCCCCACCAGGCCGGGGTCTATCTGATGCGCAACGAGCGCGGCGACGTGCTCTACGTGGGCAAGGCGCGCGATCTCAAGCGGCGCGTCGCCTCGTACTTCAACGGGGGCGCCGGAACCAGGGGCAAGATCGTCGATCTGGTCAGCCACGTCTTTAGTATCGAGACCCGGACCACGCGCGCCACGCTGGAGGCGGCGCTGTTGGAAGCGAAACTGATTCGCGAACTCAAACCGCCCTATAATCGCCAGCTCAAAACCGCACCGCAGGCCTATTTCATCTGCCTGGATCTGAACGATCCCTTCGCCCGCTTGCGCGTGACCACCAAACTGGCGGCGCGGTCCGGATGGTTACAGCTTGGCCCCTTCATCGGCCGCCGCCATCCGCGCCAGGCGGTCGAGGTACTCGCTCGCTGGTGCGGCTTGCGCACCTGCGCCGGCCGGCTGGAGATCGATCCTGCGCGCTCGGCTTGTATCCAGGGCCAGATTGGCCATTGCGCCGCACCATGCAACGAGAGCATCGATGCGCACAGCTACGGGCGCCAACTCGAACGCGCGCTGCAGTTCCTGCGCGGGCGCGGCGGCACGCTGCTTACCGAACTGGTCCAGGCCCGCGACCAGGCCGCCGCCGCGATGCGCTTTCACGAGGCTGCGCGCTATCAGCGCGACCTGCAGACCTTGCAACTGCTCACGATCCGCGAGCGGCGGTTGAGTCAGACGGTGACCGAAAACAACCTGGTAATCGTCGAAGGCGAGACCGCCAGCGTAATTCTGAGCGGACGCCTGGCGGCGCGCTTTGAGCTGGCCGAGCCCGATGCTCCCCAGCGGATTTCGCGCTACGTCGCGGACAACTATGCCCGCTATCAGGCCCGCCCTATCACCAAGGCCGAGTTGGAGCCGATGATGCTGGTATCGCGCTGGCTCAAAGAGCGCCGCCCCGACGACGGCCGGCTCATCTTTCTCAACGGCGCCAGCCTGCCACTGGAGGCCCTGACTGAGCCGGCATAATCAGCGGCAGCCGCGGACTATTCAACCGCGCTAGTGGGAATATAGCCGACCTGGCCGTCGCGCAGTCGGATGCGCAGCCAGTTGCCGGAAATTCCCGTCACTCGCACGTAGCGGCGGCGATGGACCTGGGCCACCACCTCGCTGCTCCGATCCATGTCCTGATAGACCGGCGAGCTGTGAGAGAGCAGAAACCTCTTGTTCAGCTGCCGGATCGGAGCCGCGGCAGGACCGGAGGCGGCGGGCGGGTTGGGCGCGGGCGGCGGAGCGCTGGCCAAAGTCGGGGCACTGGCGGGAGCGGGAGACGGTGCGGGGGCAGGCGGCAGCAAACTCGGATCCAGCCGCTTGACCTCGGCATACTCGGCTTGAGCCAACGCCTGCTGGTTGGGCTGGGCTGCCATCGCATTGGCCAGCGCGAAATGCAGGTGAGCGTCCTGAGGCGCCAGCCCCACAGCCAAGCGCAGTTCGTGTTCGGCCGCGGCGGGCAGATTCTGTTGCATCAAAAGCGCCGCATATTCTTCATAATAACTGGGTTGGGCCGGATCCAGCGCAATCGCCGCCATCCATTGGTTGGCGGCCTGGCTGGGCTGATTTTGTGCCGCATAAAGCTTGGCCAAGACCACATGGGGCTGGGCTGCTCGCGGATTGAGTCGAATGGCATGCATCAACTCGCGTTCGGCGGGCGTGAAATTGTGCTCGACCAGGTAAAGCTGGCCCAGCGCCAGATGCGCGCGAGCGCTATCAGGCGCAGCCTTGACTGCGGCCTGGTAGTCCTGCTCGGCATTGGCCAATTGATTGGCGCGCAAAGCCTGATCGCCGGCCGTTACGTAATCCGCGGGACTGCGATGGCTGCATCCCGTCACGGCCGCCAGCGCCACCGCACTGGCCAAAGCCTTCAACGCCCACCGGCTCTCCCGCGTCTGGCCCCACTGCACTTTCATCCTCGCGGTACCTCGGGTTGTATTGTGACCGGCTTAAATTGGATCGATCAAGCGGCTAATAGGCAATTTTCAATCTACTGTCCCAAAATTCGCCGGGTGGGTCGGCGCACCGGTCTGTCAGTCAAACCTTCGGCTACAGAAGGGCCCCGCGCAAGCTGCTGGAAGGTGCGCCGCCATCAGCTATAAATGAAGTCATGCAGGCGCTGCTGATCGCGGCAAAAGAATTGTCGCACGCCAAAACCCGACTGGCCTCCTTACGCGCCGCGACCCGGATAGAGCTGGCGCGCGCAATGTTCGAAGACGTTTTGGCCGCAGCGGTGGCGGTCACGCCGGCGGTGCGGGTAGCCGTTATCAGTTCCGACAACGATCTGCTGGAAAGCGCCCGGCGCGTCGGCGCCGAGCCAATCGATGAAGGCTATCCGCGCGGCCTCAACGCTGCAGTCAGCCTGGCCAGCAGCCAACTGGCCCGCAGTGGCATCACCACCTTGGCCACCCTGCTGTCGGATACTCCGCTCATCAGCGCACACGATATCCACATCGTGCTGGAGGCGGCTAGGAACGGCGGCGCACGATCGGTAACGATGGTGCCCTCGCGCGATGGCCGTGGGACCAACGTGTTAGTACGTCAGCCCGCACAAGTGATCGCCCCGCGCTTTGGCATCCATAGCCTGGCGCGCCATCTGGCCGAATGCGAACGCCAGCAGGTCGAGGGCCGTATTTTGCAGCTGGCTGGGCCCGCTCTGGACCTGGACGAAATGGCTGACTTGGTGGAATTCACTCGGTTGGCACGCGCAGGGCGAACTTTGGAAGAGCTTTCTCGCTTGCGCGCGGAGCTTGCTATGTCTTGAGCAACAAGGTTCAATTAGTGCCCTGAAGTTAGACGAAGTAATTTTTGCTTGTCGGCAAGAAGCTTGAGCCCAATCAGCCTCAGCATTTCGCTACCCCCGTGTCGCTCCTTCCCGGCGGCGCAGTCCGCCGCGCCTGTCCGCGGACAATCGCGCTCCTTGGGCGCGCTGAACCCGGCAGGGTCGCGATGAGTATGGCGAGTTCGTCAATCCTGACCACCCCGCTTGAGCGGCTGGGCGCCCAGGTAATCGACGGAATCGACGCGCTGGGGCGCTTCGTGTTGTTCTTACTCTATGCTTTGGTAGCGCTGCTCGAGCCACCTTACAAGCCGCGCCTATGGATCCGTCAGGCGCGCGAGATTGGCGCCGACTCACTCTTCCTGGTCGCGCTGATTGGGATTTTCACCGGCATGGTGATGGGCTTGCAGGGTGAATTCACCCTGCGCAAGTTCGGCTCCGAGGGCGCCCTAGGTACGGTGGTTGCGCTCTCGCTGGTGCGCGAGCTGGGACCCGTACTGACTGCTCTGATGGTAACCGCGCGGGCTGGCTCCGCGATGGCGGCGGAACTGGGGGCGATGCAGGTAACCGAGCAGATCGACGCCCTCACCGTGATGGCGATCGATCCGATTCAGTACCTGGTCTCGCCACGGCTACTGGCCGGAGTGCTCAGCTTTCCCCTGTTGACCGCCATTTTCGACGTCATCGGGATTTTCGGCGGCTACCTGGTCGGGGTCGGACTAATGGGAGCACCGGGAGCCGCGTATTATAACGGCATCGCCTCCAGCCTGGGCGGCAGCGATATCGCGGGAGGAATCTACAAGTCCCTGGTCTTTGGCCTGATCGTGACCTGGGTGTCATGCTACAAGGGCTACCATGCCGAACGGATGGCCACCGGAGTCAGCCGTGCCACCACCGAAGCAGTGGTACTTTCAAGCGTTCTGATTTTGGTATTCGATTATTTTCTCACCTCGCTGTTATTGAAATGAACCAGGACGGGCGCGGTGGAGCTATCAACGTGGTCAATCTGCGCCGCCGTTTCGGCCACCAGCAGGTGCTCGATGGGGTCAGCCTAACCTGTCCATCCGCTCAAATCACGACCATCGTAGGCCCCAGCGGCTGCGGCAAAACGGTATTTCTCAAACATCTCAATCTGCTTCTGCGACCCGATTCGGGCCAAATCGTAATCGAGGGCGTGGACGTGACTCGTTTGAACTATCGCGCGTTGGACAAGGTGCGAGAGCAGTTTGGCGTGCTGTTCCAAGGTGGCGCGTTGTTCGACTCCCTGACCGTGGCTGAGAATGTAGCCTTTCCCCTGGTGGAGAAAACCCGCTTGCGCCGCCCGCAGATCTCCCGCCAGGTGGAGGAAAAGCTAGAAGCCGTAGGCCTGAGCGGGATGGGCGACAAATACCCCAGCGAGATCAGCGGGGGTATGCAAAAACGAGCCGCCCTGGCGCGGGCCCTGATCCGTAATCCCAAGATCTTGTATCTCGATGAACCCACCACCGGCCTGGACCCCACTCGAACCGGCGCCATCCATGCACTTATCCGCGACACCCATCAGCAACTAGGGCTGACGGTCGTGATGGTCAGTCACGACGTGCCCGCGGTGTTCGAAATTTCCGATCGGATTGCGTTCATGCATCGTGGTCGCATGGCTCTTAACGGCACGGTGGCGGAAGTGATGGCCTCCCAGGACGAAGTATTTCAGCATTTTCTGGCCGGTAAATCGGCCAGCGCAGAGGAGGAGGCGGGCCGCCGGCCCGTGGCGAGGAGCTGAATGTACGCAAGTCGTACCACTCAATTTCTGGTCGGTATCTTTGCCCTGATCGGCCTTGCGGCGCTGGCTTATCTGTCGCTGCGCCTGGGCCGAGTTGAGATCTTCAATCCGCCCAGCTACGAAATTTTTGCCAATTTCGACAATATCACCGGGCTTAAAACCGGTGATGCCGTGGAGATCGCAGGAGTTGCGGTGGGCAAGGTATTCTCCATCAGCCTGCTCGACGATCGCGCCCACGTCGGCATGCAAATCGACCAGGGCGTAAAAGTCGACGACGACGCGATCGCGGCTATCCGCACCCGCGGGATCATCGGCGACAAATATGTCGCACTCTCGCTGGGCCCTGGGGACAAGATGCTGACCAACGGCCAGACCCTGCGCCAAACCGAATCGGCCTTTGTGCTGGAGGACGTAATCGGTCAACTAATCAACAGCTTCAGCTCTGGAGGAAGCGGCAAGAGCAGTAGCGGCGGGAGCAAAAGCCAAGGCAGCGGCGGCAGCTTTCCCAGCCTCAACGATCCTGGCAGTAAGTGACGTCATGGGCCGGTTTGTCCGCCGTTCCCACAGTCCGTATGCTGGATAGTAGAGGAAATCAGATCGTGAAGTCAGCTTTACTCATAGTGTTGTTGGGCGCAGTACTTTCTACCCCGGCCTTCGCGGCGCAGGCTGACCAGCCCACCCCCGGGGACAACCTCGGCGCGCCAACCAGTGAGGCCTATGCTGATCCGCTGGCTCCTCTTAACGAGAAGATCTTCTGGTTCAACCTGCGGTTGGATCAATATGTTTTGCGTCCCGTAGCCACCGGTTATGCCGACGTCTTACCCGAACCCGTACGGCGCCATATCGGCACCTTTTGGGATAATGTCAACTTCATTCCGCGCTTTGCCAACAATCTCTTCCAGCTTAAGCCGGGCTATGCAGCCGGTGAAGCCGGCCGTTTCCTAATCAATACAACTTTAGGCGGCGCAGGCTTCTTTGACGTAGCCAATTCTTGGTTTAAGCTCAAGCAACACGACACCGACTTCGGCTTAACCCTCCATAAGTACGGCGTTCCGATGGGGCCGTACCTCGTGCTGCCCTTTTTCGGCCCCTCCTCGATTCGCGATACCGCGGGTCGAGTGGTCGACGGCTCGATGAACCCAATTAGTTATACGATGCCGACTTGGTGGATGCCGCTTGCGATCGAAGGCGGCAGCGAAGCTGCCGAGGCCGTCAATTATCGTTCGCTCAACCTGCAACTGTTCGAGGACGTCGATCGCTATTCGATCGACCTTTACGGCGCGGTCCAAGACGGGTACATCGAGAGCCGCCATCACGCGGAGGCCGAAAGCGCAACCTTCTAAACCGCCCGATCAAATCCGCCGCTGAGCGCTTGGGAGCCGCACTCTTTGAGGCCCTCGCGGCGCCCCCTACTTTCAACCAGGAAAGTCGACTACGGCTCTGAGAAAAAAGCCAGCTCGCGTCACACCGCGCTGTCCACACGCAGGCTTGGAGCGAACCGAGGAGGCTATTATGCTTGGCCCAGCTTTGCTCTGAGGAATTACAGAATGAAGATCAGCATCACTCTGATGGGTATCACGCGGGGCGACGTGCTCGCCGAAGTCGGGCGCCATGCCGAGCGGCTGGGCTTCGCCAGTCTGTGGGTGCCCGAACACTTGGTGATGCCCAAGGACATCAAAACTCCCTACCCTTATGCCGACCGTAGCCAAATTCAGGTCTCCACAACGTCACCCTTTTGCTACCCCTTCGTCACCCTGGCCTATCTAGCGGCCGTGACCCGCAAGCTGCGCCTGGGTACGGCAGTATGCCTGGTGGGCGAGCGCCATCCAGTGATTCTGGCCAAGGAGGTCGCCACGCTGGATTGCCTAAGCGGCGGGCGCGTCGCTTTGGGAGTCGGCGCGGGCTGGTTGCCCGAGGAATTCGAAGCGCTGGGCATCCCGTACGCCCGGCGCGGTGCGCGGCTGGCTGAGTACATTACTGTGATGCGTAAACTGTGGGGCGAAGACGCAAGCTCCTTTGCCGGCGCGTTCATCAGCTTCGACGCCATCCGCAGCTATCCCAAGCCCCTATCCGGAGCGCGCTTGCCAATTCTGATGGGTGGCGATAGCGCGCCGGCACTTAAGCGCGCGGCTAAGCTGGCCGATGGCTGGTACGGCAGCCATCTAACGCCCGATCAAGTAGGCGATCGGCGCCGGCACTTGCTAGATCTTGCCGAGAGCAGCGGTCGCGATCCGCGAGAGCTGGAAATTATCGCCTCGCCCCATCGCGAGAGCGCGACCCCGCTCCATCTTCGCGCCTATCAGCGCGTGGGCACCGACGAGCTGGTACTCCATGTGCCCCGTTTTCAGCAGCCCGAGGAAGTGGCACCAGCGCTGGAACGGCTGGCCGGTATTTGGCTCCCGGCCGCGGCGCAATTGGAGTGATTCTCCGATCGACAAATTTGGTGTGATACTCCTCGATGGCTCTAGCTGCATCTTTACCGGGCCGTTTGTACCTAACCGGGCAAGTGGCGCCTATTTCTGCTATCAGGGGGGCGGGCTGATGGACGAAGGGGACTGGCGAGTCACGCGCACCTTTTAATTCAGTGCTACTTACGACCTCCCACGAAATGGGTAGTGAGCGTAACGCCCTAGCGCTACGCGGTTGTGAAATCGCGTGTTCCGTTTCGCCGACTCAGGGCCTTGTCGCCATCAGCGCCACGGATTCGAAGGTCGACGCGTGAGCTCTAAGTGGCGGGGTGAAGTCAGCCCGGCCACGGACTACACTATTCTTAGAGCTGCGCGAAGTGTGTTCATGAAAGCTTCATCGCATCTACAAGAACCCAAGGGCCTTTCCATCGTGACCAGCGGTTTGGTTATGGCGGTGGTACTCGGCGTGGTGTTCATGGCCGTCTTTAGCGCGGTGTCTGTGCTGGTGTCTCTGATCGCCAATCTGCTCTATTTGGCCGCGAGTCACGAGTTATTTCAAAGCTACATACTTTTCAAGCAAGCGTTGCTGGGTTATGCGCTTAGCGGAGCGATCTACGGCGCAGTTTTCGGGACCATCGTGGGCGCTGTTTACGGAGCGGTCACCTCGGCGCGCAGCCGGTAGTAGTGGAGACTCGGCGCTTCTTCTCGCAATAACAGAGTTTCCAAAGTGCCTGGAAACGGTGTCATGTCTCGAACTGGCCAGCGGCCAACGCGCCTGAGCCGTACAAGCGGGCACGCGGCGAGGAAGCTGAGACTTCCCTGCCGCGCGCCCGCCTGTACCTGCGATAGCAGCCAACCTTGGCGTTTCGTGCGCCCAGGTATTACCCGCTCGCGCCTTAGTTCACGGTCCAGGTATCGCCGCGGCGCAGCAGCGCATTGAGATCCGCAGGCCCCAGCTTCGAGGAAGCTTGCGCGAGCTGCTCATTGACTGCGCCGTCGTAGGTTGGCCGCGAATTGACATAAAGCACGCCCACCGGCACCGGCAGCGGCGGCTGCATCTGGCCCACGATGAAGGCCAGCGCCAGATTGGTCTCGTCATAGACCAACAGGTCAGCCTCCGTCACCCCGCCTTCGCCCAACTTGACCTCTTCCAGCCTGAAGCCGTTCATCCGGATGCCGCGATTGCGCTCCTTGCCGAAGATAAGCGGCTTGCCGTGCTCGATCAGGAGCTGACGATCCGCCTTGGTCTCTTTATCGGTCAGGTCGTTCCAGGCGCCGTCGTTATAGATGTTGCAATTTTGCAGGATCTCGACAAAGGAGGCCCCGCGATGGTCGTGGGCACGCTTGAGCACGTCCTGCAGATGCTTTTGCTCGACATCCAGCGAACGGGCCACGAAGCTGGCCTGCGCTCCCAACGCCATCGTGATCGGATTGAAGGGATAGTCCACCGATCCGTAGGGAGTGGACTTGGTCACCTTGCCGAACTCCGAAGTGGGTGAATATTGACCCTTGGTCAAGCCGTAGATGCGATTATTAAACAACAGAATATTGAGATCGACGTTGCGACGCAGGACATGAATCATGTGGTTGCCGCCAATCGACAGCCCATCGCCGTCGCCGGTCACCACCCACACGTCCAGCTCCGGCCGGGTCAGCTTCAGCCCGGTTGCGATCGCGGGCGCGCGGCCGTGAATAGTGTGGAAGCCGTAGGTATTCATGTAGTAGGGAAAACGGCTGGAGCATCCAATACCCGAGATGAAGACCACGTTTTCGCGCGGCACGCCCAGCTCGGGCATGATCTTCTGAACCGACGCCAGGATGGCGTAGTCGCCGCACCCCGGGCACCAGCGCACCTCCTGATCGGAGACGAAATCCTTACGGGTCAGCGCAGTGGCCATGATCTTTGTCAGTCCTCCAACGCGCGCAGAGCGCGGTTTTCGATTTCGCTTACTTTGAAGGGGCGTCCCTGAATCTTGTTGTAGCCGAAGGCGTCAATCAGGTAATCGGCGCGGATCATCTTGAGCAATTGCCCCATGTTCATCTCGGCCACCATCACTTTCTTGAACCGGCGCATGATATCGCCGAGATCGTTCGGGAGTGGATTAAGGTAGCGCAGATGGAGCTGCGAAACATTCTTACCCTTGGCGCGCAGATTGTTGACTGCCTCGCGAATAGTGCCGAACGTCGAGCCCCAGCCTACAATCAACAACTCACCGCCGCCCTCGTCGCCGTGAACCTCGCTAGGCGGGTAACTCTGCGCGATGCCCGCCACCTTACGCGCTCGGGTCCGCACCATCAGCTCGTTGTTGGCGGGTGAATAGCTGATATTGCCGGTCAGATGCTCGCTGGTCAGGCCGCCGATCCGATGCTCCAGGCCGGGCGTGCCGGGCACCGCCCAGGGCCGCGCGAGGGTCGCCTCGTCGCGCAAATAAGGCATAAAGCCGTTGGGATCGGTGCGTAGGCTCACGGTGATCGGCTTGAGCGTGCTGACGTCGGGCACCAGCCAGGGCTCGGCGCCGTTGGCCAGAAAGGCGTCGGTTAGCAGGATCACCGGGGTCATGTAGGTCAGCGCGATCCGCACCGCTTCGTAGGCGCATTCAAAGCAGTCCGCCGGCGTGGCGGCGGCGATAATCGGAATGGGCGATTCGCCATGCCGCCCGTACATCGCCATCAAGAGGTCGGCCTGTTCGGGTTTGGTCGGCATCCCGGTGGAAGGACCGGCGCGCTGAATATCGGTGATCACAATCGGCAACTCGGTCTTGACCGCCAACCCGATGGCTTCGGCCTTAAGGTCCATCCCGGGACCCGAGGTCGTGGTAAGTGCGATC
>Ga0070737_10002594_pt1 | contig 21344 bp, 21 predicted proteins | sample Coa_R1_10_FD_66438 | JGI IMG/M metagenome (GOLD analysis project Ga0070737, IMG submission 66438) | Surface soil microbial communities from Centralia Pennsylvania, which are recovering from an underground coalmine fire - Coalmine... | ecosystem: Environmental > Terrestrial > Soil > Unclassified...
CCAGATATCAGAGCCAAGCAGTCCCTCAAAACCACCCCCACGCTCATGTGGAATGGAGGCCGTCACAATGACCGCTGATGGCAAATGGATAGAACCGGTACTCCAATTGGATATCGACACCGGCGTCGCCTGCTGCACACCTCCAATCCCGCTGATTGCCTGGCTGGAACCTGTGACTTGCAGCCCGAACCGCCTGACCAGAGACGGCGCAATTAACGAGATGCTGGCACCGGTATCAAGCGCGAAAGTAAACGGCCCGTGACCATGAATCATGACGGGCAGCAGCACAACCGTGGCATTGTCCTGGCCTTTCACCACCTTCACATTTACCGTATACGCCTGGCTCTGGCTGCCTGAAGTGGTTGTGATAGTAGGCCCGCTACATGCTGCCACGAAGAGCACGATGATTACCACACCGCACAATACACAGGCCATTCTCAGAATATTTTTACTCTCATTCATCGTTTACCTCACGAATTACTGGCTCTACTGGTTGCCCTGATTGCTTCCTCAATTGAGACTTCGGCCTTCCGATCTCCTGGTTCTCCTAAACTAGTATACGATAGAAGCGCTACTAAAGCGTCATGAGCACGCCTCGAAAACCCAGGAGAGGAACCAGCCGGCGATTATACGTATGCTATAATGCCAACGGCATTAGCAGATGGGGGCCGCGATTCTTCGCTGCCTGTACAGAAAGAAAGTGAGAAAGTAAAACTATGCCCGCAAGCGTATGGCATCCAGATATTCAGAGCGCTATGGAAAGCGCGCGAACGCGAACTCGCAGGCAAATTATGCTGGACAGGCAGAATATCGAAATTGCGCCACCGTTTCCCTCGCCTCAGGACTGGCGCGACTCGTGGATTTATTTTCTCATGCTCGACCGCTTCAACAATCCCACTGCACCACCGCGGCAGATGCCTTATGATAGTATCTACGGGCAATTCCAGGGTGGTACCTTCAATGGCGTGCGAGAGCAGCTTCCCTATTTGAAGAACCTGGGCGTGGGAGCAATCTGGCTCTCCCCAGTTCTCAAAAATTGCCAGTATTCGCAGGGCAGCTATCACGGCTACGGTATTCAGGATTTCCTACGCATCGAGCCGCGCTTCGCCTCAAGTCCCGATACGGCCGAGCAGGAGCTGCGTGCGCTGATTGACGCCGCCCATGCCCTGAATATCTATGTCATCTTCGATATCGTACTCAATCATACCGGCGATGTGTTCGCTTACCAGTGTCGTCCCGGCGATTCCGTGTGCTCCTCGTCTGAAGGATCGGAGGCCGCATATAGCGCGACAACCTATCCCATTCTGTGGCGCGACGAACATGGCAACGCCCGCCAGGACTGGCCTGTTGCTGAAGAAATCCAGAATCCACCACTCGATGCCGCCATCTGGCCGGCAGAACTGCGCTTCAACGCTTATTTCCGGCGGCAAGGCCTGCCCGACCCGAACGGCGATCAAACCATCGGTGACTTCGCCTCGCTTAAGCAAATGCTGACTGGCGATCCCAATCTACAGATTGCGTTGATCCGTGCCTACCAGTACCTGATCGCGCGCTTCGACATCGATGGTTTCCGCATCGATACCTTAAAGTACATCGACCGCGGCTTTGCCCGTCTCTTTGGTGACGAAATGCGCGAATTCGCGCTCAGCATCGGCAAGAAAAACTTCTTCACCTTCGGGGAAGTCTATGACAGCGAGGACAAAATCGCCGCTTTCATTGGCCGCAATACGATGGATACTGAGGCAGGCGATTTAATCGGCGTGGACGCCGCCCTCGATTATCCACTTTTCTACAAACTTCCCGGAGTCTGCAAGGGAGAGTTGGCTCCGAGCGAGGTTGTTGGCATGTACGAGTATCGCAGGCAGGTCGAGCATACTATCCTGAGTACCCATGGCGATGCCAGCAACTTCTTCGTGACGTTTCTGGATAATCACGATCAGACGCATCGTTTCTACTATCGTCCCGCAGACAGCCCAGCCCAGTATGACGACCAGGTCACGTTGGCTCTGGCCTGCCTATTTTCTTTGCAGGGCATTCCCTGTGTCTACTATGGCACCGAGCAGGGACTGCACGGCAGCGGCAACGCGCCGGAGGCAGTTCGCGAGGCATTATGGGGCAAACCGGGCGCTTTCGATACGGGCTCAAAGTTTTACGCAGCCATCAAGAATATCGCGAGCGTGCGAGCCAACCAGCCAGCTTTACGCTATGGACGGCAGTACTTCCGGCCCCTTTCCGGCGACCACACAGTTTTCAGCGTCTCTACCCTGGCGCCCGGTGTGCTGGCATTTTCTCGTCTCTTGAGCGATCAGGAAGTGGTTATTGTCGCCAACGCCGGTATTCAGGATACCATCTCGCTTGCCATCGTCGTCGACGCCACCATCAATACTATAGGCGCATCTTACCAGGTACTGTACAGCAACAAATCCAACTTTACACCTCCCGGTCCCGTGACACAAAGCGGCGAGGAAGTGGTTGTTTACGAAGTCGATGGCACAGTTGGGCAAGGGCCGGTAAAGTTCATTACCGTCACACTGCAGCCGCTGGAGGTACAGATTCTTGGGCAAAGCACACCTGCAGGCCTCACGCCACTTCCCCTGTAGGGACAGCGGCTGGTCCCTGTCCTCGTTCCTACAGGACCTGTTCCCATTCCCCTGTCTGGCCGTCACCATTCATCAGGCCGTATCGCCTGACCAGCTCCTTCCTCGACATCCATACCTCCTGCGGATACGTTCCATACGTTGTTCCTCGCAGGAGCCTGCCAAGGCCACTCTCGTTGTAGAGGACCAGCAAACCTGTCATGAAGAAGCGATCGAGCCAGGCGAGCAGATTTCTGGGGCGTTCGCGTATGGTAAACCCCAGGCGAGGGGTTACACGGCTCAGTAGCGTAATTCCTAAGAACGCTTTCAGATCAGGAGGAAAATCGGGTTCTTGCGACCAGGCGGCCAGCGCCTGTAAATCCTGTTCGACCATACGCAGGATATCCCAGGGACCGGCATGCCGCGCTTTCTCGAGTAGCACGCGATTGCGAAAGTGCAATTCGCCAACCAGGTCTCCCTTTTGCACATGCACTCCATCCGGCAGGTCTATCGGACGGCCCTTATACCGGGTGATATGCAATTGAAAGAGGCCATTGGTCGAATGAGGTACAGGTCTGGCATGCCAGATGTAGAGCGTGAAGCGCTCCCAGATGGGCCAGAAACGCAAGAAACCACGTGCCTTGCCTGCTCGTGTCTGGAATGCCAATCGCCATCCGAAACTCACTCGCCGGCGAGCTGGACGCGGATGACGAACAGTTACCGTTTTCTGTTTTTCCTGCACTTTAAGAATGAAAACGGCGCCCAGGATCAGTACGAAAGCAGCAAACCCAAAAACGATACGATAGCCCAGTTGGGCCTGTCCAAAGAGATTGGCAAGCGCAATGACGCCACTACCCAGTACGGGAGCAATAATGGCGGGCAATGTCGAGGAGGCGTTCCATATGCCCAGGTCCTTGCCAACGGTATTCAGCGATGGCAGCGAATCGATGGATAAGGCCCAATCAACGCTCGTATAGGCCCCATAGCCCAGTCCAAAGAGCACGCCCAGTGGCCAGAGTATGACTATACCTATTCCGGGGAGGACAACGAATGCCAGCGCCGCCAGCGCCATGCAGACTGTAGCCAAGCACACAATCAGGACCCGCCCAACCCGATCAGAGAGGATACCCAATGTGAAGGCGCTGACGACTGCCCCAAGTAAGGCAAGTACGGCCACAGCAGCGGTCGTCTGAATAAAGTTGGAGATATGCACGACATTGGCAAAATAGTACTCGATAAAGGTCATGAACAGGGTCAGGCCCATCATCACGAAGAAACGCGTGAGAAAGACCCAGGCAAAGTTGCGATCCTTCCATGGCGCCAGCCAGTTATGCTGTATCCAGCGGCGCAACTGGAATGTCTCAACATGCTGCCCCTGTAGCCGTCTTAGCGGAACCTCGTGCACTCCGAGGACCGTTATTGCTACGCCCAGCAGCAATATAATGCTGGTCAGAACATAGAAAATAGTCGCGCCCTGTTGAATAGCGCCTCTATCTATCGAACTCAGGCTGATCTGGCCCAGCAGCCAGGCCGCCAGTATGAGGCTGCACACATTGCCGAGAATAGACATCAACCCCAGGTATCCTGATGCCTCGCCACGCTGGTCCTGTGAAACAAGGTCCGGGATCAGGCTTTGATAGCCGGCAGTGCCGATATTGCTGGCAAACTGGAAGATCACCAGGCCAGGCACGAAGACGGCAAGGTTGTGCGCGAAACCGAGCATGAGCGCGCCAAGCACCATGGCCAGACCGCCGGCCATGATATACGGCCTGCGGCGTCCCCATGCAAGATGGGTATGATCGGACAGCATACCGATCAGAGGTGGCACGAACAGTGTCATAATGGCGCCTACGGTGGTGATCCAGCCAAGGAACGCCGCCTGCTGCGCGCTTCCTACCTGTCCCGGCGCGACGAATAACAAAATTTGTGTGGGGATCACGATGGGCAGGAGGGCGGCATTTTGGAAGTTCAAAGAGAACCAGAGCGAGGTGAGCGTGAACTGTTCACTGACGCTTAGCCGGTGTTGGTGTTCGTGCAAATCCATTCCAGACCTGAGTTCCATCCCAATTTCAGAACATTGTAGCAAGTAATTCAATGATACAACATGTTTTTGGAAAGCGGAAACGCAACTCAGGAATAGGTCTGCAGTATCGAATTCCTTTCAGGTGCTCAGACCCCTCAAAACGGTCTCCCGCACCACCCCATCTATACCCTCCTCCAGGCTAATCCCACCAGCGCGTAGATACTGTAGGAAATGCTCGATAGCAATGCGCAGTTCGTCCAGCAAGCCGGCATTCAATTGAACACCAGGCTCCCACCACCAGCGCGCAATTGTCCAGATGCCCTTTTCCAGGCGCGAATCGACACGCGCTATAAAGCGGTCGCCGTAGAAGACGGGCAGCACATAATAGCCCCATTTGCGCAGGTGCTCAGGCTTGTACACTTCCCAGACATAATCAAAATCAAAAATCTGGCGGACGGTCTTGCGGTCCCACAACAGACTATCGAGCGGCCCCAGAAAGACGACGCGGGGTTGCGGCAGAGGTGCATCTAGCAACTCCAGCAAACGGGTTGGCATGTAATAGGGCCACTTTTTTTTCTCCCACCAGTATGGGTGTAAGCACGCCGGATTCCACCAGTTGCAGCCGCGCCAGGTTACCATCCGCGGCACTGCCATATGCGCTCCTGATGGATGGGTCACCTACCTCTTGCAACAGGCCCACCGAGTAATGGCGCTGTTCCACAATCCAGCGATGGTAGGCTTCAACATCCAATAACGGCGCGGCCCGAAAATGCTCCGGCGGGATAACACGCTCGGGCCGGTCATAGTAATGGCGCCCGGCCTGCCGGTGGTGCGTGACCAGCAGACCGGACACCCACATTGCGCGAATGGCGCGTTTCGTCCTGGTCAGACCCGACCACGAGCCGGCAGGCGCGATACGCACGCGGTCCTCGAATTCCAATGCAGAAAGCGGCCCCTGAGCGTCGATTGCCGCCAGGATGGATGCGGCAATCTCTGTATCCTTCTCCAGAATTTCATCATCGTGATACGGGCGATACCTCTCGCGAATCAAAGCGCGCTTCGGCCAATCGCTCACCGGCACCAGGCACGCCTGCTTGTCCCAGGCATCATAGATCAGGCGATCACTATATGCCGCCTTCTGCCAATCATCGACCTGGTAGCCAGGAACACGCGCCTGAAAAACCAGATCAGGATTGCGCCCAAGGGGATTGAGCGGGTCATACTGCACTGTGCGTAACCGGTCAATTACCCCCACAATATGTGTGGGCCGGAAATGATATGTAGCCAGAAAACGACGCGCCTGTTCGCGAGAGATATGTATTGTACCCGTTAACCCTCCTGAGCGAGAAAGGAATTTCACCATGATTTTCCTGACACTTCTTATTCAATCTTACCTGGCCTTGCTCAACCACTCCTGTATTGATTGCAGGTGTTCCTGATAATGCTCGTATGTATTGCCGGCAACGAATACCCACAATGCATTGCCTTTCATCCAGGCGAATCGCTGTGGGTCAAACAGGTCTTCGTCGCTTAATGCCTGAACCGCGTCTACAACCTGCCGGTACGTGGTACGAAAATCGGCCTGCACATCATCCAATGGACGTACTTTATTTTGTTCGTAGAAACGCGCATTCATCGTATCCGTATCCCCATCGCCAGTAAACCCTTTATCCGCAGGCTCTTCGTTGCGTATGGCGGCTTGCAGGTGAATCAGCAGGTAACGCTGCCAGGCGGCTAAATGCGCCAGAATATCTTTAACGGACCAGTCTCCGGTTACACCGGGCGTAGTCATTTGCTCCTGATTTAGTAATGCCAGAGCAGTTTGCAGCGTTGTGTAACCACCGTTGATTTCGTCGAGCAACCTGGCTTTGTTTATTGTTGTCGCCATCAGCATTTCTCCTTTCACACCGAAAATAGCACCTCAAAATACTATCTCATCTGCCGGCTTGACTCTAATACGATGCCCACCTGCGCCGAAGCCATCCAGAATCTGGTTATGGTAGTCTATTCTTTGGGCAGCTGTAAGCACCGCTCCATCATAATCCTCTGTAGTGTGCGCGTCCTTGACCAGTGTTACATCGTATCCCATGATGGTTGCGCGCCGGACAGTCGTATCGACACAATATTCCGTCTGGCCGCCGGCCACGATAAGGTGTTTGATGCCGCGCGCTTCCAATTCTTGCTGCAATGTGGTGTTATAAAATGAGTCTGATGCGCGTTTATGCACAACCGGCTCGCCTTCCTGGGGTGCAATGGATGGATGAATTTCCCAGGCCGGTGTATTCACTTCGAGCGGATATCCTTCCGGCTCATCATGTTGAACGTAGATCACCGGCATGCCGCTGGCCCTCGCTCCCGCAAGCAACGTCACGATATTATCCAGCACTTCCTGACCCCGGTATCCCGGTTCAATAATCCCTACTTGCGTATCGATGATGACTAATGCGGTATCTTCTCTCATTCGTATTGCTCCTATCTTTCTCAATTATCCTCTTCTGCTAACCATGTTCATTGGACTCACTATCTTGAGTTTAACATAGAAAGAGGTTATAATCGGCCCTGATTACAGGATATTTTTGAACGAAAGTCTAATCAGCATGTACTTCCCAGCCACTCGCGTACTCACCATACTGGAACTACTGCAATCGCGCCAGGCACTGAGCGGCCCTGAGCTGGCCGAGCGCCTGGAAGTCAATACGCGCACAGTACGCCGCTATATTACGATGCTGCAAGACCTGGGCATTCCTGTCGAGGCCGAACGTGGACGCCATGGCGCTTACCGGCTGCGGCCCGGCTTCAAGTTGCCGCCGCTGATGTTTACCGAGGACGAAGCCCTTGCTCTTACCCTGGGACTGCTCGCGGCCCGCCGACTTGGATTGACCGCCGCTGCCCCCGCCGTCGAAGGCGCGCTTGCCAAGATTGAGCGCGTGCTGCCTCTCACCCTGCGCCAGCGCGTACAGGCCATCCAGGAAACACTGATCCTGGATTTCCCTCAAACGGGTGCAACACCCAGAAGCCAAGTGCTGCTGACATTAAGCGCTGCCGCCCAGCAATGCCACCGCGCCTGGCTGCGCTATCTCTCCTGGCAAGGCGAGGAAACGGAACGCTCCGTCGATCTCTATGGTCTGGTCTATCGGGGCGGGTACTGGTACGCGGTCGGTTACTGTCACCTGCGCCAGGGATTGCGGGTGTTCCGGCTGGATCGCATTTTACACGCCGAGGTGCGCGATGAAACCTATACGCGCCCAGACGATTTCGATGCCCTGGATTATGTGATGCGTTCGATTGTACAGGTGCCTGCTACCTGGTCCATCGAGGTGCTGCTAGAAACAACATTAGAAGAGGCACGCCAACATGTGCCGCCGGTCATCGCTACTTTAGAGAAGGCGCCCGAAGGAGTGCTGATGCAATGCTCCGTTGGCAATCTCGGCTGGATCGCGCACTTTCTGGCCGGCCTGGATTGTTCCTTTGTCGTGCGCAATCCACCTGAATTGCGTGATGAATTGCGGAAACTCGCCGAGAAGTTAACCCTGATTGTCGAACGTACACAGTAGGGGCGCGAGCTTGCTCCGCCCAGGTATAGCATTCGTTTCCTTGTTGTAGATGGGCGAGGGCGGAGCAAGCTCGCGCCCCTACTAGTGGAACGCTTTCCAGGCCCTGCGCTTTACCCATTCCTGGCTATCAATTTCATCCCTGCTATCGCATCCCCATCGCAAGGCCGCGAGAGCAGTGACAATCATCATCACACATAGGAGAATAATCTCCATCATAGTCTCCTCTCAATGATGTGGCGATGCGGGCCATAGAGCGGATTGCTGCCCGCACTTGCCGAAATGCTCCAACTGCTTGCCCCACTTCACCATCTGACTTCCCAGCCAATGCGCGATTCTTTGATGAAAGCCTCGCCTGATGCGATCTTTGACCTTCGCCAGGCGAACCATTCTCTCCAGCTCCGCTTGCCTTAAAAGCTCTTCGCGCCCCCTACGGAGCGTCTCATACTCGAACACCGGATGCATAGATCTTCTCCTTTTCAGGCTTGTCAGGATGAGCTTTTTCTTCCATATACACTCATCCGGCCCATTCATTCCACGCTTCCCCTTGACAGGAATACGCTTAACCATCTATATTGTTATTACTGGTTAGATTATAACAGAGAAATACTAACCTGTCAAGTTTATTTTGATAGTTAGTTCGCGATGTGATAGAGTAAAGAGAATGAGAAGAGGAGGAGAGTTTACATGGTTGAGTATAGGATACAAACGCCGGCATTTGATTTAACCGGTGGAGATTTGAGTCTGGATTTTGCCAACACAATTGACGACCGCCCTACTGCTTCGCCCCAGGAAAACCTCAACAGCTACAATGACCTGGTGGCCTTTAGCGAGCAGGCACAAACTATGACGGCAGAGGAGGCCCAGCAGCTACGCGAGCAGGCTAAAAAACATCCGGCAAGAGCATCAGAGATATTTGAAAGGGCTATCGTTTTGCGTGAAGCCCTGTTTCGCATCTTCAAGGCCGTCACACAGGACGAATCGCCGGCAACTGAAGACCTCAAGCTATTGAATGCCGCGCTATCTGAAGCTATGAGCCACGCCTGTCTCGTGCCACAAACAGAGGGGTTTCAGTGGCATTGGGCCGCCGGGCCAGAAAACCTGGATCGCGTCCTCTGGCCGGTAATTCGCGCTGCCGCTGACCTGTTGACTTCAGACGAGTTGCGCGATGTACGAGTTTGCGCCGCTGAAACATGTGACTGGCTGTTTCTGGACACCAGTAAAAATCACACCAGGCGCTGGTGCAATATGAAAACCTGTGGGAACCGCGCAAAGGCTAAGCGGCACTATGCGCGAACTCGCTAAGGGGAAGAAAACTTGCTAAGGTTCTCGCGAAAGGGTTGATCACGTTGAGAAACTCCGGGCAGAATTTGCCTGATTCCTACAAGCAAAAAGAGGGCGGAATTCACAATACGACCTTTTTACTGCTGCGACGTTGCCTGGCAGAATTTTTGGGGACATTCGCCTATGTCTTTTTTGGCGCCGGAACAAGAATACTGCTGGGGAGAAGTGGCGCAGCAGGCTATTTCATGGTCTACCTGGTTTTTGGCCTCACTCTATTGATTATGACCTACGCCCTCAGACATATCTCAGGCGCGCCCTTCAATCCGGCCATTACATTGGGCCTGGCACTGGCGCGCCGTTTCCCATGGGGGCATCTTGTTCCATACTGGATAGCCCAGTTTGCAGGCGCGCTATGCGCGAGCGCTCTTCATTTCATCTTATTCTCCAAACAGGCTACCGCGGCACAGTTCGGCGCAACTATTCCGACCGTCGGATTGATCCAGGCGGTAGTGATAGAAGCCATCAGTACATTTTTCCTCATGCTGGTCGCCATGTCTACCGCGACGGACCGGCGTGTTTCTCGTGCCGCCGTAGGGCTTGCGGTTGGATTCACCATCACGCTGTGTGGTATATTCGCCGGTACACTGACCGGAGGTAGCATGAATCCGGCGCGCAGCCTGGCTCCTGCGGTGTTTGCCGGCGGAAGCGCGCTCGCCGAAGCCTGGGTCTATCTCTTAGGCCCCGCATTGGGAGCGATTCTGGGCGCGCTGGTCTATGAGTATATGCGCGGCGGGCCAGAATACGTAAGAGATATCATTGAGGATATCGTGCCAGGTTTAGATGATGACAAGAAGCGTGCGCAGTAATCTCCTCTTAAGAGGCCTGGTTGGGCATTTTTTACCGGGCATCGCCGACGCACGCTTCCTTACTCCTGTTAACCGGTGATAAGCGAAGAACCGCCATCAATCCAGACTTCGGTTCCGGTGATCTGGGAGGCGATAGCAGAGGCCAGGAAGCATTAGAGTTCCTTTCTATCGTGTTTGTATGAAGAGAGTCGCTTCTTACGGAGTACGGAAAAGGAGCAGTAAGCGTTTCATCGCTTTAAGATAATGCTTCTGCCAACTCCCTTAAAAACAATTCTGCGTCCGTAATCAGTCCTGCCGCCTGGAAGCTGCCCCTATCGGCCAGTTTGGTCACGACTGAGGGGTTGATATCGACCACCACCGTGCGCACCGTTGCGGGTAGCAGGTTGCCTGTAGCGATGGCATGCAGCATCGAGGCCACGATAATGGCCATCTCAACACCTTTCAGTGCCTCGCGCATGCGTTTCTGCGCCTCTTGCATATCATTGATGACGCCGGGCATGGGGCCGTCGTCGCGAATCGAACCCGCCAGCACCATTGTGACATCATGCTTTTTTACTTCGTAGGTAATGCCCTCTTTCAACAGGCCCGTCTCAATGGCCTTCTCCACAGAGCCAAGCGCGCGTATGGCATTGATCGCCCTTAAGTGGTTGCGGTGCCCACCTTCCACCTGCTCGCCGGTGCGTAGATCGACACCCAGTGAGGTGCCGAACAGGGCGGATTCGATATCATGCGTGATGATGGCATTGCCGCCGAAGATGACCTGCACGTAACCGCGACGAATCAGGGCGGCGACGTAGCGACCGGCGCCCGTATGGATGACGGCAGGGCCAAGCACGAAGAGAATCTTGCCACCATGGGCGCGTGTTTCTTGCATCTGGTGCGCAATTTCATGAATGGCGAGCACCTTGGCCTTTTCGGAAGAAACCGTACTTTGCATGAAGGCGAATGATTCACGTTCGCGCGCCCGCTCGAATGGATGCACGCGAATGCCATCATGCCCAACGATGACCTCATCGCCCACGCGCACCTCGTGCATTGGCCGCGTATATGCGCGCCCATGCTCGCGGTCGATCACGATGGCGACATCCATCTCGATATCCTCAACATCGACCCACTGGCCGTTCAAACGCACCTGCGTCGGCAGATTGGTCGTCGAGTAGAATCCGGCTGGCAGCACGCCATTCTGCTCAACAGTAGCGGTTAAAGCATCATCGCCATGCAGCAGTGTCGCGCCAAACTGCTGCAATTCAGACAGGATCAGTTCCAGCGTCTCGTCGTCGGGCGCTTCTACCTTCAATCGAGCGTAACTCGGCTCCGTCTTGCTGGTGCCGACTCGCATCTCTTCGACGACAAAATTCCCACCCCGGTCCATGATAACATCCCAGGCGCGGGGCAGTGTCCATGAATCGATGATGTGACCACGGAGTTCTATTACTTCATCTGGCATACGTTTCTACTTTCTACTATTATTTGCCCCGTCCCACCGGACAGATTGGTTGAAATGTGCAGGAGCGGCATTTCGTTGCTTTCTGCTTTGTGAGAGGCGGCGGTTCCTTCTCGCTGCATTTTGCCATCTCTGAAAGCAAACGGATCACTTTCTTTTTGAGCGCCGGCGTATATTCGATGGTGAACTCGCGATCAGCATATTTCAGGATACCGTGTTCAGGTGGCTGTTCGAAATAATCTTCCAGGATCAGGCAATAGGCGGCCACCTGGATGACGTGGTTACTGTGAGGCGCCGTTACATCATGCACGCCCGGTTTGAGCTCAATGGGAACCGGGCGACCATTGGGGAGCTTCACGACATAGTCCGGTTTGCCTACTAATGGGTAGGCACTCGACGATAATGGCTCGCCCTGACCATCGGCATCCTCGTAGACGAGTTCGCCCTCCGGTAAACCCAGCATACGATGTTTCTCGCGAATGAGGCGTTCGCGCCGGACGCGACGTTCGTTTAGAATCAGCATGCATAATGCCAGGGCAGCCAGTAATAGCCCAAGTCCTATCGTAAGCAAAAGGCTGTTCAGCATACTTCACCGTAGCAGTATGGACGCAACTATAAGCGCCAGTCCTATCAACACTATCACTATGGCGGCCAGAGCCATGATGCGCATTCTACCTGTGGCTCTCGAACTGGCCCATACTTGCTCCGCGATCTCTTCTACAGCTTCGGCGTGCTCGCGATGCTGCTCCACCCCTTCATCAAAAGCGCCCCGGCGCAATAACAGCTGCTCGACCATCTGGTAATCGGGCAGCGCTGTAGCCTGCGGACCATGCTCGTCTTCGAGCTCTACCAGCCGGGCAAATAGCTCCTCGGTATCGGATTGCGCCATTGGCTCGAAATGTTCATACCACCAGGCCAGCGGGCAATATTCAAATTCCGCGACCTCGCTGGCTGTAAAAAGACGCTGTTTGGCTTGTGGCCGCTGCTGTTGTTGCATAGTGCCGTTCCACTTGACTTTTTCGGGTTTGCTAGTATACTGCTCCTACTCATTTTCTTGCGTACCGAACTGACTTCGAGGCCAATCACGCTTTTATTGGGGCGCACCAGGGCGGTCGCGCCCACGCTCAAATCCCCATCAAAAAGATTAGCCAAATCTTCCACCTTTTCAGATAAGAGCCAGAGCGCGTACAGTGGCGCTTCCACTCTGGCCGTGTTGTCGCATGCTATTTTAACATATTGGAGCGTCGTCTCATAGTCCCTGAACAGGTACTTGCCATCCAGTTTCGGCATGAAGTCCAGAAAGCAAGCAAACATGGGCATATCCTCTTTTACAGAGTGCAGGCGATAGAGATGGTTGACGCTGGCATGGCGCTGTAAGCCACGCCAGGTTCGGGTTGGCAGCAGTTTCAGTATTTCTAGCCGCTTGGCATGAGGCCAGTACTCGTGCAATATGGCTGTTTCCTCCTCCGTGGATCTGATGAAAGGCGAAACAGCCGGGCCAGTGCAGGATGTGCTATACTGGCAAAATGAGGTTAATTTCACTCGATGTATTCTGGAATGGAGATACGGCAACCTATGCCTGGACGAGAAGATGCTTATCGGTTGATGACCGAGCACGTCAAAAATGAGAATTTACAAAAGCATATGTTAGCAGTCGAGGCCGCCATGCGTTTCTATGCGCGCAAGTATGGCGAAGATGAAGAACTATGGGCGATGACGGGACTGCTCCACGATGCCGATTATGAAGAGTATCCCGACCTGCATGAACACACTCAGGTGCTGGCACAATGGCTGCGCGACGGTGGCTATGATGAACGGATTATCTATGCAATTCTAGCACATAACGAGCTTAACACAAATCAACCGCGCAAGTCATTGATGGATCACGCCCTATATGCCTGCGACGAGATCACGGGAATGATCACAGCAACTGCATTGGTCCGGCAGAAGACGCTCCCAGGATTACCAGTCGCCTCGGTGCGCAAGAAGATGAAAACCAAAGGCTTTGCTGCCGGGGTGAATCGCGACGACCTGGTGAAGGGAGCCGCCGAACTGAACATCGATCTGGACGAGCACATTGCCAATGTGATTGAGGCTATGAGCAGCATCGCCGATCAGCTTGGTCTGGCAGGCGTTCAGGAAGCGGTCGCTGAGTAGCGGCGTTATCTCTAAAGCAAAGAGCACAATACGCAGCCTCTTTTAGTGGAGCGCTGCGTATTCCTTAGGTGCAGGTGGCAGCAGGCACCATCCCACCCCGGTGCGATCAATCTGGTCCCGACGCCCTACCCCTCTCTTCAGAGGATAAGCAAGTTAACATGCCCATCATAACATAAGAGCCAGGGTGCCTCTGCCACCGTCTATGGTGGTTAGATCAGCTTGTGCGCTCTACCGGATTTCTGGCCGTTATGAGAAAAATGTTTCAGGATTCGTGCTTTTTTGACGAAAATGTGGTATACTCGTTGAACGTTGTATCGTGCATAGTTGCTCGGAATAGGGAGTCTGTCTGTTGCAAGTAATGCCATACACGAAGGATTGTTTACATTTAGACCCAGAAATCAGGAAAGAAACATGGCATTGAGTGATCAGACCCTCTATTGTCGCGACTGCAATTCAGAATTCATTTTTACCGTTGGCGAGCAGGAATTTTACGCGAGCCATAATCTTACCAACGCTCCCACACGTTGTCCGTCCTGTCGCGCCGCGCGCAGGGCCCAGGGCAGCGGTGGATACAGCGGAAGCCGTGGCGCCTCACGCGAACCACGCCAGATGTATACCGCCATTTGTTCCAGCTGTGGTAACGAGGCGCTGGTACCTTTCCAACCGCGTGGAGATAAACCCGTCTATTGTAGCGATTGCTACCAGCCACAAAGGTCAGGCCGTAGTAGTGACCGTAGATCGCGCTGGTGATCGCTATGAGTGAAGTCAAAGTAAACCCAGGTGATTCGTTCGAGCAGGCGCTTAAACGCTTCAATCGCAAGGTTCAGCAAGATGGAGTTCTGTCCGAGGCGCGCCGTCGCACTCACTATGAGAGCCCGCAGGCACGCCGTAAGCGTAAAGCGGCGGCCCAGCGCCGCAAACAACGACGCACTCGCCAACCAGGCTAATCAGAACTGCTATTAAAATTTCATCTACTCGCTACCCGCGTTAGCTTCAGGACACCCACAAGGGCGCTCTTGCTATGACATGTTCGACAATTATCCATTGTCATAGTAAGGGTGCCCTTTTTAGATTCTTGTTAGGATACCTTCCCGTTTTTGATAGTGAAAAAAATCATTAATTAATCGACGAGCAATCACCGGTCAGTTCAAGCCCGAACCCACGACGGCAATGATGCGAGCGTAATGTCCAGGCGCCGCTATTTTGGTAAGAGCACCGGTCTGGATATCGAAGGCGTACAGGATTCCATCGCCATAGAAGGTAATAACATGGCTGTTGAACCAGCTTCCTAGTTCGAGCAATCGATCCGTCGTAGTGGCTACAAGCACCGGCTTGCTGGCAGCCAGAAGCGTACCCGAGCCACTGATCTGTACAGTGTAGATGGCGCTATGCCGGTCGTAAGGTGGTTGAGAGTCGCTCGAGAACTCTACATATGCCAATGTATGCGCGTCAGGAGAAAACACCGGTGTAGTGACCCAACGATAGTCAGCGCTATTACTCAGGCTATTTTGTGCCGGCAGAACCACGTGCGTTTGCCCTAAGGTTAAAGGCGAACCGGTTAATGTTGCCAGATCCAGGCTGTTAGCATAGGAAAGAGTCGCAACATCGGAGGGCACACTGTTATCGGCAGGAACAGGAGCTGCCCCTTCATTGGTCGAAAACAGCAGCGCATTGCCATATGGCTCGAGGGCCAAGGGTCCCTGCTCGGAGTCCTCATCTAAAAGAGATTGCGGCTGGGCAGAAGTCGAATTGAGGTCGAGCGACCATAGACCATATTGTACCGCTTCATGGCTTCCTCGATCGTCGGTAAGCAATAGGGTGCTATCGGCATGGGAGCTTGAGCCATTCAAAAACGAGAAAATGCGGAAGCAAGGACAATTTAAAGCGGATTGCTCATACACCAGCGTTGGGCTCGCTATTGGGCCTGCATAGAGATCGATAGGGCCGGTGCCATCGATAGATTCGGTAGTCCAGGCAATCATCTTCCCATCGTTGCTAAGGGCCATCGAGGTGATGAGCTGGCCGGAAGCAATGCTGGCAATTTTCGTCGGAGTTCCACCAAAAATATCTGTTATCCAGAGGCCATCTCCAGCATAGAGTATTCGACCATCAGGCGTCAGAATAGGAGGTACTGCCTCGTTATAGACAAATCCGGTCGCGGGTATCTGTTCAGAGAAATTACTACTGGTTGATACTAAGTAGAGACCATTTTGTTGCTCATAGATTACATAATGGTCGCCCGGCAACTGTAGGGCGGGAAGAATAGAATTGCTCGGTGAAAAGATAGGCGCCGAAATAGTCGGTGTTATGTCCGGGCTTTGTGTTGGTGCAGGTGTAAGGCCCGGCGTTTTCTTCCCGGTCGCAGTTTGGCTTGCCTGCGGCGAGGACGTGCCGCCAGTAGCCGATCGTGCCGGCGTACTGTTCGTCTGCGCCAGGCCAACAACGAGCAAGCCGGAGAATAGAAGCAGCAACAGGCCAATAAGAATAAGCAAGGAGAAAATTCCCGCTTTAGAAATTGGCGAACTTGTATTTCGCTGGGGCCTCCTCTCTGGTGGCAGCATTTGATCTGGTGGCTCACTCACTTGTTGTGTCAAAACTTTCTTCTACCCCTAATGTTGTGCTACAGACCCTGAGTATATCCGAAATACCATCCAGTGTGAAGCTTCCAGTACCTCTTACGCCGATTGATCCGCAGGCGAATTTCGCCGGTGCAGCTTTGACTTAGCCACCTGGCGTTGAATAAAAGCCAATGTTTTAGAGAATACCTCTTCGTGATCATGGTCCTTCATAATAATATGATAGGAGTGATAGAAAGTGACGAGGTACTTTTCTTGCGAGCCAATGCGACGATAAATCTCGCGCCCATCACGCGCCGGAACCACGTGATCGTGCAGCGACATCATGATCAGCGCAGGAGCTGTTATTCGTGGCAGTTCCTCACGCAGGCGGGGCAAAAATTTCAATATGCTTTCGATTGGCCGTATCGGTGTCCAATGAGAGGTACTCCGCTTGTAGCGGCGGCGTGCATCACGATCGCGCACATCTTCATAAATCGTTGGTAGCAATGGAACAACGAATTTGGCTACAACGATAAATGGCCTGAGCAGGGGGTGCATATAGATCGGAGCGCACATCACCACGATGCCTGCTACCTCCTCATGCGCCGCGATATGCAACACCAGCGCTCCACCCAGCGAGTGCCCTACAAGAAAAACCAGGTCACAGTGCGCCTTCAGCCCGCGCAACTCATTGCTTACTGCCTGTACCCAATCATCCCAACCAAGAGTCATCAACTCGCGCACGTGGTCCATACCATGCCCCGGCAGCAGCATATTAACAGCGAGCATGCCATGTTCTTGTAGGTATTGTTCCAATTCGACCATATCGTCTCGCGTGCCATTGAATCCATGTACAAGCAGAACACCGATCACCGGTTTATTAGCGGCATCTGGTGAAGCATGTTGCGTTTGAGAAGTTGTCATGTATTCGAGTTTCCTTGCGCGTTGGACAGAGACTGACCTGCTCATTAATTGTATCATAAGCAAGAACCAGAAGATGCAGCCTTGTAGCTGGACCTCGCAAAAAATCGCATCTGATACTATTACGTTTTGACGGGGGTGTTGGTTAGAGGAGAAAGGTTGCAAAAACTATCCTGATCTGTAATAGAGTATATCAAGACATTCTGATGTGAGCAATCGCTGTTAGTTCTTCCTACTCACATAAGGGATAGTGACTTGCTGGGGCTTGAAATGTTGGTTCAGAGCTAGTATAGTAGTCATAAGAGGTACTAGCATGGCTATACGAACTTTTAGCGCTGATATCTATAAAGAGGATGAGCTATACGTTGCAGAATGCCCAGAAGTAGGTAGTGCGAGCGAGCCTGGGAAACACTAAAGAAGCAAACATCTAGTGGAGTGGTTGGTTGTGTCGCGCCAATACATCCCAGACTAGCAATCGGGACTTTACGTAGTATTCTTCGACAGGCCGGGGTGAGTCCTGAAGAATTTATGGAAAACCTATAACCAGTCTGAAAACCTTCGCAACTTTCCTTCCGCTGACTGCAATCCTCGTCATCCGTTTAATAAATGTCATATCTTTTTGACTTCACCTGCTTTCCGGTGTGGAGAACAGAACGCAATCAAATACATAAGGAGTAATTTTCGTATGAAGTTCGCGACAACGGCTATTCACGCGGGACAGGAGCCCGATCCATCAACCGGTTCGGTTATGACGCCCATTTTCCAGACCGCGACCTATGCCCAGGCAGGACTGGGCGAAAATAAGGGGTTTGAGTACTCGCGCACGGATAATCCAACCCGCAGCGCGTTGCAAGCGTGTGTCGCAGCGCTCGAAGGAGGAACGTATGGGCTGGCTTTCGCCTCCGGCATGGCGGCGGAAGCAGCTGTTCTCAGCCTGCTGAGCGCGGGTGATCATATGGTGGCCTGTGACGACCTGTATGGTGGCAGCTATCGCATTTTCGAGCGCGTGATGCGCCGCTACAATGTCGAAACGAGCTATGTACCGGCAGGCAACGTCGCAGCATATGAGAAAGCCATCCGCCCCAACACCAAAATCGTCTGGTTGGAGACACCAACCAACCCGCTGCTGCGCTTGACGGATATTCAGGCCACCGTAGAGATCGCGCACCGGCAGAAACTGCTGGTAGTCGTGGATAATACGTTTGCCAGTCCCTACTTTCAGCAACCACTGAAGCTGGGTGCGGACATCGTCGTGCATAGCACCACAAAATACATCAATGGGCATAGCGATGTCATTGGTGGCGCGGTAGTCTTGAACAATGCAGAGGCATACGAGGCGATCAAGTTCTACCAGAATGCGGCAGGAGGAGTGCCCGCGCCTTTCGATAGCTGGTTGACGCTGCGCGGCATCAAAACCCTGGCCGTACGCATGCGCCAGCACGAAGAGAACGCACGGGCAGTTGCCAGGTTCCTGCAAGAGCATCCACGCGTCGAAAAGGTCTACTATCCTGGACTGCCCTCTCATCCCGACTATGAACTCGCCAAGCGCCAGATGAGTGGTTTCGGCGGTATGGTCTCTTTCCAGTGCAAAGGAACGTATGATGATGTGGTGGCCATGGTACGCCACTTCAAGGTGTTCGCGCTGGCAGAAAGCCTGGGCGGGGTTGAATCGCTCGTTTGCCATCCCGCGTCAATGACACATGGCTCCATTCCAAAGGAAATTCGCGAAGCGCGCGGCCTCTCCGATACGCTGCTGCGCCTCTCGGTCGGGATCGAAGATATCGAGGATATTATTGCGGACCTGGAGCAGGCACTGGGCCGGTAAACGGCCCAAAAAAGGGGTCATCCGGTGAATGAGACACTTCACAACCCGATTGTTGGGTTGGGGAACGTCTCATTCAATGTACCATACCAGGTCGAATCGGCTCTTTTGTTACCATTGCAGCTATTAACCGATGTAATACTATGAGTGTTTCGACCCCAAACGGATTCGGGAAACGGCGAAATCTTGCTGCTTCCCTGTTGGGGCAGTATAGTGGCTAAACCCGGAAATATCAGGTGCAAATGCACTATATAAAATGCGCGTAATCTTTCTTTATTAGCATGTATACGATGATTTTTTGAGGAGGAATGTTTTAACAATGGCATCTCTCTCCCGTTTCCGGCAGCGTTCAAGCAAAGCCGCTTTCACGATGCTAGCAGCCTTGCTTGTGATGCTTTTATTAAGTGCCTGTGGCGACCCTCAAACGCAACAGCAGGCTACTCAGAGTAAGGCTGCACTCGACCAGCTAATAGCGAATGCGCGAAGCATCGGCGTGCCCACGGATATGCTGCAGCCAATATTGAATCAGGAGGCACAACTTGGCCAGACTCAGGCCCCCTTTGGGCTGTTCAACGGCTCGTCGGTGAATGTATACTATACAAACCTGGCCCAGCGCTACAATCTGCTGAAAGTGCAGGTAAGTGGCCTGGAAACGCAAGTGACCCAGCAACTGGATTACCAGGCCACCATTGACCTATCCAACTTTGAAAGCGCCCTGGCCCAGCGGCAGGACCAGAATTTTATCGAGGCGAAAATCTTTGCTGCTCAACTGACCACCGATCAGAACTTGCTGGCAAAAGCGCAGTATCCCAAAGATTACATGCAAATCAGTTACAATGCTAAGCGTTCCACTCAGGCTCTTCATTTAATGGGTCCCGCTTATAACGCGCTCAAATCCCTACAGCAGGTCATCCAGCAGTTACAGGCCTCGCACCTGGACGTAACGGGCCTCAAACAGCAGCAGCAGAACGACTTGCAAGCCTTCCGCAACGCGACCAGACCGGAGGATTACTCGTCATTGATCGATCAGATCAACACGCAGTTGAATGAAACCACGGTTTACTCATCACAGGCCATTCCTTACGTGGGTGCCTACAAACTGAATGAACTCAGCACCGACATCAATTTGCTCAAGCAGTATGGTCAGAACTACAGTACATTCCAGCAGCATTATGATGCTGATAAAGCAGCGCTCGCCAACGCTAAATCCATCACCGATTACCTGAAGTTCTCCTCGCAAATTGACAGTGATCTTGCCTCAATTCAGATGCCACTGATTGCCGGGCAGGCCAGTTACTTGCTCAACCAGTTCCATAAGGAGGTCACCAGTTGGGGCAACTCGCACCAGTACCACGACTCCTACGATGGTGGCACCTATAACCTGGATTATGAATATGACGAGCAGGGTATAGGATCGGATGCGGACGCCGCCGTGCAGTATGCCCAGAGCACACAATCGATTGATGATTTCCAATCGGCGATTGATCTGATCAACAATGATATGCTGCACCTGAAGATGATGGAAGCCGATTACAGCGATAAAACCCCCTGGAACCAGGTACACGCGACCGATATCGAGTTGATGAAGCATTATAATCTGATGTCGGGCCAGGTACTTGTGGTCTCGCTGGTCGAGCAGACACTGCGCCTGTACAACAACGGCAAGCTGGTGCGCTCGTTCCTGATCACTTCTGGTCAATATGAGAAGCCCTCGCCTCCAGGATATTGGAGCATCTTCCTGCGGCAGTCGCCGACGGTGTTCAAATCGAGCGAACCGAAAGGATCGGCGTTCTGGTATCCAGATACCAAGATCAACTATGCCATGGAATACCACGATGGTGGATACTTCTTCCACGATAGCTGGTGGCGAGTAAACTACGGCCCGGGCACCAATTTCCCGCACTACGATGTGGGAGGCGATGAACAGTTTGCCGGCAATGGGAGTCACGGCTGCATTAACATGCAGGAGAATGACGCGGCCTGGTTATATGCCAATACATCCTACGGGGCCGCCGTGCTCCTGTACTAGTCACTGACGTTTTGATATAAGGGTTGCCAGGAGAAAAGGAAGGTGGTAGGGTAGAGAAAAAAGGGGGAAGCCAATGAGCCAGGAGGAAGAGAAGGCAGGTGCGCCCAGTGTGA
>Ga0070737_10002595_pt1 | contig 21342 bp, 20 predicted proteins | sample Coa_R1_10_FD_66438 | JGI IMG/M metagenome (GOLD analysis project Ga0070737, IMG submission 66438) | Surface soil microbial communities from Centralia Pennsylvania, which are recovering from an underground coalmine fire - Coalmine... | ecosystem: Environmental > Terrestrial > Soil > Unclassified...
TGACGGGGCCGAGCCCTCGGGCAATTCAGTAATGACTGAGCTGCTGTTGCGGCTGGCACATCTGACTGGCCAAGAAGAGTTCCGCCGAAGCGCCGAGCGTTCGCTGACCGTGTTTGCTCCGAAGATACGGGCGCAACCCACGATGGCGCCGCAGATGTTAGTGGCCATGGGGCGGTGGCTTGCCGAACCGGAGCAGGTGGTGATTCGCTGCGCGGAGATGGAGGAGGAAGTTCATCGAATGGCAGCGGAGTATCGCCGTAAATTCTCGCCGCATTCAGTTTTCCTGGCGCTGAGCGATGCGGGGGCGGCGGCGCTTGCCAGCGTGTCGCCATTCCTGGCGAATCTGGAGCGCCAAGGGCGGGTGACGATTTACGAATGCCGGAACTTTACCTGCGAGCTGCCGCGGGTGCTCAACTAGGGGATTTATTGATACACTGTGGCGGATGGCCAACAGTGACGCAGGGCGAACAACTACGTTAAAGGGAAATCCCTTTCGGTTAGCAGGACCGGAATTGAAAACCGGCGATACGGCGCCCGATTTCGAGGCGGTGGATTCGAATCTTCAAAAAGTGCATCTGGAGCAGACGGGCAAGGGCGTTCGCATCTTCAGCGTGGTTCCGTCGCTCGACACGCCGGTGTGCGACGCGCAGACCAAGCGTTTTGAAGACGAATCGGGGAAGCTGGGGGACGTACGCATTTACACGATCAGCATGGATCTGCCGTTTGCGCAAAAGCGCTGGTGCGGCAACTTCGGCATTAATGGGGTAACGATGCTGTCCGACCATCTGACGGGCTCGTTCGGCGAACAGTATGGGACGCTGATTCCGGACCTGCGCATAGAGAGCCGAGCGATCTTTGTTCTGGACGGGGCGAATAAGCTGCGGCACGTAGAGTATGTGAAGGAAGTGGGCGCCCACCCGGACTACGAAGCGGCGTTAGAGGCGGCCAAGGCGGCCACCCAGCAGCGGGCGCATTCGGTGGCGTAGCCGGTTCAGGCCCGCGCACACATCGAGGTGGGCGGCATGGACGCAGAGGAGCGCGCCGGGTCCGGCAGCGTGGCCGTGTTGAACCAAAAGTTTTCAATCGAGCGAACAACCTTCACAAAGTCCGGCAGATCCGCGGGTTTTGTGATGTAGCAGTTCGCGTTGAGTTCGTAGGCCTGCTGAATGTCCTCATCGGAACGCGAACTGGTCATGACGACGACGGGAATCTGCCGCAGGTTGGGGGAGCTTTTCATTTCGGCCAGCACTTCGCGCCCATTCTTGCGGGGGAGATTTAAGTCGAGCAGCACCAGGGCGGGACGGGAGACAGCGCCGCGTTCGGCTTGACGTAGATAGTCCATTGCCTCTACGCCGTCACGCGCAACCGTCACCTGAACCGACATTGCGGTCTCTTTCAGCGCCTCGCGTACCAGGCGGACGTCACTGGGACTATCCTCGACGAGCAGGATGTTTAATGACTCCATGGCCGTAAACCTATTACCCGCGATTTATGGTTGCAAGTGGCCAGCCAAACCCTAACTCCTACCCTGATAAGAGCTTTGTGGGCGTACCGGAGCTTACTAATCAGTAAGAATGAACGGATGGCTTGCACGTTCCGGCAAAAAATGCGTCCGGCTAGTAGCGGCGGCGGCTGGATCTAGTAGATTGACACTGGTGTAAACTGCCTCTTATCATTGACATTGCGGCACTGGCGTGGGCGGCGCGCGGTAGCATGGGTATTTCGGAGGAGCCTTGATTAAGCTAGACATCATCAATGAGGTCGTGAGTCGCACGGGCATCACGAAAACGAAAGCGGAGATGGCGGTGGAGACAGTTTTCGAAACGATGAAGAAAGCCTTGAGCGAAGGCGACCGGATTGAGTTGAGAGGCTTTGGGATCTTCAACGTGCGACCGCGCAAGACCGGAATTGGGCGCAATCCGCGGACCGGGGCCGAAGTGGCGATTCCGCCGGGCAAAGCGGTGCGTTTTAAGCCGGGCAAGGAACTGCAGACATTGCAGTAAACAGCGTGCCTGAGCCGGGGTCTACGGAGCCAAAGCAGGCCAGGAACGTTTCGAAAGTGCAGGAGGGCGCGCAAATCTGGCCGGGGCGCGCAAGTGGGTTACCTGGTGCGCAGCGCTCGAGTTGGCCGCGCCTGTGGTGGCTGAATGCGGCGCTGTTTATCGCTACGGTAATCAGCAGCACGGTATTCGGTTTTGCGCTGGTGGAAAGTTTTTCCAGCGGGCGGCCATTCGATGTGGATCAGTTAGTAGACGCCTGGGTACGGTTCGGGCGCGGCGATCGGGCGGTGTGGGCCGGGCTGGATTTCTCAGCGCCGCTGTTGTTGATTTTGCTGACGCATGAGTTCGGGCACTATGTGATGTCGGCGCAACGCGGCGTTAACGCGAGCCTGCCTTACTTTCTGCCGTCACCGCTGTTGTTCGGCACGTTCGGCGCGTTCATTCGCATCCGCTCACCGATCTACTCGCGCAAGAGCCTGTTCGATATCGGCATCGCGGGCCCGATTGCCGGGTTCGCGGTATTGCTGCCGTTCTTGATCGGGGGCGTGCTGCTGTCGCGCAGCGCGCCCGGGTTTGCGGCGCGCGGCCCATTTGTGTTCGGCACGCCTATGGCGCTACGGGCGATCGAATGGCTCCGCTTTCCACATGCCTCGCCGGCCGACATTGCGCTGCATCCGATGGCTATGGCGGCGTGGGCCGGGTTGCTGGCGACCGCGTTCAATCTGCTTCCGCTGGGGCAGTTGGATGGGGGCCACATTCTATATGCGATCTTCGGGCAGCGAGGGCACCGGCTGATCTCAAGCGGGGTAATTGCCATTCTCGCGCTGCTGGGTTTTTTATATTGGCCGTGGTGGTTCTGGGGAGCGGTGATGTTCTTCTTTGGGCGGCGTCACCCGTTGGTTTACGACAGCACGCCCGTTTCAAAGACACGCGTGCTGTTGGGCGGGGTGGCTCTGCTGCTGTTCCTGCTTTCGATTTCTGTGGTGCCGGTACGTCCGAACTAGCGCAAGGCGATGAAGATCTCAGCCACGATCATCTCGTTCAACGAAGAACGTAACATCGCGCGCGTGATTGAGAGCCTGCGCTGCTGCGATGAAATTCTAGTACTGGACAGCGGGTCGAACGACCGCACGGTGGAGATTGCGACGAACCTGGGGGCGCGGGTTGTGGAGGCTTCCTGGCACGGCTATGCGGCGCAGAAGAATATCGCGGCGGAGCTGGCGGCTCACGACTGGATCCTGTCGCTCGACGCGGACGAAAGCCTGAGCGAAGCGCTGGAGGCTGAGATTTGGCAGATCAAGAAGAGCGGCCCAAAATTCGACGGTTACACGGTACCGCGGCTGGCGCAGTATCTGGGGCGCTGGATCTTACACAGCGGCTGGCATCCTGACCGCAAAGTAAGGCTATTCGACCGGCGTAAGGCGAAATGGGTAGGGGATTTCGTGCACGAATCGGTGACGGTGGACGGCGGGGTGGGCGAGCTGAAGTCGAACCTGCTTCATTTCACGTGTAACTCGCTTTCCGAGCATCTACGCTCCATGGACCGCTATACGACGCTGGCGGCGCAGGAGATCGTTGTGCGGCGGCAGGAGATTACCTGGAGTCTGTTACTATTCGATCCGCCATGGACGTTTTTGCGCACTTACTTTCTGAAGCTCGGATTTCTGGATGGGGCCGAGGGGCTGGCGATTGCTTACATGGCGGCGTTTTATAACTTTGTGAAATATTTCAAGGCGCGGGACATGAGCCCCGGAAGAAAAATCTAGTTTTGCGGATTCTGCACGTCGATACCGGGAGCGAGATGCGCGGCGGCCAGCGGCAGGTGTTGCTGCTGATGGCGGGCCTGGCAGAGGCTGGGCATGAGAACGTTCTGCTGGCTAGCTTTCAAAGTCCATTACAAGAGGCGGCGGCTCGGGCCGGCTACACGGTCGGGAGGGCCGAGGCGAAAGAGCTTTGGCAATCGTCCAAGCAGGCGGCGATTGTGCATGCGCATGATGCTCGGGCGCACACGTTGGCGGCGATCGCGTCCAGACGTAGATTTGTGGTCTCGCGACGCGTTGCTTTCCCGGTGCGGCGATCGGTTGCGTCTTTGTGGAAATACCAGCGCGCGCGAAGATTTCTTGCGGTATCGCAATTTGTCGCGGGCCAACTACAGGCTGCGGGAATACGCAAAGACAGGATCGACGTGGTCTATGACGGGGTAGCTGCAACGGCGGCGGCCGAGCCATGGAGCGCGGCGCATCCTGCCGTCGCACTTGCCTCGCGAGACCCGCAAAAGGGCCGCGACCTGGTAGAACAGGCGGCGGAGCTGGCGCGCGTACGGGTCTTATTCTCCGACGATCTGGCGGAGGATTTATTGCGCGCGTCCATGTTCGTTTACATTACACGGTCTGAAGGACTGGGCTCGGCGGCATTGTTTGCGATGGCTATGGGGGTGCCGGTGATTGCGAGTGATATCGGGGGGCTGAGCGAAGTTGTCGTGAACGGGGATTCGGGCTTACTGGTTGCGAATGAAGCAAGGGACATTGCGGCGGCCATGCGGCGCACCCTGGACGAGCCCGGCCTTACGGCTTCACTAGTGGCACAGGCGAAGAAGCGCATCGCAGATTGCTTCACGAAAGGCCACTTAGTAAATGGAACCCTCAGTTCTTATGAGAGGGCGCTTGCCGGGTAATTACCAGGTGTTCTCTATCGCGCTCTCCGCGATTGCCGGGTTGCTGTTTGGTAGTTTCGTAAACGTCTGTATTTATCGGATACCGCGCGACCTTTCGGTAGTTACCCCGCGCTCATTTTGCCCGGAGTGCGGAATACAGATTGCCTGGTACGATAATATTCCGATATTCAGTTACATCTTATTGCGAAGGCGTTGCCGGGGCTGTGCGCAACCGATTCCGGCGCGCTATCCACTGGTGGAATTTGAGACCGCGTGCCTATTCGCCTTAGTTGTGTTCGAATACGGCTGGACATTGGCCGGGCTGAAATGGTGTCTCTTCGAGGCTTTACTCGTAGCGCTCTTCTGGACCGATCTCGAGGAGCGAATATTGCCCGACGAATTGACGATTGGGGGAACGGCGGCGGGACTGATCTTCTCGCTATGGGTCGCGGTTCCGAGCGTAGCCGGCAATTTGTTGGCGCCGACGGCGAAAACTCCCGTAAAGTCGCTGTTAAGCGCGGCACTGGCGGCGGTCGTGCTGGTGGCGCCACTGTGGGGACTGGGCGCGCTCTATGGAGCCGTCAGAAAACGGGAGGGACTCGGCTTGGGCGATGTCAAACTGCTACTGCTGATTGCCGTGTTCCTTGGCGCCGAGAGAGGACTCTATGCGCTGTTGATCGGAGCGGTGAGCGGTTCGCTGATCGGCGCCGCCTATATTCTGGCGACGCGCCGCAATGCGTCCACTTACGAACTGCCGTTTGGAACATTCTTGTGCGCAGGCGCTGCGCTGGTACCGCTGTTAAGCAAGTGGTTTTAACAGTTCGCATGGAAGGAAAAGAAGGACGACCGGGGGGCAGCTCCTTCGTGTATTATAGAGCTTTACGGTATGAAGGAACTGCTTCAAGCGCTTACTCCCGGTGAGCGCGACTGGCGCATTGCGACTCGCCTCGATCCCAAGCGCCTGCCCGCCCATATTGCCATCATTATGGACGGAAACGGCCGTTGGGCCAGGCAGCGGAACTATCCGCGGATTATGGGTCACAAAGCAGGAGTCGACCCCGTGAGAATGGTGGTGGAAACCTGCGCGCAGATGGGCCTGGAAGCGGTAACGCTCTATGCCTTTTCGGTAGAGAACTGGAAACGGCCGCGGCATGAGATCGACGGGCTGTGGCGGTTGTTGCGCATTTATCTGCGCCGCGAACTGGCGAACCTGATGCGCAACGATATTCAGCTGGCCGCCATAGGCCGGCTGGAATCTTTGCCCGCGTCCGTGCAGGAAGAGCTGCAGTCGGTGATGAGAAGGACGGCGCAGAATCGCGGGATGCGTTTGAACCTGGCGATTAATTACGGGGGCCGGACGGAGTTAGTGGATGCGGTTAATGCGATCCTTGAAAACGCGCGTCTGGAAGGGAACCTGGATTCGCTCGACATCAGCGAAGAGTCGATTTCGGCGCACCTTTACACGGCGGGGTTGAAGGATCCGGACCTGCTGATTCGCACTTCCGGAGAAATGCGCGTCAGCAATTTCCTGCTATGGCAGATTGCGTACGCCGAACTGTACGTGACGGAGACGCTGTGGCCTGATTTTAGTCGCACGGAGCTGCTGGAGGCCATCTTTGAGTATCAAAATCGCGATCGCCGGTTCGGCGGAATCACGCGCGGCTGCAGCTCCGCAGGGGACGGGGCGTCCCTTCTGGTGGAAGAAGAAGCTGTGGAGCTGGATCTCGCTTAGCGCGGCTGGTCCGGCTTAGCCGGCGCGGTGCGGCATACTGATCTTCATGAAGCGCGTGGTCACTGCAATCGCGCTGATTGCGGTTGCTGTGTACCTCGTCTGGTTTGCCGCGGACTGGGGATTTGAGATCGCCGCAATCTGCATGAGTCTGCTTTGCTACTGGGAGTATGCCGGCCTGGTGGCGGCGCAGAATATCCGGCGGCCTGGCTTATTCGGAGTTCTCGCGGGTGTTGCCATACTTTTCGCATCGAGCGAAACCTCGGCCCCGCTTACTTTAGCGGAACTGAGCTTGCTGCTGATTTGCGCGCTGGTGAGCGCGCTACGGTACGCGAATCTGCGCGAAATGCTGCCGTCTGTGGCGTGCGAATTCATGGGCGCGTTCTATGCCTTTGCGCCCTGGCGCTTTTCGATTGAGCTTCGTCGCGGGAGCGTGCACCTGTTATTTTTTGCTCTGGCGCTGAATTGGATTGGCGATAGCGCGGCGTATTATGCCGGCCGCATGTTCGGACGCCATCGGCTGGCTCCGATGGTAAGCCCTATGAAGAGCTGGGAAGGGGCAGCAGCTTCCGTTGTCGCTTCTGTTGTGTTCGGGCTGCTGTATCTCGGGTATTTCACGCCGCACCTGCCGTGGTGGGAAGTAGTGGGGGTGGCGGTGCTGGGTAACATAGCGGGGCAATTCGGAGACCTCGCGGAATCGGCCATTAAGCGGGGGGCGGGAGTCAAAGACAGCGGCAACCTGCTGCCCGGCCATGGGGGAATGCTCGACCGGGTGGATAGTAGCTTATTTGCCTTGCCTACGGTCTATTTACTTTTTGAGTTAGTGCAACATTTTACGGTACAGACCGCTATTACTGCGCAGCACTGAAGAGCTTGGGTCCTTATGACGGGAGGTAAGGGGCGGTCTTACTGGGAGGCGATCAGCAGTTTAAATGTTCCGGGCTGGATGGAACGCCGCGGGTGAGGATTTGCAGCGCTTGCCGCCGGGGCCGGACCGAAGCTCGCGGTAGCCAGATAGATTTTATGCGTTTTCTCATCGAGCGCCATGGTGCGCGCTCCTGGCGCGGTGGGCACGGAGCCGATGACGGAATACCGATCTGCGCCCGTTTGCTTGACGACGGTCAAGGTTGCGCTTTCTCCGTTAGAGGAAAAGACCAGTTTGTTGGCGGCGTCGTAGGCTGCGGCGTCGGGGCCTTCGCCGATGGGCGGAGTGGCAATTACCTTTCCCGAATCCGCATCGACCACGGCTATCATTTTGTTGTCGCAGACCGCAAACAGCCGGCGCGTGCTTCTGTCGATCGCCAAGCCGGACGGAGATTCGCAGGGCGCGACCGGCCAGCGCGCAGTGACGGCCAGAGTGTTTACATCGATGCGCACGATCTCGCTCTTATCTTCGATGTTGTCATAGACGCTGCCTTTCCCGTCGCTGACAGGGAACTCGGGCTTGCCGCCGAGGGCGATGGTTCCGGCAACGGTTCCGGCGGCGGCATTGATGGCGGTGGCGTCCTGGCTGCGGCCATTGAAGGCGAACACACGCTTGGAAACGGCGTCGTAAACGATGCCGTCCGGGTTCGCGCCGGTCTTAATTTTGTTTTTGATACCGAGGTTTTCCAGATCAAATGCGACCACCTGGTTGCTGCCGCCGTCGCTGATGAAACCAGTCCCGAGATCGCCGGCGACTGCGATTCCGTGTATACGCGTGAGGCCGGGAATATGACCGATCACCTTTTCGGAATCGAGATCGATGACCGCCACCTCCGTGCCGTGCGAGACATAGAGCCTGCGATGTTCAGAATCGGCGGTCAGGTAGTCCCATCCTCCATTGCCGCCGATAGAGATGGCGCCGCTGATTTTATAGTTTTGGGCGAAGACGCACTGCGCGATGAACGCCAGAGCGAGACAGAATTTCATCGCTGCCATTGTAACCGCATGCGGCTTGGCAGCCGCTAGCGCACGGGAGGGACGATGAAGGTGCCGCCGTGCACGTCTTTGACATTGGCGCAGGGCATGGGCGTCGGATTACTACCCTTGTTCAAGCAAAACTCAACCGCATTGAGATATCGGCCGCTATTGAGTTGAATGGCGACATCCTGGTCCGCTAGCCCTGGGTTGCTTTTTTCGAAGGCGTCCTTCAGGGCTGCCGGACGAATGGTGAACGAGCGCGTGGGGGCCGCAAACTGGCTGGGAATTTGGATGGAGTCGAATACCTTGCGGATGAGGGCGAAGTAATCGTTGCCGCTGAGGCCGCTGCAGGTACCGTGCTTTTCCCACTCGTGTGGAAGGATGTCTTGCGGCATGATATTTGCGACCGGCGACGTGTCGGTCGGGGCGGGCTGAGTTGTCTGGCAATCGGCCGGCCAGGCGCCATTGTTGAACTGCGGCCAGAGCCCGTGAACCATAAACCCACGATGTTGGCTACACTCGGGGGCGCCAGGATGTCCATGGCAGAACTCCGGGCTCCAGGATAACGTCAGCAGATAGAAATCGAACTGACCCGGCTGTCCCGGTTGTTGAGCGTGCGCCGGGGATATGGCAGCCGCCATAGTTACAATCAGGAAACAACATGTAGTTGTAAGTACTCGCATATTATTTTGCCTTGGCCTCAGTGGCAGTAAGATGATCGAAATTCAGGATGGCGTTGAATACCAGGGCATAACTGCCGATTGTTTCTCCCCGATAAACAGGATTGTTGGCAAATAGTAACACATTGCCGCGGCCTAAATGCGCGTCTACCAGGACGGCGCGTTCTGCGATTGCGTCTCCGCCTTCGAGGAGGCCGGAGAGCAGCAAGTCTTTCTGCTCGGCATAGCGAAGGATGACGGTGGGGCGGTACTCGACCGGGATCACGAAAGGGTTATTGCGAGACAGCTCTTCATTCAATGGAGTTGCTTCCCAGGGCTTCGGCGAGGGGAGAGGCGGAGTTTTTTCGGCCGGCCGGCCTTCGGGCAGATCTTCTTCCTGCGGCCCGCCGCGGCCGGTGGGACGCTTGTATTCTTTCTCGGTCAGGATCTGCCGGGGCGTGGTGAGATTACTGACCGTGAACGCCAGCCCATCCTCGCTATAGACGGCGAGATTGTCACCATAGCCGTATGCAGGGGCGGCGTTTTTATCCGCCAGCACGGCATTCAACACGCTTCCTACCACCTTCAGGTTCTTGCGGGGCGCGGCGAATACGCCCGGGGAAAGTCCTTCGTCGATGGCGAATTGCGCGGTGTCATCGGCGGTGATCAACAGGCCGCCTTCTTCGACGAAGCGTTTCAAATTGGCGACACCGGAAAATCCGAGCCCCGGGCGAATGTCGTCTGTGGAATCGATCTTCCCAAGGTTGGGCGTGAGCGCGGTTGTCTGCCAGGGCATGGCATTGCCCCACATGGGCATGCCTTCGAGAATGGCCTGCGTGGAGAGGTGTCCGGCCGGGGCGAAGATGATGACGTCGTACTTGGCGCGTAAATCCGGTTCGCGCGCTGCGGTTTGCGTACTGATGTAGGCGTAGGGCACGTGCAGCTTGTCGAAGGCCATGCGCCACCAGCCTTCGGTCTGCGTGTAAAGCCAGGTGTGCAGGAAAGCAATGCGCGGGGAGGGGGCCGGATGGGACCGGACACGCGGCGAAGCGGCCGTACTGTAGGCGTCCAGATCGAGGGTTTGCAGCGCTGTTTTGAGCTGTGAATGTTCGACGTGCCCGATCAGCAGCGAACCCGGCTGGAACTTGCGGCCGCCGTCTTCGAAAGCTTCGTCGGCGATGGAAATTTCCGCGCCTTTGAGCGCATACACCAGGGCCGCGAGGCTGATTTGCCCTGAATTATTGATGGCATACAGCGGTCCATCGCCGCTGAGATTACCGCTTATGCGGTTCAAGTCGGTAAGCGGCTCCATCTTCGCGTTGAGAATGGATGGATCGGTTACGCGCACGGCACGGGCGTTGAACAGATCGCCGAACGACCAACCGGTATCGTCATAGGGATGCTTCTGCGGATCTTCGGGGGACCAATATTGCCGATCGAGCAGTGCGTCGGCGATGCGGGAGAATGGCTGGTCCATGCGGATGACGTAGCTGCCGGCCGCGAATGTTTCTTGGCGCGAAGCAGGGGTGGAGTTCGGCTTCTCGTCGGCTGCGCGCGGGGCGTGCGGGGGCGCCGCGAGACTCACCTTCGCCGCTTCGTTCAGCCGCTGGATTTCGACATGCTGCGCGGCGAGTACTTTCAGCAACTGGAGCTGGCGGTTGGAAGCGCTCTCGGAGGCAGGCAGAACGTAGGCGGCGGGGCCTGCGTCGCGCGGCTTCAGAATGGAACGCTTGCTTTTGACATAGTAATCGTCCAGGAAATGCCTGGCATTGCGCGCGAAGTAGGAGAGCGTTGATAACAGCGCGGTCTGTTCGTAGTTATTGTTATCGCGCTGAGACCAGACGACCGTCGGATACGGGGGGTTCTGGCGATACCAGGTCCTGGAATATTCGTCAGGAGTGAGGATGCGTGTTTCGGTATCGGCGCCGCCGTTGCCGAAGGTTTCATAGAGACGGCTAATCCCGTTGTGCAAGCCGGCCAGGAACATGAGATAGCCGGGACTCCAGGTATCGAAATTGCCGTGTGTAAATGCGCCGGGCATGCCAAAATCCTGCATCTGCTGCACGTTGTGCCAGGCAAGCATTGCCCACTCGTCGGCGAGCATTGGATCGATCCAGGCATTGTAAGGGCCGTCGCCAACGGTGTTGTCATAGAGAAAGGGGACGGACTCGTGTAAGTCGTGCAGCACCTGCGCATGCGACGCCAGGTAAGTATTCAATATATTGCGAGTAAGTTCGAGAGTCATGCCCATGGCGTCGCGGTTATTGTCGTGGGCTACATAGTGGCCCCAATAGATAAGGCGGGGCCAATTTTGATCCGGATGCGCCTTATGCCATCTATAAATGTCCACCATGCGGTCGCGGCCGTCCACTTCGACGACCGGCGTGATGAGCGTCAGCATGTGGGTTCGAATGAACTGGATATAGGGAGAGTTATCGACGGCGAGGCGGTAGGCGAGTTCCATCAGCGCGGTGGGAGCGCCGGTCTCGGGGGAGTGGATGGCGCCGGTTATGTAGTAAACAGGAAAGGATTGCGCAATTAACTGCTGGGCAGATTTGTCGCTCATATCGATGGAGCGCGGGTCGCCGAGCTTTGCCAGGCGCGCGTCATTTTCTTTTTGCCGCGCGAGCAGCGATTCGTCGGCGATGGCGGCGGCGATCATCTCGCGGCCTTCTTCGGAGTGCCCGATGGTGATCACCTGGACGCGCGGGCTGCTGGCGGCCAGCATGCGGAAGTAGCGGTACACGTCTTCGGCATACGGCAGCATGTCGGGAGCGCCCGCCACATCGCCCAATACTTTGGCCGGCGTGGGCACGGAAGTAGACGCGGGCAGATAATCCGTCAAAGGGGAATTCAAGGAGGGGGCGGTGGTGTATTTTCGGATCCGCTGCGTGTAGTCTTGATCTATCGCCTGCTTCGGATCGCGCCCGAATTCTTCATTGCCGACGCTCTGCCCGCACAAATGAAGACCGGAAGAGACCACCAGCAGCGCGAAGAACAGGAATGAGTGTCGAATCATTACTGTTCATTTTGCAACGGCTGAATGAATTGTTATGTTTTCCGAGCCTTCTGTTTGGCGAGCAGCTCCTTGACGACCGTTCCGATTCGCATGAGTTCATCCAAGTCGGTGGGCTTGGTGAGGTGCCGCGCGACGGGCAGCACAGTCATTCGCTGGCGTTCGCGCTCCGAGGAAGAAGAGCTCAGCACCAAGACCGGCACCTCGGCATAGTCCGGAGCATCGCGGATGGCCTCCAGGACTTCGAACCCGTCATTTTTCGGCAGATTCAGATCGAGGATTATGAGGTCCGGGACTGGGGTGTGCGCGTATTTGCCAGCGCGCCTGATGAGCAGAAGCGCTTCGCCGCCGTCCTGCAGCACGGCCAGATCGAAGTGGATCCCGGCGTGCTGGAATGCGAGCTTCACCAGCTCCACATCGCCGCGATTATCTTCAATCAGGAGTATGTGAGATGGCCGATGGCGCAGGGAGTCATCCATCTATACTCTCCCCTGCATATCTTACACAGGCATCCGGCAAGGTAAAAATGAACGTCGCGCCTTGGCCGGGGTTCGATTCGACGGAAATCCGGCCTCCATAGCGTTCGACTACACGCTGGCAAATGGCCAACCCAATGCCGGTGCCAGGGATGCTTTTGCCGTGCAGCCGTTTGAAGGGAACGAATATGTTGGAGTGATACGCGGGATCGATGCCAATGCCGTTGTCAGCGCATGCGAAGCGCAGCCACGGACCGGCGGTCTGGACGGAGATATTGATGCGGGGCGGCCGTTCACCGCGATATTTAATCGCATTGCCGAGCAAGTTTTGAAATAACGCGACGAAATCCGCTTCGTAGGCGCTCAAGACGGGCAAGCGGTCCATAGTTATGACGGCGCCGCTGGCCTTGATCGCAGCGTCGAGGTTCCCGATCACTGATTGCAACACGACATTTAAGTCAACGGTTTCGAGCGGACGGTCGGGAGCAGTGCCGATTTCGGTGTATGCCAGTAAGTCGTCAAGGAGTTCGCGCATGCGCTTCGTGCCTTCGATAATGTTTTCGACGAATATTTTCACCTGGCCGTCGGACTGGTTGGGATATCGCTTGACGAGCAATTGCGTATAGACGGCGATCATGCGCAACGGCTCCTGCAGGTCATGGCTGGCAATGAAGGCAAAGCGCTGAAGGTCCTGATTGGAACGCGCCAGGTTTTCGTTCGATCGTTGCAGGTCAGCGAGCGCCTTTAGCAAGTCGCTGTCGCGGGATTGAATGCCTTCGAGCATTTGATTAAAGGCGTCGACCAGGATTCCGAGTTCGTCGCCGGACTGCTTTCTGGCGCGCAGGCTGTAATCTTTGGTCTCGGAGATGGAAGTCGCCGCCTGGGCAAGCTGCGAGATGGGGGCGGCGACAAGACTGCGCAGCCTGGACGACAGCAGGAAGGCGACGACGCCGGAGGCAAGCAGGAACACGAGAACGGTGGCGCTGTCGATCCTGGTTCGATACGCAATCTCGCCGAGGTCACAGATCACCAGCAGAGTTCCAATGCGGCGGTCTTTTAAAGTGATGTTCCGCGCCAGCTCGATGCCCAAGCTGGTAGAAGCGATTCCTTCGCGCGCGCCCGCAGGCGGGCAGTGGGCGGCGGTGCTCGATCGCAGATACTGGGCCAGCACAGTTCCGTTCAGGCGATAGATGCAGGCGGTGAGTATATGGGGCTTGGCGCGCAAGGCTGCCAGGGTTTCAGCGGCGGAGCGGGAATCATCGAAGGCCAGCGCCGCAGTGCTGTTATCGGCGATGATTCGAGCCAGTGCCGAAAGGTCGCGCTGCAAATATTCGCGAAATAGAATGGAGTTTGCGATCACGATGCCGCAGCCGGCAAGCAGCAGCGCCGCCGAGCTAGTCAGCATGATGATGACCATCAGTTTCTGCTCGATGCGAAGGTTGCGAAATGTGGTCATGGCCGGGCGCCAACCGGCCGCCGGGCTTTTATTCCTCAACGGACCTCGCAACGTTGAGGAGCTTAGAACTGATCTTCAATCCCGCCTTAGCGGCCGGAGTGAGATCGACATCGAAGCGCACCTGCCGGTTCTCAACGACAAAGGCGATCATGCCGCCGTTGTGTAGAAAAACGTCTTCTTCGCCGACCGTCAGCACGCCTCGCTGGGCATTGGCGAGTATCTGGGAGTAATCTTTTTCGGACTTACTGACAAACAGCACCTGGCATGGTTTCCGGAAGCTTTCGTCAATTCTTAGAACGTTCAGCTTCCTTCCATTCACCGTTTCGCCGGCCGTTATTTTTTCAAGCGCCAGCCCGAGGGGATCATCGCCCAGAATGCAAATCGCAAAGGCGCGCGAGTCGGGCCACTCGGCAGGCGGCCAGTCTACAAATTTAGTAAAGTTCAGCAGGAACGCGGCTTTGATGCGGTACTGGAGAGACTGCTGTCGCGCATCGCTCGGGTTCTGAGCGCCGAGGCTGAAGGCGGCGAGCAGGACGAGCAAGATGGCGCCCGGCCCTGGCGTGTGGGGCGTGGCTTGCGGTGCCGCGCGCGCGAGCTTACGTTTGGTGGACCTCATTTGCGCTCATCAAGCCGGCGACAGCGCGCTCGATGGGGTCGTCGCTATGGGCCAGTGTTTCAATCACGCCCTTGCGGTCGGCCGCGGTCCGGTTCTGATTCAACTTGAATTTGCCTTGGAGCTTCGAGATGGGAAGCTCAAAGCCGGTAATTTCCGTGAGCATCGGTTTCAGCCAGGGCTGCCCGGCATCGAAACGCCACCCGGGTGGAGATGCTCCTTCGTGGATCTCGACGAGTTTCGCCAGGAGTTCGATCAGGGCTGCATCATCAAGGATCCTGGGCGTACCGTAGGCATGAACGACGGTATAGTTCCAGGTGGGGACATTGCGCTGGTGGGTGTACCATAGCGGCGAAATATAAGAGTGCGGCCCTTGAAACAGGACTAATGCTTCGCCGGCGGCATTGAGATGGGCGCACTGCGGATTTTTATTGGCAAGATGCGCGCGGAGGGCGCCGTAGGGCCCCGCTCCGCGATCCAGCACGAAGGGCAGATGGGAGGCTATGAGCTCGCCCTGGTTTTGGGTGACCAGCGTGGCGAAGTTATAGCGCTCCATGAAATCGTGCAGGACTTCGATGTCTTGTTCCCGAAACTGTTCAGGGATATACATGGCGCACCTTTCAGCAGTCCGGGCGCGGATAGCTTTCGCGCCTTAGAACAAAGTTAACGCGGTGGGGGTGGCTCGGGTGCGGTCGGCGGCAGGGTTTAAGCCGGTGCGCCTTTTTTATTTTCGGGGACGGCGATGGCGTCGAAGTTCGCCGCCAGAGTGCGAAGCGCTTCGGCGACGTTTGCGCCGGAAAGCGGTTTGCCATGGCCAGGCACAACAATCATGGGGTTCAGGTGCGCGAGCCGCTGCACGGATTGACGCGCCGCGGTCCAATCGGATGTAAAGTAGGCAGGCGGGCCATGGAGTTCGGGCTGTTGCGCCAGGGCGGCTTCAAAGAACGACTCCGGCTTGGTGGTGCAAAACGCATCTCCGACCAGCAGCGTGGCGTCGCTGGAACGGAAGAAGGAGACGTGACCGGGCGTATGGCCGGGCGTATGCAGAATCTGCCAACCAGGCAATTCAGGGAGGCTGGCCGCACTCGAAGCTGGAACGGCCTCGTCAATGGCGCCGTTGGCGGCGGTGGGCAGGGGCCGCAAGCGCGATCCGAGGTCCACCGGTTTGCGCGGATAGAGCGGAGAGAGAAGAGACATGGTTCCCCCGCCCGCGCCCACGTTGGGAGCCGGATACTCTTGTTGTCCGGTCAGGTAAGGAAACTCCAGCGGGTGTGCAAAGATCGGCACGTTCCATCGATCGGCCAGGTCGCGCGCGGCGCTGACGTGGTCGAAATGGCCATGGGTCAGTACAATCGCGTTCGGCGCGGTGGCGAAGTGCTTTTCCGCCCAACTGTGAATCAGGCCTTCACTCATCGGCAGGCCCGCATCGATGAGAGTCCACGACCCATCCTGATGACTTACACCGAAGACGTTGACAAAGGCGATGCGCAAGCCCCGCAGGCCGGGCGCGATTGCCTCCATGGGTAGCGTCTGCTCGGCTGGAATTTCTACGTGGTCCATTCAGATCCTCTCTGCACTCAATAGATGTATGGCGACGAAGAAAGTTAGCGAAACGGTTCATATCGACAGAGGGAAGGCGACTCGGAAACTGGCACGAGAACGCGTGGGACAGCCGCCTGGGCAAAAGGTCATGACGCCGAAAACGAGAAGGAAGGCGAAATATCCGGACAGGGACGACACGGAAGCGAACAGGTAGGGAGTCCGGATGAGGCGCAAAGGCGCGACGGAATGAGCAAGACAAATGCCGTACGGCTGCTCGATTCGCTCGGCATCGAGTATCGATTAGAAGCTTACGAAGTAGACCCAAGCGATCTGGCGGCGGAAACGGTTGCCGCAAAAATCGGGCTACCGGCGGAACAGGTGTTTAAAACACTGGTTGCCCGCGGGGCGGAGCCCATCTTCTGTGTCATTCCCGGCAACTGTGAGCTTGATTTGAAGGCGGCGGCGCGCCTGTCAGGCAATCGATCGATAGAACTGGCGCCCGTCAAGGAGTTACAGGCTCTGACCGGCTACATTCGGGGCGGCGTCACGGCGCTAGCTGCCAAAAAGCCGTTTCCGACGTATGCGGACTGGACCATCGAACTCTACGATGTCATTTCGGTGTCGGCTGGTCAACGCGGGCTGCAGATCCTGCTGCGTCCCGCCGATTATCTGCGGGCGACCTCGGCGGTGTCCGGCGAGATCGCGAGACCCAAGTAAAGCCACGAACGGCAGCCGCGATCGTCGGGCTATTTTGTATATGACGATTGCGGTCATGACGCGAACATGCGGACGAACTCAGGCAGGCGGCTTCTAAGAGGCGCAATTCTGCGCGGGCGTACCGCCGAAATTCATGCGGTGTGCAGCACCTTGTGCTGGCTCACTTTTTCCCCATCACCGCTTTTCAAATTGCTGAAGACGATGGTAGACAGAGCGGTGAAGATGCCGAGGGTAAGAAACGCCTGGTGAATGCCGTGAATAAACATGCGCGGGTTCGAGCGCAAGGTGTCGGGGACAAAAAACGCAGTTGCGAGTCCGGCAATCGCTACCCCGAAGCTGATCGACATCTGTTGCATGGTGCTTGCAATTGAACTTGCATTGCTAGCCTGGCCGTCTTCGATGTCGGCATAAACCAGCGTGTTCATGCTGGTATATTGCAGCGAAGTAAATCCACCGTAAAGAAAAGCGAGCAGGACGATGAGCCACACCGGCGTCCCGAGCCCGATGGCCGCGAACAGACACAGCAGCAAAGCGAGAATCAAGGTATTCGAAACTAATACACCTCGATAGCCGAAGCGGGTCAAAAGCCGCTGCATGAAGAGCTTCATGCTCATCGAAGCGATGGCCTGGGGCATGATCAACAAGCCCGATTGGACGGGTGTGTAGCCAAGCCCCACCTGATAGAGAAGCGGCAAAAGAAACGGCACGCCTCCAATTCCCAGGCGAGTGAAGAAGCTGCCGCTCACGGCCGCTCTGAAGGTTCGGATGTGAAACAGGCTCAGGTTCAGCAACGGAAACTTCGCCTGCAGGCCGTGCAGCCCGTAGGCGGCGATGAGCGCAATCGAGATGACTAGCAAGCCGCTGATCTCAGGCACGCTCAACGTGTGCTCGCCGAACACTTCGAGCACGTAGGAAAGGAGAGCAATGCCGGAGCCGAACAGAATCAAGCCGATGATGTCGAGCGGGGGTGTCCGCTCTTCCTTGTAATCGGGGAGGTGAAGATATACGAGAATCAGCCCCGCGATCCCAATCGGGATGTTGACAAAGAAGATATATCTCCAGTGCAGATATCTGACGATCAGTCCCCCGGCAATGGGCCCCAGCATGGGACCGACTAAGGCAGGGATGGAGACAAAGCTCATGGTGCGAACCAGCTCGGATTTGTCAAAGGCGCGAACCAGTGTCAGGCGCCCGACCGGGACCATCATGGCTCCGCCGAATCCTTGTAACACGCGGCAAAACACCAGCAGGCGAATGTCTGTGGATATGCCACATAGAAATGAGCCGAGCGAAAAGAGGCCGATGGCGGCCGCAAATACCCGGCGAGTGCCGAAGCGGTCGGCCATCCATCCACTAATCGGAATAAATACGGCGAGGCTCAAGGTGTAGCTGGCGAGCACCGCCTTCATGCTCAACACGGATACATGAAGCGCGTGCGAGATGGCGGGCACGGCAGTATTCAGGATGGTGGTATCGAGCGACTCCATGAAGAACGCGACCGCCACCAGCCAGGGGAGAAGCCGCTTGCTGGCGCTAGAAGGCAGCGGCGAGTTCGATAGCGGTGCGGCGGGATTGATCGAGTTGGTGGCCATGCGGCGACGTTAGTATAACGAGGGTGTTGTTTTAAAGTTTCTGGTTGATAGGCAACTGTCCAGTTCGTGTTCGGGTGGAATTGGGGGAGCGCAGAGACTTGCCGTATTAATCGCTAGACTGTGACTGGCAAGCCAATGCTGGCAGATATATTCTTCATGATCATAGGAGCCCATCGAGACGCAGACACATGAACAATAACCGGCGAGTAGTCAAGTACGAGCGGTCCGTCTTAACCTACATTGACATCCTTGGTTTTCGGGAGCTGATTGAAACAAGAACAGCTGGCGATATCTCGCGGTCAATTCGGATATTGCGTGAACAGGTGCGACCACGCCGTTTCAAAACCACGATTCCGAGAATGACCAAACCAGACTTTCGAAATTTTTCAGATCTTTTTGTTCTTCGAAGGGCCATCGCCCCGAAGGGGAAAATCCCCGCAATGGGGGAGGTGCACTCGCAAATCTTACGTATGGTGCACATTCAGAGCAACGTGCTTCTCAACGAAGGCATTCTGCTGCGTGGCGGCATCACGGTGGGGGACGTCGCGCTTAGTTATGGCCAGCTCTTTGGACCGGCGGTGATCAGAGGCTATGAGCTCGAAAGCCAGGTTGCTCGGTTTCCCCGGATCGTGGTCGGAGAAGAAGTGCTGGACGAATTGAAAGCGAATCAAGCGCTTTGGGTGCACAACGATGGTCAGACGGAGCTTAGGGCGGTTAAGAGCCTGCTACGCCGCGATTTTGATGGTGAGTATTTCGTCGATTATTTGCGTATTCTGGAAGGCGAACTGGACGAACCGGGAGACTACCCTGGATTGTTGGAGCTCCACAATGAGTTCATAAAACAAGGCATGCAGCGATACAAAGGCAGAGCGTCCGTGTTGCCGAAATACAAATGGCTCCGTGAATACCATCGCCGCACGGTTAACGAATCGAGGAAACCAAGGCATATCACAGAAAATTCGTGAAGAAGGGCAAACGCCATTTTGTCCGGTAGCTTCGTCACCCGGAAACTGAGGCCCCAAATACGAGCCTTTTTCAACGCACGTTTCGGACATCGCCAAAGACGGTGAGACTTCTGGGATGGCATAAAATTCAAGTAAATTGAAGATTCAAGTGATGACGGGTGGCCGGCCCGGACGCGGCGCAAATGGACGATGAAAGTCTTTGTGCCCGAACTCGATCAGTCTTACACTGTTCGCGGAACTGAAATCCGTCCTGGCGATACAGCGGAACAACGCCTGCAAAAGCTGGCGCGTATCGCGCTCGATGAGATATCCGAGTTAGTCGGGGTTCTCACTACCGAGGGCATTGTGCTGGAATTGAACGGCGCGGCGCTCGATCGCGGAGGCCTCACGCGCAGCGACGTCATCGGCAAGCCGTTCTGGGAAATTTTCTGGTGGACGATCACGCCGAAAACGCAAGCGGACCTGCGCGAGGCTATCGCCCGCGCCGGCAAGGGCGAGTTGGTGCGCTACGAGGTGGAGCTCTACAGCAGAAAGGGCGGCGTTGAAACCATGATCCTGGATTTTACGCTGCGGCCTGTCGGGGATGAAGAGGGGCGCGTCGTCTTGCTGGTGCCGGAGGGGCGGGACATCACCCAAAGCAAGGTTCAGGAGCGCGAGACCGTGCGCCGGCCTGAAGAATCGGCAGAACGCGACGAAGCCGAGGAGCGTTTCCGCGCGTTTGTGACGGCCAGTGCAGACGTGGTCTACCGCATGAGCGCCGACTGGAGTGAGATGCACCATCTGCATGGCAACAACTTCATTCCCAACACGGAAGACCTCACCCGTAACTGGATCGAGAAATATGTTCATCCGGACGATCGTGGGCATGTGCTGTCGGTAATCGATGAAGCCATTCGCACCCAGACTCCTTTCGAACTGGAACACCGCGTTATTCGCGCGGATGGCACGCTGGGCTGGACATTCTCACGCGCCATTCCGATCAGGAATGCGCGGGGGGAAATCACCGAATGGTTGGGCGCGGCGCACGACGTGAGCGAGCGCAAACGCGCGGAGGAAGCGCTGGCGCTGTTGCGGACGCACTCGGAACAGCAACGGCGCCTCTACCAGACCATTCTTTCCAGCACTCCTGACCTCGTTTACGTCTTCGATCTCAATCATCGATTCGTGTACGCCAACGAAGCGCTGCTGACGATGTGGGGAAAAACTGCTGAGGAGGCGCTTGGCAAAAACTGTCTGGAACTGGGTTACGAACCCTGGCATGCGGCCATGCACGACCGCGAAATCGAGCAGGTGATCGCCACAAAGCAGCCGGTGCGCGGCGATGTCCCGTTCTCCGGGACTCACGGGCGGCGCATTTACGACTATATCTTCGTGCCGGTTATCGGCATGAACGGAGAAGTGGAAGCGATTGCGGGCACGACTCGCGACGTCACCGAGCGCCATGTGGCGGAGGAAAAAATCCGGGACCGCGAAGAGCGCCTGCGCTTCATGGCCGAGTCCATGCCGCAGAAGATCTTTACGGCAAATCCCGAGGGCCGTGTGGATTACTTCAACCGGCAATGGATGGAGTTCACCGGCGTTTTATTTGAAGACATTCACGATTGGAACTGGATGCAACTGGTCCATCCGGACGACGCGGCGCAGAGTCTACGCGCCTGGCATCACTCGATCGCATCGGGCGAGCCGTTCGAGATCACGCACCGCTTCCGCCGGGCCGATGGAGTTTATCGGTGGCACTTGAGTCGAGCCCACCCCATGCGCGCCCCGCATGGCAAAGTTACGATGTGGATCGGCTCGAGCACCGAGATTCAGGAGCAAAAGGACACGGAGGAGGAACTGCGGCGCGCCAACCAGGATCTGGAGCAGTTTGCCTATGCGGCGACCCACGATCTGCAAGAGCCGTTGCGCAGCGTAAAGATTTATAGCGACCTGCTTGCGCAACGCCACGCCGCGCGGCTCGACGGCCAGGCGCTCGAATTTCTGAACTACATGCGAGGCAGCGCTATCAGAATGGAGATGCTG
>Ga0070737_10002596_pt1 | contig 21320 bp, 17 predicted proteins | sample Coa_R1_10_FD_66438 | JGI IMG/M metagenome (GOLD analysis project Ga0070737, IMG submission 66438) | Surface soil microbial communities from Centralia Pennsylvania, which are recovering from an underground coalmine fire - Coalmine... | ecosystem: Environmental > Terrestrial > Soil > Unclassified...
TCGCTATCGTCGCCAGCGTCATCCCCGCCACAATCACCACAGGGACGGCCAGCGTCCACAGGCGCATCACGCGCAGTTCATACCAGATGCGTTCCATATCCTGTCAGGCTTCCTTCTGTTCTACAGGGAGACGTTGAGGCGTAAGCAGCGCAAGAACTGCCACACACAGCGCAATCACACCAAGCGTCAGCGGATTGGCGCCCCAGAGATGGATCGCCGCCAGCCGCAGCGTGTCAAAAGCTGGCCCTGCGTTGAGCGCGCCCCGCAGTGGCTCCGTCAGCGTTCGCATGATCTGTGTGGCGTCCAACAGCAACGCGGCGCCAAACGCGACAGTGGTTCCCGCCAGCAGGCTCAGCGCCAGTGTCAGCGCCGACAGCAAGAGCAGCGGCCCCACCCAGCCCTGAGCGATCGTCAAGAGCGGTTCACTGCTCATCCAGCCGATCAACGCGGAGGCGCACAGCGCCAGCGCGCAGTTATACCCCAGCGCCAGCGCGATACGGCTGGCCAGCAGGAAACGCAACGAGACGGGTGTGGCCATCGTCAGCTCTAGAGCGGAGTCGTTCTCCGTTTGCGCCAGGAAGGCCATGCTGATCGCCGAGGCGCCCGCCAGCGTGAAGGCCAGCGCCACAGCGTAGTCATACGTTCCGCCGCGCAGATGGATGGCGCACGCCAGGGCCACAGCAGCCAGCGCCCCACAGACCATCACCAGCCACACCTCGCGCCGGATGATACGCGCCTGCCGCACAAACGCCTGAACGTAGGCGGATAGCAGCCCGCTCACTACAAGTGAGCGTTGACTCCCCTCTCCCGTCAGCCTGGAACTTGCCAGCATTCTCCCCTCTCCCGTCGCAACGGGGGTGGGGATGGGGGCCGCCTCACGCACGGAGCTGGCTACATCGCTGGCTGCGCTGGCCAGCAAGGGCTGGGCTTCTTCATCGCTCAGGAGACCGTTCTCCATTGCCGTAGCCAGCGCCAGCGCAGCCAGTTCGCGTGTCTCCCAATCGGCGTCGTGTAGGCTGGCTGCCAAATGAGCCACAGCATCAGCCCGATAGTCGCGCATACTCGTCGGCGCATTCGCCAGCGCGCCAGCGACATGCGTAAGCGCCTGGATAGCGGCGCCGCGTACAAGCCGATGTTCGTCCGCCAGAGCGGCCACCAGCGCCTCGTAGGCGTCAGCGCTGGTATCCCCTGCGCTCATCTCGCCAAGCGTGCGGGCGGCGGCGGCGCGTACCTCCCACTGCTCATTACGCAGTGCGTCGAGCGGTGTTTGTGTGGCCAGCGCGGTGCGGCGGCGTTCCAGGCGCGCCAGCACCTTTGCCCGCAGATCGGGAGATTCGATTGGCTGCGAAGGGCGCCAAGAAACGTTGGAGGGCTGTTCAGGCATGTCACGCATGGCGTCGCCTCCCTTCCAGGTGTTGTGAGTGAGTTGATGAGATGGCCATATGCTGCCAACCTTCCCGCTGGGCCTGACTGTCCTGCTCGCCCGCCAGTTCTCGTAGCAGCCGCACCCCACGCGAGATGGTGGACTTCACTGTGCCGACCGGCTGATCAAGCAGATCGGCTACCTCCTGGTAAGAAAGCTCACCGAAGTAGTAGCAGGCGACAGCGACACGATAGCGTTCCGGCAGCCGCGCGACAAGCGCCTCAAGCTCCTGGCGGCGTTCGCGCATCTCCAGGAGCGCGTCTGGTTGCTCCTGGAGGTCGTCGGCCAATGTCTGCTCGACAGATTCACCTGTCGTATCGGCGGCGTCCAATGGAACAAGTTGCAGGCGCGTGGCGTTGCGTGCGGCGTGTCGCCAGGTGTTGAGCGCCACGCGATAGAGCCACGGACGCAGTTTCAGGCTGCGAATGCGCGCTGGCGGATACTGTTCGAGCGAGACATACGCGCCGATAAACGCCTCCTGAGCCACATCTTCAGCGTCGGAGGGCGCGCCGGTCAGCCGCAACGCGAAGGCGTAGATCGCCTGTTGGTAGCGCGCCACCAGCAGAGGAAATGCGTCGGCCAGGTTGGTCGCCAGCGCCGTCAGCAGCGTATCTCCCTCGTCGTCTTCGTGTCGCATAGCGATCCTTTGTGTATGATGTCATCAAGCTCGCCAACACGCGGGTGATTCGCGCGTCACGGCGTTCATATCATACATGCCAGATTCGCGCCATAGGGTTGCATAGGGGTTGCATGAGGTATCAAATATATTGTGCGCGGCTCATACGCTCATACGCTCATACGCTCATACGCTCATATGCTCATATGCTCATACGCTCATACGCATGAACATATGAACACCATGCGCCTGCGTTCTGCCATGCTATTGGCGGAATCAACGGAAAAGAAGAGCCTACAGGCCACGCCTGGCGGCCACAACAAACACAACGGCCATATGGCGTGAGCACAGCACCACACAAGGAGAGATGGCGTATGAGAGCACTGTGGGAAACGGCGACACATTCCAACAGTATGCCCGGTGGTATACCCGTCGTTTTTCCTACGCTCACCGGGCGAGCGCGCGGAATATTCCGGCAGGCGAGTGATCTCGATCAGGGTCTTGTGCTGTTTCCCGAAACCACTGGAACGTCCTCTCCACTTCGCAAGGCGCTTTCCTTGCTGAGTCTATACGGCCAGATGGCGGGCGTCAACGTCCTGGAAGTATCGGGAGGAAATGGCGCTCCCGCGCAAGCGCATGAAAACATCGATGAGCTGGGATGGCTTCTAAATCCTGACCCCGGACGCCCCCTGGCGATCAGCTTGCTCGCGGCAGTCACCTACCTGCGGGCGCAGGGGATCAACCATATCGTCCTGGTGTATCCCTTCGATGTCACATCCTTGCTACGCCTGCATGAGCTATCCGCCTATCTGCTCTCGCAAAGTCTGAGTGTCTCAGGCGTCCTATCCACCGACATCGCCGAGTTCACACAACATCTCGATCACCTCAGCGATATGGCGCTCAAGACAGTGGAGAGCATCTGTGGAATCGCCTGCCTGCAATCCGACGCCCTTGCTGAGGTAACATCATACCCTACCATCAACCTGTATCTTTGCTCACTCCCCGAACGCTCGCTGCTGAGCGATACCGTGGATGTGTGGCCAGCCGTGCAAAGCCTCTATCGCTGGCTCATCACCGTTTTGTCTGTAACCACCCCACAGTCTGCCACACAAGCAAACGGGCGGGCAGCACAAACGATCCCCATGCGCCCCTCTGCAAAGGATGCACAGCGCATCTCCGCGCGCCGACACGCCGCAGAGGTGGCGATCGCCTATCATCGCTCATCGGCGGACATCCGCACAACAATGGGTCAGCGCCTTCGCGATCTTCAGCTCCAATGGGAAGCCCTCTGCCTTGATCTGGCTGAGCGGAATCGGTTCAAAGGAAACGCGATAAAGAAGGCGTTGCTTGCCAGTCATTCTCAGGAATCGCGCCACATCTACGATGAGAAAAGCTCCTTCGTTCGGATGATGCGCGACGTGCGGCGATGCTGGCCCCTGCTCGATACGCCGGCGCGCCGCCGCTGGCTGGCCGTGTGGACGCGCGCTGTGGTTCCAGACCAGGAGCCGTTTCTTTCCACCTACCTGCCCACCGATGAATAATACAGGGCAAGAGTTCCTCAGTCACCGGATCGAGGAATCACCGGAAGAATGATCGCCGAGGGATGCGTCGCATCGTGATAGATGCGCTGGTCGGCAATGGCAAGTTCACTCGTCTGGCCGAGTGGCGCGCCCGTATTGGGATTGCGGTCATACTTGGGAAACGCACTTGACGCGATCTCCAGCCCGATGCGATGCCCCGCGCGGAAGACTTGAGCCGTGTTCCAGCAATCAACCGTGTAGTGATAGACTTGCCCCGGCTCGATGAGCGAGGGCCGATCCATCCCCTCGCGGAAGCGCGCCCGCACCATGCCATCGCAGAGGCGCTGCGTGAAGCCGTTGGGCCACACGTCCACCAACTTCGCCATGAAGTCGGTATCGGGAGCCGACGAGGCAGCGTAGAGTTCTACGCGCACCGGGCCGGTGACTTCGAGATCATTTTCAAGCGGCGGGGTCTGGTAGACCAGCACATCATCGCGCCGCTCGACAGCGGCGTAATCGTCTGGCCCGCCGATCTGCGAGGAGGTTGGCTCGGTGATGAAGGGAACGGGCCGCGAGGGGTCGTAGCGATAGCAATCGGTTGGCGCGTTTTCCGACGTGGGCCCCTGGGTGGTGAGCAGGCCGTCGCCAAAACGACTGTTGGCGTGTCCATTGCTGTGCAGGTAGTAAGATGTCCATTGTGTGCGGGCGAGCGGCCACTCACGCTCATTGCGCCAGCGGTTGACGCCCATCACAAAGATGCGCACTGGCGCGCGCGCCGCTTTCTCGGCGCGCTTTGTCTTCTTCTCCCCAGGCTCACGCAGCCAGCGGTCAAACCAGCGTGCCTCCTCGTCGCGCAGATCGATCAACGCCTGTGGGCCAAAGTCCACCTCGCCAAGCCGCGACTCGCGGTTGACCCGATGCCCCCACGGCCCCATGATCATGCGTTGGCTGGCGCGCGCCTGGGGTGTGGCGGCATGGGTAGTCATGCCAATGTAGTTGAGCGGCGTGCCGATCTGCTCGTCGTCATACCAGCCGGAGATGTGGAGTACGGGGACGTTCACCCGCTCGAACTTCGTCTGGTAGCGCAGTGGCTCCCAATACTCATCAAGCTGCGCATGTGCGATCTGCTCGCGCCAGTGACGATTGATCCGTCCCGCGCGCTCATCCATCGTCAGGATAGGCAGATGGTCATAGATAGCCGACCACTCGACCGCTTCCATTGGTTGGACGACGCGCCCGCTGACGTAGTGCAGCCAGCACAGGTGCATTGGGCTTGGCAGCCCCGTTGGCGTCTCCACAAACGGATCGGATGGTGTGACCAGCACGCACATCGCGCTGAGATGCGGCGGCTGCTCGATGGCGGCCAGCCACTGGACGCAGCCGGGGTACGACGCGCCAATCGTGCCGATGCGCCCGTTTGACCACGGCTGCGCCGCCAGCCACTCGATGGTATCGTACCCATCACGCCCATCATTTATGTACGGCGTAAACATCCCATCCGAGTCGCCACGCCCGCGCACATCCACCGCCGCGAAAACAAAGCCGCGCTCCGCGAATGCCTTCGCCTGCGCCAGCATATCCACATTGGCTTTGAGATACGGCGTGCGTATAAGGACGGTTGGCCAGTGTGTGGCGTTGGCCGGATCATACGGAGTGGGGAAGTAGATATCGGCGGAGAGGGTAACGCCATCGCGCATGGGGATACGCTGATCGAAGGCGATGGGTGTGGTGGGTGCAGGTTGCGATTCGGCTGGCATGAATTGGTACCTTCCTCAATAACTACGCACCCTTGACCTCGGCGATGGCACAGGGCAGTTCTGGCAGCAGATCGCCCGCTAGCAGGCCTGCGTCGCCGATGCGTTCGCTCACACGCAAGCCCGCCCGGCTGTGCAGGTAGACTCCTGCGCTGGCTGCGTCGAAGGGCGAGCAGCCCTGAGCCAACAAACCACCAATCGCGCCGCTCAACACGTCGCCAGTGCCAGCCGTAGCCAGCGCCGGATTCGGTGGCCAGTTGATACGCAGGCCACCTTCGGGCGAGGCGATCAACGCACAGGCTCCCTTCAGCACGATCATATGCCCCCAGACGCGCGCGCACTCCTGCGCCACCGCCAGGCGATCCACTCCGCCACCGGAGACCTTTTCGCCCCCGCGCAGCCGTGCCATCTCACCGGGATGTGGCGTCAGCACGGAGTTCAGCGGTAACTGCTCCCACCAGGTATCGCGAGTGGAAAGCGCGTTCAGCGCATCAGCGTCTACAATCAGGCGCGGACGCTCACTTTCCGGCATGGCGCGCAATCCGGCGAAGATCGCCTCCACAAACGCGCGCACGGTCGGAGCCTGGCTCAGTCCTGGCCCAATCACCAGCGCGCGATAGCCGCTCAGGCCCTCCAACACCGCTTGCGCGCGCTGGCGTGGATCGGCGTCTTCGGGCGGCAGCAGGCAATACGTCGCCTCGCTCAGCTTCGTCGCGTAGATATGCGCACGTTCGGGCGTAGTGGCCAGCGTGACCAATCCCGCGCCCACACGCCCCGCCGCCGCGCTCGCGAGATAGGCTGCGCCCAGGAAGGAGGGCGAACCGGCCACCACCATCACCTTGCCATACGTACCCTTGTTGCTATCGAGCGGGCGTTTGGGCAATAACCCATGAACCAGCGGCGCGTCGAGCAATTCCAGTCCGGCGGGGATACTCATTTCAGGTGGCAGACCAATCTCGCCAACCATCAGTTCGCCCACCATTGCGGCGCCGGGGAAGAGAAACAGGCCCGTCTTGGGGAAGGCTAGCGTCACCGTCAGGTCAGCCGGGATGGTTCCCTCATCCACCTCGCCGGTGTCGGCGTTCAGCCCGCTCGGCAGATCAACTGCGACGACGAACACTTGCCGACGGCGTGCGCGTTCGGCCTGCGCCAATCCTAGCGCCGCCCGCATTGTTGGGTCGAGCGGGCGCGAGTGACCTGTGCCAAGCAGCGCGTCCACCACCACATCGGCGCGCGTCAGCGCATCACGCAACCCGGCGAGATCGTCGCCCGCCGAAGTAGTAGATGCGGCGCTCTCGCTTGCGCCGCTCAGCCGTTCAAGCTGGCGCGTCTTCCAATCGAAGAGGGTGAGATTGGCGCCTATCCGCCCAAGATGACGCGCCATCACGCGCCCATCGCCGCCATTGTTCCCCGGCCCGATCAGCGCGACGACCTCCATACCCGCCATCTCGCCGCCCAGACGCGCCGCCAGAATCTCCGCAACGCTCTGGCCCGCGCGCTCCATCAGCATCGGCGAGGTTAGCCCGTACTCCGCCTCGGCGCGCCGCTCGATCTCCCGCATCTCATCCACACTGACTACACGCATACCGGCTGCTCCTTTTCTGATCGAACTCGTTGCTCTCCCCCTCCTTCCCAACATCGTATCACGTCGGCGCGGGAAGAAAAAGCCTGCCCCACATGCGATGGGAGGACAGGCCGGTAGGAACGCCAATTGGAGCAAGACGGCAAGTTGCAGCTATGCTGGGCAGATGTACGAGGCGCCATCACTGGGAATCTGCGCCGCCATTCCGCTCGCCTGGCATGCGGCGCCCGTCCACTTATGGGCTGCGGGGTCGAGCAGGAGTGTCTCAGGATCAATGATAAACGGTGTGTTGAGGCCATCCACCTTGATGCTATAGGCGAACTCATAGGAGCCAACAACGCTCGGCGCAGTCAGCGTCATGTTATTGGTAAGATTGCTCTTTGGCTGCAACGTAAACGGAATCGCTGGTAGTTGGCTCCCATTCTGAGCCTGCCCTGCGCTGGTGAATTTTGCCTGGGCGACCGAACCTACGCCAGCGGTCGGGCTAAAGTTCGTGGAGAAGTATTCATCATCAACCTCCGCGCCGTCACAGCCCTCTGGATATACTATCCCTTGCTGATAAAAGTCACACGCTGGCCAGGTGTTCAATATACCTGAGTAGGCGGTGAAGCTCGCAATTTGCACCCCGAATCCTTGTATATTGTGCGCCGTAGAGGAAGCATCGCAAACAGTGATGTCGAGCGTTGTGCCAAAGCTGGGATTGACACGCGGCGTTTTCTTCACTGATGGGTTGGGATGTGCAGAAGCGTCTGCAATCTGGAAGGGTTTATGCGGCAAATTCGCGGGCAATTCCTCTCCCAGATATTCTGTAAACGCAAGCGCAACGTTCACATAGAGGTCATTGACATGATAGAACGTCACGGGCTGGTAGGTGCTATCATACCCACACGCCTGCTCTACCTGCGCCCAGGGAACAGCAGGTAGCGGTGTTAGCGTTGGCGTCGCCGAAGATGTGTGCTTCGTGGTAGTCGTCAAGGGGTTTGAGCGTCCCAGGCCATGCGAGAACGCTTGTGGCACGACGACGCCACCCATCGCGATGGTGGAGACAGTAAGGACGACAACAGTCGAAACGAGCAGCCCGTTGGACAGTCCGGAGACGCTTTTCTCAGCGGTCGGCCCGATAATCTGGCGCACGGCGTCTTTCATCGCAGGGACAGGGGCATGGCGTGGAGGCGTGACCGCCTGCCCAGATGAGGCCGAAGAACTCGACGTATTCGCGCCAAAGTCAATGAGCGCGTCTACCGCCTGCTCTTTGAGTTCCTGCCGCGCCTCCTGTTGGCGCTCCGGCGCACGGGCGCGTACCCGCAGGTAGACATAGACCCCCAGCGTGACCAGAAATACCAGAATGACCATATAGGGGATAAGTGAGATCAGCAGCACCGCAATTTCACGCGGCTTTTTCTCAGTATTTTGCTTGGAAAACCATTGCGCGATCAGGATGACGATACCGCCTATCTGGCACGCTTCGGCGATAGCCAGCCCGGTAATGCCAATGGCATACAGAAATGCATAATGGGCCTGCGCGGAGACACGGGTAACATCGGGGAGGAAGAGATACGCCAGAAACGCAAGCATCGAAAGCACAGAAAGGATGGTAGCCGTCAAAAGCAAATACTTGAAGACCTGCGGCTGAACAACCTTTGCGAACACATTCTTCAGGGTCGGCGTTTTTTGCGGATCGGCAGTAGTAGTGGTTGTGGCGGTGGGTTGCTGAGGTGGAAGCTGGCTCATGGCTGTGTTCGGCCTTTCCAGAGGGCGCGCCAGGCCACACGCAAGATGCGCAGGGGCTGGACGATTGTAGACGATTGTATAAGAGGTCTCACCTGTGGCGCTTGTTCCATCAATGAAGAAAGAAGCGATAGGAGATAGTGGCACGCTATCACCCATCGCTCGGCAATGTCAAGGATCGAAAGTTTAGTATTTTCAGAAGGTGAGGTTACACATCCGCTGTGGTGTCAATCTCCGTCAAGTCCTCCTGAAGGAACAGGTTCTCGAAGGGCAAATCCTCCACAACATCCAGCGCCTCGCGGTATTCGCGCCAAGTGAGCCGCCGCCCAAGCTCCTCGTCGCCGTGAACCTTGTACGCCGGGAAGTATTGATCCATCACGCTCAGGCCAATATCCGGCCCAAGTTCACGCGCTATCCACGTCAACACGTCGCGTGTGCCCGCGTGGCCGTTGGGCATCACTAAATGCCGCACAATCAGCCCGCGTGTGGCGATGCCATAGCGATCCACCTGGAGGCCGCCCACCTGTCGGTACATTTCTTTGAGCGTCATCCGGTTGTACTCGACATAGTGGTGCATCTTGCTCGTGCGCATGGCCTCGCGGTTGTCGGCGTACTTGGCGTCGGGCAGATAGATGTCTATCACACCGTCGAGCAGACGCAACGTGTGCAGATGCTCGTAGCCCGCGCTGTTGTAGACCATTGGGATATGCAAGCCCTTGTCGGAGGCGATCACTAATGCCTTGAGCAACTGTGGCACGAAATGGGTAGGCGTCACCAGGTCAATATTATGGCAGCCCTTGCGCTGCAATTCCAGCATCATCTCGGCCAATCTCTCCGGCCCCACGCGAATACCCTTGCCCATCTGGCTCAGCCAAAAGTTCTGGCAATACAAGCAGCGCGCCTGGCAGCCGCCAAAAAAGATGGTGCCTGCGCCGCGTGTCCCGCTGATTGGCGGCTCCTCGCGCCGGTGGATGTTCCACGAGCCGACGATGATCTCCTCACCGGAATGGCACGCGCCCGTCCTGCCGGTTGTGCGATCCACCGGGCAGTTCTGCGGGCAGACCGTGCAGCCGCGCAAGAGTTCCCACGCGGCCTCGGCCCGTCGCGCAAGTTCACCTGTCTCATGCAGCGCCAGATAGCCGGGAAGACGGCTTGGCATAGGCGAGGGGGGGAGATCGAGTTCGGCTGGATCGAAGACCGGCGGCGCGGGCTTGGCGAGCGCGCGGCGTGATGTTATCTGGACGAGATCACCCATAAGTTATATCCCCATGAAACTTGGGCGCTGATACGCCGGGCGCGGGCCGGTATAGTCGGGCGCAGCATGTTCCGCTGTGACAACGGTTTTGATGTTGCCGCGTACGTTGAACTCGGCCACCACACGCATCCAGCGCGGCGCCAGCGTGTTCACCAGATCGTCGAGGATGTCGTTAGTGGCCGCCTCATGGCTGAGCGCACGCGAACGATAGCCATTGATATACAGTTTGAGGCTTTTGAGTTCGACGACCGACGGGCCAGGAACATAATCTATCACAATGGTGGCGAAGTCGGGAAAGCCCGAACGTGGACACAAGCAGGTAAACTCCGGTATCTCGAAGTGGATCACATAGTCACGCTGCGGGCGGGGATTGGGCCACGGCTCCAACTGATTCTGCTCAATCTCGCGCTGCCCGTACACACCAGGAATGCGCTCACCAGCCTGCTCTGTAGGCACGCTATGCCCGTTCGCCACGCTGCTCTCATGCTGGGGCTCCTGTGTCGCCTGTGTATGTTTATGCTTGGTCTTCTCCGCCATAGTCGCTCGCCGTGTTCTCTTTCGCCTGCTGTGCTAAACTTCTCCGCTACTGGCGTATTGTAGCACGTCGCACGCTGCTACTGGATGCGCTTACGCTAGACGAACCAGAACACGATCCGCACATTGTCAGCTCTGCAAATCGCACGCTCTTCTTTGCGCTAACCGGCAGCTTCCCAGGCAAAGGTGTGTTGTTGAATAGAAGAGGTCGTGCGGTCAGTAAGGCGTGGTTCCATCTTTTGCGGAGGATAGTTCATGATCAAGGCTTCGGTCATGGCGTTACGCAGGCTTTCCATCGCGCCCACATGATAAAAATGCTCAACAGTGTTGATTGTGAAAGCAGCATCATCCCAATGCTCCTGAACACCACTGTTGGTGCGATGGCGATTGCCATACCAGGTGGAAAGCAGGAAGTCGCAAGGTATTTTTTTGAGCGATTGTATTAAGTCTTGCTCATCAGCGGCAGTCCAGGAATTATAGTAATCAACGTGACGACCGATGTAGGGAGGATCGGCGTAGACAAAGTCATCCTCTTTGGCCCGTCTGAGTGTCTGGCGAAAATCCGCAACTGCAAACTGCCAATCTTTAGCACGCATAGCGTCAACCATCGTTTGCGCTTGATTGACAATCTTCGTGATATACGCCTGGCTAAATCGCTGAGGTTTTCGACAAAATGGCACATTGAACTTGCCAGCGCGGTTGAATCGCATCACGCCGTTGAAGCATGCGCGGCTGAGAAAGAGAAAATCCAATGGTTGTTCCGTGGTGTTGAATCGCTCGCGAACAGTGTAGTAATATGCCTCGCCCTCTCGCGCTAGCGTGGCTCCTTCTTCAGTAAGGAAAGCTCTGATTGCCAAGGGCGTCATCGTGCCAGCTTGGAGCGCCTGATAAAAGCCAATGATGTGTTTATTGACATCGGTAAGCAGCGCACGCTCTGGCAGTATATTGAGCGCGACAACGCACGAGCCACAGAATGGTTCAATCCATCGTCCTGATACGAATTGAGGAGCGAGTCGTTTGATGTGGGACGCGAGTTTTGTCTTGATACCCTGACACTTAATCGGAGGGATCAATGTCTTCACTTGCCACCTCTCTACTTTCATCGGACGCCCGCGTTTCTTCTTGATCAAGGCTTTCCACAACGCTTATGGGAATAGTCGAGCCTTGCCTTTTATATTCTATATACGTTGCCAGATCCGTATAGGGGCGAGGTACTTCCAGCGCATTTGCCATATCTTTTGTCAGATAGTACATCCAATAGTCATCAAATATCTCCAGGTCAAGCTGGGCAAAAGGCCCATTTCCGCTCAGAAGCTGATCTACACGGATAACTGAGCCGATGTTTTTCGTATTCCCACTTCCTGGACGAGAACTGGCGATACGGTATTTGGGTTGAGCGAAGAAGGCGAAGTCTGTAATAACTGAACCAATAGCTTCCAGTTCATCAAGATGAAACATCTGCTTTTGACCTGGTTGTTCGGGAATTTGCGTATAGATAGTTCCCAATACGATGTGGTCAGAGTAATCACCGTAGGGAAAGGTGATGTTTTTCGTACTCGTTCGGTTGCGGAAATAACCTGTAAAGGCGCCCAGCGTCATGCCATTCACCATCTCAATGCCTTTACTGTTGCGCCCAGTTCGATAGGTACTCTTGATGTCAACGGCAAACGTTTCGTTTGACTCTATTGAAACAAACGAAATATCAGGATAGAAGTTCTGTTCAGCAGCCAAAATTGCCTGGTAGCCATGTTGGGCGCCAAACGTGATCAGGCGCGGGATCAGCAAGAGTTCAAGCGCTTTGGAGATGACTTTGGTATCCAGCGATATGCTATAAATACGTTTGTGGATGTCTATGAAGCCTTTAATGATCCACTCGCCATCAGCGGTAGCGACTATATCTGCGAATGTGCTAACCTCCTCTTGAAGCGCCTTCAGGAAATCCCCCTGGCTCATATCGCCTCCTCTTGTGATATATCCACGCTTGCGAAACGGTTGACCGCGCCAAGCAACGCCTGCTCCATCGCCGCGCTGCCCGTATGGCCGGAATCTTCGATCACGATCAACTCGGCGTCCGGCCATGCCTGCGCAAGCTCCCATGCCGTGACGACCGGCCCACCCAGGTCGTTGCGACCATGAATGAGGACGCCAGGTATTCCGGCCAGCCGCCCGGCGTTCTGGATGATCTCGCCATCTTCCAGCCAGGCGGTGTGCGCGAAGTAGTGCGTGCAGATGCGCACGAAGGCGAGGCCAGCGTCGCCCACACGTGCGCTGTATGCGCCAGGGCTGCCGTTGTGCTCGAGCGAGATGACCGCATCTTCCCAGGCGCGCCAGTTGGCCGCCCCCTCTTCGCGCACACTGCGGTCGGGATGCTCCATCAGTTGCGCATAGGCGGCTACAATGTCTCCATCGGGATTGGCCGCGCCTTCTCGAAATCGCTGGTACGCCTCAGGGAAAAAGCGGCTGACCCCGCCGTATAGCCAGTCAATCTCGCTTTGTCGCGTGGTGGTCACACTGACAAGAACCATCTCTGAAACGCGCTCAGGGTGACGTTCCGCGTAGGCAAGCGAGAGCGTGGCACCCCATGATCCTCCGTAGAGCAGCCACCGATCGACGCCAAGATGCTCACGCAGGCGCTCCATGTCACGTAGCAGATGATGGGTGGTGTTGTGGCGCATGTCAACCGCTGGGTCGCTCGCATGGGGCCGACTGCGCCCACAGCCACGCTGATCGAAGAGGATGATGCGATAGCGCTCTGGGTCGAACGAGCGGCGCTGGTTAGCGGTACAGCCTGAGCCGGGGCCACCGTGTACCACCAGCGCAGGCTTGCCGTCAGGATTCCCACACGCCTCCCAGTAAACGAGATTGCCGTCGCCAACATCCAGCATGCCATCTTCATACGGCTCTATCGCAGGATAACGCATACCTGGCGTCTCCACGTTCCTAGTCCGCGCAGGCGGACTTCGTGGCCGCCAAGCCCTTAGGCGCGGTTTCAACCGCCCACCGATCCACGCCCGCCTGCTGTCGTAGGCTACAAAATATAGCGGCTGAGGTCTTCGTCGGCCAGCAGCGATTCCAGGCGACCCCGTACAAACGCGGCGTCTATCGTGATCGTCTGGCCTGCAAGCTCCGGCGCGTTGAATGAGATGTCTTCGAGCGTCTTCTCCATGATGGTATGCAGACGCCGCGCGCCGATATTCTCGACCCGCTCGTTCATATCGAAGGCGCAACGAGCGATCTCTTCAAGACCGTCATCGGTGAAGCGCAACGTCACATTCTCGACACTCATCAGCGCCTCGTACTGCTTCGTCAGCGCATTTTCCGGCTGGGTGAGGATGCGTTGGTAATCGGCCCGACCAAGCGAGCCAAGCTCCACGCGCAACGGCAACCGCCCCTGCAACTCAGGGATCAGATCGGAGGGCTTCGCATTGTGGAAGGCGCCTGCGGCGATCCAGAGGACGTGATCGGTCTTGATGGGGCCAAAGCGTGTCATCACCGTCGAGCCTTCGATGATGGGCAAAAGGTCGCGCTGCACACCGTCGCCCGCCACATCGGGGCCGGTATCAATCTTGCTGCCGACGATCTTATCAATCTCGTCGAGGAAGACCACGCCCGATTGCTCCACACGCTGGGTGGCGGCCTCGATCACCTGATCGAAGTCAATCAGCTTGTTGGCTTCCTCCTGGGTCAGCAGACGACGCGCATCCTTCACCGAGACCATGCGCGACCGGCGTCGTCCCCCAGGCCCACCGCTGAGCAACTCCTGGAAGCTATCGCCGATCTCATCGCCCGCAAGCCCTGAGACGAACTCAAACACCGAGGGATAGCTCTCCTCTGGCTCCAACTCGATCTCGATGATCTGGTCGTCAAGCTCGTTGCGCGCCAGCCGTTCAGCCACTTGCTTGCGCGTCTGCTGCTTGCGGCGGCGCAGCGTGGCCGCGCTCGCTTTTGCGCTTGCCATACCCAGCGCGTTTGCCTGGGCTGCGGCGGCGCCATGCCCGCCCACCGAGGTAATCGTCGCCTTTGCGCGCGCCGCGCGGGCAGGCCGCGACGGAATCAGCTCACTCTCGCCATGTTCCACCAGCGCCTTCATCGCCTTATCTGTCAGGATGTCTACAATGCGCTCCTCTGCCGCCTTCGCGGCCTGATCGCGCACCGCAGCCACCCGCTCATCGTGCGCCATGCCGATGGAGATGTCCATCAGGTCGCGTACAATGGATTCGGCGTCACGCCCGACATAGCCCACCTGCGTGAACTTCGTTGCCTCAACTTTGATGAATGGGGCGTCGGCGAGTTTGGCAAGGCGACGGGCGATCTCGGTCTTGCCAACACCGGTCGGGCCGATCATCAGAATATTCTTCGGGGTGATCTCAGCCTGCAACTCTGGCGCTAGCGCAAGACGCCGATAGCGATTGCGCAGGGCAACCGCCACCACGCGCTTCGCTTCCGCCTGTCCCACGATATAGCGATCCAACTCCCTGACGATCTGCTGGGGAGTCAAATCCTTCATAGCGACGCTCCTGTTTCTGTAGAAAAATTAGGTATTGCCTGGCGCCAGCAAAAAGATGAAGATGATACCCCACACGATGGGGTACACCTTATTATACCTTCTGGCGGCGCTTTTTGTCGCTACCATTTTCCGCAGGCGCGTCACCAACTTCCCGGCCCGCTTCATGTGCGCCGTTGTGGGCACTGGCTGGCTGGGCAGCGTCTTCGGGCGTAAAGAGCATGATGTGGTCGTTGGTATAGATGCACATGGAAGCGGCGATCTCCATCGCCGAGCGCGCGATCTGTTCCGCGTCTAGCTCCGTATGCTTCACCAGCGCACGCGCCGCCGCCTGCGCATAGGCGCCCCCAGAGCCAATGGCTGCCACACCGTCATCCGGCTCAATCACATCGCCGTCGCCCGTCAGCACTAACAGTTCATCGCGACTGGCCACCAGCAACATCGCTTCGAGCCGTCGCAAAAACTTGTCGGTGCGCCACTCCTTCGTCAACTCCACGGCGGCGCGGCGCAGATTGCCCTGGTAGCGTTCGAGCATCGCCTCGAACTTGTCGAACAGGGTTAGCGCGTCGGCTGTGGAACCGGCGAAACCCGCCAGCACACGCCCATTCGCCAGGCGGCGTATCTTGCGGGCGGTATGTTTCATCACCATATCGCCCACTGTCACCTGGCCATCGCCCGCCAGCGCCACATCACTACCACGCTTCACCGCAAGGATAGTGGTGGCGTGCATCTCACCGGTCACTCGTTGTGTCATAAATGCTTATTGCTCGATTCTCACGTGTCTATAAATCTCTATCGGCTAGAACTACGAAACAGCAGGCTCCCGTGTTCGCGTCGTACGTGAACTGGCGCTCGTCGTCTTCGCTGCCGTTGCTCTCGTCGTTCGGGATGTCGCCTTGCCAGTGGTCGCTTTTGCGCGCACACCCGTCTTTTTGGCCGCCGTGGCGCGCGTCGTCGTGCGCTTCGCCAGCGTTGTTCCGGTGCGTGTAGCTGTTCGTGTCGTTCTGGCGCTGGCTACACTCCGGCGCGAGCGGGTGGGCTTTTCTTCGCCCTCTGGCGTAGTCACTCGGCGACGCACACGTGGGCGCATCGCCTCAGGCGAACGATGGCCGACCACTTCGAGCGCATCGGGTGAGCCATCCAGCGCGCCTCGCACAATTGCGCCGCACGTGTTGCAGACCGCCTCGGTCTTGCCGTTGGCTATGGTCAGCAGCCCACCATCCTCCGGGCAAGGAATAGGCAGCGGGCGATCCCACACGGCGAAATCACACGTGGGATAATTCGCGCAGCCATAGAAGACTTTGCCCGACTTATGCGACTTGCGTTCCACCAGGTCGCCGCCATCCTGTGGGCAGATTGCGCCTGTCTTCTGCATAAATGGCTTCTTATAGCTGCATTCAGGATACCCCGAACACGAGATGAAGCGCCCAAAGCGTCCGGAGCGGATCAACAAGGGCTTGCCACATTGCGGGCAGGCTTCGCCAAGCTCCTCAACGGGCTTCTGCACGCGATCCATCTCGCCCTCGGCGCGCTCCAGCTCTTCGCGGAAGGCGGCGTAGAAGTCCTTGAGGAACTCCGTCCAGATTTGCTCGCCCTCCTCCACGGAGTCCAGGCGACGCTCCATATCGGCGGTGAAGTTGACATCCACAATATCGCCAAAGTGCTTGATCATCAACTCGTTGACCGTCTCGCCAAGCCAGGTGGGCACGAAGCGTCGATCCTGCTGCTCGACGTAGCCGCGATCTTGAATGGTGGAGACAATCGTGACGAACGTGCTAGGCCGTCCGATGCCACGTTCCTCAAGCTCTTTAATCAGACTGGCCTCGGTGAAGCGCGGCGGCGGCTGCGTGAAGTGCTGATCCGGCGTCAGCTTGCGCAGCGTCAGCGTCTCGCCAACCTCCAACATAGGCAGCGCGTCAGGGTCTTCCTCGCGCGGCCAGACGGCATAGAAGCCGGGGAACTTCAGCGTCGAGCCAGTCGCACGGAAGAGCAGATCGCCTGCACTGATGTCCACCCGCAGCGTGTCGAAGACGGCAGGCGCCATGAACGCCGCGACGAAGCGCCGCCAGATCAACTGATAGAGCTTGAACTGATCGGACGTAAGATAGCCCTTGACGCGCTCCGGCGTGATCGTCACATCCGTCGGGCGTATCGCCTCGTGGGCGTCTTGCGCGTCCACCTTCTTGCCTTTTGCTGCGCGCAACGCGCCAACATAGGGCTGACCGAACCGCTCGGTGATATACGCCTTGACAGCAGCCTGCGCCTCGTCGGAGATGCGTGTGGAGTCGGTGCGCATGTAGGTGATCAAACCCTGATGGCCTGCCTCACCCATCTCGATGCCCTCGTACAACTCCTGGGCGAGGCTCATCGTGCGCTTGGGCTTGAAGCGCAGCCGCACCGATGCGTCCTGCTGCATCGTGCTGGTGGTGTAGGGCAGGAAGGGCTGCCGCCGCACGTCGCGCCGATCCACACGCGTCACATGATACGTCGCGCCCTCAAGCTCTTTGAGCAACGCCTGCGCCTCGGCCTCGTTGGCGATGCGGATGCGTCCGCGTCCATTCTGTCCGTTCTGTCCGTTTTGTCCACTGCCGTTTTGCGCGCTGGCCTCGGCCTGTCCGCCATTCTCGCCCGCTTCGCCATTCTCGGCATTTTCCTCTTCGGCGACGTCCTTCGCGGCGCCCGCCTTCGCAAGCTCGCTGATGCGCCCGTAGAGCGTCGCCTGGAAGGTCGCCAGCTCGTTCAGCTTGCTCAGCGTCGCGGTGATTGTCCAGTATTCTTCAGGAACGAAGGCGCGAATCTCGGCCTCGCGGTCGCAGATCAGCCGCACGGCGACCGACTGCACACGCCCGGCGCTCGTCCCCGACTGCACACGCCGCCAGAGCAACGGGCTGATCTTATAGCCCACCAGGCGATCCAACACGCGGCGCGCCTGCTGCGCATTGAAGAGGTTCTCGTCAATCGTGCGCGGATTGTTGATGGCCTCCTGCACGGCGCGGCGGGTGATCTCATGGAAGACGGCGCGCTTGGGGCGCTTGAGGCCAAGCATCTCTTGCAGTGACCATGCGATGAACTCGCCCTCGCGGTCGGGGTCGGGCGCGAGATAGACCGTCTTGGCCTTTTTGCTGGCCCGTTTGAGGTCGGTGATCAACGCCTCTTTGCGCTCGATGGTCACATATTTGGGCGCGAAGTCGCGCCGCACATCCACGCCCAACCCCTTCTGGGGCAGGTCTATAATGTGGCCCATCGAGGCGCGCACCTCGAAATCATCGCCCAGGAACTTCTCTATCGTTTTGGCTTTCGCCGGAGATTCGACAATGACCAGATTCTTCGCCATCCTGCGGTTCACCCCTATCGTTATTCAACTTCGCTCACGTCTCAGATAAGACGTCTCGCGTGGCGTGCTCTTTATCTCTTACGCTGTACGGGTTAGGTTTCTCATAGAAAGCTCGACTGGAAAGCTCGATGCGCATCGCCGAAAAGCCAGATGAACTCCGCCTTGATATGGTTTTCTTCACCACTCTTTATTACGGTTGACTGGCTCAAATGTTCCACTGTTCTACATCAACACGCTCATCTTGCCCATTCCTGCGTCAGCGTCGCATTCAGGATCACCCGATAGTGACGTCTTTCGCCTTTGACGCGCTAGTATACCACTATACGGCGCCAATGCAAGATGATCGCCGCCAGCTACTCAAAATTGCCAGTAGCGCGGTAGGAAACAAGGTCATCAGGGGAGATAGCATCAGCAGCCGTCAGGCGATAGTGCTTTTCTTCAAGTATCTTGATAACGCCGTCCTGCCGACCAAAAGACCATAGGGCAATACCGCCATCTGATATGAACTGGGCGGCAATTGGGCGGCAATTGGGCGGCAAATCAAATCGGGAAAACGCTCCTCGCATAGCGCAAAGTCTTGCTCTATCTGGATGATATGCAGCGTGTCAGCATGCCCTTTTGCCTGAACAGGCAAGACGAACTGCACGCCCTGCTTATTGATTCCCACATATACCTCATCGGTCTCAATCCGCCCTACGCCTGGAACAGTCGTCCGCAAGTGGCTTTGCAGCGAATAGCAGGTGATTCCTGTGAATATGTCAAGCAGGCGATTGTAGCGCAGCTTCGCCAGCAAGGCTTGTTCGTCGCTCTGTGTGTATTTGGCGACAATACTCGGTGTCGCATCAGGAACTTTGATCTCGATGAGATGCGGGTTGGGAGTCAGTGAGATGGGAGCCATAGCTACAAACTGATAGAGAGAGCGGCCAACAGAGCGGATAACCCATACCTCTCCCTGGGGAGCTTTTGCTTGTATAGCTACTGGCAATGCGCCGCGATAGCGAAACGAGTAGAGAATGTCTCCAATGTTTTTTGGAACCTGGATACCCAAAGCTTGCGCAGCCTGAATCAGATCATCGCGGGTAAACTCGACGACACGCGCGCCTTCTTGATAGCGTTGGAGGAAGACATGCTCAACAATCTGGCTATAGCGATTTGGCTTAGCTGAAGAGGGCTGATCTGGAGATTCCGCCATGAATTCGTTATCCTTCTTGAACTGAACGATAGCCAGGCCAAGACAAGACCACGACCTCTTCGCGCAACTGTGCCTTTGTTGCCGTGGCCAGTCGTGTTCGCCAGAGATCAATACCAACCACCTCGTAGCCAAGTGAGCGCGCAATATCAGCCAAGAGCTGGCCAGTTGGAATCATGACACGCAGGTACGACGCTTGATCCCCAACGACATAGGCCAGATGCGCCCCAGGGCGTAACACGGTTCGTAGATCCGCCAGATGACGCGCCATCCCCCCAAAGTAGAGGCGCGTCACCTTCCCATACAATCGTTCGAAGCCCGACGTCTTGTTTAGTTCGATACGCCGCTCCTCAATCTCCCTGGCAATTCGCTGAATCTCAGGATGAGCAGCTACCCACTGGTCATCGTCATCGCCTTTATAGACTGTGCGCGTATTCGAGCGAAGCAGCCCCTTTTTCAGCGCGCGTAAGTCAGCTTTCTTGTGAAGAAATCCCAGCAACACAGACTCAAGCCGCGTCGTGCGCGTATAATCTTTCTCATTGGGATAAGGCGGCGACGTAATGACGAGATCAACAGTTCTCGGTTGAAGTATCTTGCTCAGACTTCGCGCATCACCTGTATACGTCCGCGCAGGCCCTCTCGATTGCTCCTGTATCTCCGACAGACGCAGATCGCGCGCCATCGCCTGAACGCCTTCCAGCCAGGGCGCAACAACCGGCGCATCCAGCTTCGGCTTCGTCACTCCAACCTCCGGGCCAAAGCGAAGGTTGCTGCTCGACAGAACAAGCGATTTTGCCAGCGCCAACCGTTCGTGGTGATAAAACCGCTCATCGTAGGCAGATTCCAAACAATTCAGCAATACCAATGCCTTATGTAGCGGGAGCGGACTAATCGAGCCTGTCAGCAGCAATGCGTCTTGTTCGGGCGAGAGCGAAAGAAGCTGTTCGGGCGCCTCCTGCGCGCCGAAGAACGACGAGTCTTCTACGCCCGTCTCGGCGAGACGCTGCCATGCCATCTGTGCTACGCCTCTTGCATGCTCTACCAGCGCATCAGGATCGGGTGTCCAATCAGTTTTCACACGGCTGGCGTACTGCGCCATCGGGTTTCCCTCGACGCCAACGCTGCCTATCCCCTGCTTCTTGCATTCAACCAACACGGTTCCCGTTCCGCAAAATGGATCGAGCACGCACTGGATGTCTGTGATGGTGAAACGCGTCAGATACTCGCGCACGAGATGGGGCGGAAACGAGAGCACGAAACGATACCACTCATGCACGGCGCGATCCTCGGCATAGAGCTTATTCGCTTCGCTCTGGGTATCGTGTCGGCGTGCGGTCGCGTAGCTCATCTCCGCCCCTTATTACTCGCCGATGGTCTCGCGGATCAGTTGCAGCAGGCGCTCCAGGTCAAACGGCTTGAGCAGAATCGCCGAGACGCCCAGCTTGCGGTATTCCTCTTCCTCCTGGCGGGCGTCAGCATGCGCGGTAATCACAATCACTGGAATGTTGGCAATCGTGGGATCCATCTTCATCAGCGTCAGTTCGTCGCGCCCTTCGAGGTAGGGCATCATCAGGTCGAGCAGGATCAAATCAGGTTTGTGGTCACGCACGGCGTCGAGAAAACGAAGGCTCTGTACCGCCTTGTAGGTCTCATAGCCTTCTTCGGCCAGCGCCTGAGTCAACAGTTCTGCGATTGCAAAGTCGTCGTCAGCTATGAGTATCTTCTTCACGGCGTTCCCCGTCCTTCGTATCTTTCGTATCTCTCGTATCTTCGTAGAAGCTGAATCAGATCGGCGCCTGAGAGCGCACAATTGGTGGGATTGGTAGAATGCGCCAGGCGCTACACGCTCTCCACATCGTAGACGCATTGTACACCGTCCTG
>Ga0070737_10002597_pt1 | contig 21320 bp, 20 predicted proteins | sample Coa_R1_10_FD_66438 | JGI IMG/M metagenome (GOLD analysis project Ga0070737, IMG submission 66438) | Surface soil microbial communities from Centralia Pennsylvania, which are recovering from an underground coalmine fire - Coalmine... | ecosystem: Environmental > Terrestrial > Soil > Unclassified...
CGGAGGAGCTCGCGCGGTTGCTCCCGCGCCTGCGCGGCGCTGATGCGCTTGCTGGCGTGATCACCTCCCACGACGTGGCGACCGCCAAGCCCGCGGTGGATGTCTTCGCGGTGGCTCTGGAACGAGCGGGTGTGGCGCCGGCGGCCGCGCTGGCGGTGGGTGATACGGTGTGGGACGTGGAGGCCGCGTCGCGGACGGGCGTGCGCTGTGCGGCGGTGCTCACCGGTGGCGCGTATAGCGAGGCCGAGCTGCGGGCGGCCGGCGCCGTAGCCGTGTACGCCGACTGCGCCGCCGCGCTGGCCGCTGGCTTCCCCCACGGGCTGTGAGCTGCTAGACGAGTTGGCCCTCGCCGAGGGGAATGTCGCGTAGGGTACTGGGCGCGAACAGCTCCTCCGGCTGGACGGGCCGGTACAGCAGCCCTTGTTCCCAGGCGTACTGGAGCAGCGCCTCCAGGGCGGGCCGGCTGGCTTCGAGCCCGTAGGGCCACCAATCGGGCCCCAGCAGGGCCTTCTCCTCCTCCAGCGCGGGCTGGAGCCAGGCCAGGGTTGCTTTCAGCGAACCCGTCTCCTCCAGCAGGCGGTAGCAGCGCTCCTTGGCGGCGCAGAAGGCCTGGTACAGGCTGAGCGCCACCCAGGGATGCTGCTCGTAGATGTCGCGGCGCACCACCACGAGGTGCATGATCGGGAAGATGCGCGTGCGCCGGTAATAGTCCTGTTCGAGCGGCTTGTAGTTGGGGAACAGGCGCTGGACGTGCGGCAGGCCGCGGCGGAAGCTGAGCGGGTTGTTGGCGGTGATCAGAAAATCGATCTCGTGGCGGTCGAGCAGATCGTTGAGTTCCGCGCCCGGGGGCGCGCGGCGTAGCCGCAGGTCGGCGGGCAGCGGGTGCTCGAAGCGATCGGCGCGGCCCTGCACCCACTCGATGCTGGTGGGCTGGACGCCGTACTCGTGCTGGAGCAGTCCGCGGATGTACACGGCGGCGGTCTGGCTGTATTCGGGCACGCCGCCGCGCTTGCCCGCGAGGTCCGCCGGGGCGCGGATGCCGCTGTCGGCGTGGATGAAGATATAGGCGTGGCGGAACCCGCGGGAGGGGAACACCGGCAGGCCGACGAACGGCGGATCGCCGCGGCTGACCAGCGTGGCGTAGTTGGAAAGGGACATCTCCGCCACGTCGAACTCCTGGTACTGGAGCATGCGCCAGAAGATCTCGGACGGCTGGCGGGCGATGTAGGTCAGCTCGATGCCATCGGGGCGGATGGTCCCGTCGCGCAGCGCCAGGGTGCGGTCGTAGGGGCCGCAGGCGAGGGTAAGAGGCAGGTTGGCCATGGGAGACCTCCCTCCGCGTGGTGGGGCCGGCCGCCTCGTAGTGTAGCCGAGCGGGCGGCGGCCAGCACGCGGGGCGGGCTGGTATGCTGTACAGTAGAGCGGGTGCGAGCAGCCGCGCCCGACTCGGGAACGATCGAACGCGCGGGCCGGGCTCCGCGCGGAGGAGCAGCATGGCCACCAAGGAGGCCCCAGCGAAGAAGGAGGCGCCGGCCAAGCGCCCTGAGCGCGAGTACTACTGGGACATCCCCAATATTCCCGACAAGTACAGCAGCAAGAAGCGGCGCCCGCCGCAGATCGCGCTGCACAATGAGGACAAGTGCACCGGCTGCCGTGGGTGCGTCGAGTTCTGCCCGGTCAACTGTATCGAGCCACTGCCGGAGGGCACCTACCCCGACCGCCCGATCCAGCCGGTGCAGGACCGCTGGGACGAGTGCATCGGCTGCGGCATCTGCGTGCGCGTGTGCACCAAATTGGTCAGCTGGGACGCGATCCGCATGGTGCCCACCGACGAGTTCGAAGCGATCACGGGCATCAAGATCAGCGATGGGTTCCCCGAGAACCCCGCGCCCGTGCGCTCGCTGCCGGTGACGCTGTATCCGAACTACCCGGACTGAACCGGCCGGCCGCCGGGCGCTCGGCGGCGCGGCCCGCCGCGGGCGCCGCTCAGGCGCGGCCGAGGTACTCGCCGGTGCGCGTGTCCACGCGGATGCGGTCGCCCTCGTTGATGAACAGCGGCACCTGTACGACCAAGCCGGTGGTCATGGTGGCGGGCTTCATGGCGCCGGAGACCGTGTCGCCCTTGACCCCCGGCGCGGTCTGCGCCACCTCGAACTCCATCGTGATCGGAAAGTCGACGGCGACCGGCTTGCCCTCGTAGAACTGGACCTCGACCTCGACGCCCTCGGTGAGGTAGTACTTGCCGTTCTCGCCGAGGTCCTCGTCGCTGAGCGTAATCTGCTCGTAGTCGCGCTGGTCCATGAACACGTGCCCGGTATCATCCGAGTAGAGATACTGCATCGGGCGCGTCTCGAACACCGCGCGCTGGAAGCGCTCGCCCGAGGACACGGTCCGCTCGACCACGGCTCCGGTCTTCAGGTTCTTGAGCTTCATTTTGACCAGGTTGCCGCGCATGGCAATCTTGAACGACTGATACTCGATGACCTGCATGAGCTGGCCATCGATATCGAGCACCATGCCACGGCGCAGATCGGTCGGCTGGATCATTGGCGTGCTCCTGGTTGTCGGCGGGCGGCAAAAAAGCGCTGGCTCCCGTCCCCGCCAGCCCGCTGGCGGAGGCGCGCGGCACGGCAGCACGCCCTGTTGGGAGCCAGACGGCTGTACCGCACTCTCGTCTCTGCTCCGTATTCTACCAGCCGGTGCCGCTCGGCCGCTGGCGCCGCTCGGTGGCGTCCTGGTGGGCGGCCTATAATCACCCCATCGCCCGCTTAGCGGCCCCCTGGCCGGGGGGCGGTGGGGGGCTGTCGCGCGGAGAGGGGAATGGCCAGCGACCTGGGGGAGGCGCCCGTAGCCAGCGGGCCCCGCTTGTTCTACGGCTGGGTGATCGTCGCCGCCACGTTCTGTATCCTCGCTATCGGCTACATCGTCTGGTACAGCTTCAGTCTGTTCCTGGTGGCGCTGGTCCGCGAGTTCGGCTGGGCGCGCGCCGAGGTGGCGGGGGCTTTCTCCCTCTATGTCCTGATGCACGCGGTCTGTGCGCCGCTAGCCGGCCGGCTGGTAGATCGCTTCGGGCCGCGCGCGCTGGTCCACGGCGGCGGGCTGCTGGCCGGGCTCGGCCTGCTGGGTTGCAGCCAGCTGACAGCCCTGTGGCAGCTGTACCTCTGCTTCGGGGTGCTCGCCGCCGCCGGGGTGACGCTCATGGGCTGGGTCCCTGGGGTGGCCTTGGTGGGCCGGTGGTTCTCGCGGCGGCTGGGGCTGGCGATGGGGATCATTGGGGCGGGCATCGGGCTGGGCACGTTCATCGGGGCGCCGCCGGTGCAGTGGGTCATCGACGCCTACGGCTGGCGCGCCGCGTATCTCGGCCTGGCGGTCGTGCTCGCCCTAGCGCCCCAGCCGCTGGCGCTGCTGCTCCGCGCGCGGCCCGAGGAGCTGGGCCTGACGCGCGATGGCGCGCCGCCGGCGCCCGTCCCCCCGCCGGCTGCCCGCGAGGCGTCCCCGCACCGCGGGCTCGACGATCCGCGCGTGGTGGACGCAGCCTGGGTGCACACCGAGTGGACCGTGAGCCGCGCTATTCGCACCCGGCGGTTTGCCTTGCTGTTCCTCACCTTCGGCTTGATCAGCTTCGCCACGCAGCAGACCCATGCCCACCACGCCGCATACCTCGTGGGGCAAGGGTACGACCCACTCCTGGCGGCCGCTGTGGTGGGCGCGGTGGGCCTGGCCAGCATCCCAGGCAAGATTTTCTTGGGCACGGCGTCGGACTGGCTGGGCCGCGAGCGCCTGTTCACCTTGGGCGCGGGGGCGGGCGTGTTAGCCCTGCTCCTGCTGGTCAGCTTCGCGGGCGGCCAGAGCCCGCCGGGGCTGCTGTTCGTGTACGCGACGCTGTTCGCGCTGGGCTATAGCGTGGCGGCCTCGCTCGGCCCCGCCATCACTGCCGACCTGTTCTACGGGCGCCACTACGGCGCCATCTACGGCGTGCTGATGGTGTGCAACGGCTGGGGCGGCGCGACGGGCGCCTGGCTAGGCGGGTTCATCTTCGACCGCACTGGTAGCTACCAGCTGGCCTGGCTCAAGGCCGCGGCGGCGTTCCTGGTGACCATCGTCTGTGTTTGGGTCGTGGCGCCGCGCCGGGTACTGCTGACGCCGGGCCAGGCACGCCGCCAGCAAGCCCAGCGCGCGGGTGAGCGCCTGCTGCCGCACTCCGCCTCGCGGCGGTGAGCCGGGGCGCGCCGCGGGGCTAGTGGGGCGTGGGAGCGCGCTCGGCGCCCCCCCGCGCGGCCAGCGCACAGCCGATCAGAATCGCCCCGGCGATAGCCAGCGCCACGGCCACAGGGATGAGACGGCCCACCTCGTGGTCTAAGGCGGCCTCCGCGGCGTGCCGGACCTCCAGCAGGAGTGTGCCGATGGATACAATGATCGTCACTGTGATGCCAGTGGCGGCCAGCGGCATGGCGAGCGCGAGCGCTTTCCGATTCACGACGCGACTTTCTCCCGGCGGGGGGCTTCGTCTCGCGATTCGCGAGCGGCCCAGACGAAGAAGATGATCGTGGCCAGCAGCCAGAGCACTATCGTACCGACGACCTTCATCAGCAGCCCCGCTATCTGCTGGTCAGCCAGCGGCGAGAGGACTGTGATGCGCTCGGCCGCGGCGTAGGTCGGGTAGATCACCTGGTCCGAGAAGGTGAGTACCGCCGAGATGGTGCCCGGCAGCAGCGATTGAATGAACAGGTACAGCATCTGCAGCGGTGGGCTCAGCCGCGGCAGCTCCGGGGCGGGGCTGAGCACGGGCCACCACATGAACACCGCGGTGACCATATACATCGCGTGCTGGAGCAAGTGCACGTACTCGTGGTGGAGCGCGAGCTCCCAGAACAGCGGCAAGTGCCAGAGGGCGAGCGTGCTGTTGAACAGCACCAGCGCCATCAACGGGCGCGTGCAGTAGCGCATCACCGCTTCGATCAGCGGGTGCTGGAGCATCCAGCGCCATAGCCAGTCGGGTGTGCCGAGGATCAGCAGCGGGACGGCGATGGTGGTCAGCAGCAGGTGCTCGGCCATGTGGGCGCTGAACAGGTAGCGCTCGCTTATCGGCCGCAAGGCGGTGCCATCGGCGAGGAAGATCGTCAGCACGCCGAGGGTGAACACCAGCGCCTTGCGCCAGTCGGCCTTCACTACCTCGGCGTAGACAATCCGCCCCCGTAGCGGCCCGATGGCCAGCAGGTACGCCACCTGCAGCTGGAGCAGCAGGCCGACGGTGACCCAGTCGACCCACCCGAGTAGCGCGTCCCAGTTCGCCATGTGTAGTCCTCGGCCCTGCCGTCGGCTACATCGCGCTGATCGGCCGCACTAGCATCGCCGTGAGCAACGCCCCGGCTAGCACCAGGCCGAACAGGAACAGCCAGGTGAACAGCCGCGGATCGAACTTCAGGTGCATGAAGAACATCACGACCAGCGCGAATTTGATCGCGGCCAGCACCAGTAGCACGGGGATGAGGACCAGCAGAGGAATGTGGAGGTAGAAAGTCGTCACCTCGGCGGCGGTGATGATCGCGAGAATCACCCCCACCAGCACATACTCGCGTGGTCCTGGGTGGGCGTGCTCTTGCGGCTGCGTTACCATCGCACCTCCTGCGCCAGCGGCGCATAGCCTCAGTGGGGCACCACCGAGACGTCGGGGATCAGGTACACGACCGTGAAGATCACGATCCAGACGATGTCTACGAAGTGCCAGTACAGGCCCGCGATCTCGACGGTGAGGCTCTCCGAGCTGGGCAGTCGCCCGAGCAGCGAGGTGATCAGCAGGGAGAGCAGGATGATGATGCCGACGGTCACGTGGGCCCCATGGAAGCCCGTCAGGATGAAGAAAGTCGAGCCGAATAGGTTCGTGCTGGGACGCAGGCCCTCGTGCACGAACGTCGTGAACTCGTAGTACTGCCCCCCGACGAACACCGAGCCGAGCAGCGCCGTGGCCAAGAGCCACACGCGCAGCCCCCGCTGGTCGCCGCGCTGGATGGCCGCCAGGGCCAGCACCATCGTCACACTGCTCATCAGCAGCACGAACGCGCTGACCGACGTGTAGGGAACATCGAAGATCTGGGATGGCGTCGGCCCGACGAGGTTCTTCCCCTTGTACAGCAAGTAGGTCATGATGAACGAGCCGAAGAAGAGGCAGTCCGACGCCAGGAAAGCCCACATCAACAGCTTGCGGTTGTCGAGGCCCGTGCTGGTCGCATGCTCGGCATGCGCCTCGTGGCCGTGGGCGATCGCTGTCTCCACGCTTCGCTCTCCACGCTCTCTGCGCTGAAGGCCCGGCGGGCGCGGTGTTCTCAGCCGTTGATCGGCTCGAAACACCAGCCGTAGATGCCGTACAGCATCAAGATCACACCGAAGCCCGAGATCCACAGGCCGAAGATGAACCCCGCCCCGAACAGCGTCAGCCCGAGGGCCGTGATGAACGGGAACAGCGATGGGTCCGGCAGGTGGATGTGGCCGTGCGCGTCGTCCGCCGCGTCGGGGTTAGTATGGCTCGGGGCGCTCGGCGCCTCCGTCTCGGCCACCTTCTGGCCGGCCACTTGGACCTCGACCGTGGCGGTGCGGAGCTCGGCTGCCTCCTCCACCTCATGCCCGTGCAGGTACGGGTGCTTCTGCAGCCACCAGTCGTCGCGGCCGCGCACATGTGGGATCACCGCGAAGTTGTAGGGCGGCGGCGGCGAGGGGATCGACCACTCTAGCGTGCGGGCGTCCCACGGGTCGTTACCGGCTGGCGCGCCGCGACGGAGGCTACGGGCCGCGTTGTGCAGGAACACTAGGATCGACGCGGCTAGGATGAAAGCGCCGATGGTGGCCACCAGGTTCCAGGCGTCCCAGCCCATGCCCTCACGGTAGGTGAAGTAGCGGCGCGGCATGCCGTTCAGGCCCAGCCAGTGCATCGGCCCGAAGGTGACGTTGAAGCCGATCAACATTAGCCAGAAATGCAGCTTGCCCAGCCGCTCGTCCAGCATGCGCCCCGTGATCTTCGGCCACCAGTAGTAGATGCCCGCGAACAGACCGAAGATGGCGCCGCCGAACAGCACGTAGTGGAAGTGGGCCACGACGTAGTAGCTGTCGGTCTGCTGCCAGTCCGAGGGGGCTACGGCATGGGTGACCCCGCTGAGGCCGCCGATGACGAACATCGCCACGAACCCCAGCGCCATCAGCATCGGTGTAGTGAAGCGGATAGAGCCGCCCCACAGCGTGGCGATCCAGTTGAAGATCTTCACGCCCGTGGGCACTGCTACGGCCATGGTAGTGGTCACGAACACCGCGTTACCGATGGGACCCAGCCCAGTAGCGAACATATGGTGTGCCCACACGCCGTAGGAGACGAAGGCGATGGCCACTCCCGAGTACACCACCACGGCGTAGCCGAATAGCGGCTTGCGCGCGAATACCGGGATAACCTCGGAGATCACCCCCATGGCGGGTAGGATCAGGATGTACACCTCGGGGTGCCCGAAGATCCAGAACAAATGCTGCCATAGCAGCGGGTCACCGCCGTTCTGCACGACGAAGAAGTTCGTTCCGAAATGGCGGTCCGCTACGATCTGGATCAGCGCGACTGTGATCACCGGAAAGGCGAAGATGATCAGGAAGGAGACCACCAGCGTCATCCAGGTGAACACGGGCAGGCGCATCATCGTCATGCCCGGGGCGCGTAGATTGAGAATGGTGATAATGAAGTTGAACGCGCCGGCAAGCGAGGCTGTACCCAGCACCAGCAAGCCAATGGCCCAGAAATCGATGCCCGGGCCGGGGTTGTACAGCCGCTCGGTGTTCGGCGCATAGCCGAACCAGCCCCCATTAGGCGCTTGGCCGATCACCCAGCCGAGGTTCAGCAGAATGCTGCCCGTGAGAAAGATCCAGTAGCTCAGCGCGTTCAGCCGCGGGAACGCCACGTCGCGGGCGCCGATCTGCAGCGGCACCGCGATGTTGAACAGCGCCACGCTCAGCGGCATCACCACGAGGAAGATCATGGTGGTGCCGTGCATCGTGAACAGCTGGTTGTATGTCTCGGGGTCGAGCAGCGTGTTGTTGGGCACTGCGAGCTGCAGGCGGATCAGCAGCGCCTCGATGCCCCCGATCAGGAAGAAAGCGAAGGCCGTGACCCCATAGAGGATGCCGATCTTTTTATGGTCGACCGTCGTAACCCATTCCCAGATCCCGCGGTAGACCCGCGGCCGCGCCGCGACGGCGGTCGCGGGGACTGGCTGAACGATCGTAGCCATCACTTTCCTCCCGGGGTGGACCTCTGCAGACAGGCTGCTGGGCGCGCGCCCGCGCCACGCTCAGATTCTACTGCACCCCGCCTACTGCAGGCTGCGCAAGTACCGTACGAGCGTCTGGATCTCCTCCTCGCTCAAGGGCCGGGGCAGGACCATCTTGACGCCGGGCTTCACCTCCTGCGGGTCGCGCAACCAGCGGGCGAGGTTCTCGTCATTGTTCTCTAGCGTGCCGCCAGCCAGGCTGAGCCGGCTGCCGACGTGCGCGAGGTTAGGCCCGATGAGCTTCTGGCTCGGGTCGGGCGTCGAGGTGGTCACCACGTGACAGGCCACGCAGCCCCCACTCAGGAAGGCCGCCTGCCCCGCCTGGTCAGTGGCGTTGGGCGACGGCTGGCGCTGCCGCTGCGCCCAGGCGAGGAACTCGGCCTCGGGCTGCGCGACCACGAAGAAGCGCATCTGTGCGTGCTCGATGCCGCAGAACTCGGCGCACTGGCCGTAGTAGATGCCGGGCTCGGCCACGTCGAACCACATGTGGTTCTTGCGCCACGGCGTGGTTTGCGGCACGGGGAACACGTCGTGCTTGCCGGCCAACCGCGGCGGCCAGAAGCTATGGATCACATCCTCGGAGCTGAGCGTCAAACGCACCGGCCGGCCGACCGGCACGTGCAGGTCGCTAGCGGTGACGAACCCGCCCAGCTCGGCCGGGTAGCGGAACTCCCACCACCACTGGTGGCCGATCACCTCGACCTCGAGCGGCGGCCGGCCAGGAGGTGGCTCATCCAGCTCGAACAGCTTCTGGATGGTGGGGATGCCCACGATCACCAGCACCAGGGTGGGCGCGATAGTCCACAGCACCTCGAAGGTGGTGTTGCCGTGCACCTGGCGGGGGATGGGGTTGTCCGGCCGCTCGCGGAACCGCCACAGCGCGAGGAAGAAGGCGACCATGGTGACCACGAACACGGCGGTCGCCCACCAGAACGTCATCATGTACAGGTCGCCCAGCTCGCGCGCCATGGTGCCGCCATAGGCGAAGGTGTTAGCCGGGTCGGTACGCGCGCCGGGCAGCTCGTTGCAGCCCGCGAGCAGCATCAGGGCGGGGAGCAGCAGAGGCCAGGCGCGCCGGACGCGCGCGAGTCGCTCAATCATGGACCGCACACCATCCTCCACCGACAGTCGCGGGCGAGCCGCCCGCCGTGCGCCCCGCGCGCTGGCGAGACGCCGCCAAGCCCGTCTAAGAGGGGCGGGCGCAAGGCTATACGAGTCTACCCGATCGCGGCCAGAAGTCAAGCGCCACCCGCGGCCCCGGTTCGCGGGGCGAGCGGCCGCCCTGTTGCGTATCAGACCACGGCGTGCTATCATACCTACTGATATATCACGAGATGTGTGCAACGTATGGTACAAGACTCAGCGACCGGCCCGCGCTCGCTCGCCCGCCGTGCCTACGAGGCGCTCAAGCACGACATTCTCACCTGTGTGCTGCCCCCTGGCGCGCAGATCTTCGAGGGCGAGCTCGCCGCGCGCTACGGCATGAGCAAGACGCCCGTGCGCGAGGCGCTCAACCTGCTCGGCCAGGAGGGCCTGGTGCAGGTCCTGCCGCGGCGTGGCTACCTGGTGGCGCCGATCACGCTGCGCGACGTGCAGGAAGTGTTTCAGCTCCGCTTGTGGCTGGAGACAGCCGCTGCCGAACTGGCCGCCGAGCACATCACCGAGGAGCAGCTGCGCCGTCTACGCGCCCTGGTCGCCGTGCGCTACACCTACCGCGACCGTGCCAGCTACGCCCGTTTCCTGCGGGCCAACCGCGAGTTCCATGTCGCGGTCGCCGAGGCCTCCGGCAACCGGCGCCTGGCCGCGTTCGTGAGCAAGCTGCTCGAGGACATGGAGCGCATCCTCCATCTCGGCCTCGACCTGCGCGACAGCGCCGACGAGATGGCCGCCGAGCATGCCGAGCTGGTCGATGCGTTGCTGCGCGGCGACGCAGCCCTGGCGCGGCAGGTGGTCACCGTCCAGCTCCAGAACTCGCGCAAGCGTGTCCTAGAGGCGCTGGTCGGCTCGGAGAGCGCGGCCGGCGGCATCCGCCTGGTGGCCACGCCAGAGAGGGAGTAGGTCCGATGCTCAGCGCGCCACTGCGCGAGTTCCTACGCGCGGCGGAACGCCTCGCCGCCCGCGAGCCAGACGTCTCCTGCCTGCTCGCGTGGCTGACCCCCGAGTTCCGCCGCCTGCTGGCCACGCCCGACCTCCTCGCGCCCGAATGCCTGGCGGCCCCGACGGGGGGCTACGTGCAGCATGCGCTGTACGGCAGCCCGAGCGGGCGCTTGGCGTTGGTGGCGCTCGTCTGGCGGCCGGGCGCGTGCACGCCCATTCATGACCATGTAGCCTGGGGGCTGGCGGGCGTGTACCGCGGCTGCGAGCGCGAGACGCGCTATAGCTGGTGCGAGCACGCGGGCGCGGCGCGGCTACGGGTGGTGGACACGCGCGAGGTCGGCCCGGGGGAGGTAGTACCTATCGTGCCGCCGAGCGACATCCACCAAGTGGCGAACCCGCTGCCCGAGCCGACCGTCTCGCTACATCTGTATGGCAGCAACGTGCTGGCCACCGCGAGCGGCACCAGCGTGCGCTGCGTGTACCCGCCCGGGTTAGTGCTGCCCGCCGTCCCGGCCGGCGCGCGCTGAAGCCCCCGCAGCTATCTTGCCGCTGCCGCGAGCGGCTTGCTAGCCTACCCATGTGCCTCGGGGGTGGGGGCCGCCGAGGGGCCGCGCCGGGCGGGGCGCGGCGGTGGGGGCGCCGGGGGGCACGAGCGGGGTGCGGGGGACCACGATCCTCAACGGACTGCTGGCGACGACGGTCGCGGCGACGGTCCTGGGACCGGGCTGTGCGCCCGCGCCGTGGAGCGCCGCGCCGCCAGCGGCCGCCGTGCTGGTGGAGCCCGCCGCCGTCGGTGAGGCGGCGCCGGCGGCCGGACGCCCCCAGCTGCCGCAGCTCGTGCCCGTGGACCTGGAATTCGGCCGGCGGCTCCAGCGCGCGGGCGAGACGGAGCGCGCGCGGCAGGTCTTCGAGCTGCTGCTGGAGCGGCGCCCCGACCAGGCGGCCGCCGCGCGCCTCCAACTAGCCCAGTTGGCGCTCGACGACGGGCAGCCGCAGCAAGCGGCGGACCAGCTGCGCGCGGTGGTCGATGGCCCGGCCTCTCCGGCGGAGCGCGCGGCGGCGCGCTATCTGCTCGGCTACGTGCTCGCCCAGCAGGGCGCTACGGACGCCGCCATCCAGCAGTTCGAGGCGTACCTCGCCAGCAGCGACCTGCTGGCCGCCAACGCCGCCCTCGCGCTAGCCGATCTCTACCGTGCCGCCAGCGCCCCGGCCCGCGCTGCCGCGGCGGCCGAGCGGGCGCTGGGCGCGTCCCCCTCGCGGCGCGTGCGGATCGAAGCACTGGAGCGGCTCGCCACGCTGGCGGCCGAGCGTGGCGACCTGGCGGCCGCCCAGCAGCGCTGGGAGACGATCCTGCCCCTGGCCGCCACCGACAGCTACCGTGCCGAAGTGCTCTGGCAGTTGGCCGCCCTCGCGCGCCAGCGCGGCCAGCTCGATGCCGCGGTCGACCGCTACCGCGCGTTGGTCGTCGACTATCCGGGCACGCCGCGGGCGCGCCAGGCGCTGGACGCGTTGAACGAGCTGGGCCGCACGGCCGTCATCAGCGACTACCAGGCCGGGCTCGTGCGCTACCTGCAGGGGGACTATGCGCGAGCGCTGGCGGGCTTCGAAGCCCAGCTGGCGGCAGGCGGCACGGCCGAGGAGGAGCTGCGCGCCAGCTACTACCGCGCACTGAGCCTGCTGCGTCTCGGGCGCACCGAGGCGGCCCTGGACGCGCTGGCAGCGTTCGCCACACGCTTCGCGGACGCTCCGCTGGCCGCCGAGGCGCTATATCGGCGCGCTCGACTGATCGAAGAGGAGGACCGCGCGAGTGCGGTGGAAGCGTACCGCGCGCTGGCCGCGACCTACCCGGACAGCGACCCCGCCTACCTCGCCGCCCTGCGCGCGGGCCTGGCGCTGTATCGCGACGGCCGCGCCGCCGAGGCCATGGCTACCTGGGAAGCGGCGCTGCCAGCGCTGGAGCCCCGGCGCGTGCGCGACCCGGTGCAGGGCGTGGCGCTCAACGCGCGCGCGGGGGTGCTGTTCTGGCTGGGCAAGGCGTTGGTCGGGCAGGGGCGCGCCGCCGAGGCGCGCGCCCGCTGGCAGGAAGCGGCCGCGGTCGATCCCGACGATTTCTACGGGCTGCGCGCCCGCGCAGCGCTTGACGGAGCGGACTCCCCCCGACCGGCGGATCTATCGCGGCCGCTGGCCTCTGCCGAGGTCGCTGCACTGGACACGTGGCTCGCGCGGCTAGGCGCGGAGCGCGAGGCGCTGGCCGCCGAGTTGGCCGCCGAGCCGCTCTGGCAGCGTGGTGCGGCCCTGTGGAATCTCGGCCGTCGCCAGGAAGCCGAGTGGGAGTTCGATGATCTACGGGCGCGCTTCGCCGACGACCCAGCGCATCTGTACGGGCTGGCCGCGGCGCTGGCCGACCTCGGCGCCGATGCCCTGGCCCTGCGCGTCGCCGAGCGCGTGCCTGCGGCGAGCGGCGCGGCCACGGTGGATGACCTACCGGCGGCCGTGCAGCGCCTGTTGTATCCTGCGCCGTACGCCGAGCTGGTTGCCCGCCACGCCGAGCGCCGGGGGCTCGACCCGCTGTTGCTGCTGGCCCTCATCCGGCAGGAGAGCGCGTTCGACCCGCGCGCCGAGTCGCCCGCCCACGCGCGGGGGCTCACCCAGATCGTGCCCAGCACCGGCCGCGACATCGCGCGAGCGCTGGGCCGCGAGGGGTTCGACGAGCGCGAGCTGTTCAAGCCCGCGGTGAGCATCGAGTTCGGGGCCTACTATCTCGCCACGGCGCTGCGGCAGGCGGGCGGCGACCTCTACGTGGCGCTGGCGGGCTACAACGCGGGGCCTGGCGTGGCGGCACGCTGGCGTCAGCAGCTCGCCGTCCTGGACCCCGACCTGTACGTGGAGCAGATCCCCTACGCCGAGACGAGCGCCTACGTGCGCAAAGTGTACGCGGGCTATCGCCGCTATCGCGCGCTGTACGGCAGCTAGCGGCCGCCGCGGCGCGCCCATCACCACTCGTGGGAGTATCGATGAACGAGCGCGAGCAGCCGCCGCCCGCCCCGTCGCAGATCACTATCGAGCAGTTCCGCGCCCTGGACCTGCGCGTGGCGGAGATCGTGGCGGCCGAGCCGATCCCTGGCGCCACGCGCCTGCTGCGCCTGGAGGTCGACCTAGGTACCGAGCGGCGCCAACTAGTAGCGGGCATCGCCGCGTTCTTCCAGCCGGCGCAGCTCGTCGGCCGGCAGATCATCGTGGTGGCCAACCTGAAACCGGCACGACTGCGCGGGGTCGAGTCGCAGGGCATGCTGCTGGCGGCGGGTGGTCGTGAGCCCGGTGAGCCGCTCGGCTTGCTGACTGTGGACCCGCCGGTGCCCAACGGCACGCGCGTCAGCTAGTACCCGTGCGGCCGCCCGCGGCTCGCGGGTGTGGCCGCCCCGTAGCCTGCTCCCAGTAGCGCGCGTCGTAGAACTGCTCTGCCGGTGGGGGCGGCGCGGGCAGAAACCCCAGTGCCGCGCGCAGATCGAGTACCAGCTGGATACCGGGAATATTGATCGTCGCGTCGGGCTGGACCGCCGCGTAGTCGTCCTCGGCCGCCGTGCGCTCGAGGCCGGCCCGCCGCTGGTGAATGCCGAGCGCCTCCTCGCGATTCGCGGGGGCGAGCGCCCAGGCTGTGGCCGCCACGTAGGCGCGGATGAAGCGGACGAGCCGGTCCTCGTTCGCGGCGGCCCAGCGGCGCGTGGTGCCGCCCTGGGGCCCCGGGTACTGGGGCAGGTGCTCGAGCGAACGTCCCAGCACGCGGTAGCCGCGAGCCAGCGCCTCCTCGGTCTGCGGGGAGACCAGGATCGCCGCCACCGTCTCGCCGCGCTCCATGGAGGCGAGCCGCTGGGCCGGCGCCCCCACGGGGACCAACCGCGGGTCGCCGGTGCGGAAGTCGAGCCCGTGATCGGCCAGGATTTGCCAGAGGATCAGCACGAAGCCAGAGTCCACGGCGTCGACGGCGATGGCTTGGCCGCGCAGGTCCGCCACCGCGTGGATTTCGGGGCGCGCGACGAGCGTCCGCTCGGTCGGGCCGACGATGCCCTGGAACATGAACACGTCCGCGCCGTCGCGCACGGCATAGGTGATCCAGTTGTCCGGGTTGGTGAAGGCGATGTCGTAGGTGCCATCGAGCACCCCGGTCATCAGCTCGCGCGAGGAGTTGGTGATCGTGTGCTCCACTGCCAGCCCCTCGGCAGCGAAGAAGCCGCGCTCCTGGGCCACCGAGAGTACCAGCGGCGGCGTGAAAGTGATGAGGCGAAGCGGGTCGAGCGCGCGGGGCGCGGGGGCCTGAGCGCTCCCCGCTGGACCAGGCCGTCCGAGGAGGGCCGTGCCGCACGCGAGCGCGGCCACGGCCACATGCAGCCAGCGGTGTCCTATCGTCATCCTCTCCCCCCGGCACCCTCCCGGCCCGCTCGCCCCGGCGCGTGGCTCAGCGGCGCGGGAACCCGTACTCGGTTAGCACGGCGTCGACGAAGCCGCTGGCCTCCACGGCCTGCAAGGGGGCCGGGGCGATCATCGCCGTGGCGTCGCGCACCGGCGCGGTGGGGTTCACGCTGAGCGACTCGTCGATCACGGCCTGCACGCCCTCCACCGGCACCCGGGGCGGCAGCGACAGCATGCGGTCGGCGTACACCTCCCAGGCGCCGGCCAGGGCCTGCTGGTCATTGAGCTTGAGGTAGTCACCCATCGTCTTGATGGTGAACTCGCGATTCGCCCGGGCATAGGCGGCCGCCTCGATCATCGCCGCCAGGAAGCGCTCGACCAGGCGCGGCCGCTGCTGGAGCGTCTGCCGGTTGGTGAACAGCGAGATGTAGACGCCCGCGACGCCGAGATCGGCGATGTCGAAGATCTCCCGGAAGCCCTCGTTCTGCGCGGTGAGGTTCACCGGCGGGTTGACCGCGGTGCCGTCGACGATCCCCCCCTTGAGCGCGTTGTAGCGATCGGTCTGACCGCCGATAGGCACGAGCGTCACATCCACGTTCGGCACCAGGCCGTGCCGCTCCAGGAAGATCGTCACCAAGCGGTTGTCGAACTCGCCCGGACGGCTGATGGCCATCTTCCGGCCGCGCAGCTCGGCCGGACGGGTGATGTCCGGGGCCACGATCACCCGGTAGGGGTTGCCCTGATGGAAGGTGGCGATGAACAAGACATCGCCGCCGGACATCATGGCGGGAATGGTCGAGCCGCCTGCGCACTCCAGGAAATCGAGGTCGCCGTAGCTGAGCGCCGCCAGGTTGGGGCCCGCGCCCTGCGCGTAGCTCAGCTCGGCCTCGAGCCGGTGGCGCTCGAAGATACCGGCCTCCTTGGCCACCCACAGCGGGAACATCGCGCCGGCCACCGCGCACCAGGCGGCACGCACCTTGGTGCGCTCGTCGGTCGGGGCGGGGTACGCCGCGCGCCCCCGCAACGGCTGGTTGGCTGCGGTGGCCGGCGAGGCCGCGGCGGCGGGCTGGGGTGCATTCTGACTGGCCGGCGGCGCCGGGCGCCCGCAGGCTGCCGCCAGCAGCGCGCCGCCAGCGAGGATCGACCAGAGTGCTAACCGTGAGCTACGTTTGTGCACGGCGCCCCCCTCCGCTCGCTGTGAGGCGAGCGTGCCCCACGTGGGTCGTGGGCATTATGCGCTGTGCGGCGGCACCTGCCAAGCCTTGGCGCCACGTGCCCATCGACGGGTTGTCGCCGCCGTGCTAGACTCCCGACCAGAGCGCGCGGCTACCCGTCGCGGTTGCTGCGGCGTGGCCCTCTTGCCAAGTTGTGGAGGGGCGTATGTGCCCACCCGCCAGGCTCCGCGGCACGCTCCTGGGCGGTCTGGTCGGCCTCGCGCTGCTGGTCGGCTGCGCGGCCCCGGGCGGACCAGTCGCCCCGACACCAAGTGGCGCGCCCCCGGCGAGCGGCGCGTCCCCTATGGCCGGCGGCCCCGCGGCGCCCGGCGGCCCTCCCGCGCCCACGCGCCTGCGGTTCGCCACTCAGTTCGCCTCGGGCGGCGTGGCCGCCTATCTGGCTGTCGACCGCGGCTATTTCCTGCAGGAGGGGATCGCCCTCGAGTTCGAGCGCTTCGCGAGCAACTCCGAGTCGATCCCCGCGCTGGCCACGGGGCAGGTGGAGGCGGGTGGCGTGTCGATGAACGCGGCATTCTGGAACGCGGCCGCGCGCGGGGTCGCGCTGAAAGCGGTGCTCGACCAGGGCAGCCTGCGCCCCGGCGCCTCGTTTACCGCCCTGGTCATCCGCAAAGACCTCTACGATGCCGGCCGCGGCCACACGCTCGCCGACCTACGCGGGCTCAACCTGGTCAACACCCCGCCGGGCAAGGCGACGACGAACTACTGCGCCATGCACTACGCCCTGGAGCGCGCGGGCGTCCCGGACCACGAGATCACCATCGCGCCGCTGCCGTTTCCCGACATGCCGGCCGCGCTGGCCAACGGGGCGATCGATGGCGGGCTGTTCGCCGAGCCGTTCCTGACCCACACCCTCAAGCAGGGCACGGGCGTGTTCGTCATGGGCCAGGATGCCATGTACCCCGGCCTCACGCTCAACGTGGTGGCGTTCTCCCCGGAGCTTTACCAGAACCGCCCCCTGGCCAAAGGGTTCATCCGCGCGTACCTGCGCGCCAGCCGCGACTACCACGCGGCGAACCAGGGCCGCACCAGCGAGGCCGACCGCGAGCAGATCGCCGCGACCCTCGCGCGCTACACGGGGCTCGACGCGGCGACGATTCGCGAGATCTACCCGACCGCGATCGACCCCAACGGGCAGCCGAACGTGGAGTCGATCCGCTACTGCTACCAATTTTTCCGTGCCGCGGGCGCGGTGCCCGAGCCAGTGCCCGAGGCGGCCCTGGAGGCGCTGTGGGGCCTCGACCTGCTCGAGGAGGTGCTCGGCGAGATCGGGCGCGTGGAGGGCTGAGCGATGCCCGATCTGCTGACGGGGTTCGGCGTCGTGGCGATCGTGCTCCTCGTCGCCGCGCTCGCCGCGGGCCTGGTCGACCGCGCGCCGCTGTCGTTCCCCCTGCTCTTCCTTGCCCTCGGCTTCCTGCTCGGGCCGAGCGGGCTCGGGCTGCTGCACCTCGACGCCCACGACCCCACGTTGGAAGCCATCGCTGTCCTGAACTTGGCGCTGGTGCTGTTCCTCGACGCGGTCAAGCTCCAGCTGGACGAGCTGGGCCGCGACTGGACGATCCCCGTGCTGGCGCTGGGGCCTGGCACGCTGCTGATCATCGCGCTGGTCGCGGGGGCCGCGCTGCTGCTCCTCCAGCTCCCGCCCGTGCACGCCCTGCTGCTGGGCGCCCTGCTGGCCTCGACCGACCCGGTGGTGCTGCGCGACGTGGTGCGCGACCCGCGCCTGCCGCGCGCGGTGCGCCAGGCGCTCAGCGTCGAGGCGGGCACGAACGACCTCGTCGTGCTGCCGCTGGTGCTGGTACTGCTGGCGGTGGCCCGGGGGCGGGCCGGCAGCCCCACCGAGTGGGCCGTGTTCCTGGCGCAGGTGTTCGTGCTCGGCCCTGTCGTGGGCTTCGCCATCGGCGGAGCAGGCTCCTGGCTCATGATGCGGGTCGATGCCGCGCTCGGCGTGCGGCGCGAGTACCAGGCGCTGTACGGCCTGGGGCTGGTGCTGGCCGCCTACACCGGCGGCGTGGCGGCTGGCGGCGACGGCTTCCTGGCCGCGTTCGCCGCCGGCGCGGCCATCACGGTGCTGGACCACGAGCTGTGCGACTGCTTTCTGGAGTACGGCGAGGTCACCGCCGAGATGGCGATGCTGCTTGCCTTCATCCTGTTCGGCGCGGTGCTGTCCACCCTGCTGGGCACGGTGCCCCTGGGCCGCGCGCTGCTGCTCGCCCTGCTGACCGTTTTCGTGGCCCGCCCGTTGGCGCTAGGCGTGGTGCTCGCCCGCGCACGGCTGAGCCCCAGCGGCAAGGCGCTGGTGGCTTGGTTCGGCCCGCGCGGACTCAACTCGCTGCTGTTCGCCCTGCTGGCCGTGCGCGCTGGCCTGCCCGACGGCGAGCAGCTACTGGCCTTGGCAGGCGTGGTCGTGCTGGTCTCGGTCGCGGCGCACGGTTGCTCGGCTACTCCCGTCGCCGCCTGGTATGCCCGGCAGCGCGCGCGGCGCACGCTAGCGGAGGAGCGCGAGGAGACGGCGGCCGACCTGTTCCGCCCGGCCGAGGGGGTGGTGCCGCGGATCGCCCCGGCGGAGCTGGCGGCGCGGCTGGCCAGCCCCGCCCCGCCCCTGGTGCTCGACGTGCGCGGTGCGGCGGCGCGGGCGCGCGATCCCGTGCAGGTTCCCGGCAGTGTGCCGGTGCCGCCCGACGCGATCACTCGCTGGGCCGCGGAGCAGCCCGCGCGCCGGCCGGTGGTCACCTGGTGCACCTGACCGCGCGAGGCGACGAGCGCCCGGGCGGCGCAGAAGCTGATCGCGCTGGGGTGGGACGCGGCGGCCTTGGCAGGCGGGCTGGACGGCTGGCGCGCCGCCGGCTACCCGGTCGAGCCCGCGGCCGCGGCCGCCTAGCGGCGGGCTCCGTTCGCTGCCTGCCGCGCTACGGGCCCGGCGCCCTTGAGCCGCGGTTCAACATAGCTCAAGGCATTGCTCGCTGGACCGGCCGCTGCGCTCCGCCTATGCTGGAGCCCAAGCCCACCAGGCAGGGCGACCGGTGGCGCCGCTCCAGCGGCCGGAGCGGAGGGCACCGCGTCGGAGGAGGGACCGATGCAGCGGAGCACGACGCGGATCCTGACCACGCACACAGGCAGCCTGCCCCGGCCGGACGATCTAACCGCGCTATTGTACGCCCAGGCGGACGGCCAGCCGATCGACCCGGCGGCGCTGGAGGCGCGCGTGCGCACCGCCGTGGCCGAGGCTGTGCGGCAGCAGGTCGCCGCGGGCATCGATATCGTGAGCGACGGGGAGCAGAGCAAGATCGGCTTCGCCAACTACGTGGCGCAGCGCCTCACCGGCTTCGCTGGCGAGCCCCGGCCGTTCCGGGCCCGCGACCTTCTCGACTATCCGGAGGTCGCCCAGCAGCTGGCCGCAACCGGGGGGCGCGCGCCGAGCACGCCGGGCTGCACGGGCCCCATCCGCTATCACGACCTCACCGCCGTGCGCCGGGATATCGACCACCTCCGAGCGGCCCTGCGGGGCGTGGGCGTGGTGAAGGCGTTTCTCCCGGCGGCGTCGCCCGGCTGCGTGGTCCAGATCACGCACAACACCTACTACCCCAGTCGCCGGGAGTACCTCTACGCGCTGGCCGACGCGCTCAAGACGGAGTACCGCGCGATCATCGAAGCCGGCTTCCTGCTCCAGGTCGATTGCCCGGACTTCGCGATGGGGCGCCACGTCGAGTTCGCCGACGCCCCCCTGGACGAGTACCGCCGCAACCTGGCGCTGCACGTGGAGGCGCTGAACCACGCCCTGGCCGGCCTGCCCGCCGACCGCATCCGCGTCCACCTCTGCTGGGGCAACTACCCGGGCACGCACCACTGGGATGTGCCGCTGCGCGACATGCTGGACCTAGTGCTCCAGGTCCACGGCGAGGGGCTGTCGATCGAGGCGGCGAACCCCCGGCACGAGCATGAATGGCGCGTGTTCGAGGAGGTCCCGCTGCCGGAGGATAAAGTCCTCCTGCCCGGGGTGATCGACACCAAGACCAACTACATCGAGCACCCGGAGCTAGTGGCCGAGCGGATCGTGCGCTTCGCCCGGGTCGTCGGCCGCGAGCGGGTGATCGCCAGCACGGACTGCGGCTTCGGCACCTTCGCGGGCTTCGGCCGGGTGCCGGCGCGGGTGGCCTATGCCAAGCTGGCGGCGCTGGCCGAGGGGGCGCGGCTCGCCACCCGCGCCCTGTGGAGCGCGGGGAGCTGAGCCGTCCCCGGGCTAGCTGGCGCCGCTGGACCGCCCGGGCGCCGGGGCGCGGTAGCGATAGTCCGTATCGGCGCGGCGCTTCGGGCCGATGCGGTTGCGCAGGACGCCGATGCCCTCTACTTCTAGCTCTACTACGTCACCCGGCTGGAGATAGCGCGCCTGCGGGTACTGGCCGTGCTGCGCCTCGCTCACCGTGCCACCGCCCACCGTGCCACTACCGATCACATCGCCGGGCACGATGCGGCTGTCGTGCGCCGCGCGCTCGATCAGGGCGCCCCAGGAGTGGTGCATCGTCCCCGCGTCGCCCGCCATCCATTGCTCGCCGTTGACGCGCAGCCGGCAGCGCACGGCTAGCCGACCGTCGCGCAGGTACGGCGCCAGCTCGTCGGGGGTGACCAGGAGGGGCCCGAGCGAGGTGGCGAAGTCCTTGCCCTTGGCCGGCCCCAGCCCTACCTGGCTCTCGTCGCGCTGCAGGTCGCGCGCGCTCCAGTCGCAGAGGATGGTGAAGCCGGCGACGTAGTCCAGCGCCTCGGCCTCGGCCACGTCGCGCCCCTCGCGGCCGATCACCGCCGCCAGCTCCAGCTCGTAGTCGAGCTGGTCGGAGGCCGACGGGTGCGGCACCTCCTCGTCGGGCCCGGCGATGCACAGCGGGTTGGAGAAGTAGAAGATCGGCAGCCGGTACCAGGCCTCGGGTAGCGTCTCGCCGCGCAGCCGCCGCCAGTGGGCCGCGTGCGCCTCATAGGCGAAGAAGTCGCGCACCGTGGGCGGCTGGAGCACCGGTGCGCGCAGGCGCACGCCGGCCAGCGGCACGCTGGGCGCCGGCCGGCCGCTGGCCAGGGCCGCGCGCACGCGCTCGACGGCGTCGTCGGCCCACTCCAGCAGGGCGCGCAGGTCGCGCAGCGTCTCGCGTGTGCCCAGCAGCGCCGACAGATCGACCACCTGGTCGTCGACGAGCACGCCGGCGCGCGGGCCAGCGCCGGCGTCGTAGGTCAGCAGCTTCATCGCGCGCTCTCCTCGTTGGCACCTGGCTGGGCCGCTCCAGCCCTCGGCCACCGG
>Ga0070737_10002599_pt1 | contig 21305 bp, 16 predicted proteins | sample Coa_R1_10_FD_66438 | JGI IMG/M metagenome (GOLD analysis project Ga0070737, IMG submission 66438) | Surface soil microbial communities from Centralia Pennsylvania, which are recovering from an underground coalmine fire - Coalmine... | ecosystem: Environmental > Terrestrial > Soil > Unclassified...
TGGCTCTGCTCATCGGCGAGGGCGCCTTGCGCCTTGCCGGGTTGGCCAAACCCGGCTTTTATGTCTATGACCGCTATCGGGGATGGGGACTGCGCGCGGGCGCTCAGGGATGGCAGGAACGGGAGGGGCACGCCTGGATCCGCATCAACCGCGACGGCTTCCGCGGGCCGCGCTACTCGCGGGCCAAACCCGCCGGGACCATTCGAGTCGCGGTGCTGGGCGATTCCTTCGTGGAGGGGCAGCAAGTCCCTGAAGATCAGACCTTTTGCGCCGTGATCCAGCGCGCCCTGGAGCGATGCCCCGCCTTGACCGGACGCCACGTCGAGGTCCTCAACCTGGGCGTCAACGGTTATGGGACGGCCCAGGAGCTGATGACCTTGCGCCATCTGGCTTGGCAATTTTCCCCCGATATCGTGGTCCTGGCCGTGTTCACCGGTAACGACATCAAAAACAATTCGATAGCCCTGGAGGGCGAGCGCTGCCGCCCCTTTTTTCTCTATCGCGGCGATAAGTTGGTGCTGGGTGGACCCTTCCTCGACTCGCGCCTGATGCGAATGCGTTGCATGGCGCGCTTCGAATCACGCCTGCGCTTTGACTCCGACCACTCTCAGTTGCTGGCCCTGGCCAACCGCGCCTGGCTGGCCTTCAAGCAGCGCCACCACAAGGCTGGGCAATCGAGACCCGCCGGCAGCGAGCCGGGGCTTAACGATGCCATCTACAAAGCCCCAACCGATCCGCTATGGCAGGACGCCTGGCGGGTGACCGACGCGGAGATCGGACTAATCGCGAAGGAAAGCGCTGGCCACGGGGCCGGCTTTCTGGCCGTGACCCTGACCAATGGAATTCAGGTCTATCCCGACCCCGCGGTGCGGCGCAACTATATGGAGCATTTTGGCTTTTCCGATCTGTTCTATCCCGAACGCCGGATTGCCGCGCTGGGCGCGCGGGATCACTTTGCAGTCCTGACCCTGGCACAGCCACTTCAAGCCTACGCCGATGCCCATCATGTCTTTCTTCACGGCTTTGCCAACACGCAGATGGGCACCGGCCATTGGAACGCTCTGGGCAATCAGCTGGGCGGAGAGCTGGTGGCCCAACGCCTGTGCCACATGGTCGTGGCCGGCCAGATTCCCTCGGTAGCGCCGGCGCCGCTGCCGGCTTCGTTCAGGCCTGGGCCAGCTGGCGCAGACCCTGCAGTTCTTGCCCCAGCGCCTTGAGTATCCCTAGCCCGAGCGCGCGCCAGGGCGAAATGCCGGCAAAGGCCTGCCCTGCGGCGTACAGCATCGCGGGCGTAAAGCGGGGGCAATTGGCGATCGCGTAAACCGGCTCCCAGGCCTGGGGCATCAACTTGGCCCTGAACCGCTCCAGGCCGCTAAAGTTGTAAAAGCGATTGGCGTGGGCACGCGCCAACGCCATCAACAGACGCAGCCAGGGCGGATTAGCGCGCAGCGCGGACTTGGCATGAGCCGCCAACGCGACCAGCCCCAAGGTCGCAAATGCCGCGCCACCCGCGGCGAAATGGCGCATCGCGCGATCGATCAGCAGCTCGCTGGTGCCGTTGGGCGCAGTTGGGGTGCGGGCTAGAAGTTCCACTAGGTAGCCGTTGCGCGCGCGCACCGGGGAGGCGACCAGAAAAGCCACCATCTCGCACCCGCGCCGCGCCACGAACAGCAGCCGATCGGCCAGCATCCCGGCCAACGCCGAGGGCGCGGCCAGAAATTCCATCGGCGGCAGCGTGCGGCTGCGCAACCATTCGCGCTGCACGCGCGCCAGTTCGCCGCGGGCGGCGGAGGGAGCGGCCAGCTCTATGCTGACCCCTTTGTTGCGCGCACGACGGAGTTGGGCGCGCAAGCCGGGATTGCGCCCAAGCTGGGCGCTCCAAGCGCTCGGATTCCAAATCGGCTGGGCCCCTAGCGCAACCGCGCAATGACGGTCGGACTGACCCAGATGCTGACGCAGCCGACTTTCGGCACACACGTAGCACACTCGGCAGCCCAGAGCATGTGCGAAGCGTTCAAAGTCGCTGGCGATCCGTGCCAGCTCGGTGGCCATGCACACCGGCTCGCCAGCGGCCAACAAAACCCGCCCCCGCCGGGTATAGCCGACTACTCCGGCACCATCGGGTGAAAACCAATGGGCCATGCCGGGATTGAGGATCTGGTAGGCAGTGGCATTATGGCCATGGGCCAGGATCAGACGGCGGGCGCTGGCTAAGGACATCTGGCTTCCAGTCTCATCACGGGCCCCAACCTAGGTACATATTTGGCTGAATTACCGGCTTGTCGTTGCTGCTGTATTTTCGAGGATGAGGTTACCCAAAAGATATTAACGGCCTGTTTTAGCGCACCCCTTCGTCCGCGGGTCTGGATGGTCGTAGCCCCGTTCCGCCAACTTAATCGGCATGATTATCGACCGCTTCCCCTACCGCACTGCGGCTGGGAATGGTTGCCATCACTACCGGCCAAAACCGCTCTTTGAACGCTTGCGCCGACAGCGTGGTCTGACTGGCCAACTGAGTCAGCGTCGGCTCCTGAAAATCCTCCGGCTCCAGGCGAATCATATAAGAGCGCGCCACTTGGTAGGATTCGGTGGTAACGTCGACCATCCGGACCCGCACGCGTCCGCTCTGAGGATCGGTCAACTCGGCCAGGCTGACAGGCGTCACTCGTCCGCCGGTAATCGCGATCAGCGCACCCGATCCACCCGCTAGCAGGTAGCGGACCGCGCCGTAGCCCAGGGTTCTGGTATATTCCACGTCGAAGGGTACCGGCTTGGCACAACGCATCTCGTAGCCGATGTCTTTGGCTACCACCGTGAGGTTCAACCCCAATTCTTCCAACGTTGCAGTGATCTTCTCGCGCAACAACGCGCCCAGGGGAATATCGGCCAGATGCAGATGTCCGTAGGGGTCGCGCTCGGAGCCCTCGGCCAGGGACAACTGCCCGGGTGCAATATGCTCGGCCAGCCCTTCGGCGACCAGCGCCACACCGTCGTCACGCCCCCAAGATTTGCGCTTGATGATCGCTCCACAGATGGTATCCACCACCAATTCGAGGTCGATTGCGCTACCGCCGAACTCCTCTGGAATGATCGCCAAGGTCGCACCCGCCGCCTTGCCCATCGCCAGCGCCAGCGCACCCGACTTACGCCCCATCGAGACCGCCAGATACCAGCGGCCGGTGGTGCGCGCATCTTCCATCAAGGCTTCGATGATCCCACTACCCACCGAGCGCGCGGTCTCGAAACCAAAGGTCGGGGCGTTCTCGGGCAACGGCAAATCGTTGTCGATGGTCTTGGGCACCGTCACCACGCCGATGCGCCCCTGACAACGCTCGGCAATGCGGGTGGCTCCGTAGGTGGTATCATCGCCGCCGATGCAAATTAGGTAGCGCACGCCCATCGCCTCCAAAGCTTCCACCACCTGCCGTAAGCTGGTCTCGTTGCGGGCGGGATTGGTGCGCGAGGTGCGCAGGATGGAGCCGCCGGTAAGATGGATGCGGCTGACATCGGCAATCCGCAGCTCCAGCGCATGGCTGGTGTCGCCTTCCACCAGCCAGCGAAAGCCGTCGCGCAGGCCTATTACCCGCAAGCCCGAGTTGATTGCCTCGATTGTAGCCGCGGCGATGACACTGTTGATCCCGGGTGCCGGTCCACCCCCCACCATAATCGCCAAGGTTGCACGGCTGTCGCTTGGTTCGCTCATGGCTTATCTCCGCCGGGACGCTCCAACCTCGCGCAGGGCAAGTTTTGCCTCCACGCGACCATCCTCGGCCCGCAGCTCTCCCTATCAGTTTCTATCAACGATGTTATTGGTCAAAGCGAGGCGCTCCAAGACCCTCCCCAAAAAAGGTGTGCGGCTGACTACGCACGCTTGGAATGAAAAATGTTCACGACGGCGGCTTTAACCACTGCCACCCCAATGGTAACCCTTCGCGCTTTTATCCTCGGATTGAATCAACTCTCTACTGGCACGGATGGTGCTCAACTGTCCCGATCAATTGGGAGGTAGTGAAATGGCAGAACGAGAACAACGCGGAAAAATGACGGTGGAAGAGGCTGGTCGCAAGGGCGGCGAAACTCGCAAAGAAGAGTTGGGACCCGACGGTTACTCGGAACTGGGTAAGATGGGTGGCCACAAGGGCGGTGAAGCCCGCCAGCACGAACTGGGACACGAAGGCTACCAGGAACTGGGACACAAGGGTGGCCAGCGGGTCAGAGAACTGATCGAGGAAGGGAAGGAGACCGAGGGTGAGCACAAGCGCTAGATCCTTAAATGGACGGTATTAGCACCGCACCTGCATAGCGACCGCGCGGGGCCCTTTGGGGCTCCGCGCGTTTTTCAGGCTACCGTACGGCCGCCTGCCACAAGCCCGATTACAAACACGATTAAGAAGAACACGAACAAAATCTTGGCGATAGTGGCCGCAATCCCGGCGACTGCATAAAAGCCGAGCAGCCCGGCCACAATGGCCAGTACTAAAAATACGAAAGTCCAGTACAGCATGACTAGTCACCACCTTCAGGTGTATTTGGAATATATATGTAGCGCCGGCAGAAGAAGCTAAAAGTGTGCCGTTTGAGTCGGCGCGTGATTCCGAGCAAGGACGGACGAATGGGGCCAGGCCCGGAACACGCACAGAATTGGAACTGCTGAAGCCCGGCGGATTTTCTCACAATTGGTTTCCCGCCGGAAAATTTTCCCACCTCGATCATCATGATATCGCTATCGCCTCAGACCGCGGACTTTGGCGTGGACCATGCAATATGTTCATGGTTGTTTCGGCGGGCGATGACCAATGTGCCGCGCGCGGATTTATCTTACCGGTCGAAGCGAAGCCAACCGAAGAGGGCGAAATCTACCCAGGGCTTCCTGCAAAAAACAAATCGGCGGATGCGTGAGGGAAATTTTTGATATCCTACCTGTGAAGCGCGGGATCCGCGTAACCCATCAGCTCGGGCTGTGCCCGTCCTAGCAGAACTTGAAAATAGACCGGCTCCGGACCTGGGTTGTGGTAGCCGTGGATCACGCCCGGCGGACAGCAGATACAGTCCCAGCGCTCCAGGGTAGTTTCCAGTCGTCCGCCGGACTCATCCTCAAGAAACACCAGCAGACGTCCCTGCAGGACGAAGAACGCCTCTTCGACCTCGTGGGTGTGGGCGGCGTTGCCCTGCCCTGCTTCTACATACATTACCGACAAGGTAAAGCCGCGCGGCTTGATGACCGCAGCATCGTCGTGTTTGCCTGATGCTCCGGCCCCGATAAAGCGGCGCTGGGCGCGCCGGTAACCCTCCAGGCGGGCATCCTCGAAGGCATCCCAGTCGGCAACTCGATCGCGAAAACGCGCCACGCAATTCCCAACGATCTGCTCTAAAGACGCAGCAGCCAACTCCGGCGGGCGCGGATGGCGCGCGATGCTCATGGCGAATGCCTCCTCGATGCGTGCTGGCCCAAGCGTTCCACGCGATTGGCTTTAGTGTCAAATCGCCATAGTGTGCTATATGGGTCGGTTAGTACCAGCACGTCGAGGACACGCATGAGCACGCCTCCGCCGATACCGCTTAAGGTCTGGACTCTGATGGCTGAGGTCGGACCACACTGGGCCCAGAGCCACAGCCAGCATATCCAGCAAGTCATGGACGCCTTCGCGCCGGTGCTAGAACAGGCCCCCAAAGAGGGTATCACGGTCAGACGTGATCGCGCTTACGGTACGGATCCCCGCCAAGTGCTGGATGTTTACCTGCCGCCAGGAGAGCAAAGCGAGCGGCCCGCGTTGATTTTCGTTCATGGCGGCGCCTTTACGGAAGGCAACCGCGATCGCAATGGCGAGATCTACGCCAACGTTCCATACTATTTCGCCAATAACGGGGTGGTGGGAATCAACGCCGAATATCGGCTGGCGCCGCAGGCCTGCTACCCCGAGGGTAGCCGCGATGCCGGCGCGATGGTGGCCTGGGTGCGAGCCAATGCCGAAGGGTTGGGTGTTGATCCTCAGCGTATCTTTCTGATGGGTCATTCCGCGGGCGGCGCCCACGTCGCCACCTACGCTTACGAGCGGCGGCTCCATCCGGAGCAGGGGCCGGGAATCGCCGGGGTGATCATCGTGAGCGGACGGGTGCGGGCCGACAATCTGCCCGAAAATCCCAATGCTCGGCGGGTGGAAGCATATTACGGCAGCGACCCCAGCCGCTATGACGAGCGGTCGCCGGTAAGCCACGTCGACAAAGACAGCGTTCCAACTCTGATCGCTTTTGCCGAGTATGAAAACCCTCTGCTCGATGTGTACTGCCTGGAGCTGGCTCATCGGCTGGCTCTACTCAAGCGGCGCGCGCCTCGTGTGGTCTATCTAGCCGGTCACAACCACGCTTCAATCGTGGCCCATTTCAACACCGCCGAGGAACGGCTGGGCCGGGCAATTTTGGAGTTCATCGAACGGCCGCATTAGAAACAGGCGCCGCGCTGGGGGCGCCGGAGAATAGCTGTCATGATCGTCCGCGCCGAAGAAGATGGAACTTTGGTACTCATCAGCCAGACCGATCATTCGCAGATGGTTGGCGAATTTGCCGCGCACTGGGGCAATCAACGCTACGCTCAGCCTCGTCCCTACGAGCCCGTGGTGCGCGCCGCGATTTATCACGACTATGGCTGGCTCAGTTATGAAACCGCACCCAAGCTGGATCCGGCCAGCGGTCGTCCGAGTAGTTTCATGCAAGCCGGTCCGCCACTTAGCTCCTACGGCTGGATTGCCGATTGGATGAAAAGCATCGACCGCTATTCGGCCCTGCTCATCAGCATGCACCGTACCGGCTTGTGGCAGCGACGCTACGGCGTGATGAGCCATCCCGACGGTCCCAATCCACGCAGCCTCTCACCCGAGATCGCTGGCTTTATCGAGACCAGCGAGGCCTGGCAGCGCCAAGAACGGCAGGCCGTCGACCAGGCCGTGCTGGATGTCAACTACCGCCTGCTGCAGGTCTGGGACCTTCTGGGCTTGTATTTTTGTTGCGCCCCGCCACGTGCTGATTTTATCGATCCCGTGCCTCTGGATTATTCCAGCGCAGGGGTCCGCATGACCATGACCCCAGCGGGCGCCAATCGGGTCGCTTTCGATCCCTATCCTTTCGACCTGCGCCCGCTGCGAGTGCAGGTGCGCGCGCGGCGGCTGGCGGCGCCGACCTATGCCGACGAGGCCGAGTTACGCAAGGCCTATTTTCAGGCTCCTCACCAGCTCTTGGAGTTCGAGCTTTCTTGATCGCGCTTGGCGTCAAGCCCGCTCGGCACTAGACTCGTATTGATACGGCAACGAAATATTAAAGGGAGAAGACCCGCATGCTGACCCCCGAACACAACGACTTGCTGACTCGAGTTGGCCCGGGTACCCCGATGGGCGAGATGCTGCGGGAGTATTGGGCACCGGTTTTGCGCAGCCAGGCCTTGGAGGCGGACGGCGCGCCGGTACGGGTGCGCCTGCTGGGCGAGAATTTTGTCGCCTTTCGCTCGACCGACGGCCGGGTGGGTTTTTTCGACGAAGGCTGTCCTCATCGCTGCACCTCGCTGGCACTGGCACGCAACGAAGATAACGCCCTGACCTGCATCTTCCACGGCTGGAAAATCGACGTCTCGGGCAAGGTGGTCGAGGTACCCTCCGAGCCGCCCGAGCGACGCGCCGAGTTCGCCGCCAAGGTGCGGGTGCGCCATTATCCGGTGCGCGAGGCCGGCACCCTGGTCTGGGTCTACCTGGGCAAACGCGAGCAACCCCCGGAATTCCCGCGCTTGGAGTTCACCCAGCTTCCCGCAAGCCATATCGACGTCCACCGCGGGGTGGTCCACTACAACTGGCTGCAAGGGCTGGAGGCCCACATCGACTCGGCCCATCTGGGAATTCTCCATCGCAGCTTCATCAGCAAGCAGACCGCGATTCGCGGCAAAATCGACGATATCGCGATGGCAGCAACCGACAACGGCCCGCGCTTCGAGCTGGACGTCACGCCCTACGGGCTACGTGAAGCCGCGCTGCGCCAGATGAAAGACGGCAGCATGTACGCGCGCATCCGCGACATCGTGCTGCCCTACTTCACCTTCATCCCGTTCAACCGCTATGCCCCCTGCCAGGGGCGCGCCAGCGTGCCGATCGACGACGAATGGAACGCCGAGTTCTACCTCATCTACGATCCTTACAAGCCGTTGGACCCCGAGGTGCCAGCTGTCGCCTACGCCGGTTCATCGGGCGATCCTGATAACTTCTCCGCCAACTTGGGCGACTTCGACAACCTATGGCATCAGGACCGGCGCAGCATGAAGGAGGGACATTGGAGCGGCTTGGGACGCAACGTCCCCTTCGAGGACTTCACGGTGGAGGCTTCGATGGGCTCGCGGCTGGATCGCTCGCGCGAGTATCTGGGCTCCAGCGACACTATCATCATTCGCGCCCGCCGGCTGCTGCTCGACGCGGTGCGGGCTTTCGCCGAAGGCAAGCAAGTCCCTTGGCAAAGCGGCATCGATTTCAGCCGCATCCGCTCGCTGGCGATCAGCTATCCCGCCAGCGATAGCTGGCGCAGCCTGGATACCATCGGCGCCTATACTCAGCCCGAGGCCTGAACCCGACTAAAAGCCGGTGGCAATTCACGCTATTCGCGACCGGCTTTTGGTCCACGCATCCCCGCTCCCGGCTGCCGTGCCAACGCGAGCCGGCGGTAAGGTTACAGAATCATGTTACCGCTGGACGATGAGCTACCCGAGCCCACGGTTATCGTCCCCAGGGCCACCGGGAGGTTAGCAACCGAACCGGAGCTTATCGCCAGCGCATTGACGCTCTGCGTGGAAGTGATTCCCGAGCCACTGCCATTGCCGAACAGGCTGACGTTGCCACATCCCAGTTGTGTCGCCGCCATGACCGCACCCGCCGCGAGCACCACCAAGTGGCGTCGTTGAAGTTTGCCGCCGGCGATCAGCAAGCCCAACAACAGCAGCGCCATCATCCAGTTCGGCAATTGCCCCAGGCCGCGCGGCCAGATGCCCAGGCTAGCGCCGCCGGTGTCCAGTATTACCGAACTCCCCGCGGTCGAGGTGGCACCGGGGCTGGGCGAGGGCAAGGTGCTGGTCGCGGTTCCACTCAGGATAAAGCTGCCCGTGCCCCCGGGTAATATCGCGGTGAAGCTGAAATTGGCGTGGCTGCTGCTGCTAATCGGCGAAAGGTTCACCGCTTGGGTTGTCCCGTTGACCGTGCCAGTCAGGGTCAGGGTGCTGAAGGCACTGGGGTTACTAACCCCAATCGTGACGCCGGTGATCAGGTTCTCCACCGAAGAATTGTTGGTGACGATGAAGGTACCCAGGTTGGAAATCCCGGCTCCGGGAGAATAGCTGCCATTACCAGGCGAGGTAACGCTGACTACCAACTGCGCCGAGGCGGCTTGGGCCAACCCGAGCAGGCCCACGACCAATAGCATGATCAGGTAAAGCTTGGCTTGCTTCTTCACTACGCTCTCCTTGATGCGCCAGCCTCGTCGCCCCGCCCAGCGGTTATCTAACCCTCGCTTGGCCGGTATGATGGCATTCGGGTTTGCGCCTGGCATTATGCCACAACCTGGGCGGCGGCGCTCAACCCCCCGGTCGCAAGCGCGGAGAACAGGCCAAGCTTGGAATTATTTTGGAGACTATTGCGGCTTCTTTCCGACAAGCGTTGCCTCGCCCTGACGCGATGGCTAGTATCGTCGCGCGGGGTGGAGCAGTCAGGTAGCTCGCCGGGCTCATAACCCGGAGGTCGAAGGTTCAAATCCTTCCCCCGCAACCAAAATCCCCTATCCATCCCCATTCTTTTTTAAACCCCGGCACGGGCACATCGCGGCTTGCAAGCGGCCGGCTACATCAGCGGTGCCGTGGCTGGCGGAGCCTACGTGCTCTACGATGGCCTGGAGCCGATCGAGAAGAAGTAGTACGGCGTACTCGGCCGGACTGGAGCAGGCAATGGCCGTTACAATCCGTCGCCGGTCCACTGCTCTCCATAGCTGACGCTTTCCTATTTTAAGCCGCTGGCCCTCGGTTTCAGCAAGACACCGGCCAACTCATCTTCGGCCTCCAAGGCAGTCCGCCATCGCGCCCACGACAACGGCTTGAAGCGCGCGGCGCGGGTCCCCCTGAAGTCCGCGCCGCGTTGTCGTTTTAGGCCGTGCTCGGCACGCCCATTTGCATTTGCTTACGATCTGAATGAAGCTCGGCCTGTAGCCCGAGTAGGAGCACTCGCTTGAAGTCCCTGCCGGCCATGGAGGCGCCTGTCGATGCTGACACGCGAGGAGAACGAATTGCTGTGCCGGGTCGGGCCCGGCTCCGTGATGGGGGATTTTCTGCGCGAGTACTGGGTACCGGCGCTGCGCGCCGATTCCCTGCAGGCCGACGGCGCGCCCAAGCGGGTGCGGCTGATGGGCGAGAACTTCGTCGCCTTTCGCTCAACCGACGGCCGGGTCGGCCTGTTCGACGAGGGCTGTCCCCATCGATGCACCTCGCTAGCCCTGGCGCGCAACGAAGACAACGCCCTGACCTGCATCTTTCATGGCTGGAAGATCGACGTCTCCGGCCGCGTGGTCGAGGTGCCCTCCGAGCCGCCCGAGCGACGGGCCGAATTCGCCGCCAAGGTGCGCGTGCGTCATTTTCCCGTGCGAGAGGCGGGCGGAATCGTCTGGACTTATCTGGGTAGGCGCCAGCAACCGCCACCGTTCTACAACTTCGAGTTCAATCTGCTGCCCGCCGAACATGTGATGGCATGGCGAGCACTGTTGCATTGCAACTGGTTCCAGGGAATGGAAGCGGTGCTGGATTCGGCCCACGTCGGCTTCCTGCATCGGGCCTGGCTCAAGGCTCAAGCCGACGGCGGCGGACGCGCGGCTCTCAACAGCCCGACCTATGAATTGATCGAGCGCCCCTACGGCTTTCGCGAGGGCGCCCTGCGCGACCTGCGCGATGGCACCTATTATGCACGCATCCGCGAGGTGGTCCTGCCCTTCTATTCGTTTATTCCCAACGATCGGCCGATGCCCTGCCTGATGATCTGCGCGATCCCAGTCGACGACGAATGGAATGCGCAGTGGTACGTATGGTACGAGCCGGATCGGCCGATGGATCGGGCCGAGCAGATGAAATGGATGGGCGGCGTGGCACAGGACCGCGACAACTTCTGCAGCGACATGGGCGGCTTCGACAACCTGTGGCATCAGGATCGCGAGGCGATGCGCGAGGGGCATTGGACCGGCCTGACCCAGTGCTTTCAGTACGAGGATTTCGTAGTGGAGGAATCGATGGGCCCAATTGTCAATCGCAGCCGCGAGTACCTGGGCATGAGCGACGCGATCATCCTGCGCGTGCGGCGCCAAATGATGCAGGCGGCGCGCGAGTTCCGCAAGTCGGGCCAGCTGGCCTTCGGCAACGCCGAGGCGATCGACTACTCCACCGTGCGCGCCCTGGCGGTGCGCGAGCGGGCCGAAATCAACTGGCGCGAGATCGACTCTTTTGCGCCGCGCTACTGGGAGGGATGGCGCCAGCGGGCGGCGGCTAGCTGACCGCCGTGCGGTTGAATCCCCGCAGCCCGTGGGTAACAATCCCGGGCCGAGGCACCGGCGGCAAGCCTGAGGAGCGCAACTGTGCTAACTCGTGAACAGAATGAACTGCTATGCCGCGTAAGCGGCGGCGCGCCGATGGGCGAGTTGCTGCGGGAGTTCTGGATACCGGCGGTTCGCGCCGACGCCCTTAAGGCCGACGGCGCCCCGGTGCGCTTGCGGTTTATGGGCGAGAACTTCGTCGCCTTCCGCGCAACTGACGGCCGCGTCGGCTTCTTCGACGAGGCCTGCCCCCATCGCTGCACCTCGCTGGCCCTGGCGCGCAACGAAGACAACGCCCTGACCTGCATCTTCCACGGCTGGAAGATCGACGTAACCGGCAAAGTAGTCGAAGTGCCCTCAGAGCCCGTCGAACGGCGCGCCGAATTCGCGGCCAAGGTGCGGGTGCGCCATTACCCGACGCGCGAGGCCGGGGGAGCGGTCTGGGTCTATCTGGGACGGCGGCAGGCGCCGCCCTTCTATAATTTCGAGTTCAATCTGCTGCCCAGCTCTCACGTGCGGGCAGTGCGCGCACTAGTCCACTGCAACTGGCTGCAAGGACTGGAAGGACTGTTGGACTCGGCCCATTTCGGCATTCTCCACCAAAGCTTCGTCGCCCAGCGCGCCAGCGACGATCGCTTTTCGACCCACGATCAAGGACCGGTATTCAAGCTGATGGCGCAACCCTATGGGTTGCGCGAGGGGGCGCTGCGCAAGGTCGAGGAGGACGTCAACTACCTGCGGATCCGCGAAGTGGTGATGCCCTTCTACTCCTTCATCCCGTTTGACCGGCCACCCTGGCAGATGATTTGCGTGATTCCGATCGACGACGAATGGAGCGCGCAGTGGGTCTTTCGCTACGACCATTTGAAGCCGATCGACGACGACGACCAGGAGCGCTGGTTGCGCCTGCGCGGAACGCAAGACAGCGACAATTTCTGCGCCGGGATGATTGACTGGCGCAATCCCAGCTTTCAGGATCGGCGGGCGATGAAGGAAGGCCATTGGAGCGGGCTTAAGAAATTCTTTTACGAGGATTTCGCCGCCCAGGTTTCGATGGGGTTGATGGCCGACCGCACTCGCGAGTATCTGGGCTCCAGCGACAGTATCATCACCCACGCACGCCAATTGCTGCTGCGCGCCCTGCGCGATCATGCACGCGGCGCGCCGTCGTTCGGCCAGGATCGCGAGCTTGATTACAGCCGTCTGCGTGCGGTCTCGATCCGCTACCGCGGCAACCTGGACTGGCGCTCGATCGATCCTCTCAATCTGCCTCCGCCCGAGGGCTGATATGCGTAACGGCTTTCATGTCTTCGACACCGATACCCATCTTGAGCTGTCCGCCGAGACTATCGAGAAATATTTCGACGCCGCGATGAAACCCCGGCTACCCGAACTAGACAAACTCAAGGAGCCGATGCGCGTTTCCTCCAGCGGCACGGCGCCTGCCGCCGGCAAGCATCAGTACCACCTGCCCGGCCACGTCTCCTACCAGCGCCTGCTGGGAGAGGCCGGTCCGGCTTCCAAGCCGGTACGCAACCTGGGGCGCTTCAGCGGCTCCGTCAATCCAACTCAGGGCTGCTCCGACGATCGGCCACAGGCGCGAATCTCGGACATGGATCGGGAAGGTAGCGACGTCCATATGATGCTGCCCGGGATCCCCTCCAACATTTTCGTGTGGCCTGAGGTCGAGATGCAGATGGGATTCATCCGCGCCCAGCATCGGATGCTTGACGAATTCTGCGCCGCTTATCCCCATCGCCTCAAATCCCTGCTGACCGTGAGCGCCGCCGCCATCGAGCCTTGTGTGGAGGAGATCCGGCGCTGGGGCAAGGCCCCGTGGGCGGTGGGCGTATGGCCGGTGACGATCGACAAGCCTATCGACCATCCCGACTTCGAACCGGTGTGGAGAGCCTGCGCCGATCTTGACTTGGCTGTCATCTACCACGGCTACACCTGGAACCCACCCTATTTCCCTGGCCATCGCGATATTTGGGAGAACGTTTTTTTGGGCCGCAGCGTGGCTCATCCCTGGGGTGCGATGCGCTTTACCGGGGCCTTTATCGGCGCAGGGATAATGGACCGCTATCCCGCCCTACGCTGCGGCATCCTGGAGAGCTGCTGTAGCTGGCTGCCCTTTTGGGCGCGCCGGTTGGATGACCAGGCCGAATACCTGGGGACGGTCGCGGCCAAACATCGGCTGAGCGACTATCTATGTGGCGGCCGCTTTTTCTCCAGCGTGGAACTCTCCGAGGGGCAAGATTTGATCCGCATGACGCTCGAGTTTATGGGCGAGGGTACCCTGATGTTCGCCTCCGACTATCCGCACGCCGAGAGCATGTTTCCCAATTCGGTCGATCATTTCATGAGCTGGGAGCGGCTGTCCGACGGCCAAAAGCGAGCGATGACCTGGGACAACCCGATACGCTTTTACGGCGAGCCGTGAACCCGACGGGGTAGTAGCCGCCTGGCGCGCGAGCGCCGCCACCGACATTGCGCTTGCCAGCAGCGTGCGCTTTAGTGATGGCCGGCCGCGCGGATTACGGTGGTCGTGGGCGCTGGCGCGGATTGCTTGCGTGCCAGGGCAACAGCCGAAATTCGTTCCGCCCGCGCCGCCTTGGCGAGGGTCTGTTGCTGATCGCGTTCCTTGAATTCCGGCATCACCGTGCGCGCGAACAACTCCAGCGCCTCGCACATTACGTCGTGAGGCATCCGTCCCGCCTGCATCAGTAAAATCACCTGGTCGACCCCGGATCGCTCAAACTCCCGCAGTTGCGCTCGCACTTGTGACGGCGTACCGACGCAGGTCTTGCGGTCGCCAGTGGGAATGCGCGACAGGTCACCGGGATTGGTTTTATAATTGCGCCAGAGGTCGGTTTGGCCCGGATGATGTTCGCCGAAGTAGGTGTAATGGCCTAGGCCATAGATGAAAAAGCCATGATGTTCTTTCGACAGCGCCTGGGCGCGTGCCCCCTCGCTCAGACACATGAATGGACAGGTGACCGCGATCTGGGGATTAACCGCGTAGCCGATCGGGCTACACTCGGCCTCCAACGTGGCGTGATACTCATGAACCCATTGGCCGGATTCCTCCGGCGTGGCAAACGCGAAGGTCAACGCCCCCAAGCCCAGCCGCGCCGCCAGCACAATAGTCTCGCGTCGCGAGCAGGCCAGCCATAGCGGCGGATGGGGCTTTTGCAAGGGCTTGGGCACCACGTTGCGCGCCGGCATCCTGAGATATTTGCCCTCGTGTCCGCCAAACGGTTCCTCGACCAGCATCCGCGCAACCATCGCCAACCCTTCCAGCCACTGGGCCCGCTTTTCCGCCTGCGCCACGTTGAAGCCGCCCAGCTCGGTTTCGGTCGCCCCTTCGCCGGTGCCAAGTTCGCAGCGACCGTCGCTGACCAGGTCCAAGGTTGCCACCCGTTCCGCCACGCGAGCTGGATGGTTGATCCAAGGACCACTCTGAATGATGCCGTGGCCCAGTCGGATTGTGCTGGTTCGTTGGCTACAGGCCGCCAGGAAAACTTCGGGCGCGGAGGAGTGAGCGTATTCCTCCAGAAAATGATGTTCAGTAGCCCAAACGTAGTCCAACCCCAACCGATCGGCGAGGCTGACTTGCTCCAGCGACTGCTTGAAAAGCTGGTGTTCCAGGTCGGGGTGCCATGGGCGCGGTATCTGAAGCTCCAAAAAAAGCCCGAATTTCATCTGATGCTTGTGCCCCGAATAAACGCTCCCGTCTTGGCCAGATAGCTGCCGCCGCCCGGTAGGGAGCGAGCGTTCGGCTTGTCCAGTCCCGCCCGCCCCTGCGCTTGGATAACGGCTCGCTGGTTAACCCTTCGCCGCCGCTTCCCGCTCCATCGAACTGATAGGTTGCCGCCGATGCCACCAGCGCGCGCGGGCTAGCCCCATTCCTTGGGCACTGGCTGCGCGCGCTGATGGGTCAGCAGTTTGCTGCGCCGGGCCTGCTCCTGGGGTGAAATCGTGGCCGGATCCTCGCGAAACTCCGGCCCCATCGCCATCGCCTTCTTGATCGCCGGCCGCTGGGCCATCTCGGCCATCCAACGTTTGACGTTGGGAAATTCGTCGAGATCGATGCCGCGCGATTGCCAGGTCGAGGCCCACGGGTAGCAGATCATGTCGGCGATGGTGTATTGGCCAGCAGCCAGATATTGCTTCTTGAACAGGCCCAGATTCATGACCCCGTACAGCCGATGCGCTTCGTTATCAAAGCGCAGCAGCGCGTAATGAAGGTCGCCGTTTTTGGCTTCCTGAGCGGCGCGCCGGAAATGGCCCTGTTCGCCCAGCTTGGGCCCCTGGTTGCCGACCTGCCAGTAGACCCATTGTGCGACTTCGTACTTCTTATGGATTTCCTGTGGCCAGAATTTACCGCACTTTTCCGCCAGGTACATCAGAATCGCACCGGATTCAAAAATCCGTATTGGCTCGCCCCCACCTAGCGGCTCGTGATCGATAATCGCGGGCATGCGACCGTTAGGAGAAAGCTTGAGAAAATCAGGGGCAAGCTGATCGCCACGACCGATATTGACGGGCTTGATGGTGTACGGCAAGCCGCACTCCTCCAGCATAATAACAACTTTCTTACCGTTACCGGTCGGCCAGAAGTAAAGATCGACCATCGTTTGCCTCCCTGGCGGTTGATAGCAGCCTCGCAGTCCTGAGCGGTAGGGCAGTCAGGCCCAAGCGCCTAAAAGATTACTGTAACTCGCCCGCGCATCGAATGCACGAACCACAGCGGCGATCAGGTCATTGGATGGTGAACCTGAGACCTCCTCGCCCCTCCCTTTTTCGGGCAAGTGATGTTTGCCTCGCGGCGCGTAACCTGAAGTTCAGCTATTTCGCGTCGGTCGAGCCAGTCGCAATTTTGACCACGAGGCGTGCGCGCAGGCAGCTGGCGGGTTCGCGGCAATCCCTGGAGGGCGCGCAGCAACCGCCTGGAGCATATGGTCGCGAAACATCGTGATCTGGGGTGCGATGAAAGGGGTCGCCCGATAAAGTAGATACAGCGCGCCGCTATGGCCCACCTTGTAATCCTCCAGCACCGCTACCAAGCTTCGATTGCGGATGTCACGGTCCACTAACACGGTGGGCAGGATTGCGATCCCGCCGCCCGCCAGCGCAGCCTCGCGGATAAAGGCGTTGTCGCTGGAACAAAGCGCGGGCTGCACGGTTATCTGCTCGCTGCCATCGCCCTTGGCTTCCAACCTCAGCATTCGCAGCTTGCGGCTACCCGAACTGCTTCGCGGCCGGCCCCGCAGCAACATGCGATGGCGATTCAGGGCCTGAGGATTTTGCGGCCGGCCATAGCGCTGGAGATAGCTGGGTGAGGCGAACAGGCGCAGGTCATATTGGAATAGCTTGCAGACAATCAGCGAGGAGTCGCGCAGGCGGCTGGCGGGGCGGATGGCGACGTCGATCTGAGAGCTGTCGATATCCAGCGGTTCGTCGGTCAGTAGCATTTCCAGTTGTATCTGGGGAAATCGTTCGGTGAACTCGACTATCAGCGGGGCCAGTAGGCCCACCGCGCTACCGTGTGGAGCACTGACTCGCAGCCGGCCCCGAGACGAAGCGCGCAAGTGCTGCACAGCGACGCTAGCTGCATCCAGGCGCTCCAGCGCGGCCCGAACCTCGGCCCGATAGTTCGTCCCACTTTCAGTGGGCTTGACCAATCGCGGGCTGCGGCTAATCAAGGCCGTACCCAATTCTCGCTCCAAGCGGCTAAGCCGCCGACTCACCGTACCCGTAGTTTCACCCATAATCCGCGCGGCCGCGGTTAGCGATCCGGTATCGGCAATCAGGCAGAAGGCGCGCAGGTCGAGCAAATCGCGCGGCGTTGCAAATTTCGCAACACCACCTTTCCCAAATTGCATCTTGTCGATCGCGCGCATGGGCTGATATTTATCGCTTCCACAAGCGGCTGCGTGGTTAAACCGCGCTATCGCGAGCCCTCCGCTGTTTGCACGAGCTGCGTGTCGTTGTGGTTTCGACCACAACCGGTGTATCACGGCTGGAAGTTGAACGTAAACAACATCCGCTTGGAGGTCGCTACGCATCAGGCTGCTGTCGGCTTGGTGGCATGACTGCACGAGGGTGGCTGCGGCGGGAACCATTTTTGGGATTGCGCGCTAGGCTCTCGATCATCGAGGTAAGCGCGATTGTGATCCGGCTGGTGCGCGAAGGGGAGGGATAGGCCGGTGCAGGCCGGCCGTCACTTGCGACGCGCGGGTACCCGCCGCCCGGCTGCGGCAGCACATCCGCGTCTGCGCCCTGAGCGGGCGGTCGCGCGCTCTGAGACGGACTTGGATTATCGTTGAATCATGGGCTGCGCGCTGAGCATCCGGGGTTAAGGAAAAGCGGGCCTCCGCTCCTCACTTCCCCACGACCCGCGGTAGGCGAGATTCGGGGAACGCGGCTGATAAGCTTGAACCGAATCGATTTTCTGAAGTGCGTATCGAGGGCTCGGAGTTCGACCTCCTCGCGCACGACTTACAATGGTTGCAAATCGTTGGTCAGCTCGCCCCGCCATGGAAGTTTATCCCCATTGGGGCGATCCGCGCACCATCCTAGCGGCTTTGGGGAGTGCTGGCTTAGCCATTGCGCCCCGTTTAAGCAACTAGGGTGTTACGCTTAACGCTGCGGCGTCAATCCTTTACGGCTAGCGCTTGACCGCTTTGCTGCCTGATTTATGCTGCTTAAAGGCCAGATGCATGCCTGAACTCGCTGCGGCGCTCAAAAATCTGCCCCAAGGGCACGAATCCCACCCCAAGGTTGCCTCCCGGAAATATCCGGGGTTGGGGCCGGCGGTGATCGTGGTGGTCGGCCTATTATTGTTTTTTATCAACCTGGGCCATCCGATGTATACCAAGGGCGAGCCGCGCGAGGGCGTCACCGTGATCGACCTGGTCAATGGCCAAGGCTTCATCCTGCCGAATCAACCGCTGGTCGAGATGCCCTACAAGCCGCCCATGATGCGCTGGCTGGCCTGGCTGGGCGTACAAGCGATCGATCGCGGCGACCACGTCGACGAATTAACGATGCGGTTACCCTCGGCGTTACTGGGCATTGGCACGATGTTGCTGTGTTACGGCTACGGCGCTGCGCTGTTCGATCCTGCGGTCGGCTTGCTGGCGGCCTTGATGCTGGGCACCAGCCTGCAATTCATACAGGGCGCCACCAACGCGCGCGTCGATATGACCTTGACCTTCTTTCTGGTCCTAGCCATGTTCGAGTTCCTGCTCATGGCCGAGGGCCGCACCCGTCGCTGGTGGCTGCTGTACCTCGCGATCGCGGGTGCGATCCTGAGCAAGGGGCCGGTCGGGCTGGTTTTGCCGCTGGCGGTGGCGATCGCCTGGAGCGCATTAGAGAGCCGGCGCTTCACTTGGCGGCGATATCACCTGTGGGGTGGCGCCATAATAGTGATCGCGCTGGCCGGGAGCTGGTACTTGGCAGCGGCGATCGTGGGCGGGCGAGCCTTTGTGATGCGCCAGCTGGTGGCGGAGAATCTCTTCGCCTTCTTCTACAGCCCTTCGCTCAGCGACGGCCACGATCATTCGGTGATGTGGCTCTTCCTGTCTTTGCTGGTAGGCTGGCTGCCATGGGCGGCGATGCTACCCTGGGTAATTGGCGATTTGCGCCGCCAGCGCCGCACCGCCCGCCTGAGCTACCTGCTGGTATGGATCATGGGGTTCACCTTTTTCTACAGCTTGGCCTATCAAAAGCGCGGCATTTATCTGCTGGCCATCTATCCGGCCTTGGCTCTTCTTAGCGCCGGCTTCGTGCTGCGAACCACGCGTGGAGTGGGATCGGCGCGTGGCTTCAGCGTGCTGGCCGTGCTTTTCGGCACAGTCTTTTGCGGCCTTGCACTGGGCGCCGGCCTCCTTCTAGCGCTCTGCGCTTGGCACCCGGCAGCGGCCGGTGCAATGCTGAACCGGACTACAATTGCGGTGCCGGGCCTGGCCACCGATGTCGCGGCGCACTGTGCCCAATGGCCGTGGCTAAGCGGCCTGCTGTGCACCCTCGCATTGGCCTGTGGCGTGGCCATGTTCGTGCGACGCGCGCCGCTTGCGACCAGCGCCCTGGCAGTGGTAGCGCTGACCAGCCTTATCGTGCTCTCCCATCTAGTCTTCATGCCCGCGATCTCGGGGCGCTTGACGCTGCGGTCGTTCACCAACCACGCAATGGCGCTGGTAGGCGACCATTCGGTGGCCTATCTGGACGGGCTTAATTACGAAATCGCCTTTTACAGCCGGCGCCCAATAGCGGTCATCGGCGCACCGCTCGCGCACTGGCCCGATTATGTTGTCGTCGGCGCGCGCTCCTATCGCCTCCATCATCGCGCCGACTTGGCGCATTACTCAGTGGTGCTGCGCAGCGGCCCGACCGAACTTAACGGCCACGGCGCGATGCTGCTGATGGCGCGCAATCCGCCCCGCTACAACAGCAGCGCGCGATGAGGGTAACTGCAGCGCATCGATCCGCACTGGCGGCGCAGCAGTAGGCCACGCGATGTGCGGGATTGTCGGAGTACTGGGTGACGGGGCCACGCTGGGCCCTCCCCTACTGATGACGATGACGCGCGCGCTTCGCCATCGCGGACCCGACCATCAGGAGACTTGGTGTGATCGCGAGCAAGGAATCGGCCTGGGAAACGCGCGGCTGGCGATCCTGGACCTCTCTGCGGCCGGCAACCAGCCCATGGTCTCGGCACACGGCCGCTATGTGATCACCTTCAACGGCGAAATTTACAACTACCAGGCCTTATGCGCCGAGCTGAGCCGCTTGGGCTATCGCTTTCGCGGTCAATCCGATACCGAAACGCTGCTGGCGGCCTTCGAGCACTGGGGCATCGAGGATGCCCTATCGCGGTTGGAGGGAATGTTCGCGTTGGCGCTGTGGGATCGGGTCGAGCATACCCTGACCCTGGCGCGTGATCCCTTTGGCCAAAAACCGCTTTACTACACCTGGAGCCATGGCGCCTTTATCTTTGGCTCCGAGCTCAAGGCCATGCGGCCCCATCCCAGCTTTCGCCCCGCGATCGATCCGGCCGCAGTGGTCCTGTTACTGCGCCACAGCTATATCCTCGAACCCTATTCGATCTATCAAGGGGTGTATAAGCTCGAGCCGGGAAGCCTGTTACGGCTGCCCGCGGGCGCGGCCGGCGACCGCGGCCGGGCGGTACTCAAACACTACTGGTCCGCCGCCGACAGTATCACCCGTGCCTTGGCCGCTCCCTGGCAGGAGGGTGAAACCGCGGCAATCGATAAGCTGCAGGCGCTGTGCGAAGAGTCGGTGCGTACTCGCATGATCTCCGACGTTCCGCTGGGCGTCTTTTTGTCAGGCGGAGTCGACTCCTCGCTGTTGGCGGCGATCATGCAGGCGCAAAGCCTCCGGCCGATCAAAACCTTTACCATCGGTTTCGCCGACCGCGCCTACGACGAGGCGACATACGCCCGCCAGGTCGCGCGGCGGCTGGGCAGCGAGCATTTCGAGCTTTCGCTCCAAGGACCCGAAGTGGTCGAGCTGGTCGGTCGAATGCCTGAAATGTTCGATGAGCCCTTCGCCGATTACTCCCAAATCCCCACCTTCTTGCTGGCACAAATGGCGCGACGCGAGGTGGTCGTCGCGCTCTCGGGTGAAGGTAGCGACGAGATCTTTGGTGGCTACGAGCGCTATTTCCAAACCATGCGCTTGTGGCGGGCGTT
>Ga0070737_10002600_pt1 | contig 21300 bp, 17 predicted proteins | sample Coa_R1_10_FD_66438 | JGI IMG/M metagenome (GOLD analysis project Ga0070737, IMG submission 66438) | Surface soil microbial communities from Centralia Pennsylvania, which are recovering from an underground coalmine fire - Coalmine... | ecosystem: Environmental > Terrestrial > Soil > Unclassified...
ATCGACCATTCGAAGTCCGTCAACTCATATCGGCGTGGCGTCATCGTTCAAACTCCTTTGAGGAGTTTGAATCAGAAACAAGCCGTCAGCGGAATCCCCTTTATGAGTTTATGACCTAGGCTGCCTTTCTCTCCTCAGCCTCTTCAGCGAGGGCTTCCGGCTTGTGGTAGCGGATAGGGCATATTTGTGCCCGCAAAAAGCTGCGTAGGGGGATGTCATAGAATTTATCAACGGCCCAGCAAAATGGGACAAGGACGCCGAGGAAAAGAAATCCGGCCCAAGGTGTAAGACTCTCAATCGGGAGAAGAGTCATTTTCACGATCAGATATGAAAATAATCCAAAAAGCGGCACGTGAAGGGTGTAGACTGCATAAGAAATGGAGCCGAAGAACTTGCAGACTCTAGCACCAATCCCCGTTGGCTCTGTCCAGAGAGCAGTATAGACGATTGCTGGGAACAGCAAGACGACAACAGCCAATTGATAATAGGGTTGTACCGGCAGCGTCGGCCTCGCACCGAGCGCCGCCGCTACCAGTCCTAGGATAAGCCACGGAAGGAGACGGCTGTGCACCATCCTGAAGCGGAGCGCGTTTCGTGATTCGAAGTGCCGGAGGAGCAAAACTCCGGCGGCGAAGGAATATCCGACCCGGAAAACGCCGCCGAACAGGTTCGTCCGCGTCCAGCCCACACCGATCGAGTGGTGGTTCGATGTATATAAGACGCCCATAAGCCCGAGCACAGATACGGCCATGATGGCGGTAAGGACACGCGCGCCTAAAGACCGGAGGGTGAACCCGTAGGCGATGTTCATCCACAACTCGAAAAACAATGACCATGCTGGAAAATTGACTGGGAACACTGCGAAGGTTAGTAAATCAGGAAGCATTAATATAGTAAATATTATAGTTAATGGAATATAACCAACATCAGTATAAGGTATAATATCACTATATAAAAGAGCTATGCCAAATAAAGCGCCAAATATATAAAGTGGATATAAACGAATTATTCTGATCACGACGAAATCAGTCACGGAAAGATCGCGGCCGATTCGGCGCTCGTAGGCGCTCGTTACAACTACACCGCTCAAGACAAAGAATAGATCTACCGCAAGGCCATTTTGGCCATCGCTATCTATGCCGAACAAAGCTTTCGCGTGAACCACGACAACCGCGATCGCAGCGATCCCGCGGATCCCGTCGAGGGTGGTGAAGAATCGTTTAGGCGGCTGCATTACGGCACTTATTCCTACGGCCTAACAGCTAGAGCATCTTCCCCCCAGGCCGGAGGACAGTCATCCGCCGTTATGCAATTGATAGTCGCGAACTCATATCAACCATTAGTGACGTAATTGTGGGTTAAAGTCGGCAGCCCTAGGGGTGCTAGCTGCCCGCTCCTCCTCTGCCCAAACTCGTCACAGATTAGAGTGTGCCATCAAGCCTATGATCTGGCACGGATTTGGTCTTCCAGCGCACACCCAAATCACGGATCTCGGCCTCTAGGCACTCGACGTAAAGCCGGAGGGCACAATCCGAGGAGAAGACAAATTCAACATAGCCGGCGGGCGGATCTGTTTCCTTAAAACCAATATGTAATAGATTGAGGATACGTGTCTGATCTTTGTGCTCAAATCCCCGGCATGACACTTTGAGAACCCGCCCGAAATGCAAGCCCGTCCGGCAGCGTTCGGCGCAGGAGAAGCCCGCTTTGCGGGAGACAGAGCCTATCCAATCAAATCTCGCCGCAATCATGGCGAACTGCTTTGAGCGCGGCAAATAAGCCATCTCGCCGACGCGCACCAGGGCATCTTGAAGGCTGGCCGCGATCATCGCGAGATCTTCGGCATCGAAAGCAATCAAGCGTGGCAGGTCGGGCATCGGTGCCTCTGGGTTTAGCTCTGCTCTCTGTCCTCGCCGTGTGCAGGAGCGGCCTTTTGACGCAGTGCATCTCGAAAGCCAAACACCGCGCGAGCCGCGTGCCATCGAATTTGGGCATGCTAAGGCTCATTTCAAGCCAAACGGCCTATGTTTCGTCAAGTAGCTGCGCCCAAATGTCGGTCGCGCGTCCACCGGATAGTTCCGCCAAGCCTTGCCGGCGCAGCCTTCGGCGGCCGGGCGATCGATAAGGTTTGGTTTGTGGCTTGCGCAGGCAGGATTCCCGTGCGGCCGCAGGAGGAGGTAAACAAAATCCGTGTACGGTAACCCGAGAGCCTTCAAAACGCGTGGCAAACCGTGTCATGCTCGCTACATTGAGACGAACTGGCATTGCAACTGCTGACCCAGATGCGTGATCTTCAAAAAATAAAGATCGTGCGCAATAACCCTGGAAGGCCGCTGATGGGCAATGCGGAAGGCCTCAATGCGGAAGGCCTGAAGTCCAGACTGCAACCATCATCAGACTGCAACCATCATATGGATCAATGAAAAGACCCAAACCGGCCGCAAGCGCCTGCCGGGCAAGCGGCACGGCGGAGCCCCCGTCTGATTTTCCCTCTCAGCGATCCGCTGGGCCGCAGAAAGCCGTGCCGTCCACAGCGCCCATCGAGAAACAATTCGGCGGCCGTGCAATCGTGATCCGCGGCGCGCGCGAACACAACCTTAAGAACATCGATCTCACGATTCCGCGTGACAAGCTTGTCGTCTTTACCGGCCTCTCAGGATCGGGCAAGTCTTCGCTCGCCTTTGACACGATCTATGCCGAAGGTCAGCGGCGTTATGTCGAATCGCTTTCGGCCTATGCGCGCCAATTCCTCGAGATGATGCAAAAGCCCGATGTCGATCAGATCGACGGCCTCTCGCCCGCGATCTCGATCGAGCAAAAGACGACCTCGAAAAACCCGCGCTCGACGGTCGGTACCGTCACTGAAATCTATGATTACATGCGGCTTCTCTTCGCCCGCATCGGGATTCCTCATTCTCCAGCGACCGGCCTGCCGATTGAGAGCCAGACCGTCAGTCAAATGGTCGATCGCGTGATCGCCCTGCCCGAGCGCACCCGGCTTTATTTACTCGCCCCCGTTATTCGAGGCCGCAAGGGGGAATATCGGAAAGAAATCGCGGAGTTCATGAAACGCGGTTTTCAGCGCCTGAAAATTGACGGGAAATTTTATGAAATCGCCGATACGCCAGAACTCGATAAGAAGCTCAAGCATGACATCGACGTCGTCGTCGACCGGATTGCGGTGCGGCCCGACATTGAGTCGAGATTATCGGAAAGTTTCGAGACGGCGCTCGATCTTGCCGATGGCATAGCGATCATCGAATTTGCTGAGGAGAAGGAGCCCAATGGTTCGCCCAGGCGCATTGTCTTCTCATCAAAATTTGCTTGCCCCGTCTCCGGGTTCACGGTCCCCGAAATCGAACCGCGCCTCTTCTCCTTCAACAATCCTTTCGGCGCCTGCCCGCATTGCGGCGGGCTCGGTGTCGAGCAGACCGTTGACCCCGAGCTGGTCGTCCCCGATCCAAAGCTTACCTTGCGCAAGGGAGCGATTGCGCCCTGGGCACGCTCAAGCTCGCCCTATTATCTGCAGACCCTCGAAGCACTCGCCAAGCATTTCAAATTCCGGCTCGATACGCGTTTCGAGGCGCTTCCGCAAAAGGCCCGTAATGTCCTCCTTTATGGCTCGGGCGAGGAAGCTGTGCGCTTTTCCTATGACGATGGCTTGCGTTCCTACGATGTTGTGAAGCCCTTTGAAGGCGTCATCTCCAATCTCGAACGGCGCTTTCGCGAGACCGAAAGCGAATGGGCGCGCGAGGATATCGGCCGTTACATGACGGCTTCCCCTTGCGGGGTCTGCGGCGGGACGAGGTTGCGCCCCGAGGCGCTTGCCGTGAAGATCAATGGGTGCCACATCGCTCAATTGACCGCGCTTTCGGTGCGTGCCGCACAAGACTGGTTTGCCGCCCTGCCCGGCAAGCTCGATCCAAAACGTGCCGAGATCGCCAAGCGTATTCTGAAGGAAATTTCCGAACGGCTATCGTTTCTTGTCGATGTGGGCCTTGGCTATCTCACCCTGGCCCGTTCTTCTGGCACGCTGTCTGGCGGCGAGAGTCAGCGCATCAGGCTGGCCTCGCAGATTGGATCGGGCCTGACGGGCGTCCTCTATGTTCTGGACGAACCCTCAATCGGCCTGCACCAGCGCGACAATGCACGCCTTCTTGAAACTCTTCGGCGGCTGCGCGACCTCGGCAATACGGTCATCGTCGTCGAACATGACGAGGATGCGATCCTGGCCGCTGATTATGTCGTCGACGTCGGCCCCGGCGCAGGTATTCACGGCGGCGAGATCGTGGCGCATGGCAGTCCGGCCGAAATCATGGCGGACAAGAATTCGTTAACCGGCCAATATCTGACCAGAGTACGGGAGGTTGCGCGTATGGGCCGGCGGCGGCCGCCCGAGCCCGGCCGTAAACTTGAAATCATCAATGCGCATGGCAACAACCTAAAAAATATCTCGGTCACGATTCCCCTTGGGCTTTTCACCTGCATCACGGGGGTGTCGGGCGGCGGCAAATCGACTCTCATTCTCGATACACTTTATAGGGCTGCGGCACGCCGGCTGAGTGGCGCAGTCGAACATCCTGCGCCCCACACAAGGATCGATGGTCTCGATCAGCTCGACAAAGTCATCGACATTGATCAATCGCCCATCGGCCGCACACCGCGTTCGAACCCTGCGACCTACACCGGCGCTTTCACTCCGATCCGCGAATGGTTTGCGGGCCTCCCGGAGGCGAAAGCGCGCGGATATCAACCGGGGCGGTTTTCATTCAACGTCAAGGGCGGGCGCTGCGAGGCCTGCCAGGGCGATGGCGTGATCAAGATTGAAATGCACTTCCTGCCCGACGTCTATGTCACCTGCGATGTCTGCAAGGGCAAACGTTATGATCGCGAGACTTTGGAGGTGAAATATCGCGGCAAGTCGATTGCCGACGTGCTCGATATGACAGTCGAGGAAGCCGCCGTCCTCTTCAAGGCGGTGCCGGCAATCCGCGACAAGATGGAAACTCTCGCCCGTGTCGGGCTCGGTTACGTCAAGGTTGGCCAGCAGGCCAATACACTCTCTGGCGGCGAAGCGCAGCGTGTAAAGCTCGCAAGGGAACTTTCAAGACGCTCGACAGGCCGCACCCTTTATATTCTCGACGAACCGACGACTGGTCTGCATTTTCATGACGTCGCAAAGCTGCTCGAAGTGCTTCACGAACTCGTCGATCAGGGCAATAGCGTGATCGTGATCGAGCACAATCTCGAAGTCATCAAAACGGCCGACTGGATCATCGACCTTGGCCCAGAAGGCGGCGAGGGAGGAGGCAGGGTTGTTGCTTCCGGCCCTCCCGAAGAGATCGTAAAAGTGAAACAAAGCTTTACGGGACTTTATCTGAAAGAAGCGCTTGACCGGAGGCCCCCCAAGAAGCTCGCGGCGGAGTAGCCCCTGTCCCGGCCGAATTTGGCGTGATCGGGCGGTGTCTCACTGGGACGAAAGCTTCAAGCAAGCTTAGCGGAGCAGTATCTGAGTACGGCGAACTTTTGCCGTTGGAGAGAAGGCCTGCCGAAGCGGAGGGTGAGAGAGCCGGGGATTTAGAAATCCCTGAAATTGAGAAATGCTGGGAATGGCGTGCCGCTTTGATTCCCAAACGAAGGGGGCCCGGCAAAACGATGTTGGCCAGAGAATTGCGAAAAACGCATAGCAGATCTTTGATTTCCACCATTGTATCTGTAAATTAACGGATTATATTGCATTGCAGCAAAGATTGCTGCGCATGGTTCTCGATAAATGCGGCAGGGATTTTTCGTGTTCATGTCGGGTTAAGTTCGGATCATGCGTTATAGGGGTTGAGCTTCGGTTGCAGTGCTCATTCGAATCGAGGCCCTCCGGGCAAGCAGAGCGGAGTGTCAGGTAGGTCATGTTAAAGTGTCACAAAGCTTAAAATGTCATGAAACCAGGCTCCGATGTTACTAGACCTCTATCATAGCCTCTTTAGTTTAATTACGGACGTTAAAAGGTTATGCCTTCGTCTTATAAAGCTCAGCGATGGTAAAAACCCAGTAACGGTCCAAGCCTAGATACGCCGGTGGGGCTCTGGCCGCACTTAAGCCCCTTGCCGGTCAGAAGCGCCCGCCGATCCTCCCCGGCGGGCGCTTTCATTTGTTTAGAATTTCTTGTGTTTAGAATTTCTTGCCGCCCCGCCGCCGCGAATGCCTCTTCTGCGGTTAACTCCCCGGGATGGCCGGCCGCTTGGCGCCCCGGCCTCTTATCAAAGGGCGTGTTTGGCGCGGCACGCAGGAAGATATGCACCAGATAAGGATCGAACTGGTGTATCCACCCTTCAAATTAAGGCACATGGCAAATTAAGGCACATGATCAGCCCGCCGCATAAACCGGCGGGCGGCGCCCTCGAATCCGAACGGCCAAGGCAAAGAAACTCACCTCCCCTCTCTTGCCCAGGCAGCACCGGGTATCCTGCAAAGAAAGCCGCTAAAGCGGGAGAGCCATCAATCCAAGCTTAATGATCTCCCGCCTTGCGCCTTCCTTCATTACGCCGCCTGATCGTCCCGGAGGACGGCCGGAATGTCCTTGCGGGCGGTTGTTGGCTTTTGCGGCTTGCGTGCGGTTGCCTCGAGAGCCGCGGCGACCGCCGAAATTCCGATTTCGCGGTAGAGCCGCGAAATGAGGTCGCGAGCCCCTGCCGGGGCGGCGGAATTCTGTGGAGCACTCTGTTTCAGGGTCATCTCGTTAATCCAAACCTTAAGAGGCAAAGCGGCGAAGGAATGTTTTAGCTCTAGAGAAGCTTGTCCAAATCATGTGGGGAGGAGGTTAATGCCCTGTAACCCTGGGCGCATAATTTTGAGATTTAAATCTCAAATCGTAGCGCCCGATGAGCTATGCGGCGTTATCAACAACAGCATCCGTCCACACTTAGCCTAAGTGCCTTCGCTTGCATGAAGCATGCGTGAACGTAGTATTAATTAGCGCGCCGGCCCGCTCCTTCAAGCCGAGGCCATCGGAGGCGCTTCGAAACGCATGCCAAGTTCCTCGATCATTGCGGCACAGGCGACGGCCATGTGATCCTCACCGCTGGCCGTAATGATCTGAACACCCCGCGGCAAACCATCCGCGCCGAGCATGACCGGAGCCACGGCAGCCGGTAAGCCCGCACCTGTCGCAAGGCAGGCCCACTGCATAAGGTCGAGATAGGGCCGGGAAGAGCCATCCACCTCAAGGAACCGCGCATGGGGATCTGGCTTGTGGTCATGCCGGATCGCGCCCACGGGCGCAGGCGGACACAGTACGGCGTCAAACCGCTTGAAAAATCGCGCCCACGCCTCGCGGAGGCGCTGCCGCCGCCCTTGGATTTCCAGAAAATCCGGTGTATCGAGGCGCATCCCGCGGGCCTGTAGAGCCCTATGGGAAAGATCGCCGCTCGCAAAATTGTGCTCCCTCGCCGCGAGACGCTCTCGAGTCTTTTCAGGCAGGCCGACACCGATGAGGGCATGGACGAGAACAGCGCAGACCTCCCAGGCTTCCTCGAACGTAAATGCTGGCCGCGCCGCAATGTCTACAATCGCTCCCGCCGCCTCTAGCATCAGCGCCGCCTTTCGAACGGCCTGCGCAACATCTGCCTCGACTGGGGCGAATGGCTCGTCAAGCCAAAGCGCTATACGGAGCCCTTTCGGAGATAGCTGACGCGGCGGCGCCAAAGGCTGCGCGGCCATCGAAGGGGCCCGCGGGCCAGCCAAGACTTCGAGGGCTAGGCTGAGATCGCCTGCTGAGCGGGCCAGCGGACCCGCGACAAGGAGTTCGGGATTGCGCTCAAGGCGAAACTCGGGCATCGGCGGGATATGGCCGTAAGTTGAGATCAGATTCCAGGTCGTCTTCAGGCCGAAAATACCGCAGCAATGGGCAGGCCACCGGATCGAGCCGGCAAGATCCGAGCCAAGCTCGATCGTACTCATGCCTGTGGCGATAGCCGCCGCGGCACCGCCAGAAGATCCTCCTGGGGAAAAATCAAGATTCCAAGGATTATTCGTTGTCCCGTAAATGCTGTTGTAGGTTTGGAAGTCCCCGGTCAGAAAAGGCACATTGGTCTTGCCGAGGATAATCGCTCCGGCCCGCCGCAAGCGGGCGACGGCACTCGCATCCTGCTTAGGAATATAATCCCGCAGAGCGGGAGCACCCGCCGAGGTGACCATGCCGGCGGCCTCGAAGCAATCCTTGATGGTCACCGGCAGGCCCTCGAGAGGACGAGCCTCACCTTGCGCAATACGCATATCGGACTCGGCGGCAGCCTGCCACGCTGCCGCGGCATCCGTTTGTACAATTGCGTTCAACGCGGGATTGAGCCGGCCGATCGCACTGAAAGCCGCGCTTAAGAGATCTTGAGCAGAAAATTCACGCCTCAGCAGGGCCGCCCGGAGATTTGTGGCGGAGTCGAGCAAATTCAGCATCAAATTATCCGTGCAAGATGTGCAAGAAGATGGTCCCCAAACATTGGACGTCTTTCTTGAAAGAATTGGCAATCGGCTTCGCGGATCTACTCCGAATAGGGCGCAACAAAGAAGCCGCCTCCCCCGGCAGGCGCATTCAGGCCTTGCTCTAATCCGTAGACCGATTGACCGCCAAGCGTCCGCCGGTAAAGATCGCTGTAAGAGCCGAGCCGATCTATCAGCCTTTGCTGCCATGCTGGATCGAGCCCGAGTCCGGCCCCGTCAATTGGCAGAGCCTTTGCGCCGCCGGCGCGCCAAGAGCCTTCCCGAGTGTCTGCCCGGAGCAAGGTGTGAACGGTCCAAGCGACGATCGCGGCCCATTTGCCATCGGCAGTTCCCGTGCAGGCCATGACGGGGAAGACCGCGAGAGGCTGCGGCAAGATCCGGCCGTCTCTGCCATACTCATCTAGCCGCAGCCTTGCCAGGGCGGTCAGTTCTCCTGCTAACGCGTCGCAGCGCCCTGCCCTGTAGGCGTCGCGCATTTCATCTTCTTCCGAAAAAGGAACGCGCAAAAATGGCAACCGTTTTGCTTCGAAGAAGGATTCAAGGCTTCGCTGCGCGCCGCTGCCCGTCATGAAGCAGATCTTCGCGCCTTCGAGATCTTCGATGTGGCGTGCGCGTGACTCATTCCTCACCATGAGAGCGTGGGTTTCGTAATAGACAGCAGGTCCGGGAATAAGCTTGTCCGTAAGATTTTGGGCGATGATTTCCGAGGCAGTGAGGAAAAAAACTTCGTCCATTCCCTGGCGTATAGAATCATAGTCCTGTTGTGTTTCATAGCGATGGAACTCGAAGCGGCCGGAAGGACCAAGCGCCGCAATCCCAATCGCGCGGCAGATTTCGGCATTGAGGCCGCGCCATCCGCTTGTTTCCATCTTCCCGGCCAAATCCGGCTCGGCGAGACCCGGACGCTCTACGCTTCCGCACCGTACGGCGCCTTCCGCTCTCACGCGCGCGAGAACATCGGCTTGTACGGTGCTGGCAACCGACAATCCGCTAAAGAAGCAAAGGAAGAAAGTCATTCGGCGCAAGCAATATGCCTTCGGCCCGGGCAATGGTCCTGATCCCGGAGCAATGTGCCGCACCCTGCCCTCAGTTTGCAGCGGGATAGGTCGCAGGCAGGGGATTGAAACCGCGCGGAACAATGTTTTCAATGCCTTGCCGGCGGTCTTCGGTAACAATCCCAAGCGCCTCACATCCGTGCGCATCGTAATGAGGGAAAGAGTTCACAGTGTCTTCGCTTATGGCCGCATAGCTTCCAGGCAGCAAAGGTGCAAGCCCAAGCAGTCTTTTTGGATCGAAAGCGGATAGAAGATCGTCAGTGATGGGGGAATTTATATCGCGGGGTCCGAGATGATTCTGAACGAATCCATTTGGACCATTGAACGCGGGCTCGCTCCCCGCCACGAGCGCTTGCGCTTCATCGGGCAGACTCGCGAGTGCAGGAAGGCCAAAGATCGCGTTGATCGTCTCGATGATGGCATTGTGGTCGCCTTCAGCATGAGAGACAGCATGAACTCGCGCGTAAGGCGAAATCACGATGAGCGGCACGCGAATCCCCCGCGACAATGGCAAGCCATCTGGGCCATAGGCCAGGATACGCGGCGGAACATGATCATAGAAACCGTCCGACTCATCGTAAGTAATGATGATCACGCTTCGCTTCCAAATCTCGGGATTCTTGGCAATGGCGTTGATGACGCGGGCGGCCATCGCCTCGCTGATCTGCCGGTCACTGTAGCCCGGATGGTCGTCGTCTCCTCTTTTCGTCGCGGCAATTGCCTCTGCTTCGGCGGCGGGCGTTCCCTCGCGAATGTAAGGCGTTTGCTTGGCGATATTGCTGAAGCCGCCGCGAATATAAAAAACGCCTCCCTCCGGTGGAAGAGTACCTGCTGTCATATCATTGAAAAAATCGCCGAGGCCGCGCAAATTGCCCCTCAGCGCCGGGTTATTCGCGATATAGCCAAAATATTGCGGCGCTTCATGATGGCTCACATAGCTGTCATGTGAGGCCTCGGCATCCCTGTCCGTGGGCTCGTGATCGTAGCCCTCCTGATACCACCGCCAGGCAATAGGCGGATTGTTCTGAGCTGAAAGGAACGCGACATCCTGTTGAATGTCAGGCAGATCAAAAGGCGGATCGAGATCCCGGCTCATCGACTTCCGCGCATTGCGCCCTTGAAAGGTGAGCGGCAGCGTGGCGAAGGTCAGATTCGTGGCAATGTTGTTGTCCTTGTAGTTTTCCCTCGTTCCCGCGGGCTCCCGGTTGCTCTTTGCCGGATCATATTGCGAACCATAGAAAGGCTGCCCATCGCTGACGAGCGGCGGACCCTGGGTCGTCCCGGAATGGCTGCCAACCTTATAAGATTGGCCCCCGGGCCCATGCTTCACCCACTGCGTCTCGCCTGCCTGGCCTGCGATCATTGCCACCGCATTTGGTGTCGACGGCGTATCCTCGGTCGCGAAAATATTATCGAAGAGAATAAACCGGCTGGCATATTGCCACAGGAATGGAATGGTGTCGCAATCGATGTGCGACATCACGAGACGGGCAAATTGCGTACCCTGTGCCTCGTTGGCGGCGCCGCCCTTGGCCGCGAAGCGGTTGTATTCGTCTAGCGCGAATTGATCCATTGCAGCAATGTTGCCTGAGACATGGAGCTTTCGCGCTAGGCCAATATGGCTATGATCGACGCTGTCGAAGACATTGGCATTTTCGTCAGGGCCAATGCGGAACGGTGTGACACTGATGGTCTCGCCATTCATCAAATTCTTATAGATCTGTGTGAAGCCCGGCGTATCCTTGGATGCGCGAGGATGCTGGCCATCGGAATAGATCCCGTTGGCGCCCGGGAAGGTCCCAAAATAGTGATCGAAGGATTCATTTTCGTTGAAGATCACGAAGACATATTTTACCGCTGCGCGAAGGCGAGCGATCGTCTCTTCTCTGGAAAGATCCGGCTCTGCTGCGGGATCCGTTGTCCAGTCCCGGTAAAACGGCTTCACATCGGGACCTGGATCGGGTTGCAGGGTCACGGCCCTGCCCGTTTCCTGCGCCAGACCAAGCGTTGCGAAGCAAAATTGGAGCAAAACCGCTGCAACCAGGGCTGCACGGGAACGAACAGGGACTTGCGGCATGGCCCCCTCAATTTGCTTAGTCCAAAGTGTAGTCTCGGATAGCTCCTTCTAGGGCGCGGCGCGGGAAAAAGCCATGCCGGAAAACGTGCCTATCAAAGCGGATGACATCTTTTTGGTCATCGATGTCCAAAACGATTTCTGCCCTGGGGGCCTTCTTCCCGTTCCGCATGGCGATGACGTCGTTGCGCCGGTTAACCAGCTCGCACGGCGCTTTGAACATATTATCCTGACACAGGACTGGCACCCGCGCGGGCATCACTCTTTCGTTTCATCACACCCGGGACGAAAGCCCTTTGAAACAATCCAAATGAATTACGGGGCGCAGACTCTTTGGCCAGACCATTGTGTTCAGGAAACGCATGGCGCGCGCTTGCATGCGGATCTTCAAATCCCGCATGCGCGGCTCATCTTGCGCAAGGGCTTCCGTCCGCACATGGATTCCTACTCGGCCTTTTTCGAGAATGACCGGGTGACCCCAACCGGGCTTGCTGGCTATCTGCGTGAATGCGGGTTCACCCGGATTTTCCTCGCAGGCCTCGCCTTCGATTATTGCGTGCGCTACTCCGCCGAAGATGCCCAGCGTCAAGGTTTTGCCGCTGCCATTATCGAGGACGCCTGCCGCGCGATCGGCATTGCAGGATCGATTGAAGCTGCCCATCAAAGCTTTGCCAGCCTCGGCATTCCCATGCTCAAAACCAACGATCTGCTCTGAAGCCGTGACGATGACACCATCCATACATCTCCGAAGACGGCCGATAGTTTTCTCTAAAAGATCCAATAAAGGAGAAAGGCAATGAACATTGCGTTCCTGGGACTGGGTGCGATGGGCAGCGGCATGGCCCGCAACCTCCTCAAGCACGGACACACACTGACCGTGTGGAACCGGAGTCCAGAACGTGCAGAAACACTCGTTGCAGAGGGCGCGCAGATCGCGGCAAGTCCAGCCGAGGCGGCGAAAGGAGCAGATTTCGCGATCACCATGCTTGCCGATGATGCGGCGGTCGAATCCGTGACACTCGGAGAGAAGGGGCTTGCGGGCGGCCTCGCAAGAGGGGCGGTGCATGTCTCGATGAGCACGATCTCGGTAGCCTTGTCCGACCGCCTTACAGCGGCTCATGCCGAACGCGGCCAGAAGTTTGTCTCAGCAACGGTATTTGGCCGTCCTGATCAGGCGCAGGCAGGCAAACTCTATATCGCCATGGCCGGCATTCCTGAAGTGGTCGAACGGGTCCGCCCTGTTCTTGATGCGATCGGCCAGCGAAGCTTTATCATCGGCGAAATGCCCGCCCAGGCCAATCTCGTCAAGCTCACTGGAAACTTCCTGATTACTTGCGTTATTGAAAGCCTTGCCGAAGCCTTCTCTTTGACCGCAAAGGGCGGGATCGAAACGCGCAAGGTTTACGAGCTCCTGACGGAAACGCTTTTTGCCGCGCCAGTCTATAAGACTTATGGGGAGATCATCCTCGCGGGCAATTTTTCTCCCCCCGGCTTTAAAATGGCACTGGGTCAGAAAGATAACAGGCTCGTCCAGCTTGCAGCCGAGAAGCTCGAGGTCCCCCTGCCCTTTGCCGCAATTGTACGTGACCGTTTCCTGGCCGCGCTTGCTCATGGCGATGGTGAACTGGATTGGTCCGCCATTGCAAAGCGCGCTGCAGAGGATGCCGGGCTGCAACTTTAGCACGCGAATTCCAAAAACGTCAGCACCCAGGCACCGGCAAGACCCTGTCCTTCATGCTTCAATGATCAGAACTGCTAATGTGAGCGTACGGCGCCCTAAATCCAACCCTTTAATTCACGCGTGACGAGATCGTAGATAAGCATCATTCCAAGTTCGCTATCATTGAGACAAGGGATGACAGCGAAATTCGTTCCTCCATTTTCGAGGAAGATGGCGCGATTCTCGACATTGAGTTCATACAAGGTTTCGAGACAGTCCGAGGCAAATCCAGGAGAAACGATCACTAGATTCTTTACACCTTCGCGGGCAAGCTTTTTCACCGTTTCCGCGGTATAGGGTCTGAGCCATTCGCGCGAACCAAAGCGCGACTGGAAGCTTACCGGACAGCGGTCCGCGTCAAGCCTGAGTTCTTCGCGTAAAAGCCGCCATGTCTCAAGGCATTGATCGTAATAAGGATCACCCTTTAAAATCTCAGTCTTCGGCAGGCTGTGAAAAGAAACGAGGATCTTGTCGGGAACGAAGCCGAGACGCGATATTCCAGCACGGATTGAAGTCGACAAAATGTCGATATAGGCCGCGTCATTGAAATAAGGTGCCGCGATCCGCACCGCCGGCTGCCACTGCATCGCCTTCAGCGTCTCGAATACCTTGTCATGGACGCTCGCCGTGGTGGACGCGGAATATTGCGGATAGAGCGGGAAGACCATGATCCTCGAACAGCCCTGCGCCTGCAGTCTCATAATGCCTTGTGCGATATCCGGCTTGCGGTAACGCATGGCCCAGGCGATGAAGAATCTTTCCCCGGCAGCATGCTGCCCCTTTGGATCAAGCCCGCCGGCCCTGATCCAGGCGGCGAGCTTCTCAGCCTGCGACCTTGTCGCTGCCTTTAGCGGACTCTCGTTTGTCTCCTTGTTCCAGATCGCGGCATATTGCCTGGCCACCCTCAACGGACGGAAGACCAGCACGAAAAAGTGCAGAACTGGCCACCAAAACAGCCGCGGAAGGCCAATAACGCGCCGGTCTGACAAAAATTCCTTCAAGAATTGGCGGACAGGCCAGAAACGGGGAGCATCCGGCGTGCCGAGGCTGACGAGCAGAATGCCAATCTTCCCCGGCGGGATCTGACTTTCATTCTTTGCGAAGGGATTGATTGCCATCATCCGATAGGCCTGTTCTTCAAAATGCTGCTTTGCAATACATTAGTGTGCGATTGCAAAAAACGAAACCGCGCGCGAATACCGCGTGCGAGGTTTCCACACATTGTTTCTGAGACTTTCCGTTTTCGGGGGCGCCTTAAAGGCTCAATTGCGGCTTTGAAGGTGAGCAAAGGAATGGACAAAGACACGAGAATCCGCGCGGCACATGTGCGTCTCTCTCACGCGGCAGGTTCGTCACGCAGGCGAACGATCACATCGACGCGAGCAACAGCCTTGCCCGCTGGGGGTGGCGGCAGCCCTTCGCAATTAACGGCAATTTTTGGAATGTCTATGAGGACATTCGTGTTTTCGACAAGGAAATGGTGGTGATCCGAAGTATTCGTATCGTAATAAGTTCTTGATCCATCAATGGCAATCTCGCGCAATAAGCCTGCCTGGGTAAACTGATTGAGACTGTTGTAGATCGTCGCGAGCGAGATCGAAACACGCGAAGCTTGCGCTTCCTCCTGGAGCATCTCGGCGGTGAGATGGCGGTCTCCCTTGGCGAACAAAAGCCAGCCAAGCGCCAGTCTCTGCCTCGTGGGACGCAGTCCGGCGGCGCACAGTTTCATTCGGACATCATGAAAAGGGCATCCCGCCAGCTTTCCAAGCGGTGCCGAAGCTCGGGGCGCCGGCCCGCGGCGGGGCTTTGATGTAGCAGTTTGGCTCTTTTGCGAGACCATTTTCGGCAACCTTTCCCGCTCGTCCTGCAACACGGCGGAAGGCGATTATGAAAAATATAGAGAATAACTGCCCGCCCGGCAATCTTTGAGAAAAAGTCTGCGTAGTACCTCTGCTGTTGAAATCCATTCATAAACGATAAAAGGGTTTCCTGAAGATCACAATGACGGAAGTCATTAAACAAGTCTCGCATTATTTTCCATGCAAGACCATGAAAACCATCATCAAAGGGTTAGCTATTTCCGGTAAAATCTCACCATTTTGTCCGAACGAGAAATGGCTGTCTTGGAGTCTCAAATCGAGTTTCCCTCGCTCCCGGGATAGCTGCAGCGCCATTTCACAACCTGCCGGCCGGGGTGGCTGCCCGCCCATTCAGCAATCACCGGCGGCGCTTCGGTTACACACTGGGTAAGCGAGCCCTCATCAACCAGTGAAAGATGCCGCTCCTCGCAGGAAGCAGGCTGCGTCAACGTACAAACCGTGAGAATTAATTCGACAAGTTCCATGGCCGGCTCCTTTGGAAAAAAGGCGCAAGTATTTAACTCTTTTTATAGTTAATATAGGCGAAACGCGGATCCTCGGGCGTCCCTTCGAGGGCTCCCCCCTCCTTGCCAGGCTGCCAGAGCACGACCTCCTCGATTTTTTTCGCAAGCTCAAAATCCTTGTCGGTGATTCCTTTGGCAGCATGATTTTGGAGCCGGACTTCGACCCAAGCATAAGATGCGGTAAGATCGGGATGATGCCAAGCCGCCTCGGCAAGGTGGCCGACGGTGTTGATCACCATGAGGGTGCCTTTCCAGCTTGCTGTTCTGTAAGTACGGCGTATCCAGCCTCCTTCATAGACCCACCGGGGCAGCTCTTGCTGGAGACGCGCCTTGATTTCGGATTCACTATAGGTTTTTTCCTTGGCGGCTTCGCTCATCTTGACCACCCATTCTGCTGACCCGGCCTCCCGCCTTGCGCAAGTGGCCAGTCTAATACGAAAAGCGGCATGATACGAAATCTGAAAGTCTCACTTCGCCCTTTGGTTCCCTCCGAACCAGCCTGTAGAGATGTTGAACTGACCAATAACGGCGGGGATTCGCGCGGGTTCAGACGGGCGGGCCGGCGCCACCTCAGCGGGCGGAAGGGAGTTCTCCAAGGCCTGATCGCTCTTGCGGCGCTTTTTGGAAATGGGCCGGTGTTTGCTCAGACAAACGCGGGCCACGCAAATCCGGATTGGCCTTGCCGGCAGATCATGGTCGGGCACCTCTCCGTGGCTGCGGTATGGTCTGGCCCTCCCATCGAAGGTATCAATTGGCAGAGTGACCAGGTGATTGCCGATCTCGTGGCAAAGCTAGCGCCGCGGCGCACGTCTCTTGAAGAGGCCGAACGCGCGATCGAAGAGTTTGCCCATACGCAGGGGGCTGGCAAAAGCAAAAGGCTTACAGTTTTATTTGCCGGCCTTTTCGAAACGCTCGACAACGAACGTGCGCAAGTGATCGAAGGCCTTCTACGATTGGGCGCCAAGCAAAAAGAGCTTGCCGAAAAAATACGCAACGAGAATATGCTGCCGCAGCAAGGACACGGCGGGGAGCCTCCGGATGCGAGTGCAAAGCCTGGGAGGGGAGAGCTGGAGTGGGACCTGCGTATCTTCGATGAACGGCGGCACTCGCTCACTTACGTCTGTGAGACGCCGACGCTGATCGAACAAAGACTGTTTGCGCTCGCTAAAACCATACAGCATAATATGGAATGATAGATCGCGGCACGCGCCCTGCCCGGCGTGCGGCAGGATTCGCGCGGCCATTGCTTGCAGCCACTGCTTATTGTTTCACGAGGGCATCGTTCTCATCGAGAAGAGGCACGCCATAGCTCGCCAAAATATGTGAAATCGCGGCCTGATTCTCGGCGATCAGCTTGTTCAGGAGGCGCTTCCATTCCTGATCGGAATGGCGCACACCCATCCCGATTCGATAAATCATGCGCGGTCCCGATGTCTCCTTGACAAGCGGCGTCACGATCATTGGCGATTGGGCATGTTTTGCAAAATAGCCCGCGATCGGCCCCCAGAGTATGGCGACGTCGATACGGCCCGCTTCAAGATCGTCCATCATTGCCGAAGTTGGAGAATCCACCCTCGTGTCAACCACGAGCGGATAGGATTTCACATTTCCCAAAAGCCCGTTAACAGCGAGAATGGTTGCCGGAGGGGTACCGGCGACGATACCGATGTGCTTCGATTGCAGCAGCGGGCTTTCAAGAGTGTCTGCCGCTTCAAGACCGCTCGCTTTTTTCGAGACGAGCGCATAAGTCGTCCGGTAATAGGGATTTGTGCCTTGAACAATGTCATCACCCTGGGGGATTCCCATAATGACATCGCATCGATGAGCGTTGAGTGTATTGCGCACGAAGCCAGTCGCACTGGGATAGTATTCATAAGCAAGGCTCTTGCCGAGCTTTTGAGCAAGAAGCTCGGCAATCTTGTTCTCGAATCCTTCACCGGCCTCATTCGAAAACGGCAGATCCCTAGGATCAGCGCAGACCCTCAAGACCTTCGGGTCAACCAATTCGATCGAGCCTTCTTCAGCGGTCTGCGCCGCCGCATGAGCAGCGATTAAAAGCACTGGCAGCATCAGCGCCGCCGCGAAGCAGGCACACCGGAACCATATGGCGTTGATTCTAGTCGCCAAGGCAGGTGTGCTCCGCCTCGGTCGCAGCCGGAGTCTTGTCCTCATGCTTTTCCGGCCTTCCGCGGCCAACCGCGTCCGTGGACCGGGCACGAAGATAGACATAAATATCGTCGATATAGCACATGACGTTTTTGTTATCGCCGAGCGCCGGCATGACCTTGTTCTCACCGCCGCCGAGATCCTGCTTGCCGCCCACAACGATCCCGTAGAACTCCGCATAGTTGATTCTTTTTAGCGAATCCTTGAGGGCGGGCGCGTAGGTGGAGCCTTCTCCGTCGGGGCCGTGGCAGACATGACATTCGGAATGGTAGCGCCGGAAGCCGGAATAAGTATACCAGTCTACCGTTCCGTCCGGCTTGACGTTGAAAGTCGGATCCCCTTTCGCGTCGACATATTTGCCCTTGTCGTCTTGTTTGACGGGCTTGGGGTCGCCAGGCGCTTCGGCCATGGCCGAGGACCCGCAAGCGAAAAGGAAGGTGGCGAAAAAGGCCCCCGCCAAAGCACTGATTTGCACGATTTTGTCCTTGTTCAAGAAGCGATTACACCAAGTTCAAGAAGCGATTGCACCGAATGAAACGCCCGGCGCCATGAACGCCGGGCGTTTTGCAGCTATGTTCTACCGAAGTTTAGAGCCCGGAAGGAAGCGCGAAAACCGTCAGCTGACCGCCAAGCGCCGTGTAATTGGAAAGGGCCGCATAACCGCCGACGGCACCAAGACCTTCGGTACCCTTCGTCAAACCGGCTGCGAGGCCGATGCCCGCCCAGCCGCCAACACCCGAAAGCACCGCAATATATTGCTTGCCGTTGTGCATATAGGTCATGACGTTGCCGATGATGCCGGAAGGCGTCTTGAACTTGTAGAGTTCGTCGCCGGTCGTTGCATCCACGGCTTTCAGATAGCCCTCAAGCGTGCCGTAGAAGACAAGATTGCCAGCTGTCGCAAGCGCACCCGACCAGACCGAGAATTGCTCCTTCTTCTGCCAGACGATCTTCCCGGCCTTGGCATCCCAGGCGGTGAAAACACCCATGTTGGTCTCGCCCTTCGGCGGGAACATGGACAGGGTCGCGCCAACATAAGGCTGCCCGGCCGTGTAGCTCACATGGAACGGCTCGTAATCCATGCAGACGTGATTGCCGGGAATGTAGAAAAGATTGGTGAGGGGCGAATAGGCAGCTGGCTGCTCGTCCTTCGAACCGAGTGCCGCCGGGCAAATGCCCTGCGTGTTCACGTCTTCACCATTTGCCTCGGTCGAAAATTCCTTAACGACCAGGGGACGCCCATAGGTCTTGGAATTTTTGTCGAGATCGACCTTGGTCGCCCAATTGACCACGGGATCGTATTTTTCGGCGACAAGCGGCTCGCCGGTAACGCGGTCAATCGTGTAGGCAAAGCCATTGCGATCGAAATGCACGAGAACCTTGCGCATTTCCTGGTTAGCGAGGATCATCTCGTTGATCGCGTCGTAGTCCCATTCATCATGGGGCGTAAGCTGATAGACCCATTTGGCAACGCCGGTATCGAGGTCACGCGCCCAAATCGTCATGGACCAGCGATTGTCGCCCGGCCGCTGCTTGGGATTCCAGGTCGAGGGGTTGCCTGAACCGTAATAGACAAGGTTCAAATCCGGGTCGTAGGAATACCAGCCCCAGGTTGTTCCCCCGCCGATCTTCCACTGATCGCCCTTCCAGGTGTTCATGCCAGAATCGGGACCGACGGGCTTTCCGAGGCTGGTCGTGTTGACCGGATCGATCAAAGTGTCGGAGTCCGGACCCATCGAATAACCGCGCCAGACTCTCTTGCCGGTTTTAATATCATAGGCCGTAAGCGAACCACGAACACCAAACTCGCCACCCGAGATGCCAACAAGAACCTTGTCCTTTATGACGTGCGGCGCCGAAGTGCCGGTCTCACCCCTTGAAGGATCGCCGTTCTTCACCGACCAGACGACAGCGCCGGTTTTTGCGTCAAGAGCGACCAGTGTCGTGTCGGCCTGATACTGGAAAATCTTGCCATCACCATAGGCGACGCCGCGGTTGACGGTGTCGCAGCACATCACCGGGATGACGTTCGGATCCTGCTTGGGTTCATACTTCCAGAGGATCTTGCCATCGTGATTTAAGTCGAGCGCATACACGATATTCGGGAATGGCGTATTGAAATACATGGTGCTGCCGATCACCAAGGGCGCACCCTCGTGACCGCGCAAAACGCCCGTCGAGAAACTCCACACAGGGGTCAGGCGTTTGACGTTTTCGGAATTAATCTGGTCGAGCTTTGAAAAACGGTGATTGAGGTAATCACCGGTCGGCATCACCCATTGCTTTGGATCTTTCGAAAGCTCGTCCAACTCATCGGTGGCGAAGGCAGCACCATTAGCGAAAAGCGCAGCGGCGCCAACACAGGACATAAGCAGGAACTTGCGCATTCATTTCCTCCGGACACTTTATAGTGCGCTGCGCCTGAAACACTCGCTCGCGCGGGCTGGCGCCTTGTCGTTGCATCTCTTTCCGGCAGCGTGTCAGGACACCGGCAAGATATTAGATTTCACAACAATGCAGTTTTCACAAGAAGGCGGCGCCTGAAATAGCCGTCGCCTCATCTTCTGGAAAGCGGCGAAAATCCGTCCGCCAAAGCCCGAAGCCAGAAAACTCCGGCACGTGTATATATGGACCCTCGTCCTGTTACAATAGTCATTCCTCAGCCTTTGCTTCTCTCCTCAGCCTTTCCACGCCGTCACACCGGGTACGTGCCAGACGGGAGGCTGCCCGCTTGACAATTCGCCGCGATCGCAAGCAGAGCGTTGCCGTTGTCATCTAGGTAAGACCCGTTTATCCTTTTTAAGATATTCTTGCCGGCGAGAGGGAGATCAGGAGCGCATGCCCAGCGTTCTCCATATACCTGCACCGGCGGCGCGCCAAAGCCGCCCCCCTTTTCTTTTAATCGATTGCGAAGAATTCCGGCAAAATTTCAACAAACGGCATTTCATTGTGGGCCACCGGCTCTGCGGACATCCCCTCCTTTCGTTGCCGCGAATCATTGAGCTTGCCCGTGAGACGGCGCTTTACCGGCCCGATGACCTCTACTTTGACGCTGGTGTTACGGATCTTAACGAGCGCTGGGGAAGCTCCCCGGCCCCCTTCCCGGTTGACGAGACGATCCGGCGCATCGAGACGGCGGACGCCTGGATCGTCGTCAAATGCGCGGAAAAAAACCCCGCCTATGCCGGGCTGCTTGCGGACTGCATGTCGGACCTTCTCGAAATCAGCGGCCCTGAGCTTGAGCGCCACATGCGCTATAAAAAGATGGATATCTTCGTCACATCTCCCAACCGCATAACGACGTATCATATCGACAGCGAAAGCGGCTTTCTGCTGCAGATCGAGGGAAGCAAAGACATCAGCCTCTTCCGCCAGGACGACCGGGAAGTGCTGCCTGAGGAAGAAATCGAAC
>Ga0070737_10002601_pt1 | contig 21290 bp, 18 predicted proteins | sample Coa_R1_10_FD_66438 | JGI IMG/M metagenome (GOLD analysis project Ga0070737, IMG submission 66438) | Surface soil microbial communities from Centralia Pennsylvania, which are recovering from an underground coalmine fire - Coalmine... | ecosystem: Environmental > Terrestrial > Soil > Unclassified...
CCTCTAGCGATCCACCGGGAGGGTCCGCGGGCCGCCTCATCCCCTCCCTTTGATCTTGCTCCCGATGGGGTTTGCCAGGCCGGTGTGTTACCACACCGCCGGTGCGCTCTTACCGCACCTTTTCACCGTTACCGCAGCCAAACGGCCACGGCTGTGTGTTTTCTGTGGCACTTTCCGTCGGGTCGCCCCGCCCGGATGTTATCCGGCATCGTGCCCTATGGAGCCCGGACTTTCCTCTGCAGCACACGCACGCAGCGTGGCTGCAGCGGCCACCCGGCCCTCTGCATCCATTTTCCATTTTACCGTGATGTGCGATAAGAGGTTCCTAAGTCTGCTGGGGTGCTATGTCTCTAAAAAGGTTCAAGGTGAGAACGAGACGGCAAAGGCTGGGGTTTTTGGGTGCTGCGGCGGGCGAGTTGACAAAATGTACAGGTTGGCGAGTCGCATAGAAGGGCGTCCGGCGCCCCTTTCAAAAGGGCCACAGCCATTGAGACCACGGCGCGTGCATTCATCCGTTGTGCGGGCAGGGAGCCGATCGTGCCGTAGCGAATAAGGCGAGCCTGGCGAAGCAGCGGCTCGATTTTGACAAACCCTTCCGAGCAACCAGGCTTACCGCGCATGGTTCGCCAGCGCTCAGGGCCGACTTTTACACGGAGGGTAGAAAGGAGATAGGGTACTTCCGCCCAAACCTCTGCCAGATGAAGCAGCAGGTTAGACCGTTGGTCTGTGTTTAGAAGCAGCAGCTCGCCATTAAGACGATGGAGGTGGGCAAGTGGGCTTTCAGAACCAAAAGGAAAGTGAAAGGGGGCCGCATGGGTTAGGAGAGCGGCGTTGGGGCCGATTGCGGTAAAGGAGAAAACCGGATGACGGCTTCGTTTAGCTTTGGGGCGATTGCGAACAAGCTCCGGTAGGGGGCCTACGAGCTGGGAGTTGGCGGGTGTAGAGCGAATGCGAAAAACGGAGACGGACGAACGCTGGAGCGCGTTCTCGACTAACATTGGGGGCTGTGGTGGAGAGTCTACAGAAGTATAGGTAAAAGTCGGTACCATAAGCGTTCCGATGGGGCCGAGTACCTCTAGCAGTGCGTCAAGGAGGGTTTGAGGAGAAGAGGATGCAGAGGATGGCCATGTGGAAAGCACCAGCAAAGTCATCCCAGAACGCAGCCCAAGTTTTTGGAGATCGATGACTAAGCTTTGCGCGCTGGACATGCGAAGCTCCTCTCGTTTTACAACCCCCTCATAAACACCAGAAGCATCAAAAAGCAAAAACGGGTTGGAGCTTCCAACCCGATAGTACCGATAGCGGAGGAGGGACTCGAACCCCCGACACTTCGGGTATGAACCGAATGCTCTAACCAGCTGAGCTACTCCGCCGTACTGAGGCAACCCTACATTTCCTAGTTATCCCTATTTTACCATGAGATGGCCACGTTTTTCAAGGCGAAAAGGTTGTTCGGGCTGCGCATCACGAAGAGGGCGAACAGGAGAAAGAGAGAGTTTTGGCGAACAAAGTATCGTTGATGAAGGAGGTTTCTACTTTACGTTTTATGAGGAACCGAGCGAAGCCAGTGAATGAGGGTGTCAGCGCCAAGGCCGTCGGGATGGCGATAGGCCTTATTTTTCTTAGTGTGTGGTGGATCGTCTACTCGGAAATGCGAACGCAGGTCACCGAAATCACCTCAACTTCTCTGCCCATGGGTGTGATCTTTCTCCTTTTTCTGTTGTGTTTTGGAAACGCCCTAATAGCACGCTATTTTGGTAAGAACCTGCTGTCTGGGCCGGAGCTGGCTATTATCTATACTTTAACGGCGGTAGGCTCATCGTTGGCCGGCATTGGGATGGTTGGTTTTATGATGCCGGCCTTGGCAAACCCTTTCTATTACAACAATGCAACAAACCATTGGGCCAAGCTTGCCAATCCGGCTCCTTGGTTCTGGGCACCGCATGATCCTCAGGCCATTCGTGCATTCTATTTAGGCAACAGCACTCTTTATACATGGGAGCACCTTCAGGCTTGGTTGGCGCCTGTGCTCTACTGGGGTCTCTTCTTCATGGTCTTGCTCGGTTTCTTCCTTTGTGTAGCGTTGCTGTTGCGACGCCAATGGATCGAGCAAGAACGGTTGAGCTATCCTATCATCGTGCTACCTATGGAGATGACTCTCTATCCTGACGGTTTCTTTGGATTCCTGCGGCAACGTGGATTGCTGATAGGGTTTCTCATTCCTGTGGTACTTCAGACCATCAATAGCCTCAACTATCTATTTCCTTCAGTGCCCTACATTCCGGTAAAGCCGACCATCAACGGACCACTAGACCTTGGTCCCCTGTTTACGACACCGCCGTGGAACGCTTTAGGCTATTTCCCGCTCGCTTTTCACCCCAACACCATTGGGTTGGCCTATCTTCTACCGGCAGATGTGTCCTTCTCATGCTGGTTTTTCTATCTTGTGCGGAAGGGGCTTGATGTTTTTTGCACCGCAATGGGTTGGCGTAGCCCCCAGAGCAGTCCGGTGGTGAATCGAATTCCTTATTCGCCTGAACAAGGGGTTGGCGCTTGGATAGCCATGGCGATCATGGTGTTGTGGCTGGCACGTCGAGAATTAAAGCGCTATGGGGCGGCCGCGTTCCGGTTTCGTGGCTGCCATGACAAGGAGGCGGCCTCGTTACGTTGGGCTGTGTGGGGCGCCCTTGTGTCGTTTGGTGGAATGGTCTATCTGATTGGGATAGGTGGAATGCCCATTACACTTGTGTTGGTGATGCTCCTCGTAGTCATTGCTTACCTTTTGGCACTTACACGCATTCGGGTAGATGCTGGCACGGCCTGGCATTTCGGGCCATTTATTCCCGCCCAGGAGGTGGTTGCAAATTGGGTTGGACCGGCGACTCTGTCTCCAGCTTCTGTCAGCACCTTGGCCTTCCATGAGTGGTACAACCTAGACTATCGTTCTATGACTGTGCCGCATCTTTTTGAGGGCTATCGAATGGCCTATGCCGGTAGAAGCTCGGCGCGCCGCCTCACTTGGGCTATGTTTCTCTGCATGCTCGTAGGGTATTTTGTGGCCTGTTGGGCTTCGTTACAGCTCTACTATACCTACGGTGCAGCAACAGCCCACGTAAACCCGTGGCGCATTCAGATGGGACAAATACCCTGGAACCTGGCGCAAGCGCACCAGCAATCGCTTCAGCACTACCCCGACTGGCCGGGAATCGAAGGGATGGTAGCCGGGGCGCTTATTACCTTCCTGCTGTTCTACACGCGCTCTCAGTTCACATGGTGGCCGTTTCATCCGGCAGGCTATGCTATCGGCAACACCTTTATCACCGACCTGCTTTGGTGTCCGTTCCTCGTAGGGTGGCTGGCAAAGGTGCTGATACTGCGTTATGGGGGGATGCAATCGTATCGTAGGGCGCTTCCCTTCTTCATCGGGCTTATTCTGGGCGACTATGTGATAGCCTGTTTATGGTCGCTGGCCGGTGTGGCATTTCACATGAGCATGTACCGATGCTTTCCGAATTGAGAGGAACCGAGCAAAACCGCCTATGCAAGACACACGTCTATTCAGCCCGGTGGTGACGACCAATACGCCACGAGAGCTGGCCATACCAACGACTTTAGAGGAGTGGCAGAAGTGGCGCCTCTTTGTACGTCAGCGTATTTTAACGGTCGCCGGGCTTTCTCCCATGCCCCAGCGTACGCCCCTGCATCCGCAGATATTTCGGCGTCTTGAACGTGACGGCTACTCTATTGAGACCGTTGCGATAGAGACATTGCCGGGTTTTTGGCTCTACGGTAATCTCTATCGGCCATTGCCATTGCCGGAGGTACCGCAGCCGGGCGTCCTCATTGCCCATGGACATTGGGTATCGGGACGCTTAACCGATACGAGCGAGGCCTCTTTCGTCGCTTGCGGCATTGCCATGGCGCGGGCCGGATGGACGGCTTTTGCTTACGATATGGTAGGGTATACCGACACCACTGTAGTAAGTCATCAATTCGCCTCGGATGCCGAAGAGGCTTTGTGGGGGATCAGCCTCTTCGGTTTACAAACATGGAACAGCCTGCGCGCGCTTGATTTTCTTCTCTCCTTGTCGCATGTTGACCCTACTCGGATCGGGATGACAGGAGCCTCTGGAGGGGGCACACAGACGATGATGCTCGCGGCCATTGATGATCGGCTAAAGGTATCGGCACCGTGCGTGATGGTCTCTCATACGATGCAAGGCGGTTGTCTCTGCGAGAACGCACCAGGGCTGCGGATAGATTTCTCCAACCTTGATATCGCAGCGGTTCACGCACCCAATCCGCAGATTCTCGTTGGAGCCACCGGGGATTGGACCAAAGATACGCTCACTGTGGAAGGGCCTTCTATTGCACGCATCTACGCCCTCTACGGTCATCCCGCGCGTTTCCGGTATCGGCTATTGGACTATGGGCACAATTTCAATGAGGCCACTCGCCGAGAGGTCTATACCTTTTTGGCGGAGCAGTTTGAGAGTGGGGCGATCCCAACCGATCAGCCGTTTCCCAAGGAACATGTGGAAGATATGCGCGCTCCGCAATGGGCAAGAACGCACGGCATGGAGGAAGCGCAGTTAAAAGCAACACTGCGACGCCAAGCAGCGCAAGCCTTACAAGAGGCCATAGGGTTTGCTTTTAAGGAAAGAACGGCCTTGCACGAGCGGTTTTTCCCGCTATGGCAACATGTTTTGGCCATCACCTCTCCTAAGGACGCGGATGTGGTGTGGGAAGTAAAGGAGACCGCAGACGAACTAGAAGGCCGTCGGTTGCGCGTCGCCTTCGGACGTGCCGGTAGGCAGGCGCGCCTAGAAGCATTACTGTTGGAGCCTCATCTACAGGATAGTGTGTGGGGTGCTATTCTCGTTGATGGGTCAACGGAAGCTGCGAGAAATGATGTACTCCTCCTGCCACTTTTAAAGTTGGGGCTGCGTGTGTTGTTGCCGAAGCGGTTGACGCTCAGCACAGTGGAGGAGAGAGCGCGTTATAGCGACTATGCTAAGGACTACTTTTGTACCTACAATCGGACATTGCTTCAAGAGCGCTTGTACGATCTGCTAACCTCCATACACCTCATGAAGCGCCTTGGCTCGGAGCGCCTCGTGGTTATCGGCAGGGGGTCTGCGGGGCTTGAAGCCTTGTTGATGGCACCCTTCGCCACGGTTCTGGTCGCAGATACGCGACATATGGAAATGGAGGAACCGACGTTCTGGCAGCATACCGCGCGATTCTTGCCCGGCATCATGCGCTTAGGAGGGGTAGTGCTATCCCTTGCATTAGCCTCATCCCGTCCCGTATTCCTTTACAACAAGGCCGATCGGTTTTGCGATCCAGGGCACTTCGATGAGTTGTCGAAAGTTTACGGGGATGCGCTGCATTGGACACGAACGGAGCCTTCTGAAGACGAGATAGTTCATTGGGTGGCTCAGAATCTCCGTTTTGGATCAGAGGCCGGTTAATGAATGGAAGACGCTTCGATGGTGGCGGCCTCTGTTGTGCCGTTGTCCCCTTTGGAAGAGGCCATCATCGGTTTGAGTTGAAGGCTCAGCAGGAATGCAATGGCCATAAGCACTGCCGAGCAGAAGAAGGGGACTCCGGTCGCATTAGGTAGTCCAATAAGATAGTTGTTGATAGGGGGTGCAATGATACGTGCCAGACTGCCCAAACCTTGTTGGACGCCGCTGAGAGTTCCTATTTCCGATGGGTCTGCAGCATGGGTAATGAGCGCATTGAGGGATGGTGTCATCACGCCCATCGCGATCGCGATGCAGACACTGAGGAGGTAGATGCCCAATAAAGAAGGTGCTAGGCCGATACCGATTAGCGTTAAGGTCATAAGCATGGCGCCAAATCGAACGAGGTAGTGTTCGCCGATAAAGTGGGCCAAGCCACGCACGATAAAGCCTTGCACAACAAGGCTCGAGAGACCCACGATCAGGAAGATACGACTCGTTATGATGGCCTCCGTCTTCTCGAATTGGTGACGGTGCACGATGTCGGGTAGAGAGGCCCACGGTTGGGCGAGATGGTGGATCTGCCATGTATGTATGGCCATCTGTTCGAGGGTGCTATGGAAGCGCAGAATAACGAGCCAAGAGAAAGAGGACTCGACAGCGGTAAAGGCGAAGGTAACGAAGGCGAAGACGAGAAGTTGGGCGCGAATATTCGCATCGTGGAATGCAGCTGAGATGGACCGGAGAAGGGCGAGAGGGCCTTTTTCTATTGTGCCCTCGGTTGCCGCCTCGCGGCGGGCCAGTGAGAGGCTTTCTGGCAGCATAGCAAGTGCCCACAGGAAGTTGCAGAAGGAGAGGAGGGCTGCCAGCAGAGCGGGGGTTGCAATGGGTGAGAGGGAGCCAATGGCAATGCGGCTGGCATAGCCACCGACCACCGGCCCGAAGGCGAAGCCGAGACCGAAGGCAATACCAAGCACGGCCATACCGCTGGCGCGTTTTTCGGGTGGGGTAACATCGGCGATATAGGCTTGAGCTGTTGGGAGGCTTGCGGAGGTAAGGGCACCTGCAGCCACGCGAGCGAGGAAGAGAACGAAGAGGTTAGGGGCTAACCCAAAGGTAAGAAAGGTACCGGCGGAGCCACATAGCCCGATGAGAATAACCGGTCGGCGCCCGATGCGATCCGAAAGGCGGCCCCAGAGAGGGGCTGTGAGAAACTGCATAAGGGAGTAGCACCCTAGCAGCATTCCTCCTACCCATGCGCCGCCGCCATAGTGAGAGATATAGACGGGGATGAGGGGTAGGATAAGCCCGAAACCGAGCATGTCTATGAACAGCGTTAGCGCCAGAATAAGCAATGGCGAACGCCGCATTTCCCCTGTTTTGCTTTGCCTTCTCAATTTGAACTCCCTATCTATTTTACCGATAAACTCCCTCATTTCGTGGCATTCTGCCGAAGTCTGCCGTTTCTCATGGAGGGCTAGGGAGTGGGTTGGCGGTTAGAGCTGATGAGCAGCATGTTGCAGGAGAACTTGATTGGTGATAAGGTGGGGTGGCTGCATGAGAATTTGGTAAATGGTCTCTGCCACCTCTTCCGGCTTTAGAAGCAGTTCGGTTCGCGGCTTTCCCGGTAGGGCATCCCAGAAGGGCGTATCCACACCGGAGCAACAGATGTTGGTGATGCGAATGTTATGGCGCTTAACCTCTTGGAGAAGGGCATTGCTAAAGCCGATGACGGCATGTTTGGTGGCGCAATAGAGTGCGGCGTTGGCGATGGTTTTTATTCCGAGAATGCCGGCAAGATTAACGATCAACCCTTGTTTCCGTTCGATCATATGAGGAAGCACCGCTTGGGTGAGGAGCATGGTACCTAAGACATTCACTTTCCACAGTTGTTCCATGCTGGCGCTATCCACCTCGAGAAAGGGGCCAATGGCACCGACGCCGGCGCTGTTTATAAGCACATCTATTTGTCCAAACCGGCGCAGGGTAGAGCTTATGAGGCGTTCGACATCGAGCGGGTTGGTAACATCGGCTTGAACGGCGTGGCAAGTATCGGCGGGAGGGGTTAGCTCGGCAAGAGCGGCTTCGAGGTGTTCGACGCTGCGCCCCGCGATCGTCACAGCCATTTGAGGGGTTGCCAAAAGCCGTTTTGCGGTGGCTTTGCCAATGCCGCTGCTGCCTCCTGTGATAAGAACCACTTTTTGAGTGTCGTCCATCTTTTTTCTCCTTTCCAGGTCTCTGTCATTAGAGAATACGACGAGTGGAGACATATTTCTCCACAATAATATATCGATCTTTCTCCAATTCGCCTCCAGGCAGGAATTGACAGAGCCATTGAAGAATAGGTGGCAAATAAATGAGAATCATGAGGAGGTTACCTATAGGTTATGAAGTTTTATGTACAGGCTCTAGGGCTGTTTGGCGTGTTATTTGGATTAGGAGTGGCTGTTGCCCAAGATGAGACGAACCAAATGACGAAGAGGCCTTCTTATCCACCTCTGAAAGACCCTGCTTCGCTTGCGGCCATTGCTTGTGGGGAGCCGCCGTTACAGACCATCCTTTGGCGACAGGGGTACAAGGTGAATACCGTTCAAGATGAGATAGAAGCCCAGCGTTTTGTGAAGGCAGGCCATGGGCCGGTTATCTACAAACCGATTGCGGCCTATGGGCTTTATAAAATTTGTAGCGCGGGGTGGTACCCCGTAAAGCCGGCCTCGGCGGCCTCTAATAGTTTGCCTCCTCCGCCGGAGAAGCATCTGCTGTGGCGTATAGATGCGCCGTATAATAAGCAGGACTTCCCCACGGTGATGCCGGGTAGTAGCCTTCAGTTCGATCCAGGTCGGCAAAGGTTCGGGCTATGGGTTTCGACTGCCGGTTTCCCCAACGAGACGATCTGCACGGAAGATGCCTTGCAGGCTTATGACCCTCGCTTTAAGCCGAACGACCGGCACAAGGCCCATGTGATCCCTGCGCGAGACGCATCGGGTAAGCTCATTCCGAACACTTATCTCATCGGCTGGGAATACTCGACGAATAACGACGATCAGGATGTTGTGACATTGGTAAGCAACGTGAAACCTGTGCAATGAGGATGATCGGTTGCTAGGAGGACGCTCATGGAGAGGGCAAGGAAAAACGGAAGCACGCCGGCGGTTTCCCCACGCGTTAATCGCCATGAGGAGCCAGAAGTTCAGAATAGGCGCGATGCCTTAGGGATCGTTATCGAAGGCTCTTTGAGCCGAGGTTTGGTGATGCGTCTTGCTGCTGACAAGAGCGTGGAAGACCTACGAGCAGGGAAGTTTTTGGTGGTTGAGGGGCAGAGGAATCGCTTCTTTGCTATTCTGGGGGACGTAGAGCTAGCGGCTATTCACAAAGACATTCTCTTGAACCCTCCTCTGCCGGAAGAGCGCTTACGCCGCGCCGTGCTGGCCGGCACAAGCGCCTACGGCTTGGTGCACCTGCGTCCGATGATTCTATTGCCCATGAATGGGGAAGAGGGCACGGTCGAGACAGCAGAAGCCGATGCCGAGTTGCTGCCGGTTCGCACGGTGCCTTCGCACTTCAGCGCGGTCTATGAGGCCACCCAAGAGGATGTGAGTCGTGTATTTGGTGCCGAAGGGGAGGGAAAGCCCTATTTTTACGTGGGCACGCCGTTGGATATGGACACGCCTGTATGCATCAACATGGAAAGATGGATTGAGCGTTCCAATGCCATTTTCGGCAAATCCGGCACCGGTAAAACCTTTCTTACCCGCCTTTGTCTGTGCGGGGCGATCAAGGCGAGAAATGCAGTCCATCTTATTTTTGATATGCATAACGAGTATGGTTGGGAGGGGAGATCGGAAACCGCGCAGGGCAGGAAGGTAAGAGGGCTGAAGCAGTATTTCGGTTCCCAGATTGTCATCGCGACACTCGACAGGGAGTCCTCGCACACACGAGGCGTTCGGCCGGACTTCGAGGTGAAGATAGGTTATAACGAAGTTGAGATTGACGATATTTTGCTATTGCAAGACGAGTTGAATCTGAACGAAACCGCTCGCGAGACCTGTTATCTTTTGGAAAGGATTTATAAGGAGAACTGGTTGGGCGAGCTTCTGAACTTGGAACCAGATCGGATTAAGGAACTTTGCGCGGAGTACAACATTCACTCTGGCGCCCTAAGTGCGCTCCAGCGCAAACTAACGAGCTTAATAAGGGACTGCGGCGATTTCCTCGTTCCCGAGTTACCTCCTGGGGAAGACCCCATACAGCGTATTGTTAGCGAACTGCAGCGGGGGCATGATGTGGTGCTAGAGTTTGGCCGCCACGACAAACCACGACAGTACATGCTCGTAGCCAATATTCTTACTCGGCGTTTGCATGATCTCTATGTACGGGAAACCGAGAAAGCGTTAGGCGGTCGAGGGAGTGAGCCGAAGCATCTCATTGTAGTGATAGAGGAGGCGCACAAGTTCCTTTCGCCCTCCCTGGCAAATCAAACCATTTTTGGCACGATCGCCCGGGAGATGCGTAAGTACCATATGACGCTGTTGATCGTAGATCAGCGACCGAGTCAGATCGATCGTGAAACGCTTTCTCAGGTCGGCACGCGCATCTGCTGTCTGCTGGATGATGAGAGCGATATAGATGCGGTTCTCACGGGTATAATGGGCGCGTCCGATTTGCGGACGGTGTTGGCGAGTTTGGAGACACGCCAGCAAGCGCTCATTTTCGGCCATGCTGTGCCCATGCCGGTCGTTGTACGTGCCCGTACTTACGATGACGACGCTTTCAGGCAGGCCATGATGTCACCTGGTTCTCAGCAAACCGGGAGTACCGACTTCGAGCGTGAGCGCGATCGAGATTTCTAAAAGCATTTGGGAGGTATCTGCTTGAAGCGTTTTCGGCGCGCGTGGTGGCCTCTATCTGTGGCGCTTTTGCCGAATCTCCTTACCGTTTGTGCTGCTGCAATAGAATCCGGTAACTCTACTTCCAAAAAACAGCCATCTTCTGTTCCAACCAACGGCACTCTTGTGGTAACGGGAGCGAAGTTGTTGCGTCAGAACCTCGCCAACGGCAGTTTAGAGGCACCAGAGGGGGCTACCGTCGTCTACACAGCTTCAGATGGGACGCAGACGACACTGAAAGCCGGGTCTTTTTTTTACGACGGCATGAGTGCGGTGGCCGAGGCTAGGGGGCCGATCTCCCTACAGCGTGCGGAGGGTATATTTACCGGTGAGAAGCTAACATACAACTTTCGCGATCGTGATGGCACTCTTGAAGAGGCTCATCTCGAAACCGATCTCTTTCGGGCTAGCGGCAGTCGTATCGAGCTTTCACCTGATGGGCGCGATACGCTTTATAATGCCCGGTTCACCACGTGCGCGTTGGTTCATCCCGATTACGTGATACGGGCACGACGTATTCGATTGGTTCCGGGACAATATGTGCAGGCCGATGGCATCACGTTTCAGGTAGGACGTGTTGTTTTGCCCGCGCTTCCTTCTTATAGGTACAATTTGGGGACGGGAGGCGGCTCGCCTACGGTGTTGCCTGGCTACGATCGAACGGACGGCCCCTACGTTTCCATCAGTCAAAGTCTATTAGGCGGCATCCGCAGCAGCCTTGATGTCAACGCGCGCGTAGGGGTGAAGACGTTACCGGTTGGCACGGTGGATTATGTGCTCGCCCTGCAGCCTGTGGCTCGTAGCTTTTCCGCTCGCGCGGTGTTAGGCGATGTGGCCGATCCGTTGCAGAGCACCTTAGAACGACTTGCTCCACCGATCTATAGCCGTGACCCGCATGAAATTACCTTTCAGCCTCATAGCAGCTTTTTTTACGCGATGTTGCAGAATCGGCAGTTCGTGTACAACCGGAATTTTACCAACATCTCGATCTCCCGTTTCCCAGAAGTGGGGGTGCGATTCGTGAATATATTTGGTAGTCGCGAAGTGCCCGCAGGGCAAGCGACTTCCCTAGCTGCGCCTTTGCAGGTAGACGTTGCGGCCTATGGGGCCGAAATCAACGAGTTACCGTCGAATGTAACTGCGGCGCGTTTTGGCTTGCGCACCGATCTGATCAGTCCGGCAATCGTTATCGGACGACGGATATCCCTTCGTTTCGCATTTACGAACTGGTTAAACTACTACTCAACGGGAACGGCCTATGCCATACTCTCGCCAGAGGCGGGATTGGACTATCTTCCCACCCGAACTTCGCGCCTTAACGTATCCCTTCGGCATTTGGCGGATGTAGGGAGGACCCCCTTTGTGTTTGATCGTAGGGATGTGCGCAACGAGCTGAGACTGCAGTATCAGGTGGGGGGAACATGGGCGTTTGGTTTGATGAGTCATATTGATTTAGACCACAACCGCGCTTACGACAACGAGTTAGCCATCATTCGCAATTTCGATTGTATGCAGGTAGGAGTGTACTACCGCACACGCTCACAGCAGTTTGGAATTCTGTTTAATCTTCTTCCGGCGTCTCGGCGAGCGATGGGCGGTCGGTCGCTTGTTTCACCACAACCCGCTGGCGTTGGGGACTGAGCCAAAAAATGACCAGAGAAATAATCCCGATTCCCAGAAGGGCATTGATGGCCACCGCCCGGGTAGCGCCGAGATGGTCGGCGGAGAGGCCGATAAGCAGGCCGCCAACCGGTTGAAGGGCATTAAAGACAAGGGTATAGAGGGCCATAACGCGTCCGCGTAGAGCATCGGGAACGTGCTCTTGTACGAAGGTGTTTGCGGATATCCCACAAAGAATCATGCAGAAACCTATGAGCAGAAGGCAGACGAGCGCCAGCCGATAAGAATGCACGCTGATGAACAACAGGCTTGAAAGCCCCAAGCCGATGGCACCGGTAAAGATGGCATAGCGGCGTGGAATGCGCAGACCAAACCAGGCCAAAGAGAGTCCGGCCAAGGCAGCACCTAGACCGTTGATTGAGACCATAGTGCTGTAGCCTTGTTTGCCTACTTTAAAAAGCTGAGCAAAAACCGGCAGCAGCGTGGTGACGGGCCATAAGAGAAGGCTGGCAGCGGCGATAAGGACGATCACCTGCAGCACCGGACGAGTACGGCGAACATAGGTTAGGCCCTCTTTGATAGGCTGGCGATGAGGCTTTACGGTTTGGTTTTCCATGCGCATGAGCAGCAGCGAGAGGATGACCGCGAGGAAGCTTATTCCGTTCCAGAAGAAACAGGCGGCAGCGCCCTGCTGTACGAGGACGAAGCCGGCAAGTGCCGGGCCGATGAAGCGAGCCATATTAAAACGGAGTGAGTTGAGGGCGATGGCTCCGGGCAATGCGCGTCTATCCTCTACCATATCGGTGACGAAAGCCTGCTGAGACGGCATGGTATAGGCGCGGACGATGCCAAGCAGGCCCGCCATAAGAGCGATGTGCCAAGGTTGGATAGGAATCGGCGAATGTGGCCATGCTAGAAAAGCTAGGGTGAAGGCAAGGAGCATGGCTGCCGTTTGTGTGATGAGCAGCACATTGCGACGGGGATAACGGTCGGCGACCTGCCCTCCGGCGAAGGCGAAAGCTACATAGCATAGCGCTCCGGTGCCGGATACGATGCCCAGCCAGGTGGCCGACTGCGTGAGGTGGTAAACGAGCCAGCTTTCGGCAACCTGTTGCATCCATGTGCCGGCAACCGATATAAGCTGTCCTATGAAGAAAAGACGAAAGTTCCGAAAGCGAAAAGGATAGAGGGGGCCGATCCGCCCTTCGGTTAGCACGGCCTCTCCTGCATGGGCAGAGGCAGAATGGTTAGAAGAGTCTTTTGTTTCGTCCATGGAGTTCCGTCAATATGTTACCCTTCTCGGAAAGGTTTTAGTAGATTCCCATTCCAACGGAAAGTTACGGTATACTAATTCTATCGAAAAAGTAAGGATTCCGCCCTTTTAGGGAACGGAGGCAATGAGGAAAGCGTAAATTCAGTCATGAGCACACTACTCCGGTTATCTGAGGGAGCCGGCTCTGCGAGCGCTTACACCCCTTCCACTTCGCCCGATCCCGCTTTACGGCCGCATCCGGTGGGTCTGTTGGAGCTGATTGGGAACACACCGCTGCTGCGACTACGTCGGGTGGTGCCGAAGAATCCACGCGTTACGATCTACGCGAAGGCCGAGTGGGCCAATCCTGGAGGCTCTGTGAAGGACCGTCCGGCCCTCAATATGATTCTGGAAGGGGAGCGAAGCGGCGCCTTGCGGCCTGGCAAGATCATTCTCGACGCTACCTCTGGGAACACGGGCATTGCCTACGCAATGATCGGGGCTGCCCTGGGATACGAGGTGCACCTATGTTTGCCGGCGAACGCCAGTGAGGAGCGCAAACAGATTCTGCGTGCCTACGGTGCACAGCTCATTCTCACCGATCCACGGCTCTCTTCTGATGGGGCTATTTTAAAGGCGCGCGAGCTTTATACGGCGCAGCCAGACCGTTACTTCTATCCCGATCAGTACAATAATCCGGCCAACTGGCGTGCGCACTACCTCACTACAGCACCGGAGATATGGCATCAGACGCACGGGCGAATAACTCATTTCGTGGCCGGTTTGGGTACGAGTGGAACCTTTGTGGGAACTGGGCGTCGCCTGAAAGAGTTTAATCCGAACATTCGCCTTATTTCGTTCCAGCCCGATTCGCCCTTCCATGGTTTGGAAGGGATGAAGCATATGGCCAGTTCCATTGTGCCCGGCATCTACGACCCCAATTTGGCGGACGAGAACCGCGAGGTCTCTACCGAGGAGGCCTATGCCATGGTGAAGCGGCTTGCGCGTGAGGAGGGCGTTTTGGTGGGCATCTCGGCGGCGGCGGCAATGGTCTGCTGCTTAAAATTGGCAGAGGAGTTGGACGAAGGGGTCATTGTGACGATCTTTTGTGATACCGGAACACGCTATCTTTCCGATCGCTTCTGGCATGAGGGGGAGTAAGTGATTCGCATTCCGAAGAGGGTAGAGGAAGCTATCTCTGCCCATGGTGCAAAAGATTATCCTCGTGAGTGTGTGGGAGCTTTGCTAGGACGGCTGGAGGGTGAGATTCGCATTGTGGAGGAAGCGAGGCCTTTGCCAAACACATTCGATCCCTCTTGGGAGGCAGATGTGCGCGGAGGGGCGGCGGAGGATGTTCCAGGACAGGAACGGCGTTACCTTGTTGCGCCCGACGCGATGTTTCGGCTGCTGCGGGAGGAGCGAGAGACTGGGGTGAAGGTGCTGGGATTCTATCACTCGCATCCCGATCATCCGGCGAGACCAAGCGTCTTCGATAGGGACTGGGCGTCGCCGTGGTATACCTATTGTATTCTCTCTGTACGGCGAGGTGTGCCGCAGGAGTTGACCGCCTGGCAACTCAACGAGGCCGGCGATGCCTTTTTAGAGGAGCCTATAGAGATCGTATAGATCATCAGAGAACATAATTTAGAGGGAAGAGACTATGCCTAAGATACTTGTGCCCACATCACTGCAACAGTTTGTTGGCGGAAACGACGAGATCAACGTCGGGGGAACTACCGTCAAGGAGGCGTTAGATCAGTTACTAGAACGCTACCCAGATTTAAGAAAACATCTCTATAACGATCAGGGTGAGCTACGTCACTTTGTCAATATCTACAAGGGGTCTGACGACACGCGCGCTTTGCAGGGTCTTCAGACGCCGGTAACCGATACCGATGAGCTTAGCATTGTGCCCTCCATTGCGGGCGGTGTGGGAGTGGAGACGGCTCGGATCAACCCGAACGCCCTTTTGCCAGAGGAGCGCGTAGAGGCTGTTAGCTTTAGTAACGAGGAGATACTGCGCTACAGCCGTCATCTCATTTTGCCGGAAGTGGGGCTTGAGGGGCAGAAGAGACTGAAGGCGGCGAAGGTGCTGTTGATCGGGGCCGGTGGGCTGGGGTCGCCGCTCGCCCTTTATCTGGCGGCAGCCGGGATAGGCACCATCGGCCTGGTGGATTTTGACGCTGTAGACCTAACCAATCTGCAGCGGCAAGTGATACACGGCACCAACGATGTGGGGCGCTCTAAACTTGAATCGGCGAAGGAGACCATTCTCGATATCAATCCCCATGTAGAGGTTATCGGGTTTGAGGAGCGATTCATCTCACAGAACGCCTTAGAGATCGCTCGCGACTTTGACATCATTATAGACGGAACCGACAACTTCCCTACACGCTACCTAACTAATGACGTGTGTGCGTTGCTAGGAAAGCCCAATGTTTACGGATCGATCTTTCGGTTTGAGGGGCAGGCATCTGTATTTTGGGCCGGCCACGGTCCATGCTACCGATGTCTATTTCCTGAACCACCTCCTCCGGGGTTGGTGCCCTCTTGTGCCGAAGGTGGGGTATTAGGCGTATTGCCCGGGATCGTTGGGTGTATTCAGGCTATTGAGGCTATCAAATTGATACTAGGCATCGGTAATCCGCTTATTGGGCGATTGCTGACCTTCAATGCGTTGAAGATGCAGTTTCGTGAGCTGCGTCTGCGGCGTGACCCCGCCTGTCCACTTTGCGGCGAGAATCCCACCATTCATGAGCTGATTGACTATGAGGAGTTCTGCGGCATCCGCGGGGAAGAGGCCCCTCCGCCACAACTCGATGAGATCGAGGAGATCACGGTTCATGAGCTGAAGCGCCGCATGGATTCCGGTGAGAAGCTCACCGTTATTGATGTACGTGAACCGCATGAGTACGCCATCGCCCGCATTCCCGGAACGCGACTGATTCCGTTAGGGCAGATTGCAGAGCGTGCTCATGAGCTTGACCCGAATCAGGAGATCATACTCCATTGCCGCAGCGGTAAGCGCAGTGCAGAGGCCCTTCTTAAGCTAAAGGCGAAGGGATTCAAGAACCTTAAGAACCTTAAGGGAGGTATTTTAGCTTGGAGTGAAGAGATAGACCCAAGCGTACCGAAATACTGAGCCAATGCTCCTAGAGGCCGATGCGATCACTGCAGGATATGGCGGGCGGACGGTTCTTCATGCCGTCCGTCTTGTTTTTCAGACGGGGGAGTTTGTAGGGCTTTTGGGGCCTAACGGCAGCGGAAAGTCCACCTTACTGCGTGTGCTTTCTGGAATCTTGGCGCCCCAATCGGGTTGTGTGACCCTAGATGGAGAGGTTTTATCGCAGATTCCTCCTCACATTCGCGCTCAGAAAATCGCCTTCGTACCTCAGTCTGAGCCAGCCTTGTTCGATTTCACGGCTCTCGATGTGGTGCTTATGGGGCGCTATCCCCATCGGGGTGGGAGGGGATTTACCGAAGAGGATTACGCTATTGCCCGGCGCTGTATGGCGGAATTGGACATTCTTTCCTTGGCCGAAAGGCCGATCACCCAACTCTCTGGAGGTGAGCATCGGCGCGTGTTGATCGCGCGGGCTTTAGCACAGGAGGCTCCGCTGCTGCTTTTAGACGAGCCTACAGCTCATCTCGACATAACGCACCAGGTAGAGTTGCTGCAACACATTCGAAAGATGGTTGAGCGTGGTCAAGGAAAAGTAGGTGTTATTGCTGCGTTGCATGATATCAACCAGGCCGCGGAGTTTTGCGATCAGCTTGTACTACTGCGTGCTGGGCGCGTGGAGGCTAATGGAGCACCAGAGACCGTGCTAACTTCAGCTCACCTGCGGCGCGTCTATGATGCCGATATACAGGTGGGACTGAACCCGACAACGGGAAAGCCAACGCTGTTAAGCGTACGACCGGTGCGTTCCGGGGAGGCACGCGGGAGACCGAATGTGCATCTGGTATGCGGCGGAGGTTCGGGAATCGCGATTATGGGTACACTTGTTCATCATGGTTACGTGGTGAGTGCCGGGCCGCTCAATCTGTATGATAGCGACCAGGTGGCTGCCGAAGCGTTGGGCATCGACGTGATATTAGAGGCGCCTTTTGCGCCTCTGGGCGATGAGGCCTGTGCGGCAGCCAAGACGGTGATGAAGCAGGCCGACCTGGTGTTTATTGCTCCGGTTCCCTTTGGGCACGGCAATCTCCCGGTGTTGGATTTGGTGTGGGAGATGCAGAGGATAGGCAAGCGGGTCGTGTTGTTAGGCGATAAACATTTTGAAGCCCGTGATTTTACAGGCGGTAAGGCAGCGCAACTGTTGGCACAGCTATGCCACCATGGGGCGAAGTGTTATGCCACGTTGGAGGAATGGCTGGCTCATGAGGAAGCCACATAAAACCCCCCCTTGCTGCTAGTTAGGGGGGCAAGCAATGGTTTATAACTCAATGGTTTACGCTGTTAATTATTCAATAGCGCGACTGTCTCCTGATTCAGTAGAACGTAGAGGCCATAGATGCCTAAGAGAGTGCCGAGCGGAAAGTTAAATAGCTCTAAGATCGAGAGTATGATCCCTAATATTCGGCTCCAGCTCCTTCGCGTGAGTAGGCCATAGCCAAGGATGAGGCCTGGCAGGCCAATGATGAGGAGAAATGCCCCAACCACCGCCCCAAAGCCGCTGGCTAAAAGTCCACCTGCGGAATGATTTTGTATGCTACTCCCTACGCCTGCTGCAAGGCCACCGAGTATGGTGATCGCGCCAAAGATGGCGAATGCTGCGTTAAGTAGTACATACAGCCAACCAAGAATTTTGATATGTTGTTCCATGAGCGTAAGTTTGCCTCCTTTTGAGAATAGAGGTATTAAGATATAGAGATGCCGTATGCCTCTCTACTGATAAATACGACGAACTGTTGCAGGACTCCTTCTTTTTTTTCAAACTAGCATTCTGCTTAGTATGATGGATTAATAAGCTCTCTCAAATTGGCGTTTTATCTGGAAAGAATGAGACCGGCTTCTTCATTAAATAGAACGACAAGCCCGTAGACGCCTAAGATGGTTCCCAGAGGAAAGTTAAGCAGATCGAACAGGGAAAAAACGATCCCGAGCGGGCGGCTCCAACTTCTCTCGGTCAACAGTCCGTAGCCAAGAATAAGACCGGGTAACCCAAAAATAAGCAAGAAGGCGCCTAAAAACACTCCCACGCCACCCAGAACGTAGGCCGGTAAAGCGTCGTGAACCAGCGCTCCGGCACCTGCGCCGAAGAAGAGGAGAAAGAGAAAGAGCGCGATTCCCGGCAGGACATAGAGAGCACTAATGATAATATGCAGCCATGCTAGTACTTTGATATGGATTTCCATATAACGTCCCTCCAGTTAATATAGATTTTACGTTAAGATAGGTTTCTCCTGCTAATTTTTCGAGGATGGGATTTCCACACCGAAGGATGTTCATGAGTGTTAGGGACAGAGTACTGTTTTGGCCTCCCCTGTCGAGAGAATGGCGAAGGTATAGATTCCAAGAAGAGTTCCTATCGGAAAGTGAGCCAGCAGGAAGAACGACATAACCAGGCCAAGTAGGCGACTCCAACAGGCTTTTTTAAGCAGTCCATACCCTAGAAGCACGCCGGGAGCCCCTGTTGCGCAGAGGAAAAGACCGATGAATAGCCCCGCTGTGTAGACGGCGAGAGGAGGTATTTGAGTCCATTCACTGACGTTATGACCTAGAAACAGCACAAAAAGCAGTATAGCACCCCCGACGATGAGTGAAAAGATATGGAGAGCTATATGCAACCACCCTAGCACCTCGATATGGGTTTCGACATCCATCTGCTAGCTACTTCCGGGCATTCACCTGCATGTTGGGCGCATAAGTTGTTCTGTAGTTGTCAACGCCCCCCGCCTTAAGGTCAGGGGCTTGCATCTCATACGGAAGCCGGAGCCTCCGATGGACACGATACGCTGGTTGACGACAGCGCGCCGGATGGTGAAGACCAACCGACAAGGTATTTGTCTCGAATGTTCTCAGAAGCATTGAAATCCGCGTTGCGACGATACCCACAAGAACGACAGATCAAATGGAAGGAGGCCGTAAACTGTGCGGTCGTTTCGGCAAGGGCTTGTGCCTGTTGGGTACTGGGTTTAAGCCGCAGTCGTATCACTCTGTCCACGTTAGTATTAGTATCCCATGTTTTTCAAGGATTTTACCGCCTTTGCATACAAGTGAAAGGAGCGCAGGTGCTCCAAACGCATTCCCCACCCGGCTAAAGCAAGGGTGTTGATTTTATAGACGGAGGTTGTTTACAACGGGTTTCAAAGACTTGAGAGTAGTCATTGATGGGATTGCTGTAGTATCTAGGGGCTATTCGTTGCGACCGACCCTTACATGCGATATAACTCATACCGCTTTCTTGGTAAAGTTGCAGAATTAGGTATTGGGAAGATGCTAAAACACACTTGAGCAGCCTCAAAAGAGAGGGGCAGATAGAACTTTGAGGCTGCTCTGAGACGTTCACAGGGAAAGCTTCGCTCTATGTAAGAAGAAAAAGCAACAGCTAGCCCACGCCCGGAATTTTGACCGGAACGTCATGAATGGTCATGCCAGCCTGCTTAGAAAGCGTGTCTACGCTTGACAGGGAGTTATTGGCATTATCAATGCCTTTTTGGTCAAACACCTTGTTCTTCAAATTTTGGCCTACGCTTGCAAAGGCGGCTTCCATGTGATCAATAGCGCCGGCAAGTTTGTGCAGTAAGGGGCTTTTGCTGGTGTGTGCCAGGTGATCGGCCGCTTTGAGTCGGTTGACGGCGAACAGAGTAGCCAGCCCAGCCTTCACCAAAGCCGCGGTTCTGTGGGGAGCACCGGCCTGAAATGCGCCATGTTTATAGGGGTTCCAAACCCAGTGGTGGAAGGCAAAGAAGGCGACGCCTACATCCGTGATGAAGCGAGTCTTATCAAAGAGCGCAGAGGCCGGTTTGCTAAACAGGGTAACGCTTGTAAGCGTTGTGGCCGCGAGGGCGATGGCAAGCAAGGGACGTTTGTAGTGAGTCAGCATGGTTAACTCCTCCTTTTGGAAATGGTATCTTTTCACGAGAACCCTTCTCAAGGATCGCGTGCAGTTATTAAGACGGAATTCGATGCTAAGGGGTTTCATGATCTGGGCTGGTTAGGTTATCGGTCACAGTATCCGCATTCCCTCTCAGAACGGCTATTTTCCCCTCAATACGATACCAGGCGATACGGTCCACATAGTCATCTTCGGCAAACACATCCCAACCCTTGTCTACGGGGGTGTGGGTTACGGCCACACAGGCGTGATTATCGAACCAACCGCTCTGTTTGCCCATAGCGACACCGGGGGCCATTTTACCCACGAGCAGGCCGTTTGAAGTATAGTGGTAGATGGTGGCGCTGCGGCCTCCTCCGGCCAGGCACCCACCTCCAGGCAGGAAACAGATGCCGGGGCAGACCTCGGGCAATGGCACAGCCCAAAGACGCTTGCCGAATGGATCAAAATGCACCAGCGTTGTGCCACCCATCCAAAATGGGTTGTTAGGGGGCGAGGGCCAGACACGGCTCCAACCGAGAGCGTAGATGCTGCCGTCATCTGCATGCTGAGCCATAGTGGGATCGAAGCCAAGTGAAGAGGTGTCGTGCGGAATCACCTCATGCGCATTGGCCCAGTTGTAGGTAGGATTGCCTCGAGCGTCTAGCTTTCCTTTAGGCAGTTCCCAGATGCTATGGGTATTGAGATTTGCAAACCAGATGTTACCTTTATCGTCTACATCCATACCGAACACGCTAACGCTGCCTTTTCCTGGAGGGGCAAACCAGAGAATCTCGTTAGCTTGAGGGTAACCGGTGCCATGTTGATCGTGCCATGTCCACTGTTGTGGCAGACTAGGGGTCTGTTGTTGCCAGTGGCTTTGCCCGGTTGCATCGGGGTCACGACCTCCTACAAGTGCAGCAAGATGGAGGGTATGCCCTTCAAGTCGGTAGACTTGAACGCCGTCTCCGGTAGGCAGAAAGAGAAAGTGGTGGCCTTGAAAAGTAAGAATACGAGGCAC
>Ga0070737_10002602_pt1 | contig 21289 bp, 16 predicted proteins | sample Coa_R1_10_FD_66438 | JGI IMG/M metagenome (GOLD analysis project Ga0070737, IMG submission 66438) | Surface soil microbial communities from Centralia Pennsylvania, which are recovering from an underground coalmine fire - Coalmine... | ecosystem: Environmental > Terrestrial > Soil > Unclassified...
AGGTGAATCCCCTGTTGGCTTGGCAACGATGAAGGTCGTTGGCAAGTTGCGTGCTGATGAACATACAGAGAACGCAGCGGAGTGGCAGGAGGAACATGCGCGGCTGTGGCTGCGTGCGATGCTACTGGGGACGGGCGCGCTCTCCATCCTGGCCTATACACTGAGTGCGCAGGCGGCGATCAACCAGTTCACCGCCGCGCGCTATCTGCTGTTGGTCTATCTCAGCGTGCCCGCCTTGTTTGGTGTGCTGTGGGCTGGCGCAGCGCCGCTTGTACGCTGGCTTGGCGGATTGCTGGCGCGCTCTGGCATCCACTTCGCCATCCATTCGCGATCACGTTGGCTCAGGTTGTCCTCCTCTATGAGGGAGGAGCCTGGAGAAGAGGATACCCCGCTGCCAGGCAAAGCCAGTCGCCTTTCACAGCCCGTACTTGGTGCGCTTTCCATGCTGGCGCTGCTTCTGCTGTTGGCGCTAAGCGTGAATGGAGGTAGACAGACGCTTGGCTACGCGAACAACGCCAGCCAGTTTGCGCTGCCCATGCCGCCAGTGGATCGCCAGCTTGTCACCTTTCTGGACGCCCATCATATCACCGCCTTCTACGGCGACTACTGGACATGCTATCGTCTGACCTTCGAGACAAACGAGCGCCTGCTTTGTGCGGCGCGCGGCGGGCGACCAGATCGCGGCCTGCAATTGCTCTACAATCGTTCACCCCAGTATGTCAGCGAGATGGCGCGCGTAGCGCACCCTGCGTATATCTTGGCGCCTGGCTCGCAGCAGGATCGCCACTTCGCCGCCGATGCGCGGGCCGCCAGTGTTCCCTATGTAGGCTATCGTCGCCAGGTGATCGGGCAATACGCAGTGTACTACTATGCGCCGTGATGCTGTGGTTTGTAGGCGGACACGCCGCCCAGGAGCGCGGCGGTACTTGATGGGCTGGGGGTCACCCAAGTGCGCCTGATTTGACACACAGGCGCCATGAGGGCTACACTTTTTGTTGGCTTTGCTGTTTCATCACAGCTTTTTGCAGCTAACACAGACCATTGCAGATTGCAGAATCGCAGGCATTTTTGTGAGTACACCGGTTACATTAACACCGTCTGGCCAGAAGCTCGTCACTGTCATTCTGGGTGATGGTATTGGCCCGGAGGTTGTCAAAGCTACCCAGCGCATTATCGAAGCGAGCGGTGCGGCTGTCGCCTGGGAAGAGCAAGAGGCGGGCGCCGCCGTTTTCAAGCGCGGCCTGCCGTCGGGCGTTCCCGAAGAGACTATCGCTTCCATCATGAAGACACGCATCGTGCTGAAAGGCCCGCTGGAAACTCCCGTCGGCTTTGGCGAGAAGAGCGCCAATGTCACGCTACGCAAGCTCTTCGAGACATACGGCAACATTCGCCCTGTGCGCGAGCTGCCCAACGTCAAAACGCCCTATAGCGGACGTGGCATCGATCTGGTGGTTGTCCGCGAGAACGTCGAAGACCTCTATGCGGGCATTGAATATATGCAGACGCCGGGCGTCGCCGAATGCCTGAAGCTGATCTCGCGCAAGGGTTGCGAAAAGATCGTGCGGCTGGCTTTCGAGGTAGCGCGCGCGGAGGGACGCAAGAAGGTTCACTGCGCCACCAAGGCGAACATCATGAAGCTGACTGAGGGCACGATGAAGCGCGTCTTCGAGCAGATTGCGCCCGAATATCCCGATATCGAGGCGCACCATATCATCGTGGACAACTGCGCGCACCAGTTGGTCAAGAATCCGACGCAGTTCGATGTTATCGTCACCACGAACATGAACGGCGACATCCTCAGCGACCTCACCTCCGGGCTGATCGGCGGTCTGGGCTTCGCACCCTCGGCCAACCTGGGCAGCGGCGTGGCGATCTTCGAGGCGGTTCATGGCAGCGCGCCGAAGTACGCCGGGAAGAATACCATCAATCCCACGGCGATGCTGATGGCTGGCATCATGATGTTGCGCCATGTTGGCGAGTTCGACGCTGCCTCGTTAATTGAGAACGCGATGCTGGTGACGTTGGCCTCTGGCGTGGCCACGCGCGATGTGGTGGGCGACGAGGGAGCAGCCAGCACCAGCGCCTATACCGACGCGATTATCTCGAATCTGGGCAAGCGCGCCGAGGGCTGGAAGACCCGCGACTACAAGCCAATCAACATCCCGCAGCTCGATATTCCTGTGGATAGCGTACGCCCGGAGTCGCGGCGCGTGATCGGCGTGGACATTTTCGTAGAGTCGGCGCAGACTGCCGAGGAGATGGGCGCGACGATGACGAAGCTGGTGAGCGAGACGCCCGTCTACCTCAAACTGATCTCCAACCGTGGCACGCGCGTCTATCCGCCAACTGGCGCGCTGACCGACAACGCCGACCACTGGCGCTGCCGCTTCATGCTCAGTGACAGCGAGGGCGATTTGCCCGACGAACTGCTCTACGACATCCTGCAACGGGTGGGCGTGCAGTATCGCTGGATGCACATCGAGAAGCTACAAGTCTTCGACGGCGCACTGGGCTACACCAAAGACCAGGGCGAAGATTGACCTAACCCCCCAGCCCCCTTCCCACACGGGAAGGGGGTGTTTTGTTGTCGCTGAATGTGCTACGTGCGCGCTCACATGCCTGCTTTGTGGTATCATCACTTGCAGCGAAGCGTGATGGCCTTCAGGCAAAGGGGCGTTTCTATGCGGGTGGTCTCGTTGGGCAGCGGCAGCAGTGGGAACTCGTTGCTCGTACAGGTGGGCGGATGCGCCGTCCTGGTGGACGCCGGATTTCCCTTGCGCACGTTGGTAAACCGCTTGCGCCAGGCGGGCGTTGAGCCGGAAGCGATCAGCGCGATCTTTCTGACCCACGAGCACTCCGATCACGCCAGCGGCGCGGTTGCCTTCGCCCAACGCTACGGCGCGGCGCTTGTGGCCGACCGACGCACGCTCAAAGCCGTCTTTGCCCAGGCGACTCGCCAGTCGCCAACCGCCTACCATCGCGTGGCGCCTGATGTAGCTCAGTGCGATCTCTTCGCCGGTAGCGCCCCGGATGATACGAAGCGTATCGAGCGGGTGGAGATGGCAGTTGGCGACTCCTGGCGATTGAAAGGGGTTGAGGCGCGCAGCTTCGTCATCTCGCACGACGCCGTTGCGCCGTGTGGCTATCTGCTAGGGACGAGCGCCTGGCGTGTGTGTATAGTCACCGACACGGGCGAGATTACGCCGCCCATCCTCGAAGCTATGCAGGCCGCGCACCTGCTGGTGATCGAGGCGAACCACGACCGCGCCCGCCTGCTTTCCGGCCCCTATCCGCTTCACCTCAAACGGCGCATCCTCAGCCCCACAGGTCACCTTTCCAATGAGCAGACGGCCTTGGCGCTCTCTCAGACGCTTGACGATACCCCGCGCTGGGTCTGGCTGGCGCATTTGAGCCGCACGAACAATACGCCAGATCTCGCACGCACGCAGGTATGCGAGGCGTTGCGTATGCTGGGGCTGGGCAATGTCGCGCCGCAGGTGGCGCCGGCCGGTCCTGGCCCCATATGGGATAGCGCAATGCTGCTCACCCCTGCGGCTGCGCAAGCCCATGCTGGCGGATGACCTCGCTATACCAGTGGGCGCTTTGTTTGGGGTAGCGTTGCTGGGTGGCGAAATCCACGTAGACGATGCCCCAACGCTGACTATACCCTTCCGCCCACTCAAAGTTATCGAGCAGCGACCAGAGATGATATCCGCGTAGCTGTGCGCCCGCCTGAATTGCGCGATACGCCGCGACCAGATGATCGTGCAGATAGACGATACGTTGCGGATCGTCAACGGTCTGGCTGGCGAAGGTATCGGGATAGGGCGCGCCGTTCTCGGTGATGTAAAGATTGACGCGATCATAATCGCGCGTGAGGCGCATCAGTATGTCGTACAGCCCGTTTGGATAGATTTGCTCCCAGCTTGCCTGCGTCGTCGGATAGACGCCGTTGACGAATTGGGGGCCAGCCGTGACAACCAGCGGATTGTAATAGTTGACGCCCAGGTGATCGATTGGTGTGTGGATGATCGCTAGATCTCCATCCTGGATCACCGCAGCCGATGGCCAGGTGTCACCAAGCGCCTCCACCACATCGGTGGGATAGCTCCCCTTGAAGATGGGATCGAGGTAGAGGCGATTCTCAATGCCGTCTTGCAACGTGACCGCCGCTGCCGTGCCCTCCGCATGGTCGGCGGGGTAGACCGGCGAGAGGTTGAGCGCCGGGCCGATCAGACGGGAGCCGTCGCGCCCGAAGCGCGCCCGAAACGCCTGCGTCGCCAACCCGTGGCCGAGCAGCAGGTGATGGAGCGCAACATATGCGCGTGCGGGATTCTGGATGCCTGGAGCGTGCGTGCCGCTGATGTAGCCCTGCGTCACAATGGTTTTTGGCTCGTTGACCGTCAGCCATGCGGGAACCAGATCGCCCAACGCCTGGAATAGCGTATCGGCGTAGTCGGCGAAGCGTTTAGCGACATCCCGGTTTTCCCAGCCGCCCTGGTCTTGCAACGCCTGAGGCAGATCCCAATGGAACAGCGTCGCCATTGGGCGTATCCCTCGCTGGAGCAGGCTCTCCACTAGGCGGCGATAAAAGTCGAGGCCAGGTTGGTTGAGCGCGCCCGCGCCGTCGGGGAAGATACGTGGCCAGGCGATGGAGAAACGGTACGATTTGACGCCCAGCGCATGGAGCAGGTTGAAGTCGCTTTCATAGCGGTGATAGTGATCGTCTGCGACATCGCCGGTCGCGCCATCCACTGTCTTGCCAGGCGTGTGGCTGAAGGTATCCCAGATGGAGGCGCCACGCCCATCGGCATGCGCCGCGCCCTCGATCTGATACGCCGAGGTGGAGGCGCCCCAGAGAAAGCCCGTGGGAAACACCAGCGGATAGGCCAACGACGACGAAGGATGGGTGTGGTTGTTTGCGACCGAACACCCCGAAAAGGCGGTCTCCAAAAGTGTTCCCCCGACTACTACTAACAGCGTCTGGCGTAGCAATTCCCTACGCGACATCCCCAGTGACACGTATTCATCCGCTCGTTGTTGAGGTAGCTGATCTTCCATCATCCCGTGACGCTGCCAAACGCCAGCCCCGCGCGCCAGTAGCGTTGCAAGACCAGGAACATCACGATCAGTGGCAGCACTGAGATCAGCGATCCCGTCACGATCAGGTTGAAGAGCAGCTCGTGCGAGGCGGGATCGAAGTTCCAGGTGGCCAGCCCCAGGTTGATCGGGAAGAGCGTGGGATCGCTGAGGACGACCAGCGGCAGAAAGAAGTTGTTCCAGATGGCGACGAACTGGAAGAGGAAGATGGTGATCAGCCCTGGTCGCAGCAGCGGCAGCGCCACCTGCCAGAAGATGCGAAACTCTCCGGCGCCATCCACGCGGGCAGCGTCGAGGATGTCGTCGGGCGCGGCGGCGGTGGCGTAGACGCGCGCCAGATAGACGCCAACGGGGCTGAGCAACGCTGGCAACAGTACCGCCCAGTACGTGTTCGTTAGATGGACTTTGCTCATCAGCAGATAGGTTGGTAGCGCCAGCGTCGTTGGCGGCACGAGCACAGCGCCCAACACCAGCGTAAAGACGAGGCTGCGTCCGGGGAAGTTGTATTTTGCCAGCGCATAGCCCGCCATCACGGAGATCAGCATGCTGAGGAAACCACCCACCACAGCGTAAAGCGCGGTGTTGATGATCCAGCGGACGTATTCGCCGTTGCCGTAGGTGAACGTCTCGTACAGGTTCTGCCAGAGGTTGAAATGCGCGAACCACAGGCCAAACGAACTGAACAGATCAGTATTGTTCTTCGTTGCGGAGATGGCCAGCCAGTAGAGCGGCGTCAGAAAATACACCGTCAGAGCGAGCAGAAAGATGTATGCCGCGATATTTTTCGTCGAGAGCAGCCGCGCGCCTACCAATCGCTGATTTTCCGGTTCTCTGCGGCTGCGTTGATCGAGATCAAGCGGTGTGGTCGCCATTGGTTACACCCCTGACTGGCGGCGTGTGAGCCGCAAAAAGCCGTAGGAGAAGGCGAACGTGACCACCCCCAGGATGACCGCGATGGCCCCGCCGTAGTAGTAGTTCGTCTCCACAAAGGCGATGTTATAGGCAAAGATGTTGGGCGTGTAGGTTGAGGAGATATACGACGAGAGGCGCTGCAAGATCAGCGGCTCGTTGAAGAGTTGTAGCGTGCCGATCAGCGAGAACAACACGCCCAACACCAGCGACGGCGTGATCAGCGGCAGTTTGAGCCGCAACGCGATGCCCAGCTCCGAGAGTCCGTCCAGTCTGCCCGACTCATAGATCTCCTGAGGGATGGCTTGCAGCGCCGAGAAGAAGATGATCATGTTGTAGCCGGTAAACTCCCAGGTAGAGATGTTGGCGATTGACCACAACACGTCTTTGCCCAGGAAGTTGGGCGGAGGCAGATGAAACGCAGTGAAAACGGCGACAATCGGGCTTGCATCGGGGCTATAGAAGAATCCCCACATGATGGTCGCGACCACCGCAGGCACAGCGTATGGGATGAAGACCGCCAGCCGAAAGAACCGCTTGAGGCGGATGACGGCGGAATCCATCAGTAACGCCAACGCCAGCGCGACAATCATCATGATCGGTATCTGCACAACGCCAAACAGGATGACTCGCTTGATGCCATCCCAAAACTGGGGATCGTGCAGGGCCGCCGAGTAGTTTTGCAACCCCGCCCAGACGATGGTGGGCGGCCCAAAACCCAGGCCGCTACGCTCCTCTTTGTAGAAGCTCTGGATGAGCGCATAGACGAACGGCGCAAAGAAAAACGCTGCGAAGATGAGAAGGAACGGCGCCAGAAACGCGAAGGGAACCAACTGGCGCTTGAGGGTATGCCAGTTGAGGCGTCGCATGTTGAGGTTGCGCATACTCCCTGGCAAACGCAAACGCCTGAGTGGTTTCTGGCGTGTGGGCGGCGGTTCGGATGGCGCAGACGGCGTAGCAGGCGCCTGCGTTGGCTGCTCAGATGCGACGGCGGTGTGCATCGTCTCCACGTTATCCACAGGCGAACCTTCCTCTCGTGCTGGGGGCGGCTGTGTTCGGGCCGCCAATGAGAGTTGCAGAGAGCCACCCATGCGAAGGGTCGGAGTGGTCGGATTCCCTTCACATGGGCGACTGATGGGCAAGTTACCGTGGCTCAGGATTCAACATTGATGTTGTTGTTGTGCAGATCCTGGATAACCTGCTGTTGGAGTTGATCGAGCGCCCCGGAGAGCGGGGTCTTGTTGGCGACGGCTGAGTTGACATCATCGCCCATATCTTTATTGACGGTCGTGAGGTCGGGCGGCCAGGTCCAGGTGGCGGGAACATTTGCGTTGGCGAAGATAGTGTCAATCACCTGGTTGCTGAAGAAGGGGTTGGGTGAGGTCACTTCCGGGAAGGAGCGCGCCGCAAGATTGGCCGGGAACCACCCGATTTCTTTCACGCCGATGGTGAGGCTCTGGGTGTTGGTCAGATACCACTCGGCAAACTCCGCAGCCTCTTTGGGGTGTTTCGTGCCAGAGATGACCGAAATGGCCGAGCCGCCCCACATGCCGCTGACGTTGGCGCCAGCCGTCCACTGTGGCATCGGCGAGACTGCCCACTTGCCGGAGGTATCTTGCGCGTCGCTGGTGACGACGCCCTGCCCCCAGACCGCCGAGGGCCACGAAGCGATAGTTCCCTTATCGAGCGCGGCTCCCCAGTCGTTCGAGAAGTCAGCGACGGTGGAGACAAGCCCGCGATTGAGCAGATCCTGCCAGTAGGCGGCCACCTGTTTCGAGGCGGCGCTGTTGATGGAGACCTTCCAGGCGTTATGGGCGGTGTCAATGCTGAACCAGGTGGCGCCCGCCTGCCACATCAAACTCTGGAGCCAGCCTGTGCTCGACGGTGGGAACGCGGTGATGTAATAGTTCGGGCCAAGTGAGTGAATCTTCACGGCGTCTTGCGCGAACTCGGCCCAGGTGGCCGGTGGCGATGAGATGCCAGCCCGCTGGAAGATGTCTTTCCGGTAGAAGAGACCCATTGGGCCGGTATCCTGCGGGATGCCGTAGACGGCGCTGCCGCGTGTGACCTGTGACCAGGCCGACGAGGCGAACTGGCTCTTGACGCTGTTGGCGCCGTACTGCGAGATGTCTACCAGGGCGCCATTGGAGACCATGGTGGGAATGTACTGGTACTCAATTAGCGCGACATCGGGCGCGTTGCCCGCGTTGACGGAAGAAATAACTTTGGGATAATACTGGTTCGGGCCGGATGGCTCCTTGAGCGCCGTCACATGAATGTTTGGGTGCGTTCTGTTGAAGATCGCGGCCTGTTCGGTGATCTGCTGGTTGAAGCTCCAGAAGGTGAGTTGAACCGGCCCACTGCTCTGCGATGGCGAGCCACAGGCGGCGAGGGTGGTAAGGATGGTGGCTACGCCGAGCAAAATCGCGAGGCCGAGAGACACTCGTGTATACCAGGATCGCACAGTAAACCTCCTGACTGCGGTGGATAGGGCACAACATGGCCCTATCAGGCATGCCTGACATGCCAGATGTGGCGCCTGGCGCCATCAACATGGATCAATAGGGATCAACATGGGCGCCGAGAATGTCACGAGAATGTCACGGGTACGGATGCGGGATGCGATGGAATACGACGGGATACGATGGGATAGCCAGGGCGCGCATAAGCGCGCAAACGAGCGCAAACGCTGCGCTCCGAAACTACCACAAACTACCTGAAACTACCTGGTGTGGGCGCTGCCAAAGCTAGCCGAAGCTCTCAGGAAGCAGCGTAAAAGCAGGAATACATCTCCTTTCAGTCGATCACCCTTTGCTCTGTACGCGGTTTCGTTATCGGTTTCGTAACCGGTTACAGACAAGTATACGGGGCGATGGGCGTCTTGTCAAGTCTTGTATCCCCCTATTTTTTGTTTTGCTGTGATCTTGTTAAACCAAAGGCTGGATCGTACGCGCCGTCGTGTTGAGCGGGAATGCGCATGTCAAGCCCGGCGAGCAGCGCCTGCGACGTCTCTTGATCCGATGGAGAAGTCTGCGCGCCGCACGATGCTCGTATCACCAACTCCGTTGGCAGTTGTGTCTGCATGGCCTTGAGCGCCTCGCGTCCCACACGCGCACGGGCCACCTGCGGTACGCTGGCGTACCAGTCTGCGCCAATGGCATGTGGAGTGTTGACCAGTGTCAGCAAGAGTTCGGCGGCCATCTTGCCCATCTGCTCGAATGGTTGGCGCACGGTGGTGAGCGCAGGCTGAATATGCGCCGAGAGTTCAATGTCATCGAAGCCGATCACCGCGAGATCGTCAGGGATGCGTAGCCCTTGCGCCTTGGCGACCAGAAACGCGCCGTAGGCCATCTGATCGTTCGCCGCGAAGATAGCGGTAGGGCGTTCAGGCAACGCCAGCAATGCGGCGGCTGCTGAGTAGCTACCAGGGGTAGTAAAATCGCCTCTGGCGACATACGCCGGATCAACCGCGATGCCTGCTTCTGTGAGCGCCTGGCGATACCCCTCGAAGCGATCATGCGAGCATTGGTAGTGCGTCGGACCTTGAATGTGCGCGATGCGGCGGTGGCCCAGGCGAATCAGGTGGCGTGTGGCCTCATATGCGCCAATGCGATTATCCGGCCCAACCCAGGGTGTCTGGCCGGGCAGGCTTTGGTCATCGAGAATGACCACCGGAAAGCCCTGCTGAAATAATTCACCCAGGTGACGTGACGCTGCGCGCTCAGGGTTCTCGCTTGATTCGGCCCGTGCGACGCCATCCGGATAGATGGCGATCAGGCCGTCAATCAGATGCGCCTCGAGGATACGATCAATCAGCGCACTACGATCGATGCGGTGGCTGATACTATACAGCACCAACTCATAATCTGTCTGCTCGATCACCTCGGCGATGCCCTGCATGATGTGAGGCATCAGCGGCCAGGTGAGCGAAGGAGTCAGCGCGCCTAGCAGACGCGATTTGCCGCCTGCCAGGCTCGACGCCGTGACGCTTGGCACATAGCGGTGCTCGCTTACCACCTGCATCACCCGTTGTCGGGTTTCGGGGTCAACATCCGGCTTGTGATTGAGTACCCGCGAGACGGTCGCCGTCGAGACGCCGGCCAGTCGGGCGATGTCGCGGATGGTAAGTTTATTCGGCACAGCACGATTCTCCGTGTGGTTTCTGGTTGCGGTTACGGTAACGGTAACAGGCTTATGCCAAGTATAGTGAGAGTTCGAGGGAACTGTCAAGGAGTGGGCGGCGCCACACTCGTTTCAGGCCACGCTCATCCAGGCTCATCCGACGCTGACGCCCAATCGCGCCAGCAGACCGGCGCAATACTGCGCGGGATAGGGAATCGGCGCACGATGACGTAGGCTATGGGAGTCTGATCCGGCGCTCTCCAGCAAGCCGCGCTCTTGGGCCAGCCGATGGTAGGTCTGCGTCTGTTCAGGCGTATGCACGGGATAGTAGGTTTCGATGCCGTCGAGCGGCTGCTCATCGAGCAGCTCAACGAGTTCGGGGAGATCAAAGCGATGTATCTCGCCGTCGCTGCGGCCTGGATGCGCAAGGATGGTGATGGCTCCGCTGGCGTGCGCGGCGGCCAGCCCCTCCGCGATGGGCGCTTTGATCGAGCGGTAGCCTGCGTCCCAGATCATCTTCAACGCTTGCCCTGGCGACTGCGCGTAGCCATGCGCCTGCAACAGGAGCATGTTATCGCCGGGGCGTCGCAGTTCGCTGCCCTGTGCCAGTAGTACCTCCATCTGGTGGGGAAACGTATAGCCCTGTCGTAGCAGTTCAGCATGTACCGCATGTGTATTGGCAAGCTGCCCCTCCTCGGTGCGACGAACGACATTGGCGAGATCGTCGCCAATGAAGCCGCTTTCCAACGGAGCAAAACAGAGGATGTCGGCGTTGACTCCATGCCAGAGGGTGGTCATTTCAAGCGCGGGGATGACGACAACGCCATGCTGCTGGCCAAGCGCCTGTGTTTCGGGAATGTGTGTGACCTGATCGTGGTCGGTGATGGCCACCACGCGGAACCGCTGCTCCGCAAGGTAGGCCAGCAATGCGTCCGGCGCCCAACTGCCATCGCTATAGGTCGTGTGCATCTGAAGGTCTATGGCGTCGCCCGGCGCGATGGTCAGTATCGCGGGCGGATTGGTTGTTGGCTCCGGCATGATATGCTGCTCCTGATCTGTTTCCGGCTTTGGTGGTATCGTCTCCCTATCACTGTATGCCACAAAAACGTTTCGAGCAATTTTGGCGGCATAACGGCTCATCATTCTTTAAATGGCATTATTGCCCTCTTGACGAATGGCAGGTGATCAGTTATGATGGCTCACGCAGTGAGGCTGCTGTGTACTTTGCTCTCGCCGAGATTCATGGAAGGAATACGGTGGGTAGCCAAGTACATAGGCAGATCGCTCTGTACGGCAAATCAGATGAGCGATTGAGAGAATGGAGGAACGTGCGCGATAACTTGACACCGACAGGGTTTGATGCGCAATCCTGGCATAGCCAGGGTTGATAACATGATTCGCAACACAAGAAAAAAGGATTCTCAGTGTATGCCTATACAGCCATCCAGCGGCCATCCAGATCCTTACAACTTCAGCTATGTTTCTCACGCTGATCCTTACTCTACAAGTGGGGCGAACTTAGAACTTATTCGGATACTGATCTGGGATCTGAATTCACGGGACTCACATTGGGTTTTCGAGTAAGCTCTTCGTTCGGCATACAACATCATCAATGTCAGTAATAACACTGGTATCAGTGGGCAAATGCTCGGTATTGGTGAGATGGCGTTCCTCTGTTAGGCTGATGCCCAGCTTGTACATACGGCCCCCCGTTTAGCAACCACCCTGGAAGTGTTCCACCTGGGAGAGCGATCACAACCTCCAGGTGGAACCTAACACTAAGAAAGGCGCGACAATGGTTCCATCCCTCTCCAAAGCAGTAGTTTCTCTGTCAGCAGTAGCCGCTCTGGCGATTATACTGGCTGGCTGCGCTAGCGTTGGTGGAGACGCCTCATCGGCTACGTCCACCTCTACCCCGATCACGGTAGACGGCGTCAGGTACATTCGTGTCACCGATACCATGTTTGGCTTCTCTCTCAATATTCCAACTGGATTACAGACATTGGCTGTTCAGCATTACTCCGGTGAGAGTGGCGAAGGAGACGAATGGATGGCTCCTGATTCCAATGCAGCCAATTGGCTGGATATAAAAGCTGGTGGCCTTGTTTCGGGCTTGCAGCCGAACCAGTGTCCACAAGCAATACCAGGTACGATACAAGTACAAGTTGGCCCTGGTATTACTGGCTATGAGCTTGATGAAACCACAGAACCGAGTACAATCGTACCCGGCGCTGGGCCATACATTCCACATCAAAGCGTTGACTTTCTTTGGCGCGGCGTTGATATAACTATAGAGTTGGCTGGCAAACCACCCTATGCTACCTATACGCAGCGGTATGGCGCCATCTGGCATGAGATGCTGACTTCGTTCACGCCAGGCTCCTACATCAATCCTCACCCGGTCTGTGAGGGCTAGTGGCGTGTCGAGCGCGCTGCCGACGCTGACTGCGATTTGCCCACTACTTTCGCTGACGAGGCCATCTATGTTATGCTAGAGAGCAATCGCAACGGTGGAAAAGGGGGCAAACGGATGGGATGGTTCTCCTGGCTACGGGGCCAATCAAAGACGGCCACACAGGACACGCCAAAACAATGTATCTGGCAAAGCGGCAGGCGCTATATGGTGGGCGACACCTCTATCCTACCACGCGACCTGACCGAGGCAAACCGCATTGACTACGACCAGATGATAGCGCGCCTGCGTGGGGAGATCGGCCAGCACAAGTATACCATCGCCTACTACATCGCCTTTGGACAACGCCAATGAGCCAAGATGAGAGCGAGTCGACCATCGGTATCACGCCGGGCTACGAACAGAAATACTGCATCATCGGCGCGGGTTCTTCGGGGCTGACTGCCGCGAAGAACCTCAAACAGGCGGGCATTCCGTTCGACGTGATCGAGCGGGAGGACGGCGTGGGCGGCAACTGGTACTACGGCAAGCCTAACAGCAGCGTGTATCGTTCGACGCATCTCATCTCCTCAAAGCCGCTGACTGAGTATACCGATTTCCCCATGCCTGCCGACTATCCTGATTTCCCCAGCCATCAGCAGGTGTTAGCCTACTTCCAGGCGTATACACGCCACTTCGCGCTCGAACCGTACATTGCGTTCAATACCGAGGTCACGCGCGTCGCGCCCTCCTCGCCGACGGCGGAGTTCTGGGATGTCACGATTCGTCCGGTAGGCGCGCCAGCCGATGAGCCAGGCGAGACGCGGCGCTATCGAGGGGTCATCATTGCCAACGGACACAACTGGCTGCCCAAATATCCCGACTACCCTGGGGCGTTTACCGGCGAGACGCTGCACTCCTCAGAGTACAAAACGCCCGACATCCTTGAGGGGAAGCGCGTGCTGGTGGTGGGCGCAGGCAACTCTGGCTGCGACATCGCCGCCGAGGCCGCGACGCACGCCCGCAAGACGTTCCTCAGCACACGGCGTGGCTACTACTACATGCCCAAGTTTTTCTTTGGCAAGCCAGTTGACCAGGTGGGCGAGATATTGCTGAGTCTGGGCCTGCCGTTGGGCATACGCCGGGCGGTTGGCAATATCACCTACTCGGTCGCAGTGGGCGACCTCAGCCGTTTTGGCGCGAAGAAGCCCGATCACAAGCTCTTCGAGACACATCCCATCGTCAACGCGCAGCTTCCCTATTTCATTGCGCATGGTGATGTAATGTGTAAGCCCGATATTCGTGAGCTTCAAGGGGAGAACGTTGCCTTTGTGGATGGCACAAGCGAGCCAGTCGATCTGATCATCTACGCGACCGGCTTCCGCATTGTCTTCCCGTTCATGGATACCGCGCTGCTCAACTGGCAGCGGGGCCATCCTAGTCTGTATCTCAACGTTTTTCATCCCCAGTACGACAATCTCTTCGTGGCAGGGTTGATCCAGCCGGATAGCGGCCAGTGGGGCATTGTGGACTGCCAGTGCCAGCTAATCACGCGGTTCATTCTCGCGCAGACGAAGAATCCGGCGAAGGCGAACCGCTTTCGCGCGCTCAAACGGCGTGGGCAGGAAAACTACAGCGGCGGCGTCACCTACAAAGAGTCAACCCGCCACTATGTGGAGATCGAGCATCACAGCTACCGCAAGAAGGTCGAGCGGCTAATCGCGCAGATGGGGTGAGGGCGTTATCTTTTCTTGCTTCACGAGCACAATACGGCTGCGCACAGGCATAGCGACAGCAAAGTGTGACGACGATCACATTTGGAGGCGTTACGCAAAAACACCGGTATGCTATACTCCTTCTATTCAATCCAGTCACCTTCATGTGAGTGGTGTCGTGTGGGCGCTGTCTCGCCGGTGAGCAGCGCGACACAACAAGCGAGGAGTATACGCAATGGAGCGTTATCCTTATGAGCCGCAGCCTGAGCAGTCATCCGGCTTGCCACTTCAGCCGGGGGAGGGGTATCTGCCGCCAAATCTTCCCAATGCAGGAGGATATTCGCCAAATGCGCCTACCCTCCCAAGCCAGTATGGCGTGCCTGAGTCGCCGTTTCCCTACACTGCCTATCAGCTACCAGATAGCTCACCACCGCCAGGCGCAGGTGTTTCAGATTGGCCAGCGACGGGGACGCCTTCACAGTCGCCAGTGATGGCGTATTCCCAACCGCAGCCAAGTTCACCGTATGTTGTCGTCGTGCCTGTGCCGGTCACGAGGGGAGGGGGATTCTCCATCGCCGGGTTTGTGCTCGGCTTGATAGGCGCGCTCACTGGGATTATTCTGCCGTGTGGGGCAACATTTATTGTCCTAGGAGTCATCTACAGTATTCTGGGCATGCGTTCGGGCGAACGTAAAGGATTGGCCATCGCCGGCCTGGTGTTAGCGCTGGTGGGGTTGGGCCTGGGAATCGCCCAGTTAATCTATGGAGCACTCCATCCTCTACCTTTCAAATAAGTCGGCAGCAGGGCCAGGGACGTATCAAACGAGGTCTGGCGCCTGTCATTCTTCGCCTATCTGCGGCGGGTAGGTTGTCTTCGGCTGAGGATGCTCGCCGGAGGCGGGTTCGAGCGTCGTTGGGCGAAGCGAGGTGCGCAGGCTGCGCTGCGTGCCCGAAAATCCCAGCGGGAAGCCTGACCGCTCGGTTGGCTCTGTTGGCTGCTCGGCTTGATCGTCGCGCTCAGGCTGCTCCGGCCATTCGATGCGCTCGATATGGTTCATAGGATCAATGCGCTCGATACGCTCAAGCTGTTGGGTGGGCTGCGAGGATGAGAGTGGCTCCCAGTCGTCCAAAGGCTCTAGGTCGCCAGAGGTGCGCGAGGGAGAGCTGGCTTGTGAGCGCGGCCCTGGCCCTGAATGTGGCGCAGGTTGGCCAAAGCCGCTGGCAAAGCCTTCTAGTGAGTGAGTCGTTGGTCTCGCAGCGAGTGGCGGCTGCCAGCGTGGGCCGTTCTCCGTATAGAGATCCTCTTGTGTCGCTTGCCCTGCATGCCCATTGTGTCCATTGTGTCCATTGTGTCCATTGTGTCCAGCCTGCGGGTTTGGCGCATGCAGCGGATTCTGTGGGTTCGGTGGATAGCGCGCTGGCAGTGGCTTCTGACTATTGGGGGCAGGCGCGCCAAAGCCGGGCTGCATATGCGGCGGAACGGGCGGCAACGTCGCCTGCAATGCGCGCAAGGCCATATATAGGTCGCCAGCGGTAGCGTAGCGTTGTTGCAGATCGCGCGCCATTGCGCGGGCGATGATCGCCTCAAGTCCAGGCGGCACGCTTGGCTCTAGCTTGCTGGGGGCGGGAGCCGTGCCATAGAGGATGGCGTCGCTCATCTCTGGCAAGGTCTGGCCGCGATAGGGGCGCTGACCGGTGAGCATTTCATACATGCTGACACCAAGCGCATACACATCCGAGCGGCCATCCAGTTTGCGGCCAAGCAGTTGTTCTGGCGAGACGTAGTAGAGGCTGCCAACGACGGTGCCCTGGCGGGTAATGGTATCCAGCCCCTCGATGCGCGCAAGGCCGAAGTCCACCACCTTCACGCGCCGCCAGCGATCCACCATGATGTTTTCGGGTTTGATGTCGCGATGCACCAGATGACCCTCGGCATGGGCGTAGGCAAGCGCGTCGGCGGCCTGGGCGACAATCTCGATCACATCGTTATAGGGCAGGCGACGCCGTTCTTTGAGCAGTTGCCCCGCTGTGACGCCAGGGAAATACTCCATCGCGAAGTAGATGCGTTCGCCATCCTGCCCCATCTCATACAGCCGCACCAGGTTGGGATGCCGCAGCATCGAGATGATGTGCGCCTCGCGGGTGAACCGGGTGATAAACGAGAGGTCTGTGACCAGCGCATCTAGCAATACCTTGAGGGCGTAGGGCTTGCCGTCGTTGACGCCGCGCGCCAAAAACACCATGCCCATCGAGCCGCGCCCGATCTCCGCCTCGAGTTGATATGCGCCCAGACGCTGGCCAATCATCGAACTCACGCCAGCCTCCCTCATCGTCTTCGCCGCCTGCGTAGCTTGCATACACGTCGCTGTTGCCTAGTACAACGTATACAACGACTCCTCGTTTACCGTCCATAGGCCGGAAAGCCCCCCATGCCTAGCTATTTTGGCTAGTGGGGAACCTGACTTCCACCGTCCCATTATACTCCCTTCCCAATTCTGGGAAGGAGAGCAACATTCGTCGCTGTGTAGCTGCTTACCTGGCCTTTGCTTTGTCGGCTTTGGTTGGCGTGCGCAATCGTTCGATCACGACAGGATCAATCGCGACGCTTTGCTGCTCCGTAGGGAAGGAGCGGGCGCGCACCTCGTTGAGGTAGGCTGTCACTGCCTCGCGTATACTCTGGCCAAGCTCACCGTAGCGTTTGGTGTGGCGGGGAGTGAAGTCGGGGAAGAGGCCGAGAATATCATGAATGACCTGCACCTCGCCATCGCAATCCGGCCCGGCGCCGATGCCAATCGTGGGGACGCTTGTGCGCTCGGTGATCAACTTTGCCAGGGCGGCGGGGATCACTTCGAGGACAATGGCGAAGACGCCAGCCGCTTCGAGCGCGGCGACATCATCCAGCAGCGCGCGGGCAGCACGCTCGGTCTTGCCCTGCGCTTTGAAGCCGCCAAAGGCGTTGATGGATTGCGGCGTGAGTCCCACATGGCCCATCACAGGGATGCCAGCCTCGGTGAGCGCGTGCACGCTCGCGGCCACGCGCACGCCGCCTTCCAGCTTGATCGCCTGGGGGCCAGCTTCTTTCATGATGCGTATGCTCTGGCGCATGGTCTCCTCAGGACTGACCTGAAACGCGCCAAATGGCAGATCGGCGACGATCAACGCATGCTCCGCGCCCCGGACGACCGCCTGGGTGTGGTGGATGATGTCGTCAACGGTGACGGGCAGGGTGGTCTCGTAGCCCTGCATCACCATCCCCAGGGTATCGCCCACGAGGATCATGGGGACACCCGCTGCATCGAGAATCTTCGCGGTGGGATAGTCATACGCCGTCAGCATGGGAATACGTTCGCCCTTCGCCTTCATCTGGCGAATCTGATCGGGGGTGACGCGCGCCATAGAGTTTGCCCTCTCTGTTCAAGCACATACCAAGCACACAACAAACGAGCGTAGTTGTCCGACGACGCGCGTGACGCTGCGAGACGACAACATGGTGTTCTTATTGTACGCGCTGGAGGCCAACTTCTGCCGCGTAGGGAGCAGGCGGTTGAAACCGCGCCTAAGGGCTTCCGCTGCGCTTCAGCCACGAAGTCCGCCTTCGCGGACTCATCCTATGCAGAATGGATCACCATGGATCACCATGGATCACCGTGAGGCAAACCGATAATCCTGAGTAGCGATGGGCGCTGACAAAGTACCGCCGCGCTCCTGGGCGGCGTGTCTCCGTTGCCCCAAACACTATGTGGAGGCGCCAAAACGCCACGCCCTCGGTAGATTGCTACCAGGAGCATGGCGTTTTGTCTGGCCTCGCGCCGACTTCCCTGCTTATCCAGGATTTCCGGAGTTTCCAGGTGTAGGCATGGGGAGCGAAGTCGGGATAGGTAAGCACTGATCGAGATGCGCCATGACGATATTTGCCGCTGCAAGCGTACGAGCTGGGCCAGCGTCGCTCGCCACCAGCAGTCGGTAGCCATGCGCAAGAGGCACAACCACAGACGTAAAACCCAACCCTGGCTGCGTGAGCCAACCGGGCGACCCATCAGCCATAATGGGTGTCGCGCCCCTAGGGCGGATTTCGATATTGGGCAGGCGATCAACCAGGAATACTCGTCCGTCCGCCGCTGTCCAGTCCCCAAACGCTATCCCAGGCTGCGTTGGTGTTTCAACGCCCCCACCAAAGCCGATGCCACAGACAGGCCCGATATATTGATAGGGGGGTGTTACACCACCTTTGCCGCAGGCGGCTCGTGTCGGCAGTCCACCACCAGCGCCTCCCCAGTCTCCTGTGTCAGGATCGACAGACATGGACGCTTCCGCCATGTAGGGATCGCCTTTGGCGAACTGGACAATCGCTTCACCATTATCTTTTCCCTGGGCAAGCCAGGCAACCGCGTAAATGGGATAGTCACTGCCCCCATCCTTGATGCCACGCGCCCCTTCGGCGAATGCCTGCTGAAGAGGGACGCGCCCGCTGATGGGATATGCTGGATCAAAAGTGAATAGCCAGGGCGGTGGATTGGTTTGAACAAAATGGGGTGGTTCAATGAACCGGTGTGGGCGCGCAAGCGAGTGCGCTAGCCCAACCCCTCCAACTCCTATCACAGCGATCAGGCAGATCGCCAGCGGGAGAAGTAACCAGCGTTTTTTCATACAATCACATCCTTTGGCAGAGCCTGCCCTGCTCAATGTGGAACTGATTTCGGAATTCGATAACCCTTTCTCCTCTTCGCCCTCAATACGAGCTGACGAAATACACGTAAAAGTCTTGCCCGCCATTGATAATTGGCCCAGGATAGGCCAGCTCAGTGCCGCAATCTGCCCTACTACAGCTATCGTAGTTGTACATATTTGCATAGTTGTGCGTCGTCTGGCCAACATAGAGACTGGCGCCGCTTCGTAAGGTTTGCGCTGACCCAAAGTAAGCCTCTGTTAGCGAAAAATCGGCCAATGCAGTAGGTACTGTACCTGGGCGCTCCACAATCCACTCGGCGCTTGAGCCATCAGTAAGCCAGGAGTAGCTCCCGCTGCCTTCCTGATGCGGAAAGTACCAATCCTGTGTAACATCCTCGATGTAGTAATAGACCTTCCGAGAGTAACTCAGGTTAGAGTCGAGGTACACATACATTGAGTCGGCACAATAGGTCACATACCTGGAAGAATAGTTGGTGGTTGGTATCGCATAGGCGTCATAGGGAACATCCTCGAACCAGGCAAAATAATAGGTTGAGCCATCGGTGTTAATCCCTGAGCCTGTCCCAGCCTGCTCAAGAGTATGGTAATCTGTTCCTTGATTCGAGTAGTCAGCTCCATCTCCGCCCAGACCTACCCATTGGTATACTTCAGCAGGTCGGTATGACGAAGTTGAAACGCAGGGAACGTTCCATGTACTCTCAACCTCATTGTAACTATGATCAATGGCGATATTTCCTGCCCAGGTATCGTTATCTATTTCTCGTGTATATGGCCTGTGTAGCGTTTCGTGGGAAAACTGCTTATTTAGTTTGACAAGCGGCCCGCAGTATCGGTGCTTTGCATGCTGGATGAGCTTCTTCCAATAGGCGAGGCGGCCTTGATACCGCGCGCGGGCTGGCAGGCCATACACCGCTAGCTGCGCATCGGAAAGAGTGGTGAGATCGACATTGGCGGGGGGTTGCAAACAAGAAGCAGATGTGGAAGACGTCTTGGCTGTACGCTGAGCCGCGTGAGCGCTCACTATTGGCGCTGTAAGCAACCCAACGAGCAGGCTGCTGAGGAGCGCGATCATTACACTACCCGCGCTAAGGAGTTTAACGCCATGAGTTCGCCATGAGTTCGCCATGAGTTCGCCCCTTCTTGAAACATTGTTCGTGTACGTACACGAATCCCTCTCACAACACAAACAGCGCCCTTTCCCTCACCCGTCCCTGTGGTTTATGGAAGTGGTGGTGCAAGTATACCTAATGCGTCAGCTATTGTCAAGTGGATATTCGATAAAAAAACACAAAATAAAAGGCGACCATCAACATCGTATTGATGATCGCCCAGAGGGGGTGAAGAAGAACGACGTGTATCAAAGGAGCGGTGTGGAAGGCTGCCCCTATGCGTCACTCTCCTCTAGATCAGACACCAGAAGGGGCTGAAGTGTTTCATCAAGTTCTTCGTCATCCCCAAACATGGTAGTCGCCGCCACCACACGATCCCCCGGCGCCAGGTTCATCAGCCGCACGCCCTGGGTAGGTCGCCCCGTCTGCGCGACAGTGTGCCAGTCTGTGCGAATGACCGTTCCCTCGGCGGAGATGATCATCAGATCGCGATCCTCTTCGGTCAGCACACGCGCCGCGCCAATGGAGCCGGTTTTGTCGGTCAGCCGCGCGGTGATCACGCCGCCGCCGCCGCGCCCATGCACGGGATACTCCTCGATGGGGGTGCGCTTGCCGTAGCCGTGGGTCGTCACCACCAGCAACTCGGCGTCGGGCTGGGCCACCACCAGCGCCACCACAGCGTCGTTGGTATCCAGCCGAATGCCACGCACGCCGCCGCTTGTGCGCGAGGCCGCACGCAACTCCTGCACCTCGAAGCGGATCGCCTGCCCGCGCTCGGTGATCAGCAGCACGGTGTCGTCAGCCTTGACGAGCCGCGCGCCGATCAGTTCGTCGCCCGGCTCCAGGTTCATGGCGATCAGGCCGAGGCTGCGCACGACAGCGAACTCGTCCATGCTGGTCTTCTTGACCTCGCCGCGTTTCGTGGCTACCACCAGGTAGTCGCGTGCGGCAAACTTGGGCGTGCAGACGACCGCCGTGACCGTCTCTTCCTGGTCAATGCCGATCAGGTTGCGCAGGTGGTCGCCCTTGGCGTTGCGTCCCACATCGGGCAGGGCATACGCCTTTAGATGGAAGACGCGCCCGCGATCTGTGAAGAAGAGCAGCGAGTCGTGCGCATGGACACAGAGCAATTGGCGCACGGCGTCGTCTTCGTGGGTGGTCATCCCGCGTGAGCCTTTGCCGCCGCGCCGCTGCACGCGATAGGCGCTGCTGGCGATGCGCTTGATGTAGCCGTTCTCGGTCAGTGTGACGACA
>Ga0070737_10002603_pt1 | contig 21282 bp, 21 predicted proteins | sample Coa_R1_10_FD_66438 | JGI IMG/M metagenome (GOLD analysis project Ga0070737, IMG submission 66438) | Surface soil microbial communities from Centralia Pennsylvania, which are recovering from an underground coalmine fire - Coalmine... | ecosystem: Environmental > Terrestrial > Soil > Unclassified...
CTGGATATCGACGAGGCTCGCCTTGTTGACGGTCCCGTTGGGATCCAGCCACAGCGCGGCCTGGCGCGCGAGCAGCGCCATGTCGCGGGAGCCGGTCAGCTCGGCCAGGAGCTGGAGCAGCTGGTCGCGGCCCTCGCCATCGCCGAAGAACGCGCGCACGTAGTCGCGCGCGGCGCGCAGGTAAGCGACCATGAACCGCCGCGCCAGGTCGGCCCGCTGCTCGGCGAACGTGGGGCCGTACAGCACCACGGCGAGCTGGAAGTCGGGGACCAAGTCGCCGGTGGGGCGCCAGCACTGGGCCACGCCGCGCTCCTCGGCGAGCGTGACGAACGGCTCGACCACGAAGGCCGCATCGATGGCGCCGTTGGCGTAGGCGGCCAGCATGTCGGGAAAGGCGAGCACGGTAACGGTCACGTCCTGCAGGCCCAGGCCCCAGCGCCGTAGCTCCCGCTCGAACGCGTAGGTGGTGGCCACGGCCGGTACGTTCTCCGCGAATACGCGGCCGCGCAGGTCCGTGAAGGCCTGGACCTCCCCGCTGTCGAGCAGCGCCTTGCGGATCATGAGGCAATTGAACCGCGAGCCGGGGACCATCCGCACGCGGTCGGCCACGATGCGCAGGTTGACGCCGCGTTGGATGGCGTTGAACAGCCCCGGCCCGGGCGCGCCACCGCCGATGTCGAGCTGGTCGGCGCCGAGCGGCGCGATCATCTGCTGCGCCCCGTTGAACACTTGGGTGGTCATCTCGATGCCTTGTTCGCGCAGGTAGCCGCGCTCCTGGGCCAGGCGGAACGGGATATCCGCGCCGCTGTTCAATATGCCGACGCGGACCTCGCTCAGCGGGGGCACAGGGGCAACCGGGAGCTGGGCGGACGCCGCTGGCGCGACGGTCTGGGGGCGGGCGGCGGTGGGGGAACTCGCGGTGCCACCGCGGGCCCCTGCCGACGGGCCCGCCTGGCACCCGACCAGCAGGAGCAGGAGGATCGTGCTCAGCAGCTGGGACGTGTGGTTCATGGTGTTCTCCTCGCTGCAGGTGGCGCGTGGAGGCGCGACCTGGCGGTCGCTGTCATCATACCTGGCGGAGCTCCACCGCCCGAGAGGGCCGGTCCCTGGCGCCGGCAGGCGTGCTGCGCGTATCGTGGGCGTGAATGTCCTTCTCGGTACCAGGAGATAGTTTATGAGCACGTCGCCCACCCCGGGCTACCGCGCTGAGCCTGTGGGCAGCCTACTGCGGCCAGAGTACCTGAAGGAGGCGGTGCAGCGCTTCGAGGCGGGGGCGCTCGGGGCGGACGCCCTGGCCGCGGCGCAGGACCGCGCGGTGCGCGAGGCGATCGCTCTCCAGGAGGAGTGCGGGCTGGAGGTGTTGACCGACGGCGAGATGCGCCGCTGGTCGTGGAGCGATCCGCTCACCCGCGGGCTCACGGGCTTCGAGCGGCAGGCGCTCAGTCCGGTGCCGTTCACGCGCGAGCCGGGCCGCGCGCCGGTGCAGCCGCGGTTGCCCGCGGTGGCCGCTCGCTTGGGACACGCGTCGAACCTAGCGCTGGCGGAGTGGCGCTTCCTCCAGGCGCTGACCTCGCGGCCAACGAAGGTGACGCTGCCGAGTTTGAGCTATGCCAGCGTCCTGTGGGTGCCCGGGGTGTCGGAACGAGCGTACCCGACCCGTGAGGAGTATTTGGCCGACGCGTTGCAGCTGATGCGGGCGCAGGTCGCGGAGCTGGTGGCCGCCGGGGTGCGCTACATCCAGCTCGACGCCCCGCGGTACACCCACCTGGTGAGCGAGGAAGGGCTCGCCAATTTCCGGCGGTTGGGGATCGACCCGAGCAGGTGGCTGGACGAGATGGTCGCGCTCGACAACGCCCTCATGGCCGACTTCCCGCAGGTGACGTTTGGCCTGCACCTCTGCCGCGGCAACTCGCGCAGCATGTGGTCGGTGGAAGGGGGCTACGATCCGATCGCCGAGCGGCTGTTTACCATGATTCGTGCGCAGCGGCTGCTGCTAGAGTACGATACGCCGCGGGCTGGGACCTTCGCGCCCCTGCGGTTCGTGCCCCGGGACAAGGTCGTGGTGCTCGGGCTCATCACCACGAAGGAGCCGCAGGTCGAGGAGGCCGCCGCCGTGCGGCGGCGCGTGGAGGAGGCGGCACGGTACATCCCGCTGGAGCGACTGGCGCTGAGCCCGCAGTGTGGCTTCGCCTCGACTCTGCCGGGCAACGTGATTACGGCCGCGGCCCAGCGGGCCAAGCTGGTGCTGGTGAGCCAGGTGGCGCGCGAGGTGTGGGGCTGAGGCCCTAGTCAGGGGCCGAGCACGTGCAGGTCGCCCAGGCCGCGGTAGATGAGCTGGACCCCGGCGACCAGCAGGACCAGCAGGACCAGGCGGTTGAACACTTTCTGGTCGATGCGGCGCTGGAGCCAGAAGCCCGCGCGGACACCCAGCATCGCGGGCACGCACAGGGCCAGACTGATGGCCAGCGTAGCAGGTGACAGCTCGCCGGCCAGCAGCAGGGTGACGAGCCGCAGCAGGCCCATGCAGGCGAACATGGCGGCTACCGTGAAGGCGAACAGGGGGCGCTCCAGGCGCAGGGCGAGCAGATACAGCCCGAGGATGGGGCCCGACACGCCGACCGCGCTGTTGGCCGCCCCCGCGATGAGGCCGACCACGGGCATGAGCGGGCGCTGCCAGGGCTCGGGCAGCGTCAGCTCGCCGCGGGAGAGGCCGAACAGGATGGTGATAACGGTGACGAGGCCGAGCCCCAGGGCGATGGCGGCGACCGGCAGGGCCAGCAGCAGGTACGTGCCCAGCAACACCCCCGGAGGCGTGGCGGCGAACAGCGGCAGCAGCCGCCGGGCGTGGGGCAGTTGGGCGCGGTACTGGAGCACGGGCATCAGCATGATCAGGGGGGTGATGCCCGAGAGCAAGATCACCGCGCGGCGTGCATCCAGCAGCAGGGCCAGAGCCACCGCCACGACGGTAGCGAAGCCGAGGCCCGTCGTCCCGTTGAGGCAGCCGCCCACGAACGCCGTCGCCGCGAGGCCGAACAGCACGCCGGGGCCGTAGGCTAGCAGCGCGCTCGTTTCCACGGCGCCATGATGCCACCGCCCTCCCGCCGGGACAAGGGGGCGGCGGTACACGCTCCGTGGCTGTGCTACACTCGCTGGCGCCGCGCTCGTGGGCGGCCCGCCGGTGGGGCCGGGGGTAGCGCGGTACATTGGGGAGGCGTCCCAAGGGAGCACGCGCACGGTGGCGAAGCAGACCGTTGGCGAGCGCATCGCGGCGGCGAACGCGCAGGCCCTGGCCCGACTACATGCGGCGCAGCCGCAGCTCGTGGCGCTGCGGCGCCGCCAGGAAGTATGGCCCCAGCTCGACCGCTACACTTTGCTCCACGCCGGGCCACCGATCAGCTGGGAGCGAATGTGCGGGCCGCTGCGGGGCGCGGTGGTGGGTGCACTGCGGTTCGAGGGGCTGGCACGGGACGAGCGCGAGGCGGTGGCGCTGGTGGAGAGCGGGCGGGTGCGTTTCGCCCCGAATCACGACTATGCAACCGTTGGCCCGATGACGGGCATCACCTCGTACTCGATGCCGCTGTTCGAGGTCGTGGATGTCGCCCATGGGACGCGCGCGTACTGCACGCTCAACGAAGGGCTGGGCAAGGTCTTGCGGTTCGGGGCCAACGACGACAGTGTGCTGGCGCGGCTACGCTGGCTGCGCGACGAGCTGGCGCCCGTGTTGGCCGCGGCCCTTGCGCAGGGCGGCCCGCTCGACTTGCGGGTGCTCATCGCCCAGGCGCTGACCATGGGCGACGAGCTGCACCAGCGCAACGTGGCGGCGACCGCGCTGCTCGCCCGCGCCCTGCTGCCGCGGCTGGTACGCACGGGGCTGCCGGCGGAGCAAGTGGCGGCGGTGGCCGACTTCTTGGCGGGCAACGACCAGTTCTTCCTCAACCTGGCCATGGCGGCAGCCAAGGCGAGCCTGGACGCGATCCGCGGGATCGAGGGCTGCAGCCTGGTGAGCGCGATGTGCCGCAACGGCACGGACTTCGCCATCCGGGTGAGCGGACTGGGCGATGCATGGTTCGTGGCGCCGGCCAATCTGCCCCAGGGGCTGTATTTCCCCGGGTTCTCAGCGGCGGACGCCAACCCCGATATGGGCGACAGCGCGATCGTGGAGTGCCTGGGGCTGGGCGGCTTCGCGATGGCCGCGTCGCCGGCGGTGGTGCGCTTCGTGGGCGCCGGCAGCGCGGCGCGCGGGCTGGCGGTCACCGAGGAGATGGCGGCCATCACGGCCGGCCGCAGCCCGCACTATCTGATTCCCGCGCTCGACTTCGCGGGGGTTCCTACGGGGATCGACATCCGCAAGGTAGTGGCCACGGGGGTCGAGCCGCTGATCAACACCGGCATCGCCCACCGGACGGCCGGGGTGGGACAAGTAGGCGCGGGGGTGGTGCGCGCGCCGCTGGCCTGCTTTACGCAGGCGCTGGAGGCGTTCGCGGCACGCTATCTGCCGCGGGCGGGCGCGACGCTCTAGCGGACCGTGGCCGCCGGCGGGCGGAACCGGGGGCTACTCGTCCCCCCCGACGGTTGACTAAACTGACAGCGTTGGATGGTACCGCGGGGCATGCCCGCGCGGTATAGTCCAGGCAGATCCGGGCTCATCGAGGGAGCGAGCGAGCCATGGGCCGTGGAGAGGTCTGGGACGACGAGCTGGAGGAGCTGGACGTCGACGAGCGTTGGCTGCGGCGGGCGGCCCGGCGCGACGCGGAGCGCCAGCGGCTGCCGAAACATGGCCGTGCGTCTACCGACCTGCCCCGCGAGATGCTGTGGCGGCGGGGGGTAGACGTTGCGGACCACCTAGCACGAGGCCGCAAGGACGCCGCGCGCCGCCGCACGGAGCGCTAGCCTGCGGCTGTGGCCTTGCCGCGAGGGGGTCAGCGCGGCCGCGGTTCCTCGAGATAACCGCTGAAGATCCACAACTCACCGCTGCGGAAGTGGAAGCGAATCTGCGAGCGGGTCTGCTGGCGGGGCAGCCGGTCCCAGGTCACGCGCGCTACCTCCGCCAGCGGCAACGCGAGCGCCTCGTCGTCCGGGAGAAATGTCCCCGACGGCGCTACCGGGCGGAAGGTGAGCGTGTCGGGGCTGCGGGCGGCGAGGCGCCAGCGCACCGTGGACATGCTCAGCGTGAGGTCGGCGGTGCGTCGCAGGAAGTTGCAAGCGCTCAGGGCGAGCGCACGCACGGCGGTTTCTAGATCGATCTCGCTCATCGCGTGTCCCTGGGCGGCGCGGCGGGCCGGGAGCGCCGGCGGATCATGGCAGCGCCTCCGCGGGCTCGGTTTCCACTTGGGCGGCGGCGTGGGCGCGGGCGAGCTGCTCGGGGGAGATAGGTGGGAGGCCTGCCAAGGCCCGCACGCGCTGGATATTCTCTAGGTCGGGGCCTTTGCGCTGGAAACCGGGGACCTCGAGGATCATCGGGAGGTGCGCGAAGGCGGGGTGCCGCAGGAAGCGGGCAAACCCCTCCTGGCCGATGTGCCCCTCGCCGATGTTCTCGTGGCGGTCGACCTGTGCGCCGAGCGGGGTTTTCGAATCGTTGAGGTGCACCGCGCGCAGGCGCGCGAAGCCGACGGTGCGGGCGATCTCGTCGATCATGGCCGCCAGCCCCTCGTCGGTGCGCAGGTCGTAGCCGGCGTTGAACACGTGGCAGGTGTCCAGCGCCCAGCCGAGCCGCGGGTCGTCGAGCGCCTCGATGACGTATTGGAGCTCGGCGAAGCGGCGTCCGATCGTCGTACCCTGGCCGGCGCAGGATTCCAGCAGCAGCCAGGCGTCGCCCTCGACCTGGGCCAGTACGCGCCCAACGCCTTTCACCACGCGGTCGAGGGCCACCTCCAGCGGGTCGTTGCCGGCCGCGCCCGGGTGGATGATCAGGCCGGCGGCGCCGAGGCGGTTGGCGGCCGCCAGATGGGTGGCGACCGCGTTGATCGACATGTGGCGGATGTTGTTTTTGGGCGAGGCCAGGTTGGTGACGTACACGCCGTGCAGGAACACGGGATCGATGCCCGCCGTAGCCACGGCCTCGCGGAATGCCGCGGCCTCGGCGTCGCTGAACGCGGGTGCCTTCCAGGTTTGGGGGCTGCCCGCGAAGAGCTGGATGGTCTCCGCGCCGATCGCCTGGGCGTGCGCAACCGCGCCCCGGATGCCGCCGCTGACGTGACCGCCGACCCGCATGGCCCCTCCCCTGAGCGGCGCGGGCGCCGTGCCCGGCCGCGCATTGCTACCGAGATTGTGGCAGGGCGCGCGGGCACGCTACAACGCCGGGCGCCCAGGGGGCCCTAGCCCCGGCCGCGCTCGCGAATGGCGCGGACCGCCTGGATCGGCGCGTCGGACTCCAGCGCGAGCTCCTGCAAGCTCAGGTGGGCCTCATAGGCGTCGGGCGCAATGGCCGCCTTCACGGCCGGTTCCAGCACGTGGTAGACGGGTAGCCCCAGCGCCACCCCGGCCAGCGGGCCGGCCCAGGTGGGGTCGCCGGCGGTGACCGTTTCGGCGACGAGCTCGGCGCCTCCTACATCGAGATGGCCGATGATGACGACCAGGTCGTCGCGGCCGGCCGCGGCCAGCTCCTTGATGCGCGCCTGCGTGGCCATGTCCATGGCCCCGGCCGCCGTTCAGACGAAGCACTCGGTGCCCATGTAGACGATCTGGGCCCCGGCGGTCTGCAAGCACTCCGCGATGGCGGGGCCTTGGATACCGTCGCGGTCGCCGAGTGCGATCACGCGTTTACCCGCGAACATCGTCACCTCCCCTGAGGACTCGATCGGCAAGGGGCGAGCCTATCCTGGCGCCTCTAGCAGGAGGGAGGCGCCATCGGCCAGAGTGGTCATGCGACCTAGGAACAGGCTGCCCTTGGCCAGGAACATGGCTGTGCGCAGGGTGCCGGCCTGCATGGCCGCGCGCGCCCAGGGCAGGAAGGGGATGGCCGAGGGGATGTGGCCCTGGGTGGGCGCGTAGCCGGGCAGGCCGTGCGCGCGTACGAAGGCGTCGAGGGCGTCGGGGGCGATCTCGCCCCGGCGGGCGGCGAGGGCAGCCAGCAGCCGGTAGTTCTGGCGGGCCACATCGGCGCGGTCGGCGGGCGCGGTGATCTCGGGGTTTTGCAACTCTGTGGCGTACTTGTCCACCTCGGTCAGGCGGCGGCCGGCGCGGGCCAGCGGTGCCACGACCAAGGCCTCAAGGATAGCTTGCTGGGCGGAGCCGGCGCCGATCGGGTGGCGGCCCACCACGTCGAGGCGCAGCCGGGGGCTGTGGCCGTCGTCACGGCCCACTACGGCGGCGACCGCGCCCAGGCAGTCCTCGAGGATCGGCAGCCCCTTGGCCAGGTGGCTCTCGTACTTCATACCGAGCTTGGCGAGGCTGCCGCCGCCTACCACCGCCACGCTCTCGGCCACGCCGGTGGCCACGAGGCTACCGGCGATGATCAGGGCGTGCAGGGGGCCCGCGCAGAACGCCTTGATATCGCAGCCGGAGGCATTCGTGCAGCCGGCCAGTTCGCCGATCGCCTTGGCCAGGTTGCCGCCACCGCGATTGTAGCGATCGCCGACCGCCTCCTCCGAGGCGCTCAGGATGTGCGTCAGCGCATCGAGCGGCGGTGCATCGGGGGCGAACGGCGCCAGCGCCCGGCGCAGGGCCAGGGCCGCGGACGCCTTGGCGGCCAGGTTCTCTAGCAGTACGGACGGTGCCAGCGCCGCGTCATGCGCGTGGCCCGGCAGTACGGCCCCTACCAGCCGCTCGTCGAGCATCAGGGGCAGCGCCTGGCCGGCGGCCACGCGGGCCGTGAGGGTGGCCAGGGGAACGCCGGGGCCGAGGCGAGCGGCATCGGCGGCGCCGCCTAATGGGTGGGCGGCCAGTTGGGGCGCGAGGCTGGCCGTGAACTGCTCTTCGAGCAGTACCAGGTCGAACGGGTCGGCGGCTTTCAGCCAGCCGAGGAACAGCGGCTCGGGCAGGATGGGACCGAACGGGCCCTCGGGCTGGGCGCCCTCCAGCGGGTGGCGCCACCAGGGCTGGGGTGTCTCGTACAGGGCGTCGGGCGGGAGGTTGCCGATAAACACCTGGTTGGGGGGGTACCCGACGGCTGCTGGGTAGTCGCGCAGCGCGGCGGTGTAGGCGGCGGGCGGTGAGCAGGGGGGTGGGGGCAGGGTGCGGCTGGGCTTGGAGCCGTGGCGGACCAGGTGCGGGGTGTGTACGAGCAGGCAGGCAGCGCTGCGCAGCACAGGCGGGTACACGGGCGCAGGCCTCCTTGGGCGCAGCCAGCATGCACCGGCGGGCCGGTGTGGCCGGGTACGGTATCCTTAAGCTTAGCGCGCCCTGGTGCGCCGAGCCAGCCAGATTGGAGGCGCGGCGGTTTGCTGAGCGGGCATCTGGAGATCGAGGGGATCCGCGCGTTCTGTCGAGTCGTGGGCGGCGGGCCGCCAGCACTGCTGCTGCACGGTTGGGGCGCGGAGGGGGCGAGCCTGCAGCCGCTGGCCACCCACTTGGCGCCACGCTACCGCACGATCGTCCCTGATCTGCCCGGCTTCGGTGCGTCGGCGCTGCCGCCCGCCGCCTGGGGAGTGCCCGACTACGCGGTGTGGGTAACCCACCTGCTGGCGCGGCTGGGCGTGGAGCGCGCCGTGGTGGTGGGGCACTCGTTCGGCGGGCGGCTGGGCATCTGGCTGGCGGCGGAGCGGCCGGCGCTGGTGGAGCGGCTGGTGTTGGTCGCGGCGGCAGGGTTGCGGCCGCCGCCCTCGGCCCGGCGCGCGGCGGTGCGGCGGCTCAGCCGGCTAGGGCGTATGGCGGCAGCTGCGCCTGGGGCTGGCGGGCTGGTCGAGCGCCTGCGGGCGCGCTGGCACCGGGCGGTGGGCGCCGCGGACTACGCGGCCGCCGGCCCGCTGCGCGCGACGTTTGTCAAGGTGGTCGAGCAGGATCTGCGCGACCTGCTGCCCCGCATCCAGGCGCCGACGCTGCTGGTGTGGGGCAGCGCCGACCCGGAAACGCCCCTGGCGGATGGCGCGACGATGGCGCGGCTGATCCCGAACGCGCGGTTGCACGTGCTCGCGGGGGCAGGACACTACGTGTATCTGGAGCGGCCGGCGGAGACGTGCGCGGCTATCGACGCGTTTCTGGCCGCGACGGAGGCGGCGCGGTGAGGGTCGCCCCGCTCGATGGGGTCCTGGCGGTGGTGAGCGCGCTGGGGCTGCTGGGCTGGCTAGCACTGGCGGCGGTCAGCGGGCGCCGGCTGCTGCATATCCTCCAGCTCGAAGAGTATGAACTGGGGCGCTTTTGGGCCTGGGTCCGGGCGCACCCGGGCCGGGCGGTGAGCGGCTGGCAAGCATGGGGCAGCGTTGCCCTGGCGCTGATGGCGGTGCTGTTCGGTGACGACCCGAGCGGCCCGCTGCTGTCGGGGCTGGTGACCCTGCCACTGAGCGCGCTGGCCCTCGGGCGGCGCCCGCCGGCGACGGCCAAGAAGCCGTTGCGCTGGACGCTCAAGGCCATACTCCTGGCGGCCACGGCGGCTGCGCTGGGGCTGCTGGGGCTGGCGGGCGGGCTGGCCTTCTGGGCGCTTGCCGTGCATCGGCAGTGGGGCGCGCTGGGCTTCTTCCTGCCGGTGGCCGCGCTGGGCGTGGCCCCGGCCCCCCTGCTCGCAGTGGCCACGCTGCTGTGGTGGCCCGCGCAGGCGCTGGCCAAGCGCTGGCTGGTGTGGCGTGCGGCGGCACGGCTGCGGCAGCGCCGCGACCTGGTGATCGTCGGCGTGACGGGCAGCTACGGGAAGACGAGCGTGAAGAACTACCTCACCACGCTGCTCGGCGCGCGCTACGCGGTGTGCCAGACTGCCGCCAGCATCAACACGCCGGTGGGCGTGGCGCGCACGATCCAGAGTGCCTTGCGGCCGGCGCACCAGGTGTTCGTGGTGGAGATGGGCGCCTATGTGCCGGGGAACATCCGCACGCTGGCCGAGTTCGTGCGCCCGCGCATCGGGGTGCTGACCGCGGTGGGGGAGAACCATCTGGAGCGGTTCGGCTCGGTGGAGGCGATCGCGCGCACGAAGTACGAGCTGATCGAGGCGCTGCCGGCGGATGGGCTGGCGGTGTTCAACGTCGACAACCCGCGCTGTCGGGAGCTGGCGGCCCGCACGCGCCACGTGCGGGTACGCACCTACGGGCTCGACCCCGCGCACGCGCCGGAGGTGACGGCGAGCGAGATCCGCACTGGGCCAGAGGGCACGCGATTCGTGCTGCACTTGCCGGGCGAGGCGCCGGTGCCGGTGCGGATGGCGCTGCTGGGGCGGCACAACGTGAGCAACGTGCTGGCAGCGGCGGCAGTGGCGCAGGAGCTGGGGCTGGGCGCGCGGGAGATCGCGGCGGCGGCCGAGCGGTTGGTGCCGGTCGAGCACCGCTTGCAGCTGATCCCGGGCGGGGGCGGCGTGACGGTGATCGACGACGCTTACAACTCGAATCCGGACGGCGCGCGGGCGGCGCTGGCAGTGCTGGCCGAGTTTCCGGGGCGCAAGGTGCTGGTGACGCCGGGGATGGTGGAGCTGGGGGCGATGCTGGAGCAGCGCCACCGCGAGTTCGGCGCCGAGGCGGCTCGCGTGTGCGACCTCATCATTCTGGTCGGGCCGCGGCGCACGGCGGCGATCGCCGAGGGTGCGCGGCAGATGGGCTTTCCCGCCGACCGGTTGCACGTGGTGGGGGCGCTGGAGGAGGCGACGGCCAAGCTGGCCCAGCTAGTGCAACCGGGCGACGTGGTGCTATTCGAGAACGACCTGCCGGACCAGTACAGCGAGTGACCGCCCTGCCCGAGCGAACGGCGCCGTGGTTGCGGACGGGCGAGCACGGCGTGGTACTCTGCGGGCAGTCCAGGCTCAACAGCACAGGTGGATGGGGAGGCATGGCGAAGACGCGCCTGGCGGTGATCTTCGGTAGCCGGTCAGTCGAGCACGAGGTGTCGGTGCTCACCGCGCAGCAGGTGATGGCAGCCGCGGACCCGGACCGCTACGAGCTGGTGCCGATCTATATCACCAAGCGCGGGGAATGGCTGACCGGGCCGGCGCTGCTGGACCTGGAGACGTTCCGTACGCCGGGGCGGCTGGAGGGCTTGACGCGGGCGTGCCTGGCGCCGGTGCCCGGCCAGCGGGCGCTAGTGCGGCTCGACGGCGGGCCGCGCAGCCTGCTGCGGCGCGAGCAGTTGCCGCCGATCGATGTGGTGTTTCCCACGGTGCATGGCACGCACGGCGAGGATGGCACGCTGCAGGGGCTGCTGGAGCTGGCCGATCTGCCCTACGTGGGCGCCGGCGTCGCCGCCGCGGCGGTGGGGATGGACAAGATCCTTGCCAAGGCCGCGTTTCAGGCGGCGGGGCTGCCGGTGGTCGAGGGGCGCTGGTACACGCGAGCCCAGTACCAGGCGGCCCCTGCCGAGGTGGTGGCGGATATCGAGGCGCAGGTGGGCTATCCCTGCTTCGTGAAGCCGGCAGTGCTGGGCTCCAGCATTGGGGTGGCCCGGGTGGCGGGCCGCGACGACTTGCGGTTCGCGCTGGAGGTGGCCTGCAGCTACGGGCGGCGGCTGCTGGTGGAGCGAGCGATCGAGCCGCTGGTGGAGATCAACTGCGCGGTGCTGGGCAACGACGCGCCGATCGCCTCGGTGTGCGAGCAGCCGGTCGCCAGCGAGGGGGTGCTGAGTTTCGCGGATAAGTATGAGCGCGGCCTGAAGCGCGCGGCTGCCAAAGCGCCCGCGGCCGACCAAGCGGTAGGCGGTGCGAAGGGCGGCCTGGCCAGCATGCAGCGTATCATCCCCGCGCCGATCAGCGCGGCGCTCAGCGCGCGCCTGCAGCAGCTGGCCATCGCCGCGTTCCGCGCGATCGACTGCGCGGGCATCGCGCGGGTGGACTTTCTGGTGACGCCGGACGAGCGCGAGGTGTACGTCAACGAGATCAATACGATGCCTGGCTCGCTGGCGTTCTATCTCTGGGACAAGCCGCCGACGGAGCTGTCGTTCCCGGCACTGGTCGATCGCCTGGTGGAGCTAGCGCTGGAGCGGCACGGCGACAAGCAGCGGACGGTGTACTCGTACGACACGGACCTGTTGCTGCGAGCGCCCGCGGGGCTGAGCGCGACGGTGGCTCGGCGGCGCTAGAGCCCTTGGCCGCGGGGGGAGCCTCTGCGGGTACAAGGGGCTCGCCATTGAGGACGCGGGCCGGCGTGGCGTCGCCGGGAAGCCGCGCGGGTGCGCTACAGCAGGGCGAGGGCGATGCCGAACATGGCCGCCAGCATGCCCAGCGTCCAGAAGCGCAGGCTGACCTGGGTTTCGGCCCAGCCCGAGAGCTCGAAGTGGTGGTGGAGCGGCGCCATGCGGAACAGCCGCTGGTCGTGGTTCAGCTTGCGGTAGGCCTTCTGGAGGATGACCGACAGTGTCTCGACCACGAACACGACGCCGATCACGGGCAGCAGCAGCCACTGCTGGGTCATCAGGGCCACGACGGCGAGCGCGGTGCCGAGGGCCAGCGCGCCGGTGTCGCCCATGAACACTTCGGCGGGGTGGGCGTTGAACCAGAGGAAGGCCAGGGTGGCCCCCATGACGGTGAAGGCGAAGATGGTGAGGTAGATCTGGCCCTGCAGGAAGGCGATGATCGCGTAGGCCAGAAACGCCAGCACTAGGAGGCTGCCCGCTAGGCCATCGACGCCGTCGGTAATGTTGACCGCGTTGGCCGTGCCGGTGATGGCGAATACGGCCAGCGGCAGGTAGAGCCACGGTGGGAGCGAGAGCAGGGCGCGCGAGCCTGGCACGTACACGCCGTTGGCCCCGAGGTTGTGGTGGAGCACCCAGGCAGCGACGATGGCGATGGCCAGCAGGCCGAGCATCTTCTGGGCTGGGGTGAGGCCCTCGCTGGCGCGGCCGACGAGGGTGCGGTAGTCGTCGTACGCGCCGAGCAGGGCGGCGCTGACCAGCGCGCCGAGGGGTAGCAGGATCGAGAGCCCGCCGATGGTCAGGTTGATGGCGAGGGTGACCAGGAGCACGCTGCTGATGATGATCAGCCCGCCCATGGTGGGCGTGCCACGCTTGGCGAGATGGGTCTGTGGGCCCCAGGTGTTGATCTCCTTGCCGACGCCGAGGCGGATGAGCAGCCGGATGAGTGGCTGGCCGAGCAGGATGCCGACTACGAAGGCGCCGATGCCGGCGATAAGGGCGTAGGCCAGCTCTGTGCTCGCCATGGACGTAGACCCCCTCCAGGCCCCGGGCGGTCTGCCACTGGGCAGCCGGGCGCGGGGCAGCCTCAGGATAGGGGGAGTGGCGCGCGAACCGCAATAGCCGAGCTGGTGGGGCCGCGGCGACGGAGACGCGCGCCCCCTGAGCTAGGGCAGGGCGGCTCGGCGCCGCCGGGCCCTTAGCCGTGCCCGGGCTAATACGATTGGGGCCTGGCGGGGCTCAAGGAGGGAGGGGGGTCGCAGGTGGGCGCAGCCGCCGCGTCGGGCGCGCACTCCCAGCGATCGGCCCAGCGCTGGAGGCGCGCCAGCCGTGCGCGGCGCTCGCGCGCCGGTGGGGCATCACACTCCCAGCGATCGGCCCAGCGCTGGAGCTCGTCGAGGGCGCGCTGTAAGCCGCGGCCCTTCTCGGTGAGGGCATACTCGATGCGGACGGGCGCCTCGGGGTACACGCGGCGCTCGACGATGCCGCAGGCCTCGAGCTCCTTGAGCCGCTCCGACAGCATGCGCGCACTCAGGCCGCCCACGACATCTTCGATCTCGCCGAAGCGGCGCGGCCCGGCCAGCAGCACGCGCAGGATGAGCCCGGTCCAGCGCTTGCCGATGATGTCGATGGCGCGCTGGTACCGGGGGCACAGCTCCTCGCCGTGTTTGCCGCCCATGAGCGTGTCGCCTCCCCTCTCCCGGTATAGTAGCACGCCGGTTGCGCGGCGCTAGCCGTCGGGTCAGCAGGCGGGTGTCAGAGGACGGGCATCTCCAAGTCGGCTAGCATCTGGAGATCGGCGGCGGGGGGCCGCCCGGTCGTAGTCAGGTAGTCGCCCAGGATGAGGCCGTTGACACCTGCCAGCAGCCCGAGGGCCTGCAGGTCGCGCAGGACAACCTCGCGCCCGCCGGCGTAGCGCAGCAGCTTGTCGGGGAAAACCAGCCGGAACACCGCCAGGGCACGCAGGGCGTCGAGCGGGGCGAGGAGCGGCCGGGCCGCCAGGGGCGTGCCGGGGCGCGGGTCGAGGAAGTTGATGGGGATCTCGTCGGGATCGAGTGCTCGCAGCTCGAAGGCCAGCTCGACGCGCTGGCGCGGCGTTTCGCCCAAGCCGAGGATACCGCCACAGCATAGCTGCATGCCTGCGGCCTTGGCGTACTGGCAGGTCTGCACGCGCTCGTCGTAGGTGTGGGTGGTGCAGATGGTGGGGAAGACGGCGCGGCAGGTCTCTAGGTTGTGATTGTACATGGCGACCCCGGCGGCCGCGAGCTGCTCGGCTTGGGCAGGGGTGAGTAGCCCCAGTGAACAGGCTACCTTCAGGCGCGTGGCCGCGCGGATAGCGGCCACGGCTTCGAGCACCTCGGCCATCAGCTGCTCGTTGGGCCCGCGCACGGCGGCCACTAGGCAGTAGTGGCTGGCCCCTGCCGCCTCGGCCCGGCGCGCCGCCTCGACCACTTGGGCCATGTCTAGGAAGCGGTAGACGCGGATGGGGCTGCGGTAGCGGGCCGCCTGGGCGCAGAAGGCGCAGTCTTCCGAACAGCCGCCGCTCTTGGCATTCAGCAGCGATTCCAGCTCCACGCCGGGGCCACAGTAGGCCAGGCGGACGCGGTGCGCCAGGGCGACGAGCTGCGGCACCCAGGGGGTATCGAGCTCGATGAGGGCCAGCGCCTGGTCGAGCTGGAGCGGCGTGCGCTCGACTAGGACTTGCCGCTCGACCGCGGCCAGTAGCGCGTCCTGTGTCTCCAAGCGTGTCGTCCTCCCCGCAAGCGCTCGCTCGCTACGGTCTGAGGGTACGAGAAGCGGCGAACAGGGCGCAAGCGCGGCCCGCGGCACGGTCCGCGAGGTCAGGGGGTAGCCGGCGCGGGCGCCCGCTGCGCCCCCGGGAGCCGCAGCGCCAGCACGCTGGCGGCGGCCAGCAAGCAGGTCAGGCCGCCGCTAAGGAACGCGACCTGGTAGTCGCCAGTGAGCTGGTACAGCCAGCCCCCCAAGCCAGCGCCGAGCGCCGCGCCCAGCTGGTGGGCTACGAAGATCCAGCCGAAGATCTCGGCGGCGGAGCGGCGCCCGAAGCAGTCGGCGATCAGGGCGGCAGTGGGGGGGACGGTGGCGATGTAGGTGAGGCCGAATAGGACGGCGAAGACGTGCAGGGCGGCGGGGTCGCGCACAGCCATGAGCCAGAACAGGGAACCGCCGCGCAGGGCATAGGTCAGTGCCAGGGGCACGCGGCGCCCGTAGCGGTCGCAGACGTAGCCCGCGGCGATAGCGCCGAGCACGTTGACGGCGCCCATCAGGCCCAGGGCGCTGGCGGCGGCCAGCTCGGCGACGCCATGCTCGACGGCGTGGGGTACGAGGTGGGTACCCACCAGGCCATTGGTCGAGTAGCCGCACACGAAGAAGCTGAGGGCGAGCAGCCAGAACGCCCCGCTGCGCAGCGCGGCCCGGCTGTCCCAGTCGGCGCATGCGCGGCTGGGGCCGGCGCGATCGGGGCCCGGGCGCGCGCCGAAGGGGGCTAGGTGCCGCTCGGCGGGATCGTCGCGCACTAGCAGCCAGATCAGTGGCGCCACGACCAGGCACACTAGGGCCGCCAGCACGGCATAGCCCGCGCGCCAGCCGCAGGCTACAATCAACGCCATGGTGGCGGGGATCAGGATGAGCTGGCCGGCGGCCATGCCGGACATGCCCAGCCCGATGACGAGGCCTCGATGGGTATGAAACCAGCGCGCGGCGATGGCGGAGGTGCTGACTGGAGCGGGGCCGCCGGAGGCCAGCGAGACGACGATGCCGTAGCTGAGGTAGATCTGCCACAGGGACTGGCCGGCCGCGGTGGCCGCCGCGCCCAGGCCCAGCAGGAGCAGACTCCCGGTGAGCACGCGTCGCGGGCCCCAGCTGTCGAGCAGCCGGCCGACCAGCGGTTGGGCGGCACCGTAGGCGAGCATGCTCAGGGCGGCGATGCCGCTGGTGGCCGCGCGGTCCCAGCCGAACTCGGCCTCCAGGGGCTTCAGGAACACGCCGAAGGAGCCGCGCAGGCCGGAGGCCACGAAGATAGCCAAAGACACCAAGCCGACCACGACCCAGGCATAGTGAATGGGCCACTGCCAGCCCCGCGCTTGGCTCACGCGCGCCTCCCCCCGCAGCGTCGTTCCCATGATACGCGGCGGCAGCGGCTGGTCACCAGGACGGTCGATGCTGTGCTGGCGTTGGGGCTCGGCCTGCTGGTCGGGCTGCTAGCCCACCGCTTGGCCGGCGAGGAGCCGCTGGCCACTGAGCCGGAGTACGCGGCGCATGTGGTGACCGAGGCGCTCATCGTGCTGTTCGCGGCGCTGATCCTCTGGTGGTTGCTCGACGACCTGCGGCAAGCGCGCCGGCGGCGCCGGCGCGGGCCGCGAGACACATCGAAGCCCCTCGCGTAGCGAGAGGCTCCAGTCGGAGGCGCGGGGGGCGGTGCTACTCGTCGCGGCTACTCAGGAAGCCTAGGATCTGCAGGAGCGACAGGAAGAGGTTGAAGACATCGAGGTAGATGGCGATGGCCAGCACGATGGCGTCGCCCTGGGTGCCGCTGGCCCCGCGGACGCGCTGGAGGTCGACCATGAGGAACAGGGAGAACAGGACGGCGACCGCCAGCGAGATCAGCAGGCTGAACGCGGGGACGTGAAGCCCGAACAGCCCCAGGAGCAGGTTGACGAGCATGGCGGCCAGCACGCCGAAGAGGGCGATGGTCAGGAAGCCGGATAGGCCCGAGAGATCACGCTTGGTAGTCCAGGCGTAGGCGCCGAGGCCGAGCACGAGCGCGGCGGTGACAGCCGCGGCGTTGGCGACGACGACGCCGAGCCCCCGGGCCAGGTAACTCTCGACCACTAGGCCGAGCAGCAGGCCCTCGCAGACGCTGAACAGGTAGAAGAGCCCGAGGTTAATGGGCGTCTTCTCCTTGAGGAACCAGAGGGCAATTAGGCAGCCTAGCGAGCCGACGAGCGAGAGGAAGAATGCCGCGGGCCCGATCTGCGGCGCAAGGACGGCCCCGCCCGCGGTGAACAGCAGGGAGAAGCCCAGCAGCCCGAAGACCTGCCCGGTGATGGTCGCCCGCTCCGCCACGCCGGCATAGCTTCGGTACATCATGCGGGTGACTCCTTCAGCTTTGCTCTCCGTTCGCCCCGACAGTCCATTCGCGGTCGGGGTCCGCGTGTGTTGAGCATAGCGGGCGGGCAGCCCTCGCGCCAGCATTTGTGAGGCAACTGCGCGTTAGAACAGCATGTGAACCGTAGAGCGCGCTCAGCGCACGCCGGTAGCGGCCGCGGCGGCCGCGCCCGTGAGCTGCTGCAAGTAGCTGACCGCGCGGTCGAGTTGGGTGTCGTGGCCCTGGCGCAGAGCGTCGAGATCGAGCTCGACGGTCTCGTCGGGTGCGACGCCGACCTTGTCCAGCAGCGCCCCGCCGCCGCTGTAGACTTGCTCCACGCTGAGCTGGAGCGCGGAGCCGTCGCTGAGCGGTACGTAGATGCTGGCGGCGACTGCCCCGGCGGTGGGGGTACCGATCAGATGGCCTACCGCGTGCTCTTTCACGGCGGCGGCGAACACCTCGCCCATCGAGGCGGTGCCCTCGTCGATCAGCACGACGAGCGGCACGGTGAGGATGGGGCGGGCGTGGCGCACATTGACGACCTCGCGGTGTCCGTCGCGGTCGACGGCTTGGTAGATCGGCCCCTCGGGCACGAAGCGGCTGAGCAGGTCGCTGCCGACGTCGATCCGGCCGCCGGAGTTGCCGCGCAGGTCGAGGATGATGCCGCGCACGCCCTCCGCCTGGAAGCGGGTGATGGCCTGCTCGACTTCGGTGACGACCGAGGGCTCGGGAAAGCCGCGCAGCTGCACGAGGCCGAAGGCGCCGACGCGCTGGGCGCGGACGAACGGCACCGTCACTTCCGCCCGCACGAGCGTGAGCTGGTCGACCCGGCCGCTGCTGGCGCGCTGGACGTCGAGGGTGACCGTGGTGCCCGCGGGGCCGCGCACCTGGTCGACGACCTCGTCCAGCCGGAGGCCATCGACGGAGCGGCCATCGACCGCCACGATCGTGTCGCCGGGCTGTAAGCCGGCCTGTTCGGCGGGGGAGCTGGGGAATACCTCGATGATCGTCGGGACGGGGCCGCGCATGCGTGCGCCGATCCCGCCGTAGGTCACGGCGCCGCTGCGCCATTGGAGGTATTCGGCGTACTGCTCGGGGGAGACGTAGTTGGTGTGCGCGTCGTCCGTGAACTGGGCCATGCCGCGGATGGCGGCCGCGACGAGATCGCGCTCGGACAGCTGGTCGCCGTAGCGCGCGGCGAGGGCCTGGATGCGATAGCGCAGGCTGGCGAACAGTTGCGTCGGATCGTCGCCCTGCACCCCGAGGTAGATAGGCGCCTGGATGCCTTTGTCGGCCAGGGCGGCATCGAGCCCGGCATGGCCGGCGGCGACGAGGGCCGATGGGTCGAGCGGCACGGCGTACTTTTCCAGCAGGAGCACATACGCCTCGGCGAGCGCTTGCAGCGACGCGCTCTCGGGAGCCGAGGCGGTGCGGGTCTGCATGGGTGCTGGTGGGGCCAGCGGGGCCACGACGGCGGCGTGGGCCTGGGGTACGAAGGGCACGAGGGCGAGCAGCAGGCTCAACAGAAGGGCCAGCGGGCGACAGCGCCGGGCGGTTGGGGCGGTAGGCATCGGTTCCACGCTCCCTGTTTTCGTTACGACCTACAGTGGAACGCCGCACTTCCATAATCGGTGGTGCGGCGGCGATCAAGTGCTAAACAGTTGCTAACGCCCGGTTAACAGCCTGCGCAGCCCCCACCCGCTAATTCTCGCGCTCGCGCACTGGGGCCGCTGCTTCCGCGGGGACCAGGCCCAAGTTGGTCAGGATAGCGGTGGTCGAGCGCGCGCGGTTGAGCGTGTAGAAATGGATCCCCGGCGCGCCGCCGGCGAGTAGCTCGCGGCACTGCTGGGTGGCGAACTCGATGCCGAACTCGGTGACGGCCTCGTCGTCGTCGCCCAGCGCTTCCAACCGCGCCAGCAATGGAGCGGGGAGGCGCGCGCCGCACAGCGCCGTGAAGCGCTTTACCTGGGCGGTGCTGAGAATAGGCAGCACGCCGGGGACCAGCGGCACCGTGACCCCGAGGTGCCGTTGCATGTGGTCGACGAAGGTAAAGTAGTCGGTGTTGTCGAAGAACAGCTGGGTGATGACGAATTCGGCCCCCGCGTCGATCTTTTCTTTCAGGTAAGCCCAGTCGGCCAGCTTGTTGCCCTGGGAGGCGATGTGGCCCTCGGGGAAGCCTGCCACCCCGATGGAGAAGCAGCCGTAGCTGCGCACCAGCTCGACGAGCTGGCGCGAGTACTCCAGGCCATCGGGTGCCGGGCGCCACTCGGTCTCGCCGCGGGGCGGGTCGCCGCGCAGGGCGAGGATGTTCTCGATACCGCGCGCCCGGGCCTCGTCGAGGATGGCGCGTAGCTCGGCGACGCTGGCGCCCACGCAGGTGAGGTGCATCATGGCTACGAAGCCCAGCTCGCGCTGGGCGCGGTCGACGATCTCCAGGGTGAGGTCGCGGGTGCTGCCGCCCGCGCCATAGGTGACGGAGATGAAGTCGGGGCGCAGCGTTTTCAGCGCGGGCATCGTGCGGCCGAACAGGGTGGCGATGCCCTCGGGCGTCTTGGGCGGGAAGAACTCGAAGGAGATCGTCGGGCGCCCCTGGGCACGGTTGGCCGCATAGATGTCCGCAATCCGCATCGGTGGCCCCTCCTTCCGCAGCTGGTACGCGGTTGTGGCACTATCTTAGGCTACTCGATTCGTGCCGCTCGCGGCACGCTATGCGGGGCCATGGGGCAAGGAGGGCCAGGGCGGCGGGAGCAGCCGTAGGCACCCCCGCTAGGCAGGTGGCAAGCAGCAGGGTCGGCGCGGCCAGCATCCACCCCGTACCCCGCCAAGCGCGGCCGTGGGTGGCGTGTGGCGGGGCCGGGAAAAAGCGGTGGGCTGGTGAGCAGCGCGAATAGCCGCGTCCCCCGCGCGTAGGCATCGGCACGTAGGTCGGCCGTGCCCTGCAGGGCGACCTCGGGGACGGTGTAGTTGCACGTGCCGGGTAGACCGCGGCGCGCGCTCGGTGAGGTCGAAGGGCAGGGCTGTCGCCATGCCCCGCGCGGCGCTCACGGCGTGCTCTGGGCGCGGGAGGGAGAGGATCGGCAGGAGGGGTGGGGGCCGGATCGCGGCGACGGGGGCGCTAGCCTGCTGGAGACGCTGTCCCCCGGGGGCGGGGGCTGCCCGACTGCGGCGGCAGGATCTGCAGAGCCACCCAGGGGTGTCCCCGGCACGATACGCCGACGCGAGTGGGCTGCGCCTGATCAGGGGCAACGCCGTGGAGGAGTCGAAGGAGGGCCTGCCAGCAGGTCGGCCGGCGCGAGGGCTCTCTTGGCTACCGCTCCCTGCCTGAGCCAATGATGGCGGCGAACCGAGTGCTCGCCGCCCCACTGGCAGGTGCGCGTGGGGCCATGCGCTGGGGCGCCAGGGGCCCACGCGGCGGGCGGCCCGTCGCTGTGGGCGGGCGCCGCGGGCGCTCAGTCTTCCTCCTCTTCCTCGTCGCCCCAGTCGGCCGAGATGCTGAACGCCGCCACCTCGTCCATGAGCACGGCGTCCATGTAGAAGTCGTCGTCGTACCAGTAGGCGAAGGTGCGCACGGTGTCCTTGCCGATCTCTTTCGCCAGGGCCGCGCCGTACTCGCGGATGGCCTGTTCGGTGGCGGGGCCGTCGAGGAAGTCGCGGACCTCGACCGCCTCGCCGGAGCGCAGGGTGAAGGTGATGGTCACGCTCTGCGGCAGCTCCTCGTCGTCGGCCATATCGTCGTTAGCGCCGCCAGCGACCGGTCGCAGGATCATGGCCCCGCAGCGGGGGCACCGCCAGTCCTCGCGGCCTGTATGTGTGTGGCAACGCGGACAGAGGCGCATCGCTCCTCCCGACACCAGCCCGCCGCGGAGCTGGCCCAGATACTACGGATTGGACTACCCCATAGTCTACCGGATGCAGTCGTTCCCGCGCGCGGTCGGTGTGTGGGAAGCTCGCCGGAGGAGGTGGCTCAGGCGGGCGCACCGGGG
>Ga0070737_10002604_pt1 | contig 21272 bp, 13 predicted proteins | sample Coa_R1_10_FD_66438 | JGI IMG/M metagenome (GOLD analysis project Ga0070737, IMG submission 66438) | Surface soil microbial communities from Centralia Pennsylvania, which are recovering from an underground coalmine fire - Coalmine... | ecosystem: Environmental > Terrestrial > Soil > Unclassified...
CGGGGCGTGGACACGCCTCGCTCACCGGCTCCTCTAACTGTACATTCGCATCGACTCACGAGTATGAGAACGGTAATCAGCCAGTAATTCTTGGATTCGTTCCCATTCGCACGGCTTGCTGAGAAACGCATCGAAAGCGCCCTTGTAGCGCGCGAGGCGTGGGTCGCTCGGATCGCTCCCCGAGACAGCGATAAGGAGAGTTTTTTCAGACCCGGATTGCCTTCTTATCTGGAGGGCCACTTCGCCGCCGTTCCTCTTGGGCATTTGAATGTCCAGTAGGGCGACGTGCGGCTTGAAGCGGTGGGCCAACAGAAGGGCCGAGTCCCCATCGTAAGCGATGCGGACTTCGTGGCCCCATAGCCGCAACAACATGCCTAAAGTGTCTGCCGCGTCTTTGTTATCGTCTGCTACGAGAACACGCATGGCCCACCTCTTTTCGCCAACGTGCCGCACCGGGCGTTATAAGTGAGCGTTGCAAAACCTGTGCCTACCACAAGTTAGGTCGAGTCTGAGCATAAGTCTTTCAGCAACTCTTCCAGCGCGTCTGGTTCCACCGGCTTGAGCAAGTGGTAATCGAACCCGGCTTCCTTGGAGCGCCGCTTGTCCCCTTCCTGTCCCCAGCCGGTCAGGGCGACCAATTTCACCTCCTTGCCCCAGGGTTCTTGGCGGATGCGGCGCGCTACTTCGTAGCCGTTCATCTTCGGCAAACCGATATCGAGCAGCACGATGTCGGGCCTGTGCAAACGCGCTTCTTCTATGGCTTGTTCGCCATCGTGAGCACTATACGTGTCATGCCCAAGGATGCGCAGGATCATGCTCATACTGGTAACCGTGTCCTCATCGTCATCTACAATTAATATCTTACATTGCCCAGTCGCAGCCTTACTCGCGCTCGAGGCAGTGATTGGCTGTTGCCCAACGGAAGAAACGTCCATTTGGGGAAGACGCACGATAAATTCGCATCCTTTGCCTGCCCCTTCACTAGAGGCTTCGATCGTGCCGCCGTGCATCTCTGTCAAGTGTTTCGCCAGGGTCAGACCGATGCCAAGTCCGCCTTGCGCGCGTTCCAAGGAGTGATCCACTTGCGAAAACATCTCAAAGATGTGCGGCAAATGTTCGGCGGAAATACCCAGCCCATTATCCTTCACACGCACGACAGCTTCCCCGGAGGGGTGACACCCTCCGCTCGTTTTTTCGACCGTCAGCCAGACATGTCCTCCCTGTTCGGTATATTTGGCGGCATTGTTGAGCAGATTGGCAAAGACCTGGGCCAGCCTGGCTGCATCGGCCTCTACGTAGATCGGCTCCTTCGGCAGCGTGAGCGTCAACTCGTGGCCTGCCATCTCGATGAACGGTCGAGAGGTTTCCACCGCGTTCCGCACCACCGTCGTCAGATCGACTCGCTCTTTGCGAAGTTGCAGCTTGGCACGGGTGATACGGCTGACGTCCATCAGGTCGTCGATCAGCCGGACCATTTGTTGTACCTGGCGTTCCATCACGGTCAGGGCACGCTCGACTGTCGCTTTATCGTCGCCGGCCAATCGCAGCAGTTGCAGAGCGTTGCGAATTGGAGCCAGCGGGTTGCGCAGCTCGTGGGCCAGGGTCGCCAAGAATTCGTCCTTCTTGCGGTCGGCCTCTTGCAATTGCTGCTGCAAGCGCTTGTACTCACTGATGTCGCGGGTGATGTCGGAAGCGCCGATGACCCTTCCATTGTCATCTTTGAGCGGCGAGATACTCACGGATGCTTCAAAGCGTTGTCCATCTTTGCGCATCCTAATTGTCTCAAATTGCTCAATCCGCTCCCCACGCTGGAGCCGTTCCATGATTTGAGGAAACTCATTGAGGTGATCGGGCGGATAGAGAAGGGCAACAGACTTGCCAATGATTTCTTCCGCGCTGTAGCCGTAAAGCCGCTCCGCCCCTCGGTTCCAGCTCGTGATGGTGCCGTCCAGATCCTTACTAAAGACGGCATCTTCCGACGATTCGATAATGGCCGCCAAGCGTGTACGGATGCGCTCCGCGTGCCTTCGTTCGGTCATGTCACGGAAGATAAGCACGACGCCCTGAATCGCTCCTTCGGCATCGCGGATCGGGGCGGCGCTGTCGTCGATGGGGCGCTCCGGGCCGTCCCTGGCGAGGAGGACCGTGTGGTTGGCCAGTCCGACAATTCGGCCTTCGGACAGCACTTTCTTGACCGGGTTCTCCACCGGCTGGCGGCTCCACTCGTTGAGGATGTGGAACACCTCTTCGAGCGGTCGCCCCGCCGCTTCGGCCGGTGTCCAGCCTGTCAAAGTGGCAGCAACCGGATTCAGTAAAGTGACTCGGCCTTCGGCATCCGTGGTGATAACGGCATCACCGATGCTCTCAAGAATGATCCGCAACGACTCTCGCTGCTGATCGGCTCGATCTCGACTGCGATAAATCGACTCGGCGAACCAGCTAATGGCCACGCCAGAAAAGAGGAATAAGACAATCCGCACCAGGTCGATCGTTCCGACAAGAACCCAGCCGTTTTGCGCAAGGAAGAAGTACGTCCCGACCAGCGCGCCCAAAGCCGTTGCCAGCAGGCCCGCTTTTAATCGGCCCAGCCATGCCGAGGCCGCCACTGCGAAAAGGAAAAGATAAAGCGGCGCCTCTGTTCCGAAAACATCGGCGAGGACGAACCAGCGTACCAAAACCACCGCTGCCGTGGCCGCGATAGCGACGAGGTAGCCAAGGCCGTATTGCCGTCCTTGTCCGCGCATACTCTCCACGGTCCCTCTCCAAGGAAGGCGGTCGAAATAAGCAAGCCCCCTATTTCAAGGAGGGCTGGCTCTGCACAGTTGCGTCTCTCTTGATCCACTCCGTTGTCGATCCTCCTTCTTACCAAACCTCTATTCTATTTAGCAAGAACCATGCCAAGCCCAAGCATATAGCTCCTGCAAGCCGAGAGCGGAGTTTCCTTGACGAACGGCTGACGTCCACTGACCCTATACATGCCCTATACATACAGAGAAAGGAGGCAAAGATGAGCGAACTCTTACAACCTGGTGCGAGCAGTCTGTTGGTGGTCGATGTGCAGCGCGGCTTCACCGATTTGTGTCCGAAGGAACTGCCCGTCCCCGGCGGGCGGGAGATTGTGCCGAATATCAATCGTTTGCTGGAAATGCCGTGGGCGCGCATCGATGCCAGTCAAGATTGGCATCCACCCGATCATCGTAGTTTCTTCGGCCAGCGCGATAATCTCTATCCGCCGCACTGTATTATGAACACGCCTGGCGCGGACTTCCTTCCTGGCCTGCGCACCGAGCGCTTTCACACCATCTGGCGCAAGGGTTACGATCGTGATTTTGAAGCGTACGCGCTGACGGCGCAACATCCCGCCTTTGCGGAGTTCCTGCGTGCGTGCGGCATTGCTACCGTCGTCGTGTGTGGCATTGCCACGAACATCTGTTGTTTTTATGTGGCCCGCGATCTGCGCAGAGCGGGTTTTCGTGTTCTTCTCGTCGAAGACGCCAGCGCCGGCATCGACGTGCCGACAGCCCATTTATTCCAGCAACAGACGAAAGAAGAAGGGCAGCGCCTGGGCATCGAATACGTGACCATGCCAGCGCTCCAGAGGCTAACGAAATGAACCGCCCCGACGCCCCGAACGCCCTGAAAAGCACGAGAAAAAAGAGACAGATTCCTGCAGAGCAATTGCCGTGGTTTTCGGCCAGTTTCTTTTCTTGGCGTCCTGGCGGTTCTTTTTGATTGCGACTCTAACGGACATGGCGTGGCAGCTCTAGCAGATAACAGGTAGAGCGTTCGCTGCCAGCGGCGATGTGGCGGCCATCCGGCGTGAAGGCAACGCACAACGTCTTGCCGGGAAAGCGATGTTTATGCAAAGCGCTGCCGTTGCCTGCATCCCAGACGATCACCTCGCCATCGGTGCCAGCGGAGACCAGCCGCCGACCATCGGCGGCAAATCCAATCTGATAAACCGCTCCCCGATGTCCGTCAAGGCAAGCGCGTTGTTCGCCGCTCGCTATCTGCCACACGCGCACCGTTTGATCGCCGGAACCGGATACCAGGCTGCCGCCATCCGGCGAAAACGCCAAGCTGTATACCGCATCCGCATGGCCTTCGAGAATGCGCTGCTGCTGTCCCGTGGCCCGATTATATAGATGAATGCGGCCATCCAGTCCGGCCAGGGCCAGCGTTCGACCATCCGGCGACACAGCGGCAGCATACAGCGGCATCCGCTCCGGTTTGATAGGAATCGTCCGCTCCCGGATGCCCTTAGGCGTCTGCCACACTTCAGCGAGACCCGTCTCGCCGCAGGCGATCAACTGGCGTCCATCCGGCGTGAAGGCGATGCCCTGCACACAGCAATTACAGCTAGTCAGACACGCCATTGGCTGGCCGTTTACCGTATCCCACAATCGGATCGTGCCATCCAATCCCGCGGAGGCAAGATGCCGGCCATCGGCACTGTAGGCCAGCGCCAGCACTTTATCCTGATGGCCGGTGAAGGTCCGCACCACGCGGCCAGATTCTACGTCCCAGACTTTGATGGTATGATCGAAACTGGCCGTGGCCATGCGTTCGCCGTCGGGTCGGAAGGCCACAGCATAGACGGCGGCACGATGGCCGCGCAATTCCTGGATGGCCTGCCCCTGCGCCGTAGCAGCGCTCAGGCAGATTAGCACGAATCCGAATAAGAGCCGTCGCCGCATCGCTTGTCCTCACAGAGACAGAGCGCGAGCAGGATGCCCGCACGCTGCGAGGGGCGATGGTAGCGAGTGAGGGAATGGTGTCAACCGGAACTGTGCGCGCCGGGTGCCCCTCTCGATTTGGGCGCGTAGGAAGGCTTATGTGCCAGGAAGCTTTTCCTTCCCCCACCAGGGGGAGAGGGTGGAAAATCTTAGGGCTAGCGGCCTTTTCCCTTCCCCCTTGGGGGGGGAGGGTTGGGAGTCTTTTCCCTCCCCCCTTGGGGGGAGGGTTGGAGTCTTTTCCCTCCCCCCTTGGGGGGGAGGGTTGGAGTCTTTTCCTTCCCCCCTTGGGGGGGGAGGGTTGGAGTCTTTTCCCTCCCCCCTTGGGGGGGAGGGTTGGAGTCTTTTCCCTCCCCCCTTGGGGGGAGGGTTGGGGTGGGGGGCACAACTCCTTGGCTCCCTTGCCTTGACACCTCCTGCCCAGCCCTCCCCCATGAGGGGAGAGGAGGTTTGGTCCGCTAGCTCTTACTCGGGGGCTGGCGCAACCCCGCTCGCCAAAATCCAGAGGCATACTCTGTGCGCGCCGGCAAGACGTGGGACCGTGTTTTTCTCAGTCTGTTCATCGAAGTCCTTGTTAATTGCGCCCAAACCGCTCCAGCGCCTCGCGGTTCAGTTCGACACCCAGCCCCGGTTTGTCGGGGATGCTCAGATAACCCTCTGTGTCAGGCCGGAACGGCTCGGTGATGATTTCATCGAGATATACGCATGGCGTCAGATACTCGACATAGCGGGCCACCGGCAGCGCCGCCGAGAGATGCAGGTCGGCGGCCAGGCCGATGGCCGTGTTCCAGCCGTGCGGTACCCACTGGATGTTGTGCTCATACGCCATCCAGGCGATGCGCCACGCCTCGGTTAAGCCGCCGCATTTGGTACAATCGGGCTGGATAATATCCACAGCTTGACGTTCGAGAAATGGTCGAAAACTCTGTCGGCGCGTCAGTACTTCGCCGGTAGCGATAGGCACCGGCGAATGCCGCCGCAATTCGATAAAGCCTTCCAGATCGTCCGGCGGCAGTGCCTCCTCGAACCAGACAATATCGTAATCGGCGAGCATCTTCGCGGTTTCTAGCGCCCATTTGTAGCCGTGCGGCCAAAACTGCTCGCTGCCGCCGGCATCGACCATCAGCTCGACTTCCGGCCCAACCGTCTCGCGCGCCGTCCGCACCAGCAGTTCATCGAAGCGGCGATCGCGGCGGCCGAACGGACGCCATCCCAGCTTGATGGCCCGGAAACCGCGTGCCACGGTTTGTTGCAGTGTCTCGCGCAGGCGCTCTGGTTCCTCGAAAAGGATCGAGCCATACGGCTTGATGCGCGTGCGATAGCAGCCGCCGAGTAGTCGGCTGACCGGCTGGCGGCAGATCTTGCCCATGAGGTCCCACAGGGCAATGTCGATTCCGCTGATGGCATGTTCGACGGCGCCGCCGCGGCCCTGCCAGAACATCGATTGGCGCAGCTTCTCGCTGACGCGCGCCGGCTCATCGGCACGTTCGCCGATCAGGTGCGGCCGCAGCAGAGCGACGGCGGCAGCAACCAGGTTTTTGCTTGTCATGGCACTGCCGAGACCGCAAAGCCCCTCATCGCTGTAGACTTCGAGGAGGGTGTTCAGGTCTTCTTCCGGCTTGTTGCCCTGCGGCCAGCCGCCGTCCACCGTGCCGCCCGCCAAACCGATTACACGGACATCGACGATCTTCATTGCCTTTGCTCCCGGCGCCTTCCTGGTCCTGCAACTTCCTCGGCATCGGCGTCACGGATACGATTGTCAGGACCAACAAGGACGATGCGCGGCCGATGGCTGCGTGCGGCGGCCTCATCGAGCTGCGTGAAAGTGGCCACGATCACCAGATCGCCGGGCTGAGCGAGATGAGCGGCGGCACCGTTGACGCAGGCCACCCCCGAATTGGCTTCGCCGGCCATCGCGTAGGTGCGCAGCCGAGTGCCGCGCGTCACGTTCCAGACGTGGACCTCCTCGAACGGCAGAATGTCCGCCGCTTCCAACAGACGAGCGTCCAGCGTCAGGCTGCCTTCGTAATTCACATCGGCGTGCGTGACTCTGACGCGATGAAGTTTCGATTTCAACATCGAACGACGCCCCGCCGGGACGCCGTTGGAACTTACATCCATGAAGGAATCTCCTGGCCAATAAGGAACAAGGAACCTTCTTTATTTTACAAATTCTTGGCGAGCGGCCGGCGTCAGCTGGCTGGCACAGCTTCCACCCCCTGGCTAACGCCGGCCGTTCGTCTCCCGAGGTATAACCGGGGCCTTGTATTTACCTTGACCGCTCTCTCGCCTCCGCCACAATGATTGTAGCTCTTGGCATCCCGCGAGGACCGTATCATGGCCCTGTCGCTGACCTGCCCGCGCGGCCATCAATGGAACTACGACGAACAACCGGCTCCGACAGCGCCGGTATGTCCGGTCTGCGGACTGGCTCCGGTCCCGGCAACCCTGCCCTTCCCGCAGACACTCGACTATCCGTCCCAGACAACATCCGCTCGGGCAACTATCCCGCGTCCGCCGGAGGAGAACGAAGAGCGCGGCGCGCCGATTGTATCGCAACACATTCCCGGCTACGAGATCTACGGCGAATTGGGCCGCGGCGGCATGGGCGTTGTCTACAAGGCGCGGCAGCTCAAGCTCAATCGCCTCGTCGCCCTCAAGATGATCCTGGCCGGCGCCAATGCCGATCCCCAACAGCGGGAACGCTTTCGCGCCGAAGCCGAGGCGGTGGCACGCCTGCAACATCCCTACATTGTGCAGATCCACGAGATCAGCGAATATAACGGTTGCCCGTTCTTCTCGCTGGAATACGTGGACGGCGGCACGCTGGCGCAGAAGCTCACCGGGGCGCCGCAACCGCCGCGCTTGGCCGCCCATTTTGTCCGCCTCCTCGCCCTGGCCATACACAGTGCTCATCAGAAAGGGATCATTCACCGCGATCTCAAGCCCGGCAACATCCTGCTGGCATCCCCGAACGAACATATCTCCGGTGTGGATAGCCTGCATGCCGAGATGCAGGCAGCATTTCGTCTTTATGGTATCCCTAAAATCACCGATTTCGGCCTGGCCAAGCACCTCGACGTGCAATCGCAGACGCGCACTGGCGCCATCCTGGGCACGCCCAGCTACATGGCTCCCGAACAGGCCGAGTCCCGCGCTCACGCTATCGGTCCCGCTACCGATGTCTATGGCCTGGGAGCCATCCTCTATGAGATGCTGACCGGTCGGCCGCCTTTTGAAAGCGATAGCTCGCTGACCACCTTGCGTAAACTGCTGGCGCAAGATCCTCTGCCACCGTCCCACTTACATTTGAAAGTGCCACGCGACCTGGAGACCATCTGTCTGAAGTGCCTGGAGAAAGATCCGGCCCGCCGCTACCATAGCGCCGAAGACTTGGCCGAAGACCTGCACCGCTTTCTCAGTGATCAGCCGATCGAGGCACGGCCGACCGGCTGGTGGGGCCGAAGTATCAAATGGATGCGCCGCCATCCGACGAGGGCCATTGTGGCCAGCATCCTCCTGGCTGCGGCGCTGGCTCTGCTGGCGGTGGGGGGGAGTTATCATATTCGCCTGGAACATGCCGCCGAGGTGAGCCGGCAAAACCTGATTCGCCTGCATGTCCTCGAGGGCACCAGTGCCATGAATGCCGGCGATGGCTTCACAGCCTTGCTGTGGTTCACCGAAGCGCTGCGACTGGATGCCGGTACGCCGGAACAGGAGCAAACCCATCGCCAACGCATCGCCGCTCTGGAGCAAGGGCTGCCCCGGCCGCAGCAATTGTGGATCCACGAAGATGCCGTCCATGACATTCGCTTCAGTCCCGACGGCCGCCGCGTGCTTACGGCCGGCGACGATGGCAAAATTCACTTATGGGATAGCGAAACGGGACAAGAAGTGCTGGCGCCGCTGAACATGGACAGCCCGGTGATACACGCTGTTTTCAGCCCCGATGGCCGGCGGATCACCGCCATCAGCCGCGACGGCATGGCATATCTTTGGGACATCGTGCCGCTTACCAGCTCGCAGCAGCGCCCGCAAGGGATACTCTTGCGAGCGCTGCGGGCTGGGGAGAACGAGGAGCTGCGCTGGATCGATTTCAGTCCCGATGGCCGGCAGGTAGTGACGGCGAGCGGCAAGGCGGCCCGCGTTTGGGATGTGGCCAGCGGCCAGGCGCTGCCTGGTGAACTCGATCATCATGGTGCGGTGAACGTGGCCCTCTTCAGTCCTGATGGCCGTTGGCTGGCGACCGCTGGCGATGATGGGTTGGTTCACCTATGGGACGCGGCCACGCGGAAAGCAGCGTCCATCGTCCTCGCACACGATCGCGCCGTACTGTGCCTCGCCTTCAGCCCCGACAGCAAACACATCGTCAGCGGCGCCGCCGATTCTACCGCTCAGGTCTGGAATGTCGCCGACGGCATACCCATCGGCCGGCGCTTACGCCATCACCAGCGCATCACGTTCGTGGCCTTCGATCCCTATGGGCAACGAGTGTTGACTGGCAGCGACGACGGCACGGCCCGGATTTGGCGCGTTGACGATGGTGAACCTCTGGCGGAGCCGATGCGGCACAAGAGCGTCATCCGCTGGGCCGCCTTCAGCCCGGACGGTTGCCGCGTGGCTACGGCCGGAGACGATAATAGCGCCCGCGTCTGGAGCGCCACTACGGGGGCCGCTCTGACGCCGCCTTTGCGGGCTAACGGCAGCACCAACCATGTGGCCTTCAGTCCCGACGGCCGGCTCCTGGCCACAGCCAGCGACGACGGCACGGCACGCCTGTGGGACGTGGCCTGCCGGCATCAGGCTCAGGTCGTCGATGAAGAGGCGGTTTTCCGCCGTCGCGTGGACCGCGATTTGCGCGTGGGCTTCCTGGATCCTCGGAACCCAGACGACACCGCGCTCACCGGACGCACTAGCCCCGATGGCCGCCTCGTTCTCAAAATCGGCAAGGACAACACGGCGCGCATTTGTGCCGCATCCAGCGGTGAGCCGGTCGCGCCGCCATTGGTGCATCGTAGTGCAATCACCTACGCGGCCTTCAGCCCCGATGGCCGCCGTGTGGTAACGACCAGCCTGGACCAGACGGCGCGCGTCTGGAGCGTCACAAACGGCGCAGCGATCAGTCCGCCCTTGAGGCAGTCCAGCCCCATCTGGTTTGCCGATTTTAACCCGGACGGCCGGCGTCTGGTGACAGCCGGTGACGATAACACGGCCTGCATTTGGGACATCACCAGTGGAACAATACTGGTGCCGCCCCTCAAGCACAACGGCACTGTGGTGCAGGCCCGCTTCAGTCCCGATGGCCGGCGTGTGGCCACCGGCAGTCTCGATCAAACCGCCCGTGTCTGGGACGCCGACAGCGGCCAAACACTGACGCCGTCTCTGCAACATCCCTGGTCCGTCCGGCAAGTACGTTTTAGTCCCGATGGCCGAAGCCTGCTCACCACGGGACCTTCCGGCACCGTCTGGTCTTGGGACCTGCCTTCAACCGATTCATCCATTGCGGACCTCCTTCATCTGGCACAACTGCTCTCTGGCAGTCGTATCGACGAGCAGCGCGGCCTCATGCCGCTGGCGCTGGATGAGCTGAAAGACTTGTGGGCCATGCTACGGCAGGCGCGAAGCGACTTCTTCCATTTCTCGGACGATCATGTAACGGCCTGGCATTGCCAGACTGCCGAGGAGTGTATGCGCGGCAGGCACTGGAGCGCCGCCCTCTGGCATCTGGATAAGCTGGTTCAGCAATGGCCGGACAATTGGCTGCATCGCGCCTGGCGCGGCCAGGTGCAGGCTGAGCTGGGACACTGGAAGGAAGCCGGCGCCGACTTCGCCGAAGTAGTACGCCGCGCTCCGGAGGAAGCCGAGGCATGGTGTCTCTATGCTGCGCTGCTTCTGCGCCAGGGTGATCGCGCCGGCTATCGCCAGGCTTGCGCCAAACTGTTGCAGCATTACCAACCTGCAGCGCCAACAAGGAACCGTATTGCCTACCTGAGCGCCTGGACGTGTGTGCTATCGGCGGATTGCGGCGTTAAGGGCGAGCAGCTGGTGGAGCTGGCGAAACAAGCTGTCGAGCGCGAGCCGGATGATGCGGATTATCTCTGTACGCTGGGAGCGGCTCTGTTCCGGGCTGGCGATTTGCCGTCCGCCGTCCGCCGCCTGAATGAAGCGCAGAACATACACGGACGCCGGCCTTGTGTGCGCGAATGGCTGTGGCTGGCGCTGGTCCACCAGCGCATGGGAGCAGCGAAGGAGGCACGGCAATGGTTAGAAAAAGCGAAAACAGCTCTGGCCGCGCCCGACGCCGCCACTTTGCCGTGGATCCAGCGCCTCCAGCTGGATTTGCTGCGCCGCGAAGCCGGACAAATGTTAGAATAAGCCGCACTCCCTTTTCGTTCCCAAGCTCTGCTTGGGAATGAGAAACGATAAAATAAGAGCTACCGGACAAAACCTCTTTTCTCCTCGTAGGGGAGGGCTGGGGTGGGGATGTCAAGGCAAGGGAGCCCAGGAGGGGTGTCCCCCCACCCCAACCCTCCCCCACAAGGAGGGAGGGAAAAGTCCGCTCGCCTTAAGTCGAACCCTGTCGTTCGACCGGAGAGTCGCCTCCTATGTCCGCGCCGCTGTCCGACAACATGCATCGAATCCTGGACCGTTTCAATGCAGCCTGGAACGGCCCAACGCCGCCGCGCCTTGAAGACTTTGCACCGCCGGCTGACTCGCCCGATTATCGGCCCGGGATGATCGAGCTATTCAAGATCGACATGGAGCGTCGCTTGAGGCGCGGCGAACAGCCGGTGCTGGACGATTATTGCCAACGGTTTCCCGCCTGCGCCGATGTCGCGGCCGCTTGCCTGGAGGCGGCGCGAGCATCGGTCCCACGCGCCGCCATGGGTAAAGAAACCGATGATCCACAAACTCCCTCCACTCTGGAGAGTCCTCCGTTGCCGCTGCCGTTTGGCCTGCCGTCGTGGACCATCGGCGAATATGAGGTGCTGGGACGCCTGCGTTCCGGCGGCATGGGTGATGTCTACAAGGCCCGCCATCGCCGCCTGGATAAGCTCGTGGCTTTAAAGCTGCTGCCTGCGAGCGTGCAAGGTTCGGGCGAGGCCGTGGCGCGCTTCCAGCGCGAGATGAAGGCGATCGGCGCCCTCGATCATCCCAATGTCGTCGAGGCTCATGATGCCGGCGAGCAAGCAGGCGTCGTCTACCTGGCCATGAAGCTGATCGACGGTGTCGATCTGGAGCGGCTAATCAACCAGCGTGGCCCGCTGCCGATCGCCGAAGCCTGTGAATTGGTCCGGCAAGCGGCTCGGGGGCTGCATTACCTGCACGAGCGCGGCCTGGTCCACCGCGATGTCAAACCGTCGAACCTGATGCGCACGCCGGACGGCACGGTCAAAGTGCTGGATCTGGGGCTGGCGCGCTGGCGTGTCGAAACGGAAGCGGGGCACGGTCTGACCGGGATAGGCCGGGTGATGGGCACGCCCGATTTCCTGGCTCCGGAGCAAATTGACAACCCGATGGATGCCGACGCGCGGGCCGACCTGTACGGCCTGGGCGGCACGTTATTCTATCTGCTGACCGGCCGCGCGCCGTTCGCCGATCACAAGTCGCTGATCGCGAAGCTGGACGCGCATCGCTTCCAACCGCCGCCTGAGGTACGGACATTGCGGCCCGAGGTTCCAGAGGAATTGGCTGCGCTGATACAGCGCCTCCTGGCCAAGACGCCGGAGGCACGGCCGCAAACGGCCGCCGAAGCCGCCGCAGCCCTGGCGGTTTTCGCGGCCGGCGCCCAGCGGGAACAAACGCCGACAGGGAATCGAGAGACGCCAGCGCCACCAGGCTCCGCAGAAGACCAAACGAAACGGCGGCCAGCACTCCCGCTGGTGTTCCAAGTGGCAGCAAGGAAAAGATCGTACCTGTTGGTGGCAGCTCTTGGCTTGACTATCGCTCTCCTGGCCGGATTGCTCGCTTACTGGCGGTTTAGGAGGGAGGGACGAGACGATGAGATCACCATCCGAGGCAAACCGCTTGAAGAGTTTGTCCGTGACTTCGTTATAGCCAATCAGGAGATCCTGCCAGGCGACGCCTTTCTTGAGCAATACCAACTCCCCCCCGACGATCTCGAAAAACTCGAACAGCTGCTCGCTAAAAAGCGGTCCCGATCCGATCTCACGGAGAGAGAGCAGTGGTTGTGCGCGGTGGCCGCCAATCTCTTGGCCCTGAACGGCCGCCCCCTCGATGACCTGACCCGGTGGACTGGCGACGCTTACTTGGAGAAGATTGCTGCACAGATCGACGGTGAGGCGAAGTCGATCGGGAAAAAACTGCTCGATCTGAAGCGTGAGTCGATGGTTTTGCTGCTCGCGGCCGATACGGCTTACGCCCGCCGCGACTGGAGAACAGCAATCAAGGGCTACGAGCGGTTTCGGACGCTTGCCGAACAAAACACCTCGCTGAAGTATGCCATGGGAGAAAGCACGCTCATTATCGCTATGAAAAAGGAAGCGAACGCTTATCTCCAACGTGCGGATCGCCTGGTTGACGAGGGAAAAATCAAAGAGGCGGAGGCCGATCATACCGCAGTTCACCGACTTTGGGATCGACTCAGCCAGATTGAGATTGCCGGCACCGACTTGGATATTCGCTCCGACGAGAACAAGAAGCCGAAGGAATGGATGGAGAAGGTCAAAACAGGGAAAGCTCAAAGTGAGGTTCGTGGGGATGGCGAATTATGGATCCATAACGAAAATGCATCCTTTATGTATTATCGGCGTGTCACCGTGGATAAGCCAAACGAAATCTGTTTCCGTTGGCGGTGGAAGTTAGTTGCTTCTTCATCGCTTGGATTCCGTGACCAGAACGGATTTAGTGCCAATCATCCGCTGACTGTAATCCTTGCTTTTTTCGATGGACAGAAACTCATCGCTCTGCACTACGTCTGGGACCAACTCGAGCCAAAAGAGAAATGGTGGATCCTGCGGCAACCTGAGGACAAATTCAAGATCGGCGACATTGTGCATGAAACCGAGTATCCCCACCTGGTCGTGGCGTCGAAGAGCGACCCGCAGGGAACCTGGCAGACGCACACACGGGACGTGGCTGCCGATTACCGGAAGATTTACAAGCATGATCCCCCGCCTATCCGCGCCGTCGCTATCCAGACGAGCTATGCGGATGGTCCCCCTGATCTGAAGCGCGTGGCGGAGGGAGCGGTCGCCGGGCTACAATTCCTCAAGAAAGTAGACGGCCGCTGTCGGGATCCTTTGCCGCCCTGACGGATTCAGACGCGCGTAGAAGATACAAATTTACTTGATTAAAGTGATTTGCACACCGTTTTGCAAAATATTCGTGAACGTGTTGGTCATCTTTGTCAACATCTGAGCGTCCGTCCCCGTGATGATTTGATCCGGCGACAGAGGCGTGGAAGGACTGCTCTGAGTGCCGGCGTAATATTGCATGTATTGCAAGGTCTGCAGCGCTGCGGCAGCGTCCGGTCCCTGGAAAACGGGGCCGAAGCCGATGGCATACAAGCGGAAGGGGTTCCGCGGGGAGCCGTAATCGTTGGCCAATTGCTGGACCAGAGAATAAATCTGGTTCAAGACCGTGGAGTTGTTAATGCTATACGTGTTCACAGAAGGATATTCGCTCGAGTTCGGCTTATTCATATCATAGCGGATCTTGTAATACTTGTAAGATCCGGCATTCACCAGGCTGGCGGTTGCTGTGCAGTTTGCCAGACCGTCTGTTTCAAAAATGACGACTTTCTGAGCACCTTTGCGCCCCATTCCCCCAGCCATGCCTGTTGGGAAGTGAATGGGGGAAGAGGAGACGAACGACCTCAGCGTAGTGTCGGAAGGATCCGTCATGGCGAATTGATTGTAGGCGAGCATGAGGCCCATAGCGAAGCAGGTATCGCCGTCTCCGCGCGGTGTATCAATCAAATCGGCCGAAGGAACCGAACCCGTAGCAGGATCAGCATCATAGGGAGTGATCTCTGTATTATTGGGAGAGCCATCGGCATTGATGGTGGAGAAAGGAAACAGAAGAGCAGACCGGGCGTAGTCGTAATTTGGTCCCAGTGGAGAGCGCACGCAATTGAAGCGGCCATATCCCTGCCCAGATACGGTCCCATTAGCAGAGCTGCGCGGCCAGCTATAACAAATGATCGAGAACCAGTCGTTGGGGTGGTTTGTTTGCATCGTATTGATGGCCGCCAGGAAGGCTTGCTTGCCCGAATAGAGCGGCGCCTCATAAGCATCCCCAGGTTCCATGAGAAAATAGTTTTGAACCTGGGAAATCCCTGAGGTGGCCAGTTCCGACATGTTCATATTGTGCAAATAATCGACCATGTTCAAGGGACCGAACCAATAGCGCAGCCTGGGACGAGCTGGAATATCAGTATAACTCATATATTGCGGCGCCGACGGCGGAGCAGTGATACGGATAGTCCCCCAGGCGAAATCGTTTCCGTAACCGGTGATTTGGAAATTGGCGTTGGCGGTGATGTCATAGTAGGTGTTCGGACCGGTCTGCCGGAAACCGAGTACATAATCGATGAACTCTTTCCAGAAGCGCTGGTCTGTGTTGCCGTAATTGGGCCAACTGCCGGTGATCTGTGTTGGGATTGATCCATAGTATTTAATACGGCCGGCACGCAGCTGTTGTGGAAACGGATTGACCGGCTGTCCGGAAGGACTGATCGACTGGCTGATCCAGCCAAGAATCGCGCTGTAATTGATCGTGAATGTTGAACCGATTCCGGACACGTTCAAACTGCCGGATTTATTGAACAGTACTGTATTGTTGTTCGTGTTGTTGTTGCCGATGGGGCTGAAGAAACGCAAGCGCCAATCCGCATGAAACGGAGTGCTGCTCCAGGCGGCGCCTCCTGGATACGCGCGGTTGAAGAGCCGGCACACAGCGTGGTAAGTCCGCGGTTTAGTACTGTTCGTAAGAGTCGAGCCATTCCAGGTAGTAATGTTAGGGACAAACACGGAAGAGTTAGGTCCGTAGGGACCGGCAACCGGTAGTCTGGCTGCCTCCCATTGGTTTGTCCCTTTCAGCCAATCTTGTAAGTGTGCTAAACCTGTGGCGCCCATGCCTTGCCATGTGCCCCAAACATTGGCGAGAGTGGTTTGGTCTGTCGTATTGGTAATCCCCAATGAATTGAGGAAACTTGTCAGAGTAGATCCGGAAAGAGCATTAGCGTTGCGCGGATCAGGCGGCCAAATGAAAAAAGTCATTCCGTAATAACCGGGACCTTGTGTATAACCATTGAAAGGCAGAGATCCATTGGCCGGGAGAGTGGTCGGCATGCTATAGTCTACCTGACTCCAAACTTGCGGGACGCCATTATTCGAAGTATCTGGTTGGCCTGCGGCATAGGCCGAGTAACCATCTAGCTCCCAGAGAATGTTCGTGCTCGTGGAACCCACGATATCTTGGACGTTAGTGGCATAGACAGATGTGCTTCCCCCTCGGAAAAGGGGCATGTCTCCGCCCGGCGTCGCGGCATAAGTAGCGGGAGGTAGTTGAGGCGTTGCTCCTGCAGCGGGAGGCGACCAGGTATTCCCTCCATCCGTGCTGGTATACGAATCAAAAGCACGGACCAAGACAGCTGCATAGGCATCGTTTTGATAGAAGTTATTCACATATGTCAAAGAATACGAAGCGTTGGGAACGGTTGTATTGCTCGGTGAGATCGTGTAATTATCATAACTTGAAGTCCGGTTCGTACTGGGACCTTGCATGTTCGCATTGTTCGAAGAATAGTGGCCGAACTTTGGATAGAGTGGATCCGGATTGTTGGTAGTGCGCGTATTGGTATAAAAGTCAAAACCGAGGCAGGTACCCATGCGCATCGAACCAGAGAGGTCCAACACCAGGGCAATGTCGCGCGGACGGTGGACTGCCATGGCCGTGGCCGTGACGATCGGCAGGAATCGGATTCCAAAAATGGTGCCGAATGCTGTCGAAGAGCTGTTTGAGGTGACAGTAGCGGTAACAGCAGTCACCGGCTTGCCGGCCATCGGAGGGAAATGAGCACTGAAAGTCTGCGTATTCTGGTCATAATCGTAGCTGCCATAGGTGAGTTGGAGCTGTGACGCTTGAATAGGTTGGCCTAAGATAGTGTTGTAACTCAAAATATTCTGTGCGTTGGTGGTGGCGGCGCTCTGGTTATAATTGTTCGTCGCATCACCATTCAGAGTACGCGCGGCGGTGAGAGCAGCCAAATCGGCAGCATTCTGTACCTCCGCTTTGGCAATAAGCATCATACCCACATCAATACCCAACGCCAGAAAACCCATTAAAGCTACCAGCGTGACGGCCAGAAAGGGCAGCGATGCCCCGCGGCGCATGGTCCGGTCCGTCGAGGATTGTCTGCAAAACATGATGGTTGATTCCTCTGTAACATTTTGTTGGCGAACAGTCAGCATTAGCCGACTATATTGTCAAGGATCGGAGACGTACCCTGGGAATCAAGGTCCGCCCTCGCAAATCATCGTCGCCGAACTGCTCAAAGTCAGCGTCCTTGGTAATGGGACCAATGGAACCATGTTCGGGAATTGATAATTTCCTGAAACCGTAACCGTGATCGGATCGCCGGGAGAAAGACTATTGACCGGAGTAGCGGCGCCTTGGTGTGTCCCACTCACTGTTACGGTAAGATTGCTTAAACTGTTGCTCTTTGAAGCCATGTAATTGTTTACGATTGCCTGAACTTCTGCATTGATCGAGGGATCTGTATTGTTAGCCAGGGCAAACCGGCAACCTTCTTGGGCCGCATGGATGAGCAGATCCCAGTCCATCAAGAGTTGTCCATATATGAAGATGCCGAAGAAGAGCATAGTCAATGGAATCATAACCAGGGCCATTTCAACCAATGTGGCGCCCTGGCGCCGGTCTCTGTGAACCTTGGTGAGGATCATAATTCCTTCCCCTCCCCTCGTTAAAAAACTCACTGAGCCGGTAGAGCTGGCGTAATTTGGAACGGTGCATCGCGCATACTGGCCCAATCTAAGGTAATAGAAATCCGGTTGATGCCAGTGATTTGGGGAAAGATAGTCCATCCAATGGTAGAATAGGGAACTTGTATGCCAATCTGATAGTGATCGAGTTTCTGCATCGCTGTCGGGTCCGTGATATTCGGATTGGTAATGTCTGTGAAGGTGATGGTGAATAGTTCCCGATTGGCTGTGTTGTCCCAGCACGTATAGCCGATGGTGTTGGCAGGTAAAGCTATAGAGGGAGTTTGCAAAGTCGTTGCATGGCCCTGGCCGAAAGCTGTTGGCAACGCCCCTTGGAGATAGGCGGCCAGATTGGAGGCAACGGTCTGAAGATTGTCTTGCCCCAAAGATGCGTCGCGTGCAGCTTCACGGGCGCCATTCTGCAAGATGTTCGAGACCTGGGCGATGCGGCCCACTTCCCACAATCCAAGCAAGAGCAACACGATAAGTGGTGAACACAAGGCGAATTCGACAGCCGCTACTCCCCGGCGGTGAAATTTCACACACGCGCAATTTATTCTCTCTTTGTACGGATTGAAGAGACGCTTCTTCATTCTTCGCTCCCCAGGGGACCGTCCTTCTTTCTTCGCGAGTCTAGATTATTTTTTCCCCCTATGCAAATTGCCAAGACTTGGTTTCGACAGCTACATTGGACGTTGGGTCCTGGTGAGGTTTTGCTTGTCGGCTCATAAGGGCATCAATTCCAACGTGTGAGTTGTCGCCTGCCGTACTTCTTCCTCGGTCCAGGCGATGGGCACGCCGTCGCCGCGCAGCCAGAGCGGCAGCAGATCGTCGTAATGCGGCGACAGCGGATTGCCGGACTGGCCGCCGGGCAGTGAAAAGCGACTGTTGCTCCAGGCGCCGACATCGATAACCATGCGCAGCGAGGCGATGTTGTCCGCGGAAGCTAGCGGATCAAGGGGCAACACCGCCCCTTGATTGATAGTGTCGGCATCGCCGCCGAATGGAAAGGGCCCGATGTTAAAGAAGGGGGCCAGCCAGCGCTTGCGGCTAATCGGATGGTGGAGTGTAAGAGTACGTAAATGGCCAAAGGCCCAGCCGGATGGCTTGTCGCCATATTCTCTGCGCAGTCGGCGGACCACGGCAGACAATGTGTCGGCGATTTCGTCAGGCCAGGGACGGGCGAACCAATCACGCGGCTGCTCGCGCAGCAGCCGCGCCAGGTGGCCGGTGCGGCGATAACAGAGAAAATTGTACGGTACAATCGGTCCCAGCGCTTCGCCAAGGACGACAGCGAAACTGCGCGGCGCCTTGACCCGCGCGATGCGGCTCGCCATCTCGGCAACAAATAGCTCATACACCGTCGCCCCGGGCGAATCGATCGAAACGTGACCATTCCATCCGCGCAACAGATCGAGCGCTTGCCGAGTATCGGGGTCAACAGCAGGGGCGGACAAAACCGTGTCGCGCAAGTCCTCCCAGGCGATGGCACGTTGATTCATCTGCAAGGCCATCGTATTCGGCACGTCCCAATCGGCACGGGCGCTCAGCTCGCGGATAATGGAGGCAGCGCGGTAGCCGTCCAGCCAATCGGAACCGAGATAAGGGCCGGCGTCGTCGGGCAGCGGTTTATTGTTAGCGGTGGCAAGAAAGCCTTGGGGCGGATCTTGGGCATGCGGCAACTGTTCGGCGGGCACCAGGTCCGGCTCCCAGCCAGCGTCAGCATCCCAGCCCGGAGCGGGAATCAATCCCCAGCCCTTGCGCCGCTTGGGCGCCAGACCGAACATCTGCCAGCCGATCGTTCCGGTTTGATCGGCATAGACCATGTTCTGTGATGCAGCCGGCCAATGCTCGGCAGCCTTACGAAAGTTTGCGAAGCTGCGAACGCGGTGCAAACGCATCAGCCCATCGATTGGCCGTGGATCGAGCCACACGGCCCGCAACGACAACGCTTCCGCGGTGGTAGGGCGGGCATCGCGCCGATCCGGGCGCAGGGCTGGACTGATGATCGGGCCGCGCGGTGTGATGAGAACATGCTCGGTGACGCTGGCGCCGCCGCGGATGTGGATGACCTCTTCGCGTACCTCACAGGGCACAAATTGATCGCCCTGGCGCACGCTGCGGCCGTCGGGACCGATCTGTTCGCGGAACAAGTCGGTGTTATCGATAAGTCCGGCAGTGACCCCCCAGGCGGCGAAACCGTTGTGACCGGCCTGCACGGCAGGCCCGCCGAGAAACGAAGCCCCGGCCAAAGACCAGTGCGGCGTCCGCACGTGGATCAGATACCAATGCGGAGGCAGGCGGGCATCCAGGTGCGGATCGTTGGCCAAAATCGGCCGGCCCGTGGCAGTGCGGCTGGCAGAGATCACCCAGTTGTTTGATTCGCCGCCTGTAGGAAAAAAGATCGAAAAAGTCTTCAATTCTTCACTTAACCGATCGAGCATGGGACCGGCTTGCTGTCCGGGCGGCGCCGTCACCGGATGCCACGACGGATAGGCCGGATCGAGGGCGGCCAGCGCTTCGGCCCCATCTTCGAGCAGTATTTTGAGACGCGCCAACTCGATGTCCCAATTGGCGGCCAGCGTGAACGAAATCAGTTTAACGACCCCTAGACTGTCCAGCGGCGTCCACGGCGTCGGCTGGCTGCGCAGCAGAACAAATTCGTGCGGCCGCTGCGGCAAACCGTGTGTCGCCCCGGCACAGACACCGTGGGCATACGCCTGCATCATCTCCTGCAATTCGGCATCAATCAGCGGCCACTGCGCAGCAGCGGCGCGATGGAAGCCGATGCGCCGCGACAAGCGATCAATCGGCAGAGCATCGCCGCCGACCAACTCGCAAAGGGTACCGCGGACGGCGCGGAGAAAAAGCTCCAGCTGAAACGGGCGATCCTGGCCGTGGCAAAAGCCGATGGCGAAACAAGCGTCAAGGTCGTTGTCCGCCTCAATGTGGGGGATACCCCAACGATCGCGGCGAATGCGCACCTGGGCTTGCAGGCCGGGCACACGAAGAGTGCCTTGCGTCTGCGGCAAACGCCGGCCCAGCAATCGCAGCAACAAACGAGGAAAATTCACCGGCGTGCTCCATGCGGCGAAGGAATGGAGAGAGAATATGGGTGGCATCGCACGGCGGCAATGCTTCCACTTTTCTGTGGAATTAGGGCGTGGGTGCCGCAGAGCCCAGGCGCCTGGCCAAACCACGGAAAAACCGGTGGCAGCAAGTTTCTGCTTCCGTTTCGGATCGGCGGTAATGAGCGACAGACCCAATCACTGGGCCAAGGCTACATAACAGGCCATCGTAAGCCGTGATACCTTGAGCCAAGGCCAAGGATAGTGCATCGTTAGCCAGGTCGAACGATAGTCTCACCTTGGCTTTGCTCAAACCCGCTTCTTTGGGGACCCGCACGAGGTCGTCGAAGCATAGAGTGAGGTTGTCGGGCAGCAACAGTTCCTCCTCGTCGAAAAGATCCCGACCTGATTATCGCTCGGGCATAGGCTGTGAACAAGCAGATTATTTCACCTCCTTACTCCAGACCGAAGGTTCGGTCATCGTATGTCGGGAAAAATCTCTT